>Ga0180437_10000970_pt1 | contig 50843 bp, 52 predicted proteins | sample SS_ome_4_FD_132410 | JGI IMG/M metagenome (GOLD analysis project Ga0180437, IMG submission 132410) | Hypersaline lake sediment archaeal communities from the Salton Sea, California, USA - SS_3_D_1 metaG | ecosystem: Environmental > Aquatic > Non-marine Saline and Alkaline > Hypersaline >... | reverse complement strand
CCCAACTATCATCAAAGCGATCATCTTCGATATATCCGTGAGTTATTTCTTCTGCAATCATTGATTGAATTTTGGGGTTTTTTGCTCTTCGGGGTTTTTGATTTGTTGCATCTTTATAAACAGTTTCTGCATATTTATAAGGGAGAAACTCTTGAACCTGCTCAAGAGTTCTCACCTTTTTTGGAAATGCAACAACGAACGACGACGAACTCGAGTTTGTTACAAAATCCGCTTTTATTTTCATTATCCATCCATCCAACATTCTTCAATGTGACCGACCTCCGTTAAGATGCCGAACGCATTTTTGATTTGTATTTTGGCTCTGCCTTTAAATTCTGCAAGAGTTTCATCATCCCTCATTTGAGTATAACAAAGTCCAACCTGGAGATCTCCAGTATAGTAGTCATAACCAAATGAGTATTGTAAATCTGTTTCTTCGAGCATTGTATCAATATACTCTTGAATGTCTTCCTCTAATTCCGCTGGGGTTACATTCTCATCGTTCACTTTTGCTGCAAGAGCTCCCCATGCTTCATCCGTGATTTCACGAACGTCTATATTGCTTCCCATAACAACAAATGATGATGAACTTGAATTTGTGACAAAGTCGACCTTTACCTTCATGTTTGACCTCTTTCGCCTGTCAGAATCCTATCGGACAGGTATTGGATTTTTGTTGCAGAACATCACGAAAGAATTTAAATGAATCACCAGTGTTCCACACATCTTCAAGGTTATCATTCAAATCAATTTCTGTACTGCACTCCGCAAAACTACACGGCTTGAATTTCATATCAGGTGTTATATATCCTGACATTCTTGCGGCTTCACAAGTGTCGATTGACATTGCTTGCAACCCTTCTGGTGTTTGATAATTCAAAACATGATTTGCCAAACAACTATCCATCCCGACTTTAAATTTACATTTTGGGGTAAGGATTCTATTTGACATTACTTCCAACTGTATTTCTGTTGGTTTTAGGAAGCGCAACTTCTTCCCACTTCCCTGCGGTTTGAATAGGAGAAATATTACAGCATTTAACCGATCAATGTCAACTCGGCCTGACCAATAATCAATGCCGTTTATTAAGGATGTGCATTTATGGAATGTTTTTGCGTCGAAGATCTGGTGGATGTTTGTTTTGATTCCTGCATCCATGAATCTTTGCAGGGCATCATATGTGAAGTCTTTTTCGTAATCACTGACAGCAACGGCTCCGCACATTTTAGATATTTCAATTTCATCATCCGTGAGATCAATCCCGCTTGTTGTGTAGTTTGGCACAATCCCATTCTTGCGGCAATACTCTAACATATCGGCAAATTTTGGATGTTTGTTTGGGTCACCACGTCCACCTAATGCAACTTGGTTTGTATGGTGTTGGACAACATCAATGATGCTCATGAAGTCTGATAACCTCATATTGGGCATTTCTTCATGCCCTTGATAACAGAATGGGCATTTGTTTTTGCAGGTGCCCATCACCCCTATATCAAGTAATGAGGGCAGACACAATGAGAATGGATCTTCTTTTCCATTTATTCCTTGAAGTATTTCTAATCCTGTTGTTGAATTGAATAGTAACTCATAATCATCGTTTGCAAAACGCTTATCGAATTTTAAAACAACTCCCTTTTTCGGTATCAAGGTATCTCCTTTACAGTTTCTTCATGCCCTCATTTTTGTCTGGAGCATCATTTAAAGGTTTAAGTGTTTCCGGTTCAGCAATCATTTCTGGTTGTTTTTTGTCTTTTGGATCTTTCTTCTTTTCGTCATCAGATGCTTGAGTTGACTTGTCACTCAATTCATTTTTGAGATCATCAACAATAACAGTTGCTTCCTCCTTTAATTGATTGCCAACAATTTTCAATTCCTCTCTGATTTGATTTACAGAATCACGAAGTGTTGATCCTTCTGGTGCCGGAGAAGATTGAACGATTTGGTCTTGATCTACAACTTCAACCTCATTTTTATCATCATCGAAAATCATATTATACCCACCAATCAATATCAAAATCCAAAACCAATTAAAAGTAAATGATACTTTCTTCCTTGCCATTGCTATCCCCCTTTCAAAAAAAATTGCCAACATGTTCATATCAGTAATTTATATATATAGTTTTGTTAACTAAAAAAAATGAGATATCCCCATCTTTTTAGAACAAAATATAAATCTTGGTGTCTATCCTATACGGTCAATAAAAATATGAACTTAGAAAAATATTTGGAACAAATTCAGGGTACAGAAGAAATGAGTGGTGCCTCTGCTGCAGCAGGCATTGGTGCTACATATGATGCGTTCCCTGGTTCGAGTAGATACCCGAAAGTCGGTGATAGAGTGAAGAAAAAGAAAAAGAAACAAGTACTACGAGTTGCATACCCAAACGAGGCGGTTGTTAAATCGACTCAAGTTATGAGGGCAATGATTGATCTTGATAGAACAATACATAAATACTCAAAAAGTTGGCAGGATGGATCTGTTTATGATGATCCAGTTCCAGGTGCCAAACAAGTTATTGATTGGTTAAAATCGAAAGGGTATGAAATAGTTATATTTACAACAAGAGCTTCAGCCGAGAATGCTAAAGAGCATGGACAAGATGTTAATGAACAAATACAAGGTGTTGAAAACTGGCTAAGCAACAACGATATACCATATGACAGGGTGACCGCTGAGAAATTAAACGCCGATTTTTATATAGATGATAAGGCCATTCATATAAAGGATGGTAATTGGCTGGAAGTTCTGAAGGAAATCAAATCTAGAATCAGTCATAATTTGGAGGATTAAAAAAATGGGAATCAAAAACTCATTTGCAAAAGTTCCTAATAACAGATTAACCCGTAATTTCGGTGGAACTGTTGGTGGGGTCGCTGACCCTTACGTTACTGGTTATCACTTTATGTACATGACCAAAATACCAACACAGCTACCTGATTACGCCGGATTGGATACAGCAACAATTCAAAATCTGTTAGCGGGTGCATGTTTATCTGTAACACCTCCAGGTGGAACTCTTAACAAAGTTGAGTTTACAGGCCTCGGAGGAATTAAGTGGGCGGTGCCTGCGAATATTGATTATGGTAACTCTGTATCTGTTAAATTCTTAGAGTTTAACGGTGTACCAATTCTTAATATTATGCATGGTTGGGTCAAGATGATCAGAGACTACAGAACAGGTACTACTGACCTTGTTGATGGTCCACAGGGTGCTGGTTATACAAAATCCACATATGCTGCAATTATGTATTACTGGACTACAGCGCCGGATGCAAAAACCGTTGAGTACTATGCGTGCTACGATGGTGTGTTTCCAACAAAAGACCCACAAGATTTATTCACAAGTGACGTTGAAACTGTGGGTAGACTTGATACAGAAATCGAGTTTAACGTCGACTATATCTGGCATGAAAACTGGGTAAAGGACAAATGTCAAGCATTGGCAGATGAAGTATTTGCACAGAAAGCTAATACAATTGAACCTTATGGTAATATTGTAGCGGCAGCCAGTTAATTGAAATAATTTAAATAAAGAGTGAATGAAAGGAGTTCAAAATGTTTAAGGGATTTAATATTAAGTACCCGGAGTATGAGGTCATTACACCTCAAACGGGTAATTCGTTCCATGTAAGATCACTTACTGTACAAGAAGAAGAACGTCTAAAAGCAAGCTTAGTTACACCATCGAAAATCAATGATCATTTAAACAAATGTATTTTCGATGCTTGTGTTGTTAAACCCGATGGAATGGGAACTTATGATGAGTTTCTAAGAGGGACAACATTAAAGGATCGTGATGCATTGCTTTATGGTCTATACCACATTACATATGAAGATATCCGAAATTACGATGTTACATGTGGGTCATGTAGAAAAGATTATGCGATCACTATAAAGGCTTCGGCCACGTTTGATCATAATCCTTATCCTGGAAAGGATATTCTGTCAAAACAAATTGATGTTAAACTACCTTTATCAAAAGGAGTTATTGCTACAATCAAGCAACCGACTCTATATGATGAAAGTGTTGCATTGAAAGCTATGGGAATTGGAGTTTCGTCTAATATGGACTTGTTGACAGAAACTTTGATTTTAATCAAGTTTCAACATAACCCTGAAGATGGTGGGGATTCAGTTGTTTATTCAGAAAGAGAAGATGTTATGGATGCTTATAAGTCTCTTCCTGCAAAGGACAAGAGAGCTATTTACAATAAATATAGGGAACAGTTCGGTCAATATGGCATTCTTTTGCAAATGACAACCAACTGCATACATTGTGGGCACAATGAGCAGATGGATATCGATCTTGTAGAAAACTTTTTTCGCATGGTGCACTCAATCTGATACCGTAGATAAATATCGTGACATACTTGTATCAAATATTTTCACCTGTATGGAGATGAGTAAACAATCATATGGGGAGACAATGTTAATGCCGGTTAAAAGATTTCAAGATTATTTGAAGTGGAAGACCGATCTTGAAGATGAAAAACAAAAGATGTTGTTAGAGGGAGCAAGCTAAAATGGCAAATTTATTGCAGAGATTCAATACAGAAGTAATTGGTTCTGATGATAGACTCTACGATTATGTTGCCAAAATTGGAGCTAAGGGTGACTTTAAAAGAGTTAAGGACATTGATGTTATTATCACATCTTGGAATAACATCTTGATGACTCCAAGAAGAACTTATCTAATGGATCCAGAATATGGAAGCGACCTCCACAAAATTCTTTTTGAACCGGTAGACGAAACAACAGTTGAGAGGATTAAGACTGAGGTTGTATCCCGGATAAGGACCTACGATGATCGGGCAAGAATTGATGGTGTTGAAGTAATTTTAAACTCAAACCGTAAAGGTTTCACTGTCAATGTATTTGTCGATTATGATGGCGAGACAGGAACGCTGTCGGTCAAATTTGATGATAGTACTGTTGTAAGACAGGACGGGAGTTCAGCTATATAATGAGTGGACAAAAATATACCAACATATACGATTATATACATGAGTATCAAAATCTTGTATATGATTTTTACAGCAAAGACGTAGTTTCGTTTTTAACAACGTATTATCACATTGATACAGATACTACCATTTGGGAAGATGAAAATGTATTCGCCGGTTCCTACGATAGAGTTGGTGAATATTCGGGCGTCCAATGGAATAAGATATTGTTACTTCCTGTTTATTATTCTGAAGAAATTTCTACCGCATTTGATGGTCAGGATATGGGATATGTAAAAGAAAACGATACTTCTTTTGTAATTCCAAGTACATATGGCTTCACGCCACTACCCAATGATAAAATCAAATTAGAGCAAGCATACCTACAACCAGATAATAATATTTATCCAATATTCAATGTTACAGGGGTAGAAAAATCTGTAAACACACAAAGGACATTCTGGAAATTAAAAGTAAAGGTTGAACAAAGTGTTACTGAGGATCAACTAAATTTGCAGGTTTCAGACATATATTCATTTGTTGATTATGATAAAAAAATCCATACGTTAGAAGATGCTCAATTTATATCTTTGTTATTATCTAAAAATGAGAACTTAAAACGATGTGTTAAAGAACATTTATACGACTCAAGAAGTGGATATTACTTTGCAAATAATGATGTAGCACCTTGTTAATTTGGAGATAAGAAATGGCAGACGAAACAGTATCAAGTCAGGTATATAAATCAAGAGATCAAATTAGAAACCAGATCATTACTCTATTGAAGCAATATCTGGAACTCGAAAATGTGGATTTAACGAAGTCTTCTTTTTTATCATTTATCGTTGATGCTCTTTCTGCTTTAACAAGCAACACATTATTCTACCAAATATCTGCATACAGGGAATTCTTTTTAACAAAAGCACAATTACCTGAATCTATTTACAACCTATCTGCATTTTTAGGATATAGTCCAAATGAAGCCACCGCAGCAAATGTTGATGTTTTATTTACTATTCCTTTTGGTTTCGATGACTCAATTACATCATTTGAGATTCCTGAAGGGTTTACGGTTACTGCTGAAGGGAATGTTGTCTTTACAACTTATTATTCAACAACCATTAATGTTACAAACAACTCACAAGTGACAATTACTGTAAGGGAAGGAAACAGAACATATAATCTTCCAGTGACAATAGAGTCTGATCAATTTGTATTCATTCTTCCGTTTAGACAATATTCATTAACAGAGCAAGAGTTTGCTGTTCCTGAAGATTTACAACAGTATCAATTTGTTTCTATTGATGTTCCTTTTACAGGTCAAATATCAGAGCAAACAGTTCAAATAAAACCCCTTGAATCTGCTTCATATGAAAGCTATACTGAATACCCAAGTTTGTTTTTAATGGATGCATCCACTAAAGGGTATGTATCGAGAAGAACTGATACCGGTATCAATATTCAATTCGGAAATGGTTTGATTGGATATCAACCTGAAGCCGGTGCCACTATTCTTGTCAATCTTTCTATAACAGAAGGTGCTGATGGTAATGTTATTTCTGGTTCTATTAAAAGTGGAGATCGAATCTATAACACAACCGATGCTGGTATAACTGAGATTGTTCAATATAATATTACCAATCCATCTCCTGCATTTAATGGAGAAGATGAAGAGTCTCTTGAAGAAATAAGAAGAAACGCAATCACTAACATTTCTGCATTAGAAAGAATTGTAACAGAAAATGACTTTGTTAATGCAAATGTTATTATTGACGATTCTCCGATTGGTCCAAACTCATTGCCTGTATTGAAACGATCTGATTTAAAGGTCAATGAGATTGCTCTTTATTCGACCATTTATTTTGGAGATGATCTCGTTCCAACAAGAGACGTCTTTCAAACATTCGGCAGTTTATATATTCCAAGACAGACCATTATAAATTTTGATGGAGTTGATTATTATACAGTTTTTGATATAGAAATTGACGAGTTAAATTCTAATGCTGAGTACACATATATTATGTATGAGATTGAGCAGATTCCTTCATTGGTAACAAGTTATGGATCTGACTACGATCTTTATGCAGACCTTTTAACAGTTGAGAGGGCTGGATCTTCTGCTACATATACACTCGATTATAAGACAACAGAATCTGATTCTATATCAACAACTTGTACAATGGAAATATCAGAAACTGGTGCAACTTATAATATGGTAAACGACGGAACTGCATTTGTTTTATTCTTTGCAAACAATCAAGCAATTCCGAAAGGAGAGTTGACATATTTCTTCACAATAAGTCATCCAACAGAAGGTGATATTGCACAATACTCAACACAGTTTATTTTCAGACAAGATCTAACTGATTTTACAATGTCGGATGTTGTGAGTGATGGTACATCATTTACTGTTTATGACATTCCTACGGTAGAAAAAGATTATTACGATAGCATAGATCAAAGAGATTTTGAAGTTCAAGTTATGCAAAATCTTCTATCTACTTTATCATTCAAAGACTATAGAATGTTGACAGACTTTATCAATTTTAAATTTTCAAATACAACGGGTGTCTTGAGAAATATGCAATTGAATGATGTAGATCATCTTCCGGTGACATCTATACGTTGTAGTGAACCTCTATTGCCTTCAGAGGGAGATCGTTATATAGTTGGTCGTGGAAGCAGCGGAGACTGGAAAGATCACGAAGATGAGATTGCACAATATATAGCTGACGGCACTGCTTTCTTATGGTCTTATGTTGAACCAAAAACAGATCAAATGGTATATGTTATTAATGAATCTTATAAATACATTTATTCAGATGCTGGTTGGGTAAAACCTGAATATATGATACCGTTACAAATATCTCTTGATATATTCAGAGAAGATACTTATACGGGTTCTCTTGGGGCTTTGACTCAATCAATTCGAGAAGCTTTAGTTGAAGCGTTTGAAGAAAGGTTCGGAATCAATGCAGAAATTTACAGATCTGAGATTATAGATGTTGTCCAGGAAGTAGATGGGGTTGATCATTGTAGGCTTAAAACTCCAGAGTCAAGCATCTTTTTTAATTTTGATATTGATGAATTTACACAAACACAACTACTGGAATATGCACCAGAGTATGTATATTTTACAGAAGATGATATAGCAATTAGGGTATTCTAAATATGCAAATATTACACGATAAAGTAAATCCAAATTATAATCAATTAAAGAAGTTTATAACAACAAGTGCTGCAAGAGAATTGTCCGCACTTTCGGAACCTTGCTATTATCCCAAAACAAAAAGATTCTACTTTGAGTTGTTGAATATCCTAAAAATTAAAGATAAAGACGTCAAAGAGTTTGTAAAAAGAACTTATAAGGGAACAAAAGCAGAAAAATTCCAAGTTGTGAATGACGTAGGAACTAACCTTCTTGTGTTTGTTATGCATTATTTTTTAAAGAGCAGAGACCAACAATCATTTTCAGCCGCAATGGCATATTATATGGTCATTCAATATTCTCGGCTTATGCATAAACAAATCAAATATTGTTATCCAGAAGTATTTAAATATACCCTTGATACGCTAACACGAACACACTTATTTTTTAGAGAAAAATCAATCCCAAATAGTCTTTATTATTTATCAACACAGATGCAAAATGCTTACAAAGACGATATTAAAAATTGGGATGTTGATCGTATCATTCATTTTATCCAGGGATCAAGACACAGAATAAGCCAAAGTGTAAAGAGTTTTGCTGAAGCATATTACAGAAATCAAAAAGCTGGAGCTGGAATTAAAACACAAGGTGAACTTCAAGACGATGATGACTCCAATAATTATCAATATCAGGTATTAGAAAAGGGACAAAAAATTGTTGATGATATTACCAAGAAAATAATCTCTTATAAAGTTATTGATAGGGCTGCATTTGATGAAGCAAAGAAAATAAGTAAAGTAAAAACATCAATTGCAACTGTGATTGCAAATGGACTCATGAAAGAAAAACATTATAATAATATAAAGATTGCGTTGCAATTATTTGTTAAAGAAGCGAAAACTGTTGATATGGTGTGTGGGGATGCTTTCTATAAATATGTGAAGCGTCTAATGGCAGTGAAAAGAACTGTTGCTCAATTGTATTTTAAAGCTCAAATAAACATACTTCTCATAGAGGTTTTAAAAGATGCTGGACAACTTAAAACATATGAGAAGTACACGTCACAAACTCAATTTATTATTAATTCTTTTTTGGCATTTTATCTTACTATTATGGTAAGAAGAAGTGTGTGTCAAGTTTAACTTCAAAATGGTAATCTTGCTTTAAGATTGTTATATGTATCCTTTACGGCCTGTGTAACTCTATTCGGTGGATTGTCCTTTTGCTCCGTCGTCAATTCTTCTTGTGTGGGAGCTTGATTTTTTGTAACTAATGCTTGTTGTTGTTCGGCTAACAATCTTTGCTCTTCTTCCCTTCTTCGAGCTGTATTTTGAAGTTGCTCATCTAATGTATATTGTAAAGGAGTTGTGCTATAATTTTTAACATTCGGTTTTGACCATACAAGATTCTCATCTTTTGTCATTGTATCAAGGTATGTTGCTAAAGTTGGTCTTCCAGAGTCAATATTTGGAGCTGCTAACATACTACTGAATAAACTTCCAAATTCAATCCTAACATCTACAACCCCAAGAGTTTGTTTATATGAAATTTGTTGTTGATCTCCACCTTTAATAACAGTGATGTTTGAAATAAATCCTGGATCTAAGTCATATATACCCGGAGACTGTATTCTGTGAATAAATGGCCAACTGAATGTGATTCCATCGGTTGATACGGGTGTTGCAAGTAACATAATTGCCGCTATTGGAGCAGCTATATATTTTTCAGTCGCTTCTCTGTTTCCTGGCCATGGATTATACAATCTTACAGTCATTGTATATGAAGGCTGGAACTGGCTTCCTTTCCAGACCATCGGAAAGTCAATTCTTGATCCTGCCATCAATTTTGATACAACATCAATACCGCCTGTGATGCTTTTTGGTAGAACAGCTCTTGCAGCACCTCCGATTAAATTCCCGCCTGTTCTCAAAGCACCTGCCGCCATTTCTCCCATACTTCCGGTTGAAGCTAAATCGTTTAAAATTTTATTTGCAACTTCGCCCATATCTCTTGCACCACGAATTTGTGCTAATGATGCAGCAGCATCTGATCCGATAGAAGTTAATCCCTGTAAAAAGTTTTCTCCATATTCATTCGCAAAAGAATCCGTTGGAAAACTATCGGCTTGATATGCAAGAACAATACACCCTTCTTTTCCTCCATTGTTCACTGCATACTTAGGTTGTTTCAATCCAAACCCATGAGCGTTTAGTAGATTCAAATAAGAAAGATTGTTTTTTGTTCCTCCACCGCCAAAATAAGGTTCTCGTTTAAATAATGTAAGACCTTTTGTAAACGAAGGAATCCCAGGAAATATTCTTGCTATTGGCATCGAGTCTTCCATTACAGCTTGTGTATCCGCTTGAAGACTTGAAGGTGGTAGTCCAATTGTAAAATCAATTGTTCTGTTAGCAGTTACTTTTCTTGCCATTTTAATCTCCGTCTACTTCACCAGGGATTATGAGTCTGTTATATTCTTTACCCATATAGTCTACAGCAGCTTGTCCCTGATTCATTACATTATTAGTTGTATTTTGTACACTATTAACAACATTGTTGGCTCCAACTATTGTTGCATCCTTAATTGTTTGTGCATGTTTCTCTCTGTCTTTTATCGCTTGTTGTCCAACCTCAAGAGCAGCTTTTCTTTGTTCATTGGCTTGATATATTCCCATAGCTGTTTGACGTTTAGCCATTTCAATTTTATCACCATAATTTCTTTGGATCTTTTCTGTCATTGACAGTTGATCATATGGAACATATGGGGCATCAGCAGCTAAACCAACAGATGCTTGATAGTCAGCAAACCTGTCTTGTAATTGCTCATCGGTAAGAGGTTTATATGACTTGTTGCTCTTTAAGAATTTTAAGAAGTCTGCTTCACGTTTCTTTCCATAATTTCTAGCACTTGTTCCAATGCCTTTTCCACCCATTCCAATCCAGTTAGTCCAAGATGATCTATTTTTTCTTAAAAATGCTCTTCTTGCTTTTTGGAGTGTTTCAGGCGAATATTTAAGATAGTCGTGAATATTCTTTCGCATATATTCAATCTGACCAGCTTTAATGGCAGCTTGATTTCTTCTTCCAAAAGTCCCAACATCTTCATTCCACATTTCTGCAATATCTTTACCCTTCCATGCTCTTGCAGCAAGATTTACTCTGGCCTTTTCCTCAAAACCAAGTCTTCCACCCTCTCTTGCTGCCATTGCAGATTTGTGAGTTGCTGAACTGATTTCGTTTGCATATTCTCTGTCTTTTTGATCTTTCTTTGCAAGCCATCCCTGAATCTTTTCAGTGATGCCTAACATTTCATCAAGTTTCTTTCCTAATTCATATCCAGCATATCCCGCAGCCGCAACAGCTCCAAGTCCACCAAGAGTCTTCAATACAGCTGGATTTTTAAGAAAATTTGTGACTCCTGTGGCCATTGTACTTATCATACCTGCTGCTATTGGGCCACCGGCTGCAAACAAACCTGTGATTGCGGGTCCTATGGTTTTTGTAATGAGACCTTTTAATCCTCCTCCTATAGTTAGAAGCATTGGTCCGAGACGTTTGATGAATCCCATTATTCCACCGCCACCACCGAACAAACCAAATAGACCTTGTTTAGCAGCAGAATATTTCTTTTTCAAACCTTCTCTAATCTTTTCCATTTTCGCAGCACGTTTTTCTTTTGCTAATGCTTTCTTTTCAAGAGCGATTCTCTTTTGAGCTTTTTTAACTAATTTTGCAGCTGCCTTTTGCGCCATCTTTGTTCGCCTGTCTCGTTTTCTTTGAATCGCTGCTGCAACTCGAGCTTGATGTTTTTCAAGTTTCACTTTGCGAGCATGTTCTTTTTTAGCATCCTGATATTGTTTCTTTGTCATTTTTGCAGCGGACACTTCTTCGTGCTCTTCTTCTGCTGCTGCTTTTGCAGCTTCTCCAATATTCCCAGCAATGACTACGGGCATAGCTCCGTGAGCAACTGCAATTTTAGCCATTTTCTTTGGCATGTATTTTTGATATTCTTCTTCGCTTTGTTTTGCTCGAATGACTTGTTCTGACCCGTATATATCTTCCATGAAACCTTTTGAAAGACCTACCAAACCAGGTTTCTTTAGAACCTCTCGTGCAAGAATACCTTTTTTAGTCAGTCCCCAAAAGCCTTTTATTGAGTCATCGACCTCTTTCGATTTTTGTTTCTTTCTTGCTCTAAAATCAGCCGCACTTTCACCTATCTCCCGTCTCATTCCCCGCCCTACGAACGGTTTAGCTATTAGACGTGTTCCTAAACTTCCAGTGCCTGCAACAAGAGCATTTAATGCACCTCTGAATTTTGCGAACCATGACCATTTTCCTGATGAAATACCTGCAATGGCTTTATATCGTGTGCCTGTTAATGCAGTTGATATATGTCTTACTGCTTCAGCAGTTGCTCTGGTGAATGTAGCAATGGCATCAAGACGATACATCGATCCTGTATATAATGTTCCAATGTTATCACTCATTGCTTGTAAAGGTTTACTTGATTTAGATAAATGTCTGTCGTAACCACCTCTACCTTTGAAGAAACCGTATACTGGAGAATACGCTTTTCCAAGAAGTCCTCTCATTATTTTAGCAGTATATAAGGACGTTCTCATTATCGGATGCTGAATAAGCATCTTTTGCCATACTTGTTCCCAAGTACCAATTTGAGCACCAATTGCCTGTTGAATAGCAAGCAATGATCTCAACATACGTTTTTCAGCAGGTTCTTCGTACTGTGATTGTACTTCTTCTAAAGCTCTTAAGAAACCTTTGAACATTCCAACCTTTTCTTGCGCATGGACTTCACCAATATATGTGTCCATTTTAGCAAGAGCACTTGTTTGGAATTTTACAGAAGAAGTTGATAATGCTTTTGTAACGGAAATTTGATCATCCATCCGTTTAAGCAATTTATCAACCGGCATTACTACTTCGGCGGCATGTAGTCGAGCAACACCTCCTTTTTCAACCACACCACCCTTCTGCATATGTGGGATTTTTTCTTTAGTTGACTTTGTTACATCAATTGATGCTCGAGTCGAATCTTTCGTCCCTTTACTTCTACCTGTTACAAAACCTTTTAACTTGCTACCTACTCCGCTCAATGCATTTCCGATGTTTGTTTTCATCTTTTCTACTGCGGTTTTGAAAACATCCGTTTCCATAAAGCGGGAGACATAATAACCAAAAATTGGACCGGTTGTTTTTGATAGAGCCATTGCAACCATCTTTTGTGGGTCATATTTGACCTCGTCTTGCATAGCTCTTCTCATTTGAGCAAGCGTTCTTCCTGTTCCTTTGGCTACATTCATCGCAATTGATGAAAACCCCTTACCCATATCACCAACAGTAGCACTTAATTTTCTTAGGACATCATTCATATTGGCTTGAATCGCACTAAGATCCTCACCTGTAGCAACTTTTTGATCAATTTCACTTATTTTCTGATCAATCTGTTTTTGCATGTTGGAGATTGCACGACTTACATTACTGATCTCTGAAATGCGCTGATCTTTACTATCAGCATTTTGGGTGATGCTACCAGGGGTTTTTGTTGGTTCGTCAGCCATCTAATAGTCCTCTTATGCTATAATTTTAAATAACCTTTTCACGACTGGGTCGTGTGGCGATATCTCTACGAATACACAAGCTACTTCTGAAAGCGAAATTAGCTCTTGAATGGGTGTTGTGTACTTATTTCTTTGTCCAAATGCGTATAAATACGCATGATTTAGTGATGAAAACAACATTTGATACTTTCTTGCATTTTTTAACAAAGATGGCATATGCATAATCATCAATTTTAGAGCAACAACCATGTCTGTTAATCGTTGATCAAAATCTACTTCTGTTAATGTTGTATCTGTACCGAATAATCTATAAATTTCTCGATAATAATTACCCAATTCTCGATTTGCATATTGTGGGCCTCGTTTTTCGAGATTTAATATGTATTTCATCAATTCACTGATCTTTTTTGGTTCTGGGCGATTTACACCAAAATAAGAATCAACAAATTGAGTGTAATATGCTTGTAAATACTTATAAAATGAACTTGCAAATTTAGATAGATTCTTTCCAGCTGATAAATGCATACATTCGTGCATTGTTGTGGAAACAAGTTCATTATTTGCCGCTGTTCCGATGATATTTACCGCATTTTCAATTAGAACAACAACTCTTTTTTCTTTTGTATGGTAAAATCCAAGAATGTACTTATCTGGACTTCTGCTAAGTTTCCTTTTTATAAAACCGAGCAAGTTCTTTGACTTGTAACACGGTAATACAAGTCCCTTTTGAACCAATTTTTCAATTTGAGGTGTTATTTGGCTTCCTTTCGATGATTTGGCAAAAGCTTCAATAAATTTTGCTTTTAACGCATCTGAGGAATAGAATTTGCTCCCATCAATTGTAGTTTCGAGAGAAAGTTTTAATGGAGCAGCAACTAATTCTTGAATTTCCATATTTACCCCTTAAAAAATGTCAAAGTATCAACAAATCCAGTTTTTTCGTCATATGATTCTTTAACATGTCTCATAATGTCTTTGTTATCGAATCCGATATTAATATCATCTGTATTCATACCCATAATGTCTTGCATTTCACTCGATAAATCACCAAATCGTTTTGAATCTATCATTACAGGTGGATCATATTTTCTAACATACATACAAACAGCAGCAGCCAATGCAATATCGTCATGGCATCCGGAATCTGCTTCAACTTTACCGCTTGATTTGGAAACAAGTCCTGTTAATTCCAAAGCAAGTCTTTGTGATTTAACAGACTCAGGAAATTGTGTCATGTATGAATATAAAGCATCAATCATAAGCGGTCTTGTTTTTGCATTGGTTGATAGACCAGGCACATAGGTGTTTTTACCGCGTTTTTCTTTGTAAAGCATATGAGAGTATTCGCTTGCATTTAAATGCTCTACAACTTGGTTTCCGTAGGAGTTAGATTCAACAACAATCAACCCTGGATACTCTGTTGCGGCAACTTTTACTACTTTTACAAAATCAAGGACTTTACATTTTCCTTGATACTCCCAAACTTGCTCTAATGTTTCATAATCCCATATTGTAATTGCTGATTTATCAGTTCCGTGCTCTGGAGCTGTATCGACTCCAATTATATAGTATTTTCCAGGAACTGCATTTTGGAATTTCCACACTTCACCATTGAAAATCTTGATTTTATCAATGGGTTCAGCAGCAGCATTCTGCATTGCTTCAACTGTCTCTGCTTCAAAGAACGATCCTTCTGTTGGTAAGAATTTCAACTCTAATTCCTGTGCAATTCGTTTAGGATCATTATCAAACAATGCACATTGAGTACTATACCAATCAGGATCATTTGCCAACTCAGGAATCATTTTCCAGTGAATCACAAACGGTTCAAAAATATCATCGTGAGCGATTGCTTTCATATATCGCTCGAAATACCACTGACCGACACCAACCGTTTTATTTGGCGTTGAAAGAACAATTGTTCCGTGTGGTATTCCAGCTTTTCTTGCTTGCATCTGGTTTGTTGATAGAGCAGGAACCATTGAAGTCCATGCTGTGCTTATATGATGGACAAATGCTGCCTCATCAATAACCAAAAATGTTATTGCTTTACCACGAAGAGTTTTATCAGGTGCATTTGGATTAACAGGTGATGCATAAACCTTTGATCCATTTGTTAAAATAAATGAACGCTCAGTTCTCTTTGCAAATCCACGACCAAGAAGTCCACCCGTTGGTTTCATCCAATCTGGTAGCTTTTCAACTATTCCACGGATGACCCTTGCAAAGTCTGTAGCTTCCGCACCATCCTTTGAAATAATCCCGATAACAACATTATCATAGAATGTTGTTAACCATGCTGCATATGCCTGAATAACAGTTGAAATACCAATCTGTCTACTTTTTAATACTAATACATATTTTTTAAGATTAATTACATCAATTAATTCTGTTTGCTTTGTATAAGGGTTGAATAGTACATCTTTTCCGGGTAATTCCAAATAAACGTAATTCTTACAAAAATAATTAAAACTCGAACGGCATTTTAAAAACTCAGCGATATATTGATTCGCTAAGTTCTTTAACTGCATTGGTTTCTTTATCTTCGCCATACTATTCCCCTTATTATTTTGTTCTCATTTTAGGTTGTTGTCTTATTAGTTCTGATAAGGTAGAGATTTCCAACTGACTCCCAATCTTTTTCTCTTAGAAACGAAAGTTGGGTAGCTCTAAGCAGATACATATCTGTAAAATCTCTTGTCGGGGTTATTTCTGTATTCAGCTTTACAGCTTCTCCTACATTCATCAATTCTAATATTCGCATACTATTTGCTACAGTTACTGTCAACTCTGAAAATGTCGAAACTCGTCTTGAGTATTTTGCTCTAATGAAGTTTTCATTCAATTCATAACCCGTATGATCTTTATGAATAGCAACTCGAGATTTTGTTGACATAGCTTTATTATCATAAAAGATTTTATCGCCTTTTGATATTAATCCGTATTTCTTTGAAAAATCTTCAAGCTCAACATCAATTGCATGATATAATCTATCTTTTGGTTTAACAATGAATTTCATTTTTGGTGCCATATATGCAAAGGCAGCAGTTGCTTGGTAAGATGTTTGTATCGGATCTGTTGTATAAAAATTCTTTCCATCTGTACATTTGTCAATGATTTTAGAGTTATCCTTATTTAATGGCAACTGATATAAAACAAATGAATTAGATGAAGTCATTTTTGCAGTTAAATTTTTCACATATACTGTGTTATCATGTGAGCAAAATATACCTGCCATCCCATCATAAAATCCAAATGTTCTATTTAGATATTTTAAATTTTTATATATGGTACTTGTTGGAATCAAAACCTGATCAAGTTTCTCTTTATTCATTCCTTGAGTATCGAATTTTAATTTTGCCTCTTTTCTTGTATTTATCATTTCTTGGGTAATTTGTTGTAAATTTTGCCCGATGTGAACAGAGTTAACAACCCAATTCATTGTTGTGTATGCGCTTCTTGAAACACATACAATTTTAAATAAGTATCTATCCTTTTGCATATTTGTTGGTTCGGGAACAGATACACCCATAGGTATATCAGATGATAAATACATTAACTCAAAATCTATTTCTTCTTGGATAACATTTGCACTGGTGGCATATAATCTACTTTTTAATTTCAACGGAGTTTGCCCATATATTTGCTCTAAAATAACATCATTCGGATCAACTGTAAATTGAAGAATGAATGTTTGATATGGAACATCAATCGACGTTAAAATGGTAACTGAAACAAGGTCGGGGGTTAAATCTATCTTCCCTATTTTTAATTCAAATTCATACGTCCTACTTGGACTAATATACCTTTTTCTATCACTAGCTGCCATCCTACCATCCTCTTTTCAATGATTTATATTTTGTTCCAAAAAAATCTAAACGAAAAAAATGGGGAGAGTTTCCTCCCCCCATTCTATATTTGCGACAGTTTATTGTTGAAGTCTCTCTAAGACATCATACATTCTTGGCGGAATAACAAGAACGCTTTCTGCCGCATTCTCAAGAAGACGCTTGCTGTTCAAGTTCGGCTCAAGGCTACTGTATCTGGCAATCGCTAAAAACACCTGCCATGCCGATGGAAGTGGAGGAGTTGCGCCTTCTTGTTGTGGCGGATTCAATTCATTCAGAATATCCACAATTTTCTTTTTCCTCTGCTTGCCTATTGCTTCGATCATATCAAGGACAGATAACATTTCATCATCCGTCAGTGTGCTTTGAAAGCTTGATGTAATCATGTCCAAAATGCTTTCATTGAATACCTGCATATATGAACCGACTGCTGCTGATAATTGGGTGGTGGAGCTGTCAATATGAACCTGTCTCATTTCACCCAAGGAGAACCCAAATATGGTTCGTCCGACTTGCCGCCCTATGTTATCAATTGCCATACCAAAACCCAGTGTGGCGGCTCTTGTGCCGTTATAGCTATTGTTTACAATCATAACTGGAAGTACATCTCCGGCTTCACGGGTACTTTGACTGCTTTGCAAAATGATCTCATTTCTCATTCTGCAAAATGCATCCCAAAGAATTGTGTTCTCTTCCAGGATGGGCATACCAACGCTATTGATAGCTGTTCTGATCCGGTTATTTATAACGTCATTGCCCATGAATTTGTAAAGTTCTGACACATACCCTGCGTAGGTCCACTCTTGTTCCTCAGGTCCTTTTGTGAATATTCCCAACAAATTACTTTTCATTTCATCTGTTGGGTGAACCCAGTCTTGTTCTTGCTCAATTGGGTGAACAGGATTCAACTCACGATATACAACTTCACCATATCTATCGGCGTAGCTGTACAAACCTTTGAAGGAGTGAGTTGTGTCCAGACCCATTGCCTCTGCTCTCTCGCTGAACGGAGTCCGCATAAACATCCCCTTCCGGTATAATGTTGCCCCCGGATATAACATCCTGGATACATTCTACCAATTTCATTTTCATTGTTTCTTGAAACATTTCCATTGAGCCGTCAAACACGACTTTTGCAATCATGCCAGCCATATGCTCTATGGCTTCTTCAAATGATATTTCTCCCTTCTTAGCCTTTGATCTGTCTTTCAACAATTTAAATTTATATTTATAATCAAGTGATAGAATAGTAATAGCATCATGCATCAGGCGAGTTGTGGAGTTTTCTGGGTTTAAATGAAATCCCCCACCTCCGCCACACTCACCTGATGCTTTCATATGAAATTTTGTAGTCGGTGCCATTCAAGCTCCTTTCAGTCCATAATAGAGTCTTGAAACTAAAATGTTTCGACCTTCATTTGTGTCCTCATATGGGGCATCTAATATTTCTACCATCTCTGGCATCAGCTTTTTCTTTAATGCTTTTGTTAATTTTCTTTCAAACGGCGATATAATATGGAACGGGTGGGATGTCCAATAATGTCTTATATGACCAATTCGTGGACCAGTTAATAACATGACAACAATACCATAATCAGTGAAGGTTGTATATTTGAATTTTATCTTTCTATATCGACCAACGATGATACCGATTTGGTTTCTTGCCCACCTTGATACCACTGGATTCCTTGGCCAAAATCCCTTTTGATCTTTTTTGGTTACGAACCATCCACGCCAATCTGAAAACTGTCTATGATGGAATCCGTCGCTGAATTTTACTATATCGCCTTTTCTCCAATGCATATGAGGGTTATCGTCAAGATATTCTTTAATATATCTAGTTCGCCTTCCATCACGATAAGTGGAACGATGTGAGCATGCAAAATAAGTACCGCTAAATGATTGTTTTACCCAAGGCAATATTTCTTGCTGCATTTAGATCCTTTCGATGAAAGACCTTAAGTAAATATCCCTTCCATCAAATTTGAAAGCAGGATTTTGTAATCCCACTTTAAATCGTCCTTCGAGCTCCCAGAAGTATTTCATCCGTTCAGGTGTCCATATTGATGCGTGAGGACAGGATGGTTCATTCAAAAGCTCGGTTGTTAAAAGAATATTTTTCTCTGGAAAATCAGACATTCTCGGATTGTCGTTCAATATCATTTCGGCCAATTGTATATAATTTGGAACAATAACATCGACTTGACCACCCGGACGCAATACTGTTGAAACCAGATATGTGAAATAATCGACTTGAGGAAATGTTACATGCTCAAGAAAACGATATATCACAACTCGATCAAATATAATTGATGTTCGTTCCATGAACTCAAACACGTCCATGTTTAAATGGGTATACTTTGATATCCTGTCTTTATCCCGACCCCAAGCATGTATATCGCTTTCAATTACTGATGCTTTGTTTTCTGTAAAATATGATGTATCGACACTCAATACATATTTTGGCATCATTAGATTTTCTTTGCTGCTCATAGGTAGAGGATCAAACTTTCCCCCTGCTATATTTAATACAATCATTTTCACCTCACGTTTTCGTAGACTATTGATTTTGTAAACGGTTCGATGTAAAATTTGAAATATCTTTCACGATCAACATCATCCGTATCCATTATTTTCAAAGTTGATTGGGATACTTCAAGCTCTCCATATCCTAATAGGAATATATTGAACTTGCCATTTTTAACTGGGATCCCAAACAACTCGGGATTCTCTGTTTCAAAAAACTCATCTTTAAGTTTTTGTAATCTTGTGAATAATGAAGCCTTTGTTACATCAAGGATCTTACACAATTCTCGATATACCTCGTTCATTGCTGGATATTTAAAAGGAACTCCTTTTACTTTAAGTTCGTCATTTCCATCCAACGCAATATAGGATTTCCTATTGATTGATGAAATAAATATTTTAAATGCCTGTCTTAACTCTAAAGGCATGTGTCCAATATTTGTTACATCAAGTTTTCTTTTTAAAATCAAACCGTCATATTGACGTATTACAATATCATCATCTTCGATATTATTGATGTTTATATAATCATTGATAATGGCTTCGGTTGTTGTCCTCAGTAGAGATGTAATTCTCGGATTGTCCCTCATCATCTGCCCGATCATTATATTTCTACCGAGCTTATCTTCGGGATCAATATGAGAAAGATCATACCCTTGGTTCTTCAATATTGTGTAATGGCAGGCCTCAATATCGTAAACACGGAGATCTCTCATTATCAATGGTAAATTAGGATTTAATTCCATCTAAGGTAATGGGGGTGGGGAGCAGGAGCCGGACCGTGATTGATGCAATGCACCCTGCCCGAACCACACCCCCAAACTCCTTATGCCAGGGTGTCGATAATAACGTTGTCGATTTGAAGATGGTGATTGATATCTTCAATTGTTGCCTGCCGTTCAAGCAGCCAATTGATAGCATCCTGATTTGATTCAAGACCTTCGGCCTTTGAACTTTGTTTGTATCGTAACTGTAATGCTTCAATGTCCAATGCCTCGCTCAGTTTGTGCCGAACATCGGCTGGATCTCTGACAATGATTGAAATGTCTGCATCCTTCTTCTTTGCCCGGACAATGCCGTATGGGATCAGTTTATCATCAATGTCATTGCAAAATGTTGAGATCAGTCCTGTGCGGACTCCATAACTCTTTACGAAAATACCGTTTCCAAGATCGTAAACGATTCTGAAACCATTATTGTAAATCTGCATGTCCATTGCAGGTTTGTTTAACACCGGAGTCAGATGTGCATCGTCAAAAACTACCATTCGTCTTTTTGGATCACTTCCTTCTGGTGTTTCAACAGGAATTGTTACAAGCAATTGCTCGCTTGAATCAACATCTGTAATTGCAATGGTTGGTTTTCTGATGTTTGGAAAGTTTCCAACATTTGCATCAAACCAATCACCCAAACTTACAATTTCAATAATTGTTGGATCCGCAGCTTCTGCTGTGACCTCTTCAGTCTCTGGTGGTATATCCAAATCAGCTTCGGAAAATACGACCGGTTCTTCTGTTACTCCGTTTTTGACCATTTGAGATAAATTCTCGCTCATCGCAATTAGTCTCCTTTACATTTTATTTTTTCCACTTGTTACTTTCTTTTTCTGGGTCTGTTCTCCACTCAGTAGGGTTAATATCAGCAAATGTTTCTAATGCTGCCCCTGCCAATGCAAAGACTTTAACTAATTGCTCGTATGCCTCAACTGGTGCTGATCCTTCCTTCATTTCTTGGGACCCCAATAACCATTCAGGTAATTGAGTTTCCCATTTTCCTGAGTAACCCTTTTTGGCTTTTTGCAAATACTCCTCTATGAATAACAAGAAGCTTGCAAAATTGAGAGATTTTACATCAGAATATTCGCCAAAACAACATCTCTGATATTCCCTCTCGCGTTGATAGAGATCAAACAGTTCTCTTAAATTCATACGCTTTCTCCTTCTCTTATTTTACCAAGTGTTCTAAATACTTGGCATTTTTATACAGCTTATGCTTATACTCGGGCATATACTCCAATACAATATCACCTTCCCACTTATAACGATTCTTCAAATCCTTTACGAATTTGACGAGGTTCAAGCTTCCGTGTGGTGATGTAAATGGAAGATGTTGACCATACCCTTTTGCACGATTTGATAAATGTATAACAGATGTGTATCTCAAAAGAAATGGAATAATTTTTTTATCGAACCACATTTCTTCAATGTGACTTGTATCAATAACCATTTCAAGAGATGGTTGATGAGTTAATATGAACTCCACAATTTCTAATGGACTTCGCAAATACTTGTTGCTTCGCCAACCAAATGTTTCAATACATAACCTTGTCTGTGAATAACAATTTGCAAAAAAGTGATCTACGAAATAGCCGAACCCTTTATTTGGATGAACTACATATTTGACACACCCTGTTTTTTCAAAGATTGTATTTATCATTTTACAAATATCATCTTCAGGTATTTTGAGTGTATCAAGAGGTAAGTGTGTAACCCGCAGTTTTGTATTATTTTCTTCTAAGGAATTGAAGATGGCATCCCGATACCTCATGTAATTTCCAAATTTATACAATGCGAGTTGTATGCTAGAAGGTATGTTTTCGGTGTGATATCTGTTATCATCACCGAATCCATATGAAACTGAAATGTTAATCATATAAACCTGCTTCCGTTGAAGCCCCCTGGTACCCCTTTCCAATTGACTGCAATCGCTTCGTGTGTGTGAATTGATTCTTCATGAATACATTTCACAATCCAATCTCTTACAGGCAATTCGTCCAACCCCTCTGATATGGTTCGAATTGCATCTTCTACAAACATTGGATTTTCAGCTGCAACTCTTGCAATCTCCTGTTCATCAACTCTTTTTATTACAGGATAAGGGAGTGTTTTTATTCTTGATTCTACCACATCAATGATATCCTCAAGCCACAAATAATGATCGGGGTCAGATTCAACTATGATATGTGCAAACGATCTTTGATTATGAGGATATCCACTACTTTCATGGTCTGATAAATGACCACATAATTCTGCTGAGCATGGACAATAAGATGCATACTGAACTGTTACGCCCTGAAAGAATCTGAAATAATCCGTCCATCTATACACATCTCCTTGCTCAATATCAGTTTTAATTGGATACAATTGTCCTTCAAATTTACATTTGTAATATAAAGGAAAGCTGTTGTCTGATAATATAGATTTTCGTTCAAGCGGCATTCTGAAATCAAATTTCATAAAGCTCGCTTTGCTTTCAACATTTATTTTTAACGCTTTAAGAATCTCCCGAATCAATGTTTTCTTTAAAGGGAGATCAAGAAAAGGTTTTAATGTCAACCCCAATCTTGACATTGAGATGCCTTTTGTATCAGCATCCAAATTTGTTCTTATTGAAACATTTGCGTTGAGTTGGTAAAACCCTCCAGATTTAAATTCCAATTTGAAGGGGAGTTCAATGTTTTCAACACCAACCTGCATAATCGGTCTGTGAATGTTTGGGAGCGAACATTGAACATCTGGCAAACACGTTTTATCTGTCATTAATAACTTCCTCCGTTATTGTGATTGTGGGGAAGGTTTTATACACCTTCCCTCACATTACTACTAATTTCATAGGATCAAACATTAGATCTGTATGACCTTCACGTTTTAGATCTTTGGCCATCATCTCAAGACCGCGTTTCATTTCACGGATGTATTGTCTTTCGGTATTCAATGAGTGCATACCATCATTCCAATTTAATTCATTTTCTTCACTTATCGTTAATTCTCGTTTTCTGGCCATTCTTCAACTATTCCTTTTGGATCAAAGTGAAAAATTGTCTGCGGCTCTTCTTTTGGTTCTGGCTCCAGTTGTTCTTTAAAGTCATCAAGGATGCTTCTCATAAATTGTGGCGGCTCAAACGGCTTGTTTAAATACAAATCTTTGAACTTATCAAAGTCAATCTTTACTTCTTCGATCTGTTTTTTTGCAACTTCCTGGTCAAACTCAGGATTTTGATATGCCCGATATGTATCGTATTTCATATAATAGCCGCTGCTTGCTGTCGATGATGAAGTGTCAGTATATTTACTCCACCAATCTATATCGCTCATTATTGATCTATACCGATAACCGTTAGATATGAATTTAAGAGCTTAACAGACTCTGGTGTTGAGTCAAGTTCTTCTGGTTCTGGAGCCTTTTCATCAATGAACCCTCGGATATATGAGTTCTTTCTTTCGATACAATCTGATTTGGTTGTTAGAAATTCAAAAAGATTTATCGGAGCATCATGGCCAATGATACATGCAGTTTCCATTTCACCACATCTTTGACCACCCTTATTTTTACGACCACCCAATGGTTGCAATGTTCGTTTTGCATATGCACCGATTCCACGAGCAGCTAACTTTTCCTCAGCTATGTGAACCATTCGCAAGAAGTAAATGTACCCGACCGCAACAGGATTTTTCAAATGCGTTTTCGCTAATGGATCATATATTCTTGATTTGAAGCTCGTGTGCGTATATTCCAACGCTTTCTTTATATCTTCGAGTTTACATGACTCAAATGGTGGCTGAATCAATGTAAGATCGTTTATAAATTCAGGAGTTATTGTCTTCGGAAGCTGTGTGGCAAATTGTGTAACATACCACTTATCTTCCGTTTTATCAATAATGTCAATATATGCTAACAGATACTCTTTGATTTCGTTTTGATCAACACCATCTTTGAGCAACTGTAACATGTTTTGTTTCAGGTCATAGAGCGACATGGATAATTGTAACTCAAACAACTGACCGATATTCATTCTTGATATGATACCAAGCGGGTTTATGCAGATATCCAAATGCCTTCCATCATCCAACTTTGGCATTTTTTCATGAGGAACGATTCTTGAAATAACTCCTTTGTTCCCGTGTCGATTAGCGACCTTGTCACCGACCTTTACTTTTCTGAAATGGACACCATACATTTCAACCTTGATACCATTGATCTTTTCTTTCTTCTCTTTGTATTTTCCAACAAATGAGAATAAATCAAGACCATTCTCCCGGATGAATTTGTTGGCTTGATCCTTGTCCAATTTATCTTTCAGGACCTTTTTCAACACCAACTCCTTCTCCTTTTGTTTCTCAATCGTTTCTGCGACCCAATCTCGAAACTCAGGGATGTCTTCATTCCATGCATTTGCATAGATGTTTACTTCTGGGATGATGAATGTTTTTTCAGCTTCAAGAGGCATAGACTCTGTAAAGACCGAGTACATATCATCAATTGTCAGGCTTTTCAAAATTGCATAAGGACTGCCTGTATTGATTGTTTCAAATTCATTTGGAAGTGGTTGATATTCATTTTCCTTTAATGATAGCAATACCTTATGTGGAGGTATTGTAAATGATAAATCTTTAAAATGCACTGACGTTAATATGTCCTCTTTTACAAGGCGGTCAGAAACAACAATACCATCCTCGTAATTGTTTCCATAATACACCATTACACCAGTCAATAGATTTCGTCCAAAGCGAATCCCACCATCTTTACAGAAATTGCTTTCTGCTAAAATGTCGCCCGCTTTAAAGTGATCTCCTGGTTTAACATAGACATTCATAAAGTCCATGTGCTCAACATATATTTTTCTATATGCAATGTTGAATATATCAACTGAACCGTCTGTATAAACAACAATTAAATATTTTGTATCAATGTGAACGACCTCACCATCTTTCTTTGCACGTTTCACAAATTGGGTATAATCAGAATACAAATGTTCACACCCAGACCTGATCATTGGATGGTCAAAATCTTTCAATAATATTGATTGTCTCATCTGTGAAGATGACATTTGCAAACGTGTCTGGTCATCATGCTCCAGAAACGGAACCATTGAAACAGGGATTGATATTGGCTGTTTCTCTAAATATTCTGGTTCAAATCTTAAATTTGGATCCAATTTAACATTCGGAATGAGATTTTGCAAAACGCCACAATTGTCACGGTCAGGTGTATCAACCGGACATATGCGACCGTACATTGATGGAGTGATATCCCTCAAATGCCTTGGAATGTTTTCTCTCTTAAATCCACCTGGTCCTAAAAGGCTGATTCTTGAAAGTTTTGTCAATTCCTCAATCGGGTTGATTGAAAAATCAAATTGAACAATATCCGAGACATTACATTCCGACAATATCTGTGTTGAACTGATATTGAATTTTGGATGCCTTGCTGTTCTGTTTGAAAAACATAAATCGAACACAATTTTTGATAGCTTTGCAAAGATCATATATTCAAAACATCGGACACGTTTATTCGTGAACTCTGTATCATCAATATCAACAGCTTGCATTGCCCACAACAATTCTTCTATGAGCGATCCAGTCTGCAAGAATTGGGTTGTGATTGGATCAATCTTCGGGATCAAATCCAATGCATATAAAACGTCCTCGCCCTTTGATTTAGCATTGTATCGTGAATAGATGCGGCCAACCTCTAATATAAAATCATCTTGTGTGTATCCCGATGATTCATCATAGAATAATTTCAAATCCTGAAGCAACAATTCCATCAAATTGGTTTTGTCTCGAATCTGAAATGTATCAAGCAAGAAACGCTTGCCCATTTCTTCCACTCCATAATATGCTAACATGAGCAATGATAATGGGACTTTCTTTCCTAAGAAACTCACATAGATGTTTGGTTCCTCTTTATCTTTGATGATCATCAAAGTTGCCACGTTTGTTCGTAGCTTGATTGACTCGCCCCTTGTAACAACAGGGATATCAAATAACTGGAATAAAGGGATTTTCTTTCTTCCGTTGATCAAGATATAATTATTATCAACGATCTTTGGAACAAAGATGCTTAAATCAATGTTGTGAGTCCCTTTTTGTAGGCGGATAACAAGAGATTGTTTTAGCGTTTTCGATAACTCTCCCGATGAGAATCTCGAATCTCTTAAATCCAACTCTGTAATTTCAAAACCGATCTCTGTCACCGGCTGTAGTATCTGCGTCGCTAAAGGTAAAATATTCTCATAATCGAGTCTCCTTAATGTGAAGATATTTTTATCTTCGTTTTGGATTTTAAAAACCGGATTCGTTATGTTCATTCAATCATTTCTCCCTTTAGGATTTTATCCATTATGCCTGAGTAGCGACCTTCATACATAATTCCTTTCAATATGCTTCGTTTTGGGTTTGAAAACGCCATTGCCAATATCCAACTTTCCTGGTTTGGAACCGATTGGATACTGAAATATGATGGTTTAACCTTGTCTCGGTCTTCAAGCAGTCTCCACTTGCGTGAATTTTTCCACATCAACTGTGCTACAACACACTCGAAATGCACATGATGTATGTCCTTGTCATATACTGCGAATAGATCATTGACAATTTTTGTATAATCTTTGCCCCTGAATCTGTGAAGCAATTCTGCAACTGCTGCCAAATCGCCAATGATGTCTTTCTGTTTCATGCTTTGATCGCTTGCATCTTCACCTTTGATAACAGCTGAACCTGATGTGTGAAATGTTCTCAACACTAACTGGGTCCCTCTTTCACCAAGGGTTTGTGCTGCAATGATTCCAACAAAACGACTGTTTATATATTTATAAAGATCTCCATAACATGTTTTGCACAATTTGGGTGATCTGCAAAGAATCGGACTTCTGATTTTAATTACCTGACCGACCAAATCTTCACAATTTTCAGGTGTAATTTTGACCAACTCACCACCTTGTGACATATTTCTGCCAACAAGCATTTTTGCCTTCTTGCTTGATTTAACATTCACTTCAAGGAAATCCGTTGTGCCGCAATCATCAAGATTTTCATCAATCTGTAAATTGGCACATGTGAATATCAATTTTCTTGATAGATAACCTGATGTTCCTGTATTCAATGCAACATCAAGAAGACCTTTTCTACAACCATTGGTCGATAAGAAAAACTCCTGCGGAGTCAATCCTTGTACCAGGCTGTTTTTAATAGGAGTTGGTAAAATCTCCCCTTCAAAGTTTGAGATAAACCCACGGGTTAGGATCATTTGTTTTGCCTGATCCCAACTTCCCCTTGCTCCAGATTCGATCATGTATGCATACGGGAAGGTCTTTTTCAATCCTTCGATTACCTCTGCACTGTTTGCTGCAACCAATTGATCTCTGATTTCTTTTTTATCATAGATTGATTTACGAATATCATCTGCTCCTTCAAAGTCAAAGTCATCAAGAGACATTGTGCAACCAAGAAGAGTTGCATATTTGAATCCAACTCGTTTGACAGCATCCAATGTTTGTGCCGTAACATCCTCAGGATATTTATCTTTAATATCATTCAAAATTGCAAGAAGTTTCTTTTCATCAACGATTTCTGTTACTTCGGGATAATCCTCCGGTAGACAGTCATTGAATAATTTGAATCCTTCCTGGCGATCTTCAAAGTCCGGTGATGTTATAAAATAGATACCCAGGATTATATCTTGACTTGGAACTGTTGTCAAGCTTTGATTTGATGGGCTGCTCAAATTTTTCGTGATGAAGATCTTTTCACGAATCTCTTGTTTTGCTTCCTCTGTGACTGGAATATAAACAGCCATTTGATCTCCATCGAAATCTGCATTGAATGGAGGACATACAAGAGGATGAATTTTAATGACTTTATCCATTGTCATTTTAATGTTAAATGCAAGCATACCCAATCTGTGAAGCGAAGGTTGTCTGTTCAATATACAAACCTCATCTTTAGTTACTTCTTCACATATTTTGTAAAGCACCGGATTGTTTGTTTCGATGCATTTGTCAACAAAGTCAATTGCTTTATTCAACAATTTAAATTTACCAATTTCAATGATTCTCTTTGCAATTGGCAATTTAAATAATTCTAAAATCATGATGTATGGCAAAACACATTGATCAATATTCAATGTTGGATCTGGTGTAATAACTGCACGACCAGAAAAGTCGATACGTTTACCTAAGATGTTTCCACGAATCAACCCTTCCTTCTTTGCCATCTTTTCTAATATTCGATGATATAACTCATTCACATCCTTCTGTAATTGCTTGAAGTATGTATAATACAAATTCTTATCACGAAGAATATTGATCATTGTATCTTTCATGATCTCCTTCTTCGTTAATATTTGAACGTAATATCTATTGATTTTGTCCATCAACTGTTTCCCACCTGCTGCAGCAGATGATGGTCTCAGGTCTGGTGGTAGCACAATCACATGGTCAATCAAAAGATTTTCAATGTTATTGTAAATTAAAACCCACTCAGGAACACCATCTTTTGCGAATAGGAGAGATAAGTCTTTAATCAGTTTATATATTGCATCAGTCCTTTCCCAATATTCTATTCCTGCTTCAATCTTATCTTGATCGGATCCAACGATATGCTCAAGCCCGTCCATGTATAAATAACTTTTTTCATTTCGCATTAATTCATCAATGGCATGTTTTAAAGTCTTTCCCCCTACCTCGACAACAAGGTCATAGAATAGAGGGTTGACTACAGGGATTGGCAATCCGATTTTTGCAAAACGTGTTCTCCTTACATCACTGTTGATAATATCAACTCCGCATGTTGAACACTTTCCGCCCGATTTCGATAAGCCATAGTAGGTTCCGCACTGACATGTGTAATTTTTTAGGGGTCCGAAAATCTGCTCTGAGAACAGACCTTGCGGATGAAACTTCTTCTTTCCGAATACTTTTAGAGAGGTCACTTCCTCTAGATCTTCACAGAATTGTGCGTAATCTAAAACTTTTGGCATTACCAGCGTCTCCTTATTGTGAAAATTTCCCTTTTACGAGATCTGCTAACTCGGTGAAATGCTGTTTGACTCGCTTGGATATAAGTTCATCTAAATGGGGTAAAATTGCCAAAACGATTCTACTTGCATCTTCTTCTTTCAATGTCACTTCTAACAAGTCAGCTTGTTTATCCATTTCTTCTTTGATTAATTTTCTTATATAATCTTCCATTATATTTGGTGTGTCACTCATCATTTTTCTCCTTGACTCGATTTCATAGGCACTGATTTGATTCTTTTATATTCCACCTGATTTTTCGGTGGTGTATAAAAACAATCATCCAGATAATACGTCTTTATATTTGTTAGAAGCATGTCGAAATACTTTTGGTCGTATTTCACGCCCTTTTTATAATCAGGCAAACAATATAAATGTGTATCAGGATCTCTGTTTGGGTGATATCCAAACAATACAATGTTTGTTACAAACTCCTGTTCTGTTATAACTATGAACCCATTAATAAAAAATTGTGGGTGCAATTTTGTAATTTCATAAACTTGCTTGTCTTTAATCATACGGTTCGGTATGATCTGCCCCTCATAGAGATGAATTTTCTCTATGAGAGGGAGATCTGTGTTGTGACCCCATATGACTATTCGGTCGTCAACATATTCCATCGGTTTATGCGGCGCCCGTTTCTTCCAATAATTCGATGAATGTGCGGCCATTTTCTCTCCTTACAGTAACTATAAAATTAGATACTCCTGGTTGTGAATCAACTAAATCTGAGAGACGTCTCATTACATCCATTGATGTATTAAGACTTCCCGCTGGAATTAAGGCATATTTTGTTTCTGCTACTTCTGGCATTCTATGAAATAGCCTTTGCAGAACGTTAGCTGTTGGTTTTTCTCCAACATAAACATCGACGTGTTCATTTTCGTTTACTTCTAATATTGGTTTGATGTTGTCTTCTATGCATTGGAGACGTTGCGATACATCCGCTTGTTCATAAACAATATCAATTTTATTGTCCAAAGTTCTTTTGATAGCTTTGCTCATAATCGAAGGCAGAATTTTCAAATCAACCCGTTGAAGCATATTGTTTTTCATCATATCATGGATCTCTGGACTGTCGATTATTTGTGCTGCATAAAATGCTGCTTTATTAATCTCCGGTCTTGACAATTGAATTGAATATGCTCCGTCATACGAACAGGCATTTTTGACATTCTTTCTACAATCAATTATTAGAACTTTTTCTGAGATGTAAAATCGAACATCAATTTCATCACCTCTATTACAAACAACGTCCCTGCAATCTATTATAAGGTTACATTGAGGCAGAGAAGTTTGTCCTTCAACATACCTCCTGTTAATTTTAGTGACAGCAACATCATCATTTATAATATCTGCTAATGCATTGACCTTATAGTCACCGACTTGTGAAGAGCTGTAAATGGACTTAAAAACATTTTTGCTTTCAACAATGTCTGGGTCAATAATTACTAATTCCTTTACATCGCTCAATTCGGAAATATGCTTAGATAGAAACCCACCTAATGTGCCTACTCCGATTACTGCCACTTTACGAAACACTAAATTACTTCTCCTTCCAAGTGGATTTGGGGGACCCGGAGGCCCCCCATTTTTACTCCATCAAGGATGGATTAGCACCCTTTCTTGCCGGCAGGTTTCAGATACTCAAGAGTATCGCCGGGTTTCAGGGTATAGTCGGCACCGACTTCCTTGCCGTTTACCAGACCGGTGGACAGCTTGTCCACATTCAGAACCTCACGGAGGAACTCCCCAACTTCCTTGACGCTTCGGCCGGCAACGGGGAAGTTACCGGTGGAGGCACCACAGGACACCTGGATGGTGGTGGAGGTTTTGGACCCGAAAGGAGCCGAAGGTTTGGTCAGGACGGACTGGGCCTGGAAGGCCACGCCGGCCATTTTGTCTGCAGGTTTCGCCGCTTTGGCGATGGTTCCGCTGGAGGCACCGAACTTGGCCAGAATGGCGTCGATCACGATATCCTTGGCTTTCTTGGTCATGCCGGGGATGGCGAGTTCATCAACACACATACGTTTCAGTTCGACTGCAGTTTTGGCTTCCAGTTGTTCACGAGTAAAAGTAGCTCCCATGTTTAAATCTCCTTGCTAAGTTTAGTTTGTTGTTCACGAAATGTAGTCATCAGACTACTCCTTTACGATTCGAATCTTCGAGTTGGAGTTCATACTCAGGATGTCAAAGTAGACCTCCGACCGATCATGCTGGCCCTTCACAACAGAGTTGTAAAACATCCAACACATCAGCGTTGCAACGCCCAGATTTGTGAAATATAACTGGGGTTCCGATTGTGATAATTCCTCACATGACATTTCGTCTGGTAACTTATCGTCAGGGTTTGCAATCTCTGGATGATAAGCACATAGGTCCGGTGTTAAATCCTTCCCTCCCTTTCGGACATAGAGTTGTGCATTTCCATCTGTCAATTCATTCCCACCAGAAATAACTGTAACATCTTGCAGATTCATACAATAATTGTTAATTATCATTCTGGATTTGTGATTGTCAACACATATGAATACAATTGTATTCTCTTTGATTACTTGGGCAATATTCTCTTCGTTAATGTAAGCATCGAATATGTCAAATTCAATGTTGCTGAATTTCATAGCAAGCTCATCAGCTTTTGTTTCAGCTTTGTTGCCCATTCCGCTAAATTCCTGCCGCTCGAAATTTTTCATTTCGTATTGGTCTCCATCGACCAACAATATCTCTGCTGAATAATCTTGAGAAAAGTTCAGAAACCGGCACAGGCGTTCTGCCAAGATGGTTCCGACACCGCCCAGTCCGACAATAACAATATTAATGGACTGTGTCATTTCCACCTCCCTTTCCGAATACCTTTTTGAATTTCTCAATTAAGGTTAAGCTTTCTTTCGCCAATGGAATTGATTGGCCAGCTTTTTCTGGATCCGGAATCCGTTCAAGGTTTTTGTCGGCTTCTGCTGCAGCATCTAATATTGCTTGATGCTCTTCGTCTGATTGATGTAGAAATGCCCCCGAGTCAGCTTCCATTTGTTTCTCTCGGTCAATTTCGCCGTTTGAATAAGGAGCATGACACATATAACAACAACCCATGGATTCAAGGCTTGCCAGTGTATTTTCTTCTTGGCATGTCGGACATAATACCGTAACCTTGTCATTAGGGTTTTCGACGTGCAGCTCCACTGCACCACTACAATGGGGACATTCATTATGATTGACCATTCCAGCTTCCGTAAACACACCTTGGCAATGCGGGCATTCCCAATTTGTTGGTGCTGATGGAGGGCCAGACGCAACCACGGTATCCGGCAACAAGGTATGGCAAAATGGACAACATTCATCCGATGCCAACATGAGAAATGTATTTCCACATTCCAAACATGTTTCGTATCCCTGTTGATCCGGGTTCATTGATTGTGCAGAATTGAGTGCCGCTTCCCGATCAATATCATCGAGTATGGGCGGATCACCCTTTTCAAAATTATCTTTAAGATCATCTTCATCAATCAAGACCATGTGGTCGTCCTTTTTACATTTTGGACATTTTGGGGCATCATCTGTCGTTGTGAAAACAACATTACATTTTTCACAATGATACATCTCTTCCTCAAATTCGATGCCTTCCATTTCATTCATAATTTTGATATCACGGTTCTTGCATGACAGACATGGATTTGTTGAACCGCAGGCTGCTGTTTTCTCATCGGATTTGACAACCACACCAGGCGTGCCAGGTCCCGAACCGCACAATGGCTTCTTGACACCAGGTGCAATATATCGACCTGCATTTTTCCATGCGTTGGGATCATAATTTCCACCCCAACCATAACCGCCTCCCGGAGCACCACGGTACCCCTGACCACGATTCTGCCAATAATTCCCGCCACGCCAACCACCGTAGCCTCCGTATGTGTAGACGTAGGTTCCTTTTTCAACCATGTCCATCCATTTCGGATTGAATTGACGTTTGCTCTTTGATACATTGAACCTGAACCGCTTATCATATTTGCGGGTTGAATATGCACTACGACTGCTCGCCGCTTCATCCAAAACCATTTTTCCTGTTTTGGGGTCAGCTTTATAAATCTTGGTCGTATATTTGACCTCTTTTTCATCAACATCTTTTGTCTTGGTCAAGCCAAGCATGTAATCTTCCGGGTTAACAACAAACCGATGGCCGTTGGCAACGATTGATGCTGATAAACTGAACTCCTCAGACATGACGTTGCCGTATGTGATATGAAGGCCATCGAAGGTCTTTTCGTCATCATCGTCCGTTCCGGAATGAAACGCTGAAAAGTTTGCATGGCTATGGATCGTTCCGATCATTGTCCAACCTTCGATGGTCACACCTCTGTTGTAATCACATGCTGCTGATGTAACCTTTTGATGGGGAGGAACAACTCGATACTTCCCTGTTTCCTCATTGTAGAATAACAACACAATTGCTTCGCCATGATATTCCTTATATACTGCTTTGAAGAACTCAAGAATTTTGGCTCCGGTTTGTGCTGGCAATGGATTAATATACATGCGTGCCATTGTATTGGCACTTTCTAATATTGATATTTTGTCAACGGGGGCGATGCTTTCCATCACCCCCATTTTCTTTTTCAGGAAGATTCCTTCTTTTGCGACGATGTAATAAACATCATCATCCGGAAGTTCCTGTGTCCCGTCATTCACGACAACTTTGAACATTAAGCTCTCCTTTGGTTAAGGTATCTGGTTGATAAATTGTTCTCGAATACATCATAGGAATGTAAGTCTAACATTCCCCTGAGAACGCCAACTTGTTCGATTTTCGCCGGCGAGACCCTCGGTGCAGGAATGCAATCCAATCTGCACTCCCTTGTCATATAACGGTCAAGGGAATAGGACTCAGGATAGCCACCGAAATATTCCAATGGCATTGCTCGTAATGCCCTTGTTGTGGACGGGCCATATAATAGGTAACCATATTTGCTCTTGTAATCTTTCAGACCATTGATAATATCGCCTGCTTGAAATTTGATCTTTGAAAGATCCAGTGGCGCATGATCAAGTTTCGGCCATTGTTTGGACTTCAATGTAATTCTCTTGAAGTTTTCTTGAACATCGCTCAACCATAATGTGCATCCGTTTGAACACAGAACTAATGGTTCACGGTTTGTATCAATGACAAATGCAACAATAATGTTGACGTCCTTCTTCGGGAAGCAAGGAATGCCGGCAACTGTGGCTCTGATCTTTGTGCCTGCTGATAAACGACCGACCTTGTTTGTCACCTTTCTGATTCGACCGGTATGGATAATACCTGTGTATCCGTCAACATATTGGGTTTCTGATAATTTCCCTTCTTTGTCAATCAATATAAATGAAATGTGACCATAGTCTTCCTGATATTTGAATCCCTGGATCATTTTAACTGTCAACACATCTAACGGGTCTTGCCAATTGGCCACAACAACTTTATCTCCGATTTCAAATTCTGTATCGAAATCTGCACCTTCAACAAAGAATTTGTCTCCATCAATCAGTTGTTTCGTCATGCTTCCTTTGACTGTTTTCAAAGAGAAGTTTCCATCGTAACCGGTGATTCCATTCATTCCCCACATAACTTCCGGTCTTGGCTTCCCGTTTCCGTCAGATACTTGATAGAGCCTTTTTCCAACTCTGACTGGTCCTTGAAGTCGTTTGACTTCATCGAGATGATAGACTATTCTTTTCGGAGCACCGTTTGATAATTCAATTCTTCTGTCATGCCCGTCTAACCTTGGATGGCAATTTACAAATCTTGCAATCACCCGACCACGAGCAGAAACATCAATTGAATCGAATCTCATTCGGTAAGCGTTGACTCTGCAACCTGCATGGGTTGCATCTCCAAGAATAATATATTGGTCTTCTTTATTTAATTTAAGACCGTCGATTTCAGGTTCATCGACTTTAAATTCAGTCGCTTCAAGGTTCGAAGTGAGATAATAATCATTTCCCATTTTAACTTCAAGGACATCTTCGCCTTCAAGACCACGACTTTTTCTGATAAATTCAACTTTGTGATATACTTCGCCTTCTCCCTGTTTGACAATGAGAATCTGTCCGGGTTTGACAACTGTTCCATTTGGAATTGTTGCTTCATCGGCTCTTCTTTGCTCTGTGATTTTCTTTGCCAACCATGGACGGGTTTTCGGTGTCAACTTCAATAAAGACAATCGACCGTTAATATCAACTTGCATATATTTAACATCGCTCCCATCGGGAAACCCAACAAACGAATCAATGAAAGCCATCTGCCCTTTTGCTGTCTCAAAAGAATCTCCAACGGCTATGTTTGTACGTTCATCAAGATATGTTCCCTGAGCAATGTCATAGAACAATTTATGTGTCTTTCTGGATCGTTTTGATACTTTGATCTCGGTGCCTGTATCCTGTGATTCATAAAACATCTGGGCCAATTCTTTATAACCCATTGTTTTCTTTCCGTTAAGGCCATGACTTGTTTTTGTATGGTCTAACATTTGACCTATGGTGCGGTCCATTTTAATCCAATCAGCATTATAGATGAACATCGGATTTGCTTGCCCCATGTATTGCCACTCAAGATAGCTGTTCAATACTGGAACATCTTTATATGCTGCATAATTATATGTATAATCTGTATTGAATGTTGCAGACCACCATACCATGACTGCATGCTGAATTGCTGCGGTGAATGACTGTTGTCGTTTTGAACCTTCATTTCCGAAGCAGATGTATCCACCATCGGATATATTACACATCGGCATTTTTAGAAGATAATCTGATAGACCGGTCATTTGCTGGGTTCTCAAATAAACCTGACCGCTTGTCATTTCATTATATTTGGTGATATAGAATATGAATATTACATACGGAAAAGCAAGGGTGAACGTGTAAGGTTTTCTGTTCTCGTTCATCCAATCGGTATACCCCATCATATCAATCTTTCCGTCACGTTTCAGCTTGCTGATCTCTTCGCCGAATGACATATCTGATTTGATGGTTCTGTATGCCGGAGGTTCTTCAACGACAACAAGGTGTCCCTTTTCTAATTCCTCAATATATCTTACGTTCGGAGGAATTATACCACCTTCAATACCACCGGCGGTTAATCTTTTAACATAATCTTGTGTGAATAATGTTTTCTTTTTGATGGTCGGAAGTGAATCCGCCTCATACTTTTCCGGGATATACTCCGAAAGAAATAGATGCGCATACTTCTCATTGAATCTGATCTCTTCGACCAGCTTGTCCTTTCTGGGTTCTCTCATTCACTATCCCCTTAACATTTTAAGTTTTTTCGCATATTGGGTCAAGATTTTTTCAGCTTTGTTTTCATCAATGACCCAAACCTTTCTCCGACGTGGAGGTAACTGTTCCTCCGGATTTTCAACTATTCGATGTTTCTCTAATGTGCTGTATATCGCAACATAGACTTCTTCATCTTCTCTTTCTAATGTAAGAAACCCAACTTCTTTATTATTCCTTCCTGGAACGCTCAAGGATAAGAATACCCTTGGACCTGTTGGATTCAATTCGGGATATTCAATCGAATTTTTTTCTTCTTCGATAATCTGATCGCAAATGATTCTTACTTGATCAGTTAAAGGTGAATCCTTCAATTCATTTAAAAGCTGTTTCAAAATTCCCATATTCGATTACCTTTTGAATGGTCTGATTTTGTACCGTTGATTTTGATCGCCCTCTAACTCTAACCAATCTACCTGCCTGAAAGGAACCGATCTCCAATCTTTCTTTTCGAGATCATAAACATGAATGATTCCACTCTCTTGCATGAGTTTTAATATTTTGGGCATGTTTACTGTTTTGGGGTGCTGTTTTTTTGGAATCTTTGTGAAATCCAAAGTACATTTCATAATACGAATTGTACCATCTTTCTTAACGAACTTCACTTTTGCTTCTCCAACTTGATATAACTTTTCCCAAAACTCTACTGCACTTCTGATAATGTCTGTATCTGCCTGTGGCATTATTTAGTCCCTCCGTTTATCCGAATGAACCAGATCATCTTCTCCATCATCATTTCTGTCAATGTGTTTGCTCATCATTAAACAGGAATGATTACAGAGTTTACAATGCCTTCGTTTATCCATACACATGAGTTCGAAGAAATCTCTTGTTACAGCCATTGGATTTTCTTCTTCAAATAACTCACTCACATGAATATGTGGCGTTAATGTTCCTCTAATACGAAGGCATAATCTCATGGTTCCGTCTGCATCAACCGTTACATTGTGAACTCCAAGATCAAGATCACAATCAAAATTTGAAGGTAACGTATCAAACATCTGCGGTAGCAAAACATCTTTCATATGAATATATAAATCTGTGTCCATTTGCATGGCCATTAAATCTTTTGCTAATCTCCATGAGGGTTTAACAAGCTGCTCTGGATCTGTGACATTTGAAAAATCATAATATGGATTTTTTGCAATATCTACAAATGTGATATCGCTATATATTTCATGCTCGCTTAATTCACTAACAAGATCATAAAGGAACATTTGATTTTCATTCATGACTGTTATCTCAGCCACTACATCTTTTACATCACCCCTTGCTTGGATCTCTTTCAGTCGTTTCATGCCCTCGACACTTTTCTTTATTCGATCCTCGCCTGCATATCCTGGGTGATGAAAGATGGGGTCAACTGAACTTGTGAACCCTTCAACATAATCCGTTTCTTGAAACAGGCGATCTATCAAACCTTGTATTTGTGGAGTGTTGTTGCTAATGACTGTATAATATATTTCGTTTTCGTTACAGAAATTTATAATATCAGGAAGATCAGGTCTTAACAATGGCTCGCCACCATAGAAGATATGAAATACATTTGGATTCTGTTTTTTGAAAGCTTTCAATGCATTTATCACAACTTCCGTTGACATCTCCTCCTGAAGATAATGTTGCATGTTCGGATACCCTCTCGGCATACCATCGTAATTTTTTACAATTGCACAATATTCACAATCTAAATTACATTTCCTTGTGAGTATCCAATTTACAATTCGTATTAGACTCATTGGCACTCCTTAGTAAATACATTCAAGGATTACGTCATCCCACTTTGTTTGGAATTGCTCGACCACGTTATAATCAACTGCCATATAAACTGCGATTTTATTTTCAAGAATCACTTCTCGACATGCTTCATATGTTGATTGTCCCAAGTTATTGAATTGTGGACCTCGTGGTTTTTGCGCCCAATCTAAGGGTCCATCATTTGTGTATTCATCTAGTTCTTTGAGATCATCAAATACATCATATATTCGAACTCCCTCATTACCAGCATCTGGATGACGATCCAATTCAGCAACCGTTTCTCTTACACCCTCCAGTTGCTCTGGACTAACTGCTAATACAAAGCACGATGATGAACTGTTTGTTACAAAATCTTGTTTGAATTTCATGTTTCTCCTAACTTAATGCTAATGTTTGATCTGCTTCAACTTGATCCTGATGTTGATGCGAAATGATATAGATTGATTTCCCAATCTTCAATTTATTCAATACCTTAGCTACATATCCAATGTTTTCATCATCGAGTGCATCGAATATTTCATCAAACAACAAGATATTAATTTTCATGTCTTGCATGTTTGCTTGTAATTCACCAAGAGTCAATATTGTTGCAATATCAACTATTCGTGTTTGTCCGCCCGATAATTGAACTCTTGAATTGGCCTGGGTATGTGTATCTAAAACTCTAACAGAAATTTTATCTCTGAACTCACCTGCTTTTGTTTCTGCAAGAGTATCAAATGAAACAATATATCGTCCATTGGTCAACATATCTAAATATTCTGTGACCTTTTGGTTCATGAATGGGATTGATTCATCAATTAACATTGAAGGCATTCCGGCTGATGAAAATCCTGTTTTCCAGAATGACAACACTTCTTGCCGTTTTTCAAGCTGCTTTACTTGTGCGGCGAATGTTTTAATTTGTGATTTTAAATCAATCTCCCTTTGTTGATATTTCAGCAATTGATTATCGTCATACGTCTTTTCTTCCTCGGCTTTAATATTCGCTTCAATGACTGCATGACCATTCTCTAAATTTTTAATTTTTCCACTGATTCCATCATATCGTTGTTGATGCTCAATGGCTTCTTCTTTCAGCTTTTCTGCTTCAGCTTTTCTTTTCAACAAATCAGCTTTTTCTTGCGATTCTTTTTCTTCAAGATTCGCTTGCTGTTGTTTCATCACATCATCAACTTTCTGAAATGTTTGAGTTAATCTCTCATTTATTTTTGCATGCCCATCTTTTTGGTTTTGCTCGATTTCATCAATTGAATCTTGATACGATTTTATTTGGTCATTCATATCACGTTCGGTTGCAATATGTGCTTCCTTCGCTTCGGTCATTTGTTTTTCAATAGATGCAATCTCTTTATTGTTTGTTGCTATAATATTCTCATGACCCCGAACCTTCTCCATTAAACCCTCTCGGGTTTTTTCATTCACATCCTGCTCACATGTCGGACATGTGGAGAACTCCTTCTCAAGCACATTTGAATTGATTTCATGAATCCTCAATTCATTTGATCTGTTATCTGCAATCAAATCATTCTTTTTTAACTCAAGCGAATGAAGAACTTGTTTACACTTATCTGTGAGTTCTCTCAGCTTTAATGTGACTGTTTCCTTCAAACTCACAATAGAATCTTTTGCTTTTATTGCTGTATCACGAACTTCTTTTGCAGCGTTATCTGCTGCAGATTGTATCTCGTATCTTTTCTGATCTCTTTGAACATTTAGATCATTAAATAACAATTGATATTTTGCATCAAAGTTTTCAAGCTCTGATTTTATCATTGCTATTTCTGATGTTATTGTTTCGAGATTAAACTCTGTTTGCTCGAGTTTTTCAAGCTCCTTTTTCCAGTTTTCTGTAAGACGTTCATTGTCTTCCAGATCCCTTTTCAAATCAGCTATCTCTCGTTTTTGATCTTCATAGAATTTCTTTTTCAACGCCTGTAATGTTTTGATCTGGTCAAGCGTATCTTCTAAAATCCCATGTTTGATTTTGCCTTGATTTGACAAATTATCAATATTGTTATTTACTTCTTTCAATCGTTTATCTGTTTCTTTGTAAAACAGAATATATTGTTCCAACATGAGAATCTTTCTGAATATTTCTTTCTTGTCGGAATCAACCAAATCGGTAAAGAAATCTTTTACCTTTTGTCCAAACATCAAGGTATTCATAAATGATTTTGCTGGACAAATCAATCTTTCGATTTCAGGTAACACTTCTCTATGACCCGATTTAATATCGACCCCATTCATATTCAATACAACCGTATTCCCACGCTTTGTATATTTTTGATACCGATCAACTTGATATTGATCTTCATTGATTTTAAATTTGACCCATGTATGACAATTCTTCCCAACCACATTATTTACAACATCATCGCCACGTGCTCCTTTTGATGTAATGCCATAGAATGTGAAAGGTATTGCATCCAGAGACATGGTTTTACCAATTCCATTTGGACCGGTCATCAATGTGATTGTATCATTTGTAAATGTGTGAATCATGGGATCAATATAAGGACCATAATTTTCCATGCCGACTTCTTGAAATGTTATTTCTCTCATATTTCACACTCCTGAATAATATCGAATGCTTCCTTTGCATACAACTCCATTTGATCTTCTGGGACTTCTTTGATCTCTAAATACTTCTGTATCTTGTCGGCCTGACTCATTGAACTTGTAATCCCTCGATCTGTAATGTCCGCATCCGTTTTATCGACCACATTAAATTCACCTTTGAACTCTGTTAGATCGACTTTTTCCTTCATGATAACTTTCACATGATCGCCATCATCTCTGGCTTTTTTAGCAGCTGCCAATGCTGAGTCAACATCGCCTGCTTTGATTTCAATTTCAATATGTTTCTTGTATTTTGTAATCGGAACACTTTGAACATCAAGCGTGTCCGTATCAACAACTAAAAATCGTTTTTCATCTCCCTTTTCACCCCAATCCAATTGAATCAATGAACCAGAATAATATAGGGATATGTCCGACCTGATTATTTCTTGTGGTTTGTGATAATGACCGAGCAGAACCAACTTGTATCTTCCAACTAAATCTTTCAAAGATACATCTGCTACAATACTCAAACCTGAATTTAATATTCCCTCATCCAATCCGAAATGTGAAATTAAAATGTTTTCTTTGTTATCCATGATAATCTCAGGCAATTTTGTTGAATATGGGACAAATAATATTCCCTGCTCTTCCAAGCGATACGTTGTTGAATAAGGAATCCATTTTACATTACTAACATTCTCGAGAGGTCTCAATGCAGAAACTACATCATCACCCTTACCCGAAAGATCATGGTTCCCATCAATTACATAAAACTTTATCAAATCTGCAAAATCTGAAAAGTATTGTAGCATGATTTCCTGAGCGATGGCATAGATTACAGACTTCCCATGTAGAACATCTCCGCCGATTATTATGACTCGAATGTCATTATCGACACAATAATGTGCTATCTCGTACAATGCCTGCTTTATACTATGTAATCGCTCAGGAAGGTTGGATTCATCTTCAATTTTATCAGAACCGTATCTTGAAAGATGAATGTCGGCTGTATATGCAAATCTCATAGTTTGTTTTCATTTCCTTTTGTGGATTTTACTTCTGTCTGCGCCGGTTGATTTTCTTTTAATTGTTGCAGCTCTTCTTCTTGTGACATAATTTCAACTCCGCTGTCTTGTTGAAGCGACTTGGTTGACATGAATACTCCGCATGACGTAACTGCAATCGAAAACAAGATAGCAAGGATGAATACACATACTAACAATTCAATCAGTGTGAATCCTTTTCGGCTTCGTAACATAATTTAACTCCTTGGTTTGCTGTGTTGACAAGTTTATTGAGATCCATGTGATTCTTGAGGATGTCAATGATTTGCTCTTCTTTAACTCCGAAGATGGAATTATTTCCTTCTCCACCCATTTCTGAACTTGATACAACTAATCCGTTTCTCATACATATTTCTAATACTGCATAATAAACAGCTCCGGGTGTTCCCTCATCTCCATATTGCCATAGATATTCTCCGGTTTTCAATGTTTCAATTGATTGCTCAATATCATGAAATACATCATCATCAAACTCCGGATCATGTTCTGCATAATAATCGGTTCTATAATACTCTGCGGCTTCTTCACGATTCGCTTTAAACCGATTTGGAATAAATACAACATAAGCTGTTGATGAACTGTTTGTAATAAAATCAACCTTTATTTTCATTTTTCAACATTCCTGCTTTTGCCATTTCGTTTTGTATAAATTCAGCAAATTCATAGCACGCACTTCCACCAATGAATGACTTGGTACATGCAGAATCCACTAAGCAATTGAGGCATGGGCTACCCTCTCGGTGACACAATTCGTCAATTGCTTTACCTAACTTTGGAGTTTTACGAGTGGTCATACTCAATCTTGTCATCTGGGACTCCTATGTGCCTTATCAATTCCATTATTGAGAAGTTGTCCATTGAGCAATCTCCTTCAATTTTATCATCCGTAACTGTAATCGCCCACTCATCTAATTTACTAATATATCCGAAATCCAAACTCGGATCTATTTGCAAAAACATTTTGGCGGCTTCAATATGATCAATAATAAGAAGTTCTTGTAATGGGGTTAAATCACTTCTCAATATTGTAAAAGATGCACTTGAACTGTTTGTAATAAAGTCGACTTTTAATTTCATTCATCACCTCGTATTATTGACAAAGCAACGTCTTCGTCTATTTGTTTTAACTTACCATCCTTGTAAAGGATGTACTGAACTCTCCAACCCTTTTCTTCGTAGAATTTCCTTCTTCTGTGATATGTCCGGGATATATCATGACACCCATAATCGACCATGTCAATTATTATTGGAGTGTTTTTGTCTTTGTTTACTCTTGTTACCCTCCCTGCCAATTGCTCAATATTTGCAATCGGAGATGTCATTATAATTGTATCTTTCCACGGAGCATCAACACCATCTCGACATTTACCAGGTGTGGCAAATGTATGTTGACTATCAAGAGTTTTCAATCCTCCTGATCCACAGAATTTTGCTTTACTTGATGATGGCATCCAATTGTATAAATCTTCAATCAACTTGATTCTTTCAGCAATACAGATTGTTTGCCGATCATCTTTAAACCGTCCTAATAAACCCCTCACAACCGCTATAAACGGTTTTGATTTCTTAATTAGATTAAGATACCTGGCACGCTGGAACTCACCGCCCCACCGTATATACTTCGTCCTCTGGGGTGTATCTATTTGATAATCCAACATCATAACTGTCACTCTGGGTTCCATTGTCCCTTGTGTGTCCTCATCTGAAAATATCTCTCCAAGATGATATTCAATTATGTCTGCATTTCCATCATATCGGTATGGAGTTGCACTCAATCCGTATGTGTACTTTGAAGGCATGTGAATGGAACACTCTGAAAATGTCGGTGCACCAACTGTTGTGTGAACCTCATCCCCTACAAATATTCCTATATTTGCTTCATTGAGTTTAATAAGAAAGTCTTTACGCTTTCTTTTCAATAATGATAGGAACGTTTGAGTTGTTGCTATAATGATTGGTTTATCCAAATCGTCTTCAAATGTTGCGCTTGACAATCTTGCAATGTCCTCATCTTGCAAATCAGTGAATTGTTTTAATCTGTTTCTCCATTGTTTTGCAAGCGGGTCACGATGGACAAGGATTAATGATTTCCTTTTCCTTTCAGCGATCATATAAATTGTGATAACTGTTTTTCCAACACCTGGTGATAATTGAAGTATGCCATTTTCGTTATTCATCATATACTCAATGGCTCTTTCTTGAACTTCTCCTCTCGGTGTAATGTTGTGATTTATATTAATTTTTTCTCCATGATGCCTATGATCATGAATTTCATAATTCCGCATATAATCATGGAGTGGGAAGTTCCTCGGAATTAAGAGAAACTTCTCCGACTCCAAATAAAATGTATTGATTATCATTGCAGAATTTCCATATGATCGCGTTCTTCTTTCCAACTTTTCTTTTATATTTACATATTCTCTTGTGTTTCGATGCTTTGTTGGGATTAATATTCCAGAACGCTTTAAGATTTCCATTTATGCAAATCTTGCCGGATCGTCCTCTGAGTATGTGGCTTTTGAATTTTCATTTTCAAAGACTGTCACATAATCCATGAGCACTTCCGGATACATCTTTTTCAATGCATCGGAAACTGTTTTATAAATTTCTTCCGATAACTTTTCTGCTGTTGGGTCATGATCTACCGTAATGACATTCATCCCCAACTCTTTCAGCTGTTCTCCCAAATCTGCATCTGTTTCATTCAATAGCAAGCAATGATCAAGCTTGTCAAGAAACCCACTAACCAATGCTTTTAAATTTGAAAAGTCAATGATCATATCATCGTCATTTAATGCTGCTGCTTTAACTCCAATCAATACTGTGAAGTTGTGGCCATGCATTGAAAAACACTTTCCTCTGTGCTTACTCAATCTATGACCCATCGGAAATGTAAACCTCTTTTCGATTCTGTACATATATTAAATCTCCTTATATTGATCTAACACATAATCAGTTAGATTTTGTAGATTTTCAGCAAATACTGCTAATTTATTTTGTAACTCGGTGGTGTCTGTGTCCAGAGTCATCAATTTACTGATGCGATATTTATTAATCATTTCCAGCGCAGTTTCTTTATCCACCGGTGTTTCTTTCGCAATTGTATCAAGGGTTGTCGGGATATCCCAATTGTTCTGAATACAATGACTCAATGGTTTTCGGATCATTTCTAATGTATTGTACTCAGTGATTTTGCCATTCAATTTTGATATCTCGTGGTTTAACATTGCTTCGTTCATCTCTGTGAACATATTGTATGTATCTAACAACATTTGGTCAATGGGTTTCACTAAAACTTTGTGATTGATATCCACGACCGTTGTTTCAAATGATATTGTTCCCTTGACTGCTCCCTTGAGTTTCACAAGGAATTCTTGATAAATTTTGTCTCTGTTCCTCTCCCGTAATACTTGAAATACAATTTTTGTTTCATCAACTGAAAGGTCTGTAAATCCGACCATGCCGGAATCCAATTCAGCTGAGAATTTGTTTAACATAGATTCAAATCTTTTACCAGGTGGCCATGATTTTAGAGTCAATGTATTGTTTCTTGTGTTTTCTTCAACGATCCCCTCAACTTCAATCTTGGCCTTCCCCGTTGTTAGCAACGACTCAACAACATCGGATGTAGAAGTTATTGTACAATCTGTTATTGGATTGATTATTGGTTTTCTTTTTCTGATTCCCAACAACCACAATAATCTTTGATGTAAATCTTTTAATTCATAACAAGGGATGAATGTTTTGAATCCGAATCCGATTCCTTGTGTATATTCGCTTCCCATCAAACATACAGGAAACATTGTTGGTAGAAACAGCGATTCTTTATCGCCAAGCTCTGTTTCAACAATTGGTGCATGATCAATATACTTAAATGCAAGATCAAGAATTTTTGGACTGATTTTACATTCCGTGTATCTTGGAGCGGCTGGTCCAACTGGCTCTACCCCAACATTTGAACCGAAATTTCCTTGACCGGTTAAAAATCCTTGACGAACCAATTGAACAATTGTGCCATAACATTCACCATGTGGATGATAATGACCAATTGTATATGCATCAACTTGCCGCGATTTTACAAACTTTTGTCTCGCGATTTTATAAGCTGACAACAGAACTCTCCGCTCAACAGGTTTTAACCCATCAATATCTAATGGAAAGTTTCGATAATTTGAATATTGACCGTAATCTCTATATAGATGCGGTAAGTTTTTGTCCATATGATTCCTTGTCCTCAAAGCATACTTGCTCGATCATTTGTGGGAATATGGGAGGTCCAAGATAACAATTTGCATCAATAAGACTTTCTCCCTGAATCACTTTAACAGGATCCATTAAATCGCCACCTTCAATTGACATATAAACCTTCTCATGTTCTGGACTGAAGATGTATGCGTAATCTGTCATGCGACTGTCAGGCCATTCCCAAGGCCATTGACACACATGATTTGCTACAATTCCTTCACAGAAATTAATATAATCTATGACCATTTCTTCATACATTGTTCGATTCACTTGAAGCAGAATAGGAGTTGATACAGCCCAGACTTCCCCGCATCTTGAAACACTCCCAATCCAATCTGCTTGACTTCCCATTCCAACATAGAAATCAGCTTTGTTCATCGTTCATCCTCTCTAAAATTCCTGCAAAGCTGGGAACGTCGCCGTTTTCAATAATTTTTTGATCTTCGTATGGATTTAACAATCTTCGTCTAAGTTCCGCTTCTGCATCATGTACTGCGTCAATCCATTCGGACATTTTTGTATATGATATCCGATCACTATCCAAGATTAATTTTCCTACTAATTGACATATTGCATAATTAAGATCACCTTTTGTTAATATGTAAAGCCTCAGATCTTCTATCGCATCTGTCATTTCATTTTTTTCTTTATCTGGAATATATGGCATTTTATGTGCCCCTGTTCAGGTTACATTTGATGACCTTCTTTCCTTTTGGTGGAAACATGATTTTGGGTTTCCCTTTGCCCCACGAACATACGAATTGACCTTGATCGTTCGCTGAGCATAAATCACATGTACCGCAATCAATCGTTATTGTCTTTTTTCTCATACAACCAATTTCCTTTTCTCTTCGGCACTTGAAAACAACTTTTCGAGTTGTCCGATATCTTTGCTGTATTTGATTGGAACAAGATTTCGAGTCTTAACATCTAATAAACATATTTTCAATTGCTTTGGAGACAATTCCCCAAGACCTTTAAATCGTGTTATGTTTCGACCCTCTTTTCTTGCTTTCTCTAATTCAGCATCATTCCATAATGGGATGAATGACTTCTTTTCATTAATAGCAAACAATGGAGTTTGTGCAATATAATATCTGCCCGTTTTCACAACTTCAGGCATCAATGTTGCAATTACCATTGTTACAAGACATGCAATGTGATTCCCGTCATGATCAGCATCGGTTGCACATATGATTTTGTTGTATCTCATTTTATTGATATTAAAATGTGTATCAACTCCTGCCCCGACTGCCTTGACCAATTCCCCAACCTCTTTATTTGCTAATATGTTTTTCTTGGTTGTTACATTTGGAATTGATTTCCCTTTCAATGGAAGGATTGCATGTAACGCTGGGTTTCTTGATTGAATAATTGACCCGCCCGCTGAGTCACCTTCTACAATATATAATTCACCTTGACGAGAAGTGCAATCCCGCAATTTCGTGAATTTTGTTGATGCTCGTTTTCCTCCAGCAGTCTTCTTGACAAATTTCTTTGAATCAAGCTTGACTCTATAATCCTGAAATCTTTGCATATAATCCAACAACAATGGTTCTGATTGTTGTGCAAATGTTTCAAGCTGCTTTTTAAATTCGACCATAAACTTGTCAAAATAACTTTTTACATTGATTAACGAGTCTTTTGTTTGGCCTGAGAATTTGGGTTCGACCAAACTCAACATGAAATATGCTCGTAGTCTATGTAATGCATCTGTTGGTTGAAATGTGAATCCATGCTTTTTTGCTTGTTTTTGAAAGAACTCTTTGAGAACATCATAGAAAGCATTTACATGTGACCCACCTTGTTTAACGGGTAGAAGATTAACGGATGATATTATCCTTGGACTTGCTGCACCGGCTGGTTCGTATGTGAATAATACATTAAACTTCTCCGGTTTCTTTTCAGCATGTAAATATGTAACAGTGATTTTATCTCGTGTTGACAAACACTCTTTTGCAAAATGAGTTGTCATATCACGCTTGATCACTTCTTGTTTTCCATCAACTGATAATACAAATACAATATCTTTGTCCATCTCGGCTGAAGCTGTTGTTAGGCGTCGCCTGATACGATTTGTGTCTGGAATGACACTATCGAAATATTTTTTACTCGGTTTAAATTCGATTTTTGTTGAGAATGGAACTTCATCTGTATGCTTTGATATTTTCTTCTTTTTCAATTTTGCATTTTTAAATTCATATATTGCATACTGTTTATTTCGATAAACTTCAACTTGATAATCTGTACTCAAGGCATTTACAGCTACCAAACCAACACCATGAAGACCTGAACTGATTTGATATGCTGATTTCTTATCTTGAAATTTTGCTCCTGAGAATAATTTTGCAGAGATAGTAATCGGGGTATCTTCTTCGATAGGGATGCCCCGACCATTATCTAAAACCGAGTACACATTTGTTTTCGTATCAATAAGGACTGCAACTATTTTTGCATAGCCTGCCAGCGCTTCATCGAGTGCGTTATCAAGAGCTTCCTCGACCAAATGAACAGGATTGCTTGTTTCCCCAATATACATACCGGGGTTTAATCGAATATGCTCTACTTCCTCAAGGACTCTTACATCCTTTGCACCGTATTGCGCCATACTTAATCTCCATTTTTTCTGTTTCGATTTATGTGTGTTTGTCTTATAACAATTAGATAATATGATATAGCAATGGGAAACAGCAGGAGAAGCGGGTTTTGCGCTTCCCCTGCAAGTCTCACCAATGACCATATCAGATACCATATGAATATCTGAATGATTATGTTAAACATCATATATGCACCACAAATCCCGTTTGATTCACATTCTTTGCTGAACCGTCTTTTGTGATTACCCAGATGATTTTCTTTGGAAGCTTCTTCCTTGAAATTGCGTTAATATCTTCTGTGTAACCATCAGTAAAAGCAAGGCATACATCACAACCGATTTCCTTCGCTCTATAAAGACCGGGACCCAAAGTCGTGCCACCACGACCCTTTATGTTGAATTGAATATCTCGAACCTTTTTACAGACATACTCTTTTTCAACACCAGCATCAACTTCAAGGACTGTGGTAGAACAATGTCTGTCCTTTTCGAGTATGTTCTTAATTCCTGATAGACCTTCCTTAACATCGTCGTTGCTCATACTACCTGATGTATCAATGAGCACAACAATATCAAATGTGAAATCCCTTTGTTTACCTGGAAAGGGAGATATTATAGGAAGGTTTTGATCTTTTAAATGAAATGCATATGTCCGCTTACGATTGATTCTGGTTGGCGATCTTTTGAACTTACTTAACCGAGAACCACGCACCAACTTTCTGATAATTTGATAATATGGAGCTTTTGGCGGAGCAAGGTTTGCATCTATAAGCTCAGCAATGTGCGCCGGAAGTCTTCCTCGATCTTTGTTGAACGACTTGACTGATTCTTTAACAAGACGTCTTACATGTTGATCGACTTTTCTGGCGAGCGCATCAATGTCTGGCACACCTTTTAGATTCTCCATCCATTTTCCATGATCACCAATGGCTGGACCTTCACCTTTACCGTTGCCTTTGCCCTTTCCACCACCACCCATTGGGGGAGGCATCTGCTCGAGCAATTTCAAATAATACCACTCGGACAATTTATCCTTGGGCAAATTCATGGTTTCGGGTAAACATATCGGCCACTTTTTTCCATTGATCATAAAGTCGTCTTTGAAACGACCCTGTTGATTAACTGCACAATCAGCAGCTTTATTCCAAATTCTTGCTTTAATAGCCTTTTTATACATGTCTGTTTCATTTGATAATATTTTTATCAGACGCGGAATATGTTTATTTAAGAGATGCAAACCTTCATGTTCGATAACCTTTGTAACATTTGCATCATCTGTTCCGTCCACTAATTCAGGACGGTAGTAGAGGCATATGGTTCCATCGGGTTCAGGAGCAACTCCCATAATTGACGGAAGATGTGGATCTGATTTTCTCCTGACTCGTGAAAACAAATACCCCCAGTAATTATATTTTAAAACAAATCGAGCAATTAAATTTTTAAGCCTCTCGGAGGTATCCTGCATATG
>Ga0180437_10000968_pt1 | contig 50872 bp, 41 predicted proteins | sample SS_ome_4_FD_132410 | JGI IMG/M metagenome (GOLD analysis project Ga0180437, IMG submission 132410) | Hypersaline lake sediment archaeal communities from the Salton Sea, California, USA - SS_3_D_1 metaG | ecosystem: Environmental > Aquatic > Non-marine Saline and Alkaline > Hypersaline >... | reverse complement strand
TGTCCCTCTTCCATTAGCCGGCAGCCGGCATACACGCCGCAGACCATGAAGAATACCTGGGGAATGTCCGGGTGGGAAAGCACTGAAAATTCCAGAAACAGCAGAGGAACACTGCATAAAAAAAGGCCGTCAACCAGGCGGCCAGCTTCCCGAAGTATCGCCGGGCCAGGAGAAAGCCAACCACCACCGTGGCGATGGCAAATAAAGCGGGAACGAGTCGGAGCGCCACGCTCATGTGCTGCTCGGTCACATCGGTCATGCGATCCAATATTAAAAGAGGGATCCATGTGAGGTTGAAATAAAGACGACCGCAATTATTAACGTATTCGAACTATACCGATGCACGCTTCAGGCTTTCCTCCATCTCCTTGTGTGAATACTCTGGCCCCAGGTACACATCAGGCATACGGCGCTGTGGGAGGTCTCTTGCTTTATGGTGCATATGCTTATAATAAGCCGCCAAGGCCGCATCTGAGCAAAGTCATCCATTCTCCGTGGCCGGCTATATGTATACAGAGCGGATTGGTAGCAGCCTGTATCTTGGTATAATTGCTGCTGTGGGGAAAGGTATTCTGGAATACTTTTCGGGTCAGATCGTATTGAAATTCCGGACCATCAACACGAAAAACCAGGTGAAAAACATCCTTCGTCTTTTCTGGCTCGCCGTAGGCTGCCAGGCCAGTGATTTTCCCCTCATTACGATTCGGTTTGTATTCCAATATCCAGGCTATAAAGTTATAGAAAAAACAGATACTATGATAACTCTACCGATGGTAAATAGAGGATTCAAGGGAATATTTGTGTATTACTAATATAGAAAGCCCCATATTAAAAATATGGGGCGATCCTGAAGACTTATCTGGGAGTCTCCAAAAATAAATGCAATAATTTTTGTACAACAACTATGCCACAAACAATAAAATCAATTAATATAATAACTTATAATAAATTATATAAAATTAATAGTAGGCAAAATTGGCCCAATTTGAAACACTCACACCTCAAAATTTAAATGCAATTTTTTCATATAAAAATTAAGGAGTGGGTTAAAGCTGCCCAATTTGAAGAGGCGGTTAGTATTATCAAATCAATTGTTATAATTTTAATTGAAACAATTCGTCTGTTTTTTTGTATATTTTATTAGTCACTTCCTATCGTTCAACAGGATCATCGACGGAACACATCAGAAAGGACTCGTTATGCCAACGACAACGCGTGTGCCCTACTTGTCGCAGATTCAAACGGGTTTCATCTTGCTGCTTCTTGCACTATTCCTTATCAACCCAGCATTCGGCCAAAACAAGGTTGCCCTGGGCAACTGGCCTCAATTTCGGGGTGTGCAGGCCTCGGGCGTAGCCGACGCACAGAATGTACCCGTTGAATGGGACGCCGAAACCGGATACAACATCAAGTGGAGAGTCCGCATTCCGGGCCTCGGATTGTCTTCGCCCGTCGTATGGGGTAAGTGGGTGTTCGTGACGACGGTGGTGGGCGAAGGGCGTGAAGACGAAGAACCCTTCCTGAAAGTCGGTCTGTTCGGTGAGAGTCCTGAGAACCCGGAGAACTATCCCCATCTTTATCAGGTGTACTGTCTGGATAAAGAATCCGGTAAGGTGCTGTGGAAGAAAACGGCGCGTAAGGGTGTTCCCCAGGTGATGCGGCACGTCAAGGGCAGTCATGCCAACAGTTCTGTGGCCACCGACGGCGAGCATGTGGTGGCCTTCTTCGGCTCCGAGGGGTTGTACTGCTTCGACATGGACGGAAATCTGAAGTGGGAGAAGGATCTCGGATACCTGGATGCAGGCGCATTTGATGCCCCTTCGATTCAATGGGGATTCGGCAGCTCTCCTATCATATACAAAGGCCGGGTTGTCACACTTTGTGATGTGAACAACCAATCCTTCATCGCTGCCTTCGATGTGAAGAAGGGACGGGAAATATGGCGATCAAACCGGGATGAAGTGCCCACATGGGGCACACCTACGGCCGTGGACGTGAACGGCAGGGACATGATCATCGTGAACGGCTGGAAGCACCGGGGCGGTTATGATTTTGAGACGGGTGAGGCCGTCTGGTGGATGAACGGTGGTGGGGACATCCCCACGCCAACCCCTGTCATCGCCCACGGATTGGCTTTTTTCAGCAGTTCTCACGGCCGGCTGAGGCCCATCTATGCCATCTCGCTGGAAGCGAAAGGAGATGTCTCCCTGAAGGCCGGAGAAACATCCAATCAGTACGTTGCCTGGAGCTATCCCCGCCGGGGCGCCTACATGTCCACTCCTATCGTGGTTGGCGATTATTTATATGTGGGGGATGACATGGGTGTTCTCACGTGCTACGATGCAAAAACCGGAAAGGAAATTTACCGGGAGCGCATCGCCGGAAAGCGTGGTGCATATACCGCATCGCCGGTGGCAGCAGACGGTAACATCTATTTTGTCGAAGAGTACGGAAACATCCATGTGGTCAAGGCCGGTCCCGAGTACGTACATCGGGCTTCCAATGCGATGGGCGAACCGATTTTAGCGTCGCCCGCAATCTCCGGCCGGATGATGTTTATCCGAACGAGCAGGACCTTGTATGGTATCGAGGATATGGGAAAAGACAAAAAGCCCGAAAAAGAGAAAACAAAGATTGCGGAGACAAGACCAAAGCCTGAGATGCCCGAATTGCCCGAGCACGAGTTGAAAGACGCTGTCGAGATTTTACGAACCACCGATGCGGTATGTAAGGCCATCCAAAGCGTTCGGTATTCGATCAGTATGGAGGGAGCTGGTGCTCTGGCCGAGCGTATGCCAAAGGCAAAAGCTCTGGTGACGGAGTCGGGGTGGGCCGATTTCTTTCCGGAAAAATTCATGGTCAGCCTCGATATGACCATGCATGATATGAGCGAGCCTCTACGGGTCACGGGCGGAAGCGACGGTAATAAATTCTATCTTATCGACAAGGCGACAAAAACCGTTCACAGCGATTTTGAGTTTGGCATCTTTGGCCGTTTTGCTCAGGCCGTATACGGGGGGCTGATAGCTGAGTTCCTCATCGATGAACCGTTTGACAGTGAGATCCACTGCCCAGAAAAAACACTGAATGGGATCGTCGATGTCGAGGGTGAACCCTGTTATGAAATCGTTATTCGATACGCGAACGAGCGCAACACAGAAACAACCTGGTGGATTTCGACAAGGGATTATATGCCCCGCAAACGTACCGATATCAGCGATGTGGAAAGCGGTGAGCGGGGAGGGAGGACGTACACCTTGACCGATGTGGTCGTAGCCCCCCGGTTGAAATCGAGTTTTTTTGCCCTCGAAATTCCCGAAGGATTCACGGAGACGAACCAGGCGGCTCGCTGATCGTTCTTCGATTTTGTTATTTTCGTCAGGCTGTGAGAAATGGTTGATTTTCACAGCCGTTTTCATTATTATTCAGTACAGACGATAATACCTCTTTCATCCACTCCTCGTATTTATCCTCGCCGTAATGGAATAAAGAAGGAAGAAGGACCGGATGTTTGATTTGAATACAGAGTTGTCGTTTGTTTCTCAGAAATCAGGAGAGAGGAGGTCGTTTTGACGATTTCGTACCTGACGAAAGAGGGGTATAAGAAGCTGGAAGCAGAGCTGAACCACCTGATCAAGGTAAACAGAAAGGATGTGGCCAATAAGTTGGAGCATGCCCGGTCGATGGGGGATTTGCGGGAGAACGCCGAGTACGAGGCCGCCAAAGAGGAAAAGATCATGCTGGAGCAGAAGATCGGTGAGCTATCGGCCAAGCTGGCCTCTGCACGGATTATCGATCATATGGAGATTCCCGATGACAAGGCGTACATCGGTGCGACAGTCGTGATCAAGGATACGGAATCGGGTGAGGAGATAACGTATACGCTGGTTTCCGAAGCTGAGGCCGATTACATGGAGAACAAAATATCCATCACGTCACCCGTGGGAAAAGGACTTTTGGGGCATGGCGTGGATGATATTGTAGAAATCCAAATTCCGGCCGGAACGCTGCGATATCAAATACTGAAGATTTCACGATGATGTCCTCTATAGCAGAAAATAGTAGTTAAAGTAGAGGATTCGGATGTCCGAATTTAAAGAATGGTGAATCAGGCCGATGCGTCTCGTTGGTCGGTTTTAATAAACATGCATGCTCGATAGAACAAACACGTCTCGATTTTTTCCCACCTACTTTAATCGCCTCATCGAATATCTTATAAATAACAGTTCTGCTATTTCTGTCTTGGAAGAATATTGCTGCATCGACATCATTTGTTGTTTTTATGTGGGATGTATCGGAGCTACTCAGTGCATCATAACTTGCCGAAAGCGATGGCGATAAAGGCGGGCCCGTTGATGGTCGCATGGATGATGACGCCCATCCACGTATTCTTGCGACGTTGAACCACATACGGTAGAATAAACAGGATGGGCAGTAATGTCAGCAGGTGTTTCCATCCAAAAGCAATATGAAAGAGGGCCCATCCGAGGCCGTTGATGACCCATGCCTTCTTGCCAAAGGCAATTTCCTGCCGGGGCAGTATGATGCCGCGCCACAGGATTTCCTCGCCCATGATATTCAGGATCCAGTAGGGCAGCCAAAGCACCAGTATCCAGTACCGCTGGGGCGTCAGGGGTTTGAACGCCATGAATGGCGGAGAGCGATCAAACTGTCCGGTGATCATCACAATGCCGTCCATGATGATCTTGCTGGTCAGGCCAATCACGATAGCCGCTCCGATACACCAGAGCCAATCCATCACGTGCAATTGCCTGAAACGCAGTCGCCGCTTCCAGAATCCAGGTTTAAAGAGTACCCCTTCGTTCTTCAAAATAACGGTTGCAACGATCAGCAACGGAGTGAATAAACCCAGACCGGCCACCAGGAACCAGAATACGACGGGTTCCTGACCCGATGCCTCACTCAAGGAAGGGATGAGGTATCGGGTTTCCAGGATTAAGGCCAGGGAAGCAGTTCCAAATAGTACCATGGATGAGATGAGGCCCATTCCTTGCATATCCTTATCTGAGATGGGCTCACTCTTCCGTGATGGCTTTGATGAACTGGTGGATTTGTTCATAACCGACGGCGTCATTTTCTTCTCGATCTTCTATTGGATTGAGCTATGCACGATTCAGTTTCTTTTCGGATGTCACCTAGAATGTTCAGTCTGCTCTCAATACATATCATGCGATTTGATATCTCCACAATTTCTTAGAATAGAAATAACCACAGAAAATCCGCCACGATGGATTTTTCCTGCGATTCCTCTTATCCGGTGTTGTGTCCTGTTGTGAAGATTATCCAATGGCTTCGGATTTTTTTTCATGGTGCTCCGAGAACCGGGATTGTCGCAACAGACACTGTCTTCGACTTGTCGTGCGTCGTTGTATTATTCGGTTTCAGAAGCGCCCTGATTCTGTGCCGGGGATGCCATCCTGTTGATTTCTCCGGAGACGCCTTGTGACTCATTCATAGAGCCGTTGGGAGGCGCACTATCCACGGATGGTCTGGAGAGGGCCCGTCGGGTTTGCACAGCCTCAAAATCCTCGTATCCTTTCCGAACACCGTGGACGATATAGTCGAATTCGTAGGTCCCGGTTCCGCCTCCGAGTTCCTGGACGATGATTTGTTGCTTCGATTTTTCAACCACGGCCAATCCGGCCGAGCTGGCCGAAAGAGGGGTCAAATGGACGGTCAGCCCCTGTTCTGAGGTTACCAGGCCGAAGTGATCGGGTAGCCGGATGACGACCTGTCCGCCGATGAGGCGAGCTGTGCCCCTGGTGTATGCGCCCACTTCGGGTCCCTCCAGGCAGACGTAGAGAATATCTTTATCGGCTTCGAGGGGATGTGACATGCGGAAACTCTTGGTCGTGCCTACGATGGCGCCCGTACTGCCGTTGAGTGTAATCGTGTCGTTTCCCGATTCGTCCTTGACACCGATATGACCCGCCGCTCCTCCGCCTACGGTGGTCAGGGTGACGGCTTCACTGCCATCCGTGGCAAAGGTACGTATCATCCCGGATTTGACTGATGTATTGGTGAGCTGACACTTTATGTCCCCTTCGGAATTGTACACATCTAATGCGCCGTGTTCCGTGCTGCCAGTGCCTGCTGTGGTTATCATGACGGCTTTGCTCCCATCGCCGGAAAATAGAGTTAAACCGCCCCCACCTCCCGTATTGCTCGATATCCGTACGAGTTCTCCACCACCCGGTGCGTTGATACCGAAATATCCTGCACCTGCCTCATCAACAGAAACCGTGGACACAAGAGTGCTGTTGGCCGAATAGATGTAACACCGTCCTCCCCCGGTGGAATGACTAGTAAGCTCTGCCTTCATGTTACCGTTGGCATCGTTGGCACCGATGCTACCGCTCTCTTCGCTGCCACTGCCTCTCGTTGTGATACTAACCGCCTCACTGCCATCCCCTGAAAGAACATTCATGAACCCACCCCCTGAAACCGAAAATGTAAGGCTGGCTCTTATCTGACCTGCGTCGTTTCCGATTCTGAGCTCTCCGTGGGGAGAGAGATGCAGCTGGGGAACAATCTGCGGATTCGGGTATGTGCCTGTAAGATCTCCACCTGCTACACCGCCGGGCGGCATGGTTACATCCCCGGCTAATTTTTCCTGGGTAACCGCATAGTTTTGAATGCTGGCCGTGCCCACGGCTCCGTCGGCCACGGATCGGGCATTTAAGCTGTAGGCCGATGCGGCAAGTTCGATGCGTGGCGTCAGTTCGTTGCCCACTCCAACGGTGATGCCCAACCAGTAGGGATTGTTAAAGGGCAGACTCAGGGGGGCGGTTTTTCCGAGTATGGCGTTGAATACGCCACTGCTGACTGTCACGACCTGAGCTTCCTCCCAAAGCTGTGTTCCACCACTAGCCGAATTATAGATACTGAATACAAGGCTGTAACTGCCGTCAGACACCGGATTCCCGCTGGCATCCGTCAAGAAGCCCTGGTAACTGATGGTTTGGGGCACCTGTGTCCATCCAAATCCGACGACGATGATGACCGATACAACGCTGATAATGATGCTTTTCATCGTATTTCCCTCCCTTTCATGGTGATTTTACATACAGACTGAATATGGTTTCCTCTAAAACGTGTCATCGTTCTTTAAGACGCCTCACACTTCATGGAATGTATATAAACTGGGACTCTCAAGACGCTACAGACAGTTTTATCGCCGTATCGGGTTCGTACGTGAGGAATCGGAATGTGAATCTCACGTCTTCGACGATTTGGGTGTAGTAAAGGATGGCGCGTCAGAAAAAAATCATATCCAGCTCTGAAGTCCACATAAATGATTCGTTATATATCATCGATACGAGTCGGCAGCGAATCGGTTTATCCTCATCGGCAGGTATACAGATAATTGTCGCCCCTCCTTAGTAGATCGGATGATAATCCAACCGAATCGATTGAAATAGTTCGCGATGTACCCCTAAGGTGACGGTGCTTTCTTGTCTTCAATCGGAATATGGATACGCACCAGAGACACTTCCTCTTCCGCAGGAGGGTACAATTCGAAAGAGGGTGCCGAGCTGCTGAGTGTGTAGGGCGACGTCGGCAGCCATTCGCTAAAAATGGAACGGTATGTATCGCCTATGGACTGCACAGCACATTCGAATACAGCGTAGCGCACTGGCGGAATGTGACGCAGGACGAGTCCTTCGGGTGGAGCGTCTACATCCGCAACAGCCATGCCAGCCACGTAATCGAAGCCCCCTTCTTCGCCTGTGGCGAAACTGACACCGTAATAGGCTCCGTCAGTACTCAACGGCTTGATCCGATCGTGGTAAGACTCGAAGTTTTTCCATATCAATCCGTACGTTTCGCTATTTTCGTCGGCGGGTGTGATGCGGGTCATTGTACCCAAAACCACGAATGCGTCACGCCCGATGATCTTGGGATTCACATGTTTTCTCCTATCTCAGAGTAGGTTTTCAATCCATCCACGTTTTACATCCTCTCATCCCTTTAGAATTTGGATACAGATGATATTCCCCTCTGACTTACATCGGGTGTCACCATCGGGATGTATTCTCGGAAACCGGTCAATCGGTCATTCAACGATGCCGGTGTTTCATCGCATCGTGTATCATTCTGTATTCGAAAAGTATGAACAGAGAATCCTCTTCATTATCACTGGAGTACTGTGTTAATTGAACGACAGGATTCAGACATCGTGATCATGATACTATCCATACAGACTACTTCCCTTTATCAGGAAGGGGATGCTTTACTTTCTCCCAAGCGCTCGGTAAATCGAAGGGTTTGTTATGGGCGTTTTCGTGACAGGTTAAGCAGCTCGTGACCTCATCTTTCTTTTTATCATGTATCTTTGTCGGATCGTGGCAGGCCTCACACGTGACGCCCTCTTGCATGATGTCGGGAGCCACTTTATACAGCGGTGCATGACAGACGAGGCATCCGGGATCGTCCGCAGGAAGCGGGTCCATGCCACGTTCCTTGGCACTGGCCACAAAACCGCTGTCGGTCAGCACCGAGTACGATTTGGCATGCAGGCTTTTTTCCCAGATGGCCGATTGATTTCCCAGGCTGTCTTCGCCATGACACGTTCCGCAGGCGTGTGCGCCGCTGTACTTGGCTTTTTCTGCTTTATCCTGACTGGAGGAGGATATCAGAAAAAAAGCGATGGCAAGGCCTAGGAACAACAGAATTGTTTTTTTCATCGATGATTTCCTCTCTTCATCCATTTTGTGGTTTTACATCATTCGCTAATGAAACCTGCCGAAAAGCACGGGGAAATAATACAAAGACCAAACGATATAGGCTAATCCCAACAGAATACAGAATGGGAAGGTTAAGAGCCACACGATGAATGATTCTTTTGGATTTTCAAACCGAATGCTCGTAGCTGTGGTCATGGTGTTTGCCCATACGAACCAAAAACTCGCCAAACCCATCAAATAGTAGCCGAGCCGCCATCCAAGGAATATGAGTACGATGGCCAGGAGTGTCAGGGGGACGGCGGTCGTTATATCGGCCAGAGCCGCGCCGTAACAGAGTTTCTGTTCGTGCCAGTCATCCACCGATCCGTCGGGATTCTTGATGCGTTTACCGCGGAGTATCATCAACTGGTATCCCCAGAGGAACATACTGACGAGACCGAACGGGATGATGATGACATACAGGATAATCCTGCCCGAGAGCGGTATGTCCATGTGTATCCCCTCCTTATCCTCTGTTTGTTGTTGGTACCGAACTTCTTATATAGGTGGTTTTATTTCAACAGTATCATACGATTCGTTTCTGTCCTGGTCTCTCTTTTTACTGTATAATAGTAGACTCCCGACCCAACCTGCTGACCCGCCTCATTTCGTCCGTCCCACTGTACAGTATGATGGCCGATGTCTTTCATCTCGTCTACCAGTGTCTTGACGACACGGCCACGGGTATCGGAAACGACGATTTGAATATGAGACAGTCGAGATACCGTGTAAACGATCGTCGTAACGGCGTTGAAGGGATTGGGATAATTGGGATATAATGGCCCCATGCTTATATGGGGGCGTTGTTCCAAGGGCACAGATGTATCCCCGGATTCAGAGCCCTGATACCAGAAGCTGTTTCCCGTGTCGGTGATTCCGTTTTCTGCTCCGTTGAGGACACTGACGGCCCCGGCGCCCGTGATTTGTTGAACTGATTCTCCAGGAATGCCAATGCCCAGATCATCAAAACCGTCGCCATCGATGTCTCCGGTACTCAAGGCGGCCCCGAACCGATCGTCTGATTCGCTGGTATCCTCCACATCCTCCGCGTCCTGGTACCACTGCTTATTGCTGCTCGTCGTGATTCCTGCGTCAGACCCGTAGAGGACGTTGACGGCTCCTGCACCGGCCAATTCCCCCACGGCTTCGCCGGGTGCGCCGATGGCCAGGTCATCGAATCCATCTCCATCAAAATCACCCGATGCCAAAGAAAATCCCATCTGGTCACCGGCTTCACTCCAGCCTTCGATGCCGCTCACGTCCTGGTGCCACTGCTTGTTGTCGTCGGCCGCGATCCCCGTATCGGAGCCATAGAGGATGTTGACGGCTCCTGCGCTGGCCAGTTCCCCCACGGCTTCGCCGGGCGCTCCGATGGCTAGGTCGTCGTACCCGTCTCCGTCAAAATCACCCGACGCTAGGGCAAAGCCCATCTGGTCTCCAGCCTCACTGTCACCTTCGATGCCGTCTACGTCCTGGTACCACTGCTTGTTGCTGCTCGTCGTAATTCCTGCGTCGGATCCGTAGAGAATGTTGACGGCTCCTGCGCCGGCCAGTTCCCCCACGGCTTCGCCGGGCGCTCCGATGGCCAGGTCGTCGTACCCGTCTCCGTCAAAATCACCCGACGCCAGGGCAAATCCCATCTGGTCGCCGGTCTCGCTCCAGCCTTCGACACCGTCCACGTCCTGGTACCATTGCTTGTTGTTGTCGGCCGTTATACCAGCGTCGGACCCGTAGAGGACGTTGACGGCTCCTGCGCTGGCCAGTTCCCCCACGGCTTCGCCGGGTGCGCCGACGGCCAGGTCATCGTACCCATCCATGTTGAAATCGCCCGATGCCAGGGCAAAGCCCATCTGGTCTCCAGCCTCACTGTCACCTTCGACGCCATCCACGTCCTGGTACCACTGCTTGTTGTTGTCGGCCGTGATTCCCGCATCGGAGCCGTAGAGGACGTTAACGGCTCCTGCGCCAGCCAGTTCCCCCACAGCTTCGCCGGGTGCGCCGATGGCCAGGTCGTCGTACCCATCCATGTTGAAATCGCCCGATGCCAGGGAAAAGCCAAACTGGTCGCCGGCCTCGCCCCAGCCTTCGATATCGGCGACCTCTTGATGCCAGAACTGATTACCCGGTACTGTGAGTCCTTCCTCCGTCCCGTATAGGATGTGCACGCCTCCCACGATGTCGAATCCACCGAGGTCTTCCTCGGGCACTCCGACAGCCATGTCCATATAGTCATCCCCGTTGAAATCGCCTAATACCACAGATGTCCCGAATCCATCCCCCAGTTCAGGAATATCCCATATCTGAGCGGGTAATGTGTTGGGAGGCACGATGGTTAAAGCAAGGATGGTAATACCTCGAATAAACAGCCTGTTGTTGTTCATATAATGCCTCCTGTCTCATTTCTTGGTTGGTTCGTATTGTATCGACCGGATGAATTCGTCATCGCTGTCAGATTGCCTTATCCTGGTCAATGGATCATCACGCTCGAAATGTATCCTCGTAATCCATATAAGACATGAACAGAAGCGTTTCAACCTCCTTCCATCGACGGCAGGTCGGGCAGTGTCCACGATACTTTCAGTTCGCCGTACAGTCTTTTTGTCAATTGAACAAGGATTGGGCTTTTCGAACGATCCATCCAGTACGTGACATCTTCCATCATCGAATGCGCCATGGCCGTACAGCCCGCCGTCGTACCATCGGGCCCCGACCAGACATGCAGGAAGATGCAAGACCCGGCACCGTTCTCCGTCGGATCGGCATTGTGCTCGACACGGACACACAGTGCGTAAAGTATCGCATATTCGATCATCTTCTCCGAGGATTTCCAGTCCACGCTGTCTGCGTCATTGCGTCCGACAATCCGATTGTAATGTTTTGAAGCCGCATCGTCGACGCATTCCAACGGTTCGGTGATTTGGGTGTACGGCATTTTTAAGCGCGTCATTTCCTCGGCCGGATAAAAGCCGTAAACTGTCCCGAGATAGAATACGCCTGCAGGACTCTTGCCATCGCCCTCACGCTTGATGGGAATGTCCTTGGGGATTATAGCATGCAATCCTCTGCCCCAACCCAGTCCGTTTCTCCCGATGACGACGGGTATGGCATCGCCTTTGGGCGACCAATCCGCATGCCCGCCTTCCCTCTCGTAGCGATGCAGCACGCCCTTTGTGTCTTGATGGGTCGGTACGACGACCAGGATCATCTGACGAGATAAAGAAGGGATGGGGGAGGCTTTTTGACACCGGACACTCATCATTATGGTCAGGCAGAGAAAAAGTAATGTGAAAATGTGGATGAATTTCGTGTTCGTTGGATTCAAATATTGAGGTCTTGTCATCTTTTCGTTCTCCCGGATTGTGTGTTCACTTTCGTGGTTACGCTTCATTTTCTTTTCATGAGACCTGTTTGGATGACTTGCCGTCTTCGTCATAAGAAGTTGCATGTAGACTTTTTTTCACTCTGTGATAAATCGGCCCGTTGCAGTATCGGTTTTTACGGTTGGAAACGTCGAATACGTCAGTCTGCGAGTCGTCGAATATATACGGGATTATAGGTATTGAGATGTAAAAATGCAAGAAAAAAATGGGTCGGGAGTTATGCTCCCGACCCGTCGAAGAGTCGGTTGTCTTGTGACCTTTACCAGTGAATAGGCGGGGATCGGGTTTTATTTGATGCTCTGAGCAAATGTCCGAGTTATACTGACCGGAACATCGCATTCCCGGAGCCGCTACATGGTCCTCCTACCTTTGGACGAGTTTGAATTCCACGGGAATCGTCACCCAGACTTTGACCGGCACGTCCCGTTGATAAGCCGGGTTCCATCGGACGGCCCGAACAGCTCTCATGGCAGCGTCGTCACATCCGTTGGGGCCCAGGGATTTCATGACGCGGGTGTGGATTACGTTTCCCTTTTCATCGATCTGTACGGCAACGATGACTTGGCCTTCGATGCCGGCTTTCTTGGCAATCTCGGGGTAGACGACTTTACTGAGGATTGCCTCGTAACCGCCTACAGGCGTGGGACGTTTGTCGAAAGCGACGAACGGGATTGTCCACTGGTCTTCAGTGGGTTCGGGCGGTGGAGGCGGCGTGTAATCGGGGTCCCATACATCGATGAATGGATCATCCATTTCAACGTCTAAAATTTCTTCGTCCTCGGACGGGATGGGTACCGAGGGCCGACGTGGAGGTTGTGAGGTTTTCGTGTGCTTGACGATGGGTACATCCACCACATCCATCTGGGGAAGGGCTTTACTGATTTTAATCGGTCTGATCTGGATGCGTTTGTAACCCTGAAGCAGGAGGATGTGAAGAAAGAGGGAAACGATTAAGCCCAGTTCGATATATTTTTTATACTGAGCTTTTCGATCGCTGTGAATGTTGGGTCTCATGGCCATTCCCTCCTTTCAGTTTTGCCTGATGGTACGTTGAATCACGAATATCCCATACATAATAAGATTCAAGCATCAGGATCGTTTACGGGTCTTCGTAACTTTTTTGCTTTTTATCATGCTTTAATCGTCACCGGTTGTGGTCGATGGCGTGGGCTCTCGGCCCGTATGACGCTCAACGTACGCTGACGAGGAGTACCATGAACAAGACACAGAGGAGGATGAGCAGGATAGAGGCCAGAGCCCAGACCCAAGGTTTCATCCTCGAAAAGGGACTCCGCTTTCCGCGTGTCTTCCTTGATTCTAGGATGCGCGTCCAGACCTCATGTCCCGTGGACGACATGTCCCTGTCGGGCAGTCTCGATTCCTTGAGGATTTTTTCGATGTCTCTGTTATTTTTCATAGCTTGTTTTTAACTGATCCAACCCCCTTCGAATGTGGGTTTTTACGGTGTTCTCGGAGAGGCCCAGGATTTGTGCGATTTCCCGGATGGACAGATTCTCAAAGTATCGCAGCATGATGGCCGATTGATATTTTGGTTTCAGGGATGCGATGGCTGCGTGGATGCGCCGGAATTGTTCGTGTTTGATGACAGCCTGTTCGGCTTCCAACAGTTCTTGATCGCTGGATGATTCTCCCTTAATGCTGGCCATTTGCTCTGGCGCAAGCGAGGTGTTGTGTTTTGCCTTCCGATAATGCCGGCGAATCTCGTTGGTGGCTATTCGGTACAGCCATGCCGAGAACGCAATGCCCCTCCATCGGTATTTCTTTATGTTATCCAGTGCGCTCATAAACGTGTTGGCCGTGATGTCCTTGGCCAAAGCACTGTTGCACGTTCTTCGCAGCACGTAGTTGAAGATTGCGTTATAGTACTTGTTGAATAGATGCTTAAAGGCTTCCGGGTCTTTCTGGGACTCGCGGACCCATCGATGGTCTTGTTTTGCATCCGAATTCACGTGCATGGCCCTTTATCCTGTCACGAATGATGCGCCGAATGTCGCTACGTGCTCCTATAGATAAAAGACGGTTCCTAAGAAAAGGTTTCAATTTTTATCCCAATTTCTCCTTGACAAAGTCTCCTAAAGTCCGTATGTTCAAGTCATTAGCAATTTAGTATCAGGGAGGACTTATTGGCAACAACAATGGACAAGATCGTCTCACTCTGCAAACGAAGGGGATTCATATTCCAATCGAGTGAAATTTACGGAGGTATCAACGCCTGTTACGATTACGGCCCACTGGGTGTGGAGCTCAAGCGAAACGTCAAGGAGTTTTGGTGGAAATCCATGGTGCACGAACGGGAAGATATCGTGGGCCTGGACGCGGCCATCCTGATGCATCCTCGTGTGTGGGAGGCTTCGGGTCATGTGGCCGGATTTACGGATCCCATGGTGGACTGCCGCGTGTGCAAGCAGCGGTTTCGGGAGGATGAAATCGATCCCAAGAAGCTGGAAAAACGGCAGTGCCCCCACTGCGGAAACACGGATTCGTTGACAGAGGCCCGCCAGTTTAACCTGATGTTCAAGACCCACATGGGACCGGTGGAAGAAGAAGCATCCGTCGTATACCTGCGCCCCGAAACGGCCCAGGGCATATACGTCAACTATAAGAACGTGCTGGACTCTTCGCGACTGAAGATTCCGTTCGGCATCGCTCAGATGGGAAAGGCATTCCGGAACGAAATCACACCCGGGAATTTCATCTTTCGGACGCGCGAGTTCGAACAGATGGAAATGCAGTATTTCGTCAAGCCCGGCGAGGACGAGGCCGTTTTTAACCATTGGAAGGACGAGCGGATGGCGTGGTATCTCCTGCTGGGTATCCGAAAAGAAAAACTTCGATTCCATCAGCACGGCGAGGATGAACTGGCCCATTATGCCAAGACCGCTTTCGACATCCAGTACGAATTTCCCATCGGATGGAAGGAACTGGAAGGAATTCACAACCGGACAGACTTTGACCTGTCCAAGCATCAGGAGTATTCGGGCAAGGATTTAACATATTTCGACGACGCCACACGTGAACGATTCATTCCCTACATCGTTGAAACGTCTGCCGGAGTAGACCGCACCATGCTGACGATTCTTGTCGATGCCTATGATGAAGAGAAGCTGGAAAAGGATACCCGAACCGTACTCCATCTCCACCCGAAGGTCGCACCCATCAAAGCGGCCGTATTCCCGCTGGTCAACCGGGACGGCATGCCCGAGTATGCCCGGAGGATGTACGATGACCTGAGGGGGCACCTGAAGGTGTTTTACGATACATCGGGAGCCGTGGGCAGACGGTATCGCCGGCAGGATGAGGCCGGTACACCCTTCTGTATCACCATCGATTCCCAGACCCTCCAGGACGACACCGTGACATTACGCGATCGCGATACGATGGAGCAGGACAGGGTTCCCGTGAAAGGCGTTCTCCCGGAACTCACGAAGCGGATTTCGGGTTAATGACAGCGGGGCCTGCGAAGTGTGGGCATTAAATAGGGTGGAAGAAGCCCTCGATGGAAAAATAAGCTTGACAGTACGTAAATAATTTCGTATTATACATTTAATGATTCATCCCATTCGATAAATATCCTCGAATTTCTCATATAAAGGAGGTTTTTATGGCTCGAGGTAGGGGTACTGTGAACAAAGTCATCTTGGTGGGAAGACTGGGCGCTGATCCTCAACTCCGTTACACACCATCCGGTAAAGCTACAGCCAGTTTCAATGTAGCCACGAACTATGTTTGGAAAGATCAGGATGGCAATCAGCAGGATAAGACCGATTGGCATCGCGTGACGGCCTGGGGGAAGCTGGCCGAGGTCATGGGCGAATGGCTCAAGAAGGGGAGTTATGTGTATCTCGAGGGAAGGCTGCAGACCCGATCTTACGAAGACACCAACGGCGTCAAAAAATGGATCACGGAAGTGGTCGCCACCGACATGGAGATGCTGGGCAAAAAATCAGAGGGAACGGGAGCCCCGGCCGGGGATGAAGCCCCTGCGGAGTCACCGCCCGACGATTTCTCTGAAGGAGGTGGCGAGGAGGATCTTCCTTTCTAACGGGACATCAAAAAGGACATAGTCATTATCAGGTCGGGGATCGATGATCCCCATTTTTATTTCTTGATTTTTATCTTATATATATTATATTAGGGCTCTACGATTTGAGGTCAGGGTATGGCAGATGTTCCGCTAAACATGCCGGGGATCCTCGTCGGCATTGCTGGGGGCAGCGGATCGGGTAAGAGTGTGGTGGCTCGAACGCTACTCGAGGAACTGGGAAACGATCACTCGGCCATTATCCAGCAGGATGCCTATTACCGCGAGCTTTCCCATCTTTCGCCCTCGGATCGTGAGAGACGAAATTTTGACCATCCCGATGCCATCGATGTTCCTCTCCTGACGACACAGGTTCAGGCTCTGATGGCCGGGAAGGTGGTGGAGACACCCGTTTATGATTTTGTGGATCATGAGCGTAAAACACAAACCCGGAGCGTCGGACCTGTGGGGATACTCCTATTGGAAGGCATCCTCGTACTCCATTACCCACAGCTCCGTGACAGGATGGATATCAAGGCGTTCGTGGATACCGATCCTGATATTCGACTGATGCGCAGGATCAGACGAGATACAAAAGAACGGGGCAGGACCGTGAAGTCGGTCATGGAACAATGGGAGGCGTCGGTGCGTCCCATGCATCTGGAATTTGTGGAACCGTCGAAACGGTATGCCGATGTTATCATACCGGGTGAAAACATCGACGTAAAAGCCGTTGATCTTCTCAAGACAAGGCTCCGGTCCCTGTTGGATGAAAGGGGTGACGCTTGAACTGGAAATTTTGGCTGGGTATTGTAATAAGCGCCCTGTTCCTATTTTTGGCTTTCCAAAAAGTAGATTTTTCCGAACTGGGACAAGCTCTGAAGAACGCCAATTATCTCTATCTGATTCCAGCCAGTGTCCTAACTATCCTAAGCGTTTGGATACGGGCGTATCGCTGGCATTACTTGCTCCAGCCCGTGCGCCGAATCAAGATGAGCAGCCTGTTCTCAGCCACATGCATCGGTCTGATGGCTAATAACGTCTTCCCTGCCCGATTGGGGGAATTCGTACGGGCCTACGCCATCGGAGAGAAGGAATCCATAAGCAAGAGCGCATCGTTCGCAACCATCGTCCTGGAACGGATTTTTGACGGAATCACGGTACTACTCTTCTTATCGGTCGTCTTGCTGTTTAATTCCCTCTCTCTGACTGGGCAGATGCGTTACGCAGCCTATGTAGCTTGCGGCATCTATATCTTTGCCCTGGTCTTCTTAATTTTACTCAAAGTAAAGACCCAAAAAGCTCTGGATATCGTCCATTTTGTGTCCAGACCCTTGCCCCATAAATTACGGGACGGTCTCATAAGTCTCTTGCATTCGTTTACCACAGGACTGCAGATACTCCATGATTCCCGTAACATCATCGTTTCCAGTTTCTTGTCGATATTCGTTTGGCTGCCCATCGGTTTTAATATCCACATTCTGCTTCGGTCATTCGACATCCATCTGCCCGTTTACGCCGCTTTTTTCCTGTTGGTCATGCTGTGCATCGGTGTGATGATACCCGCAGCCCCCGGGTTCGTCGGTACGATTCAACTGATTTTTGTGGCGGGCCTGGGTTTATTCGGTATTTCCAGGAGTCATGCCCTGAGTTTTTCCTTCCTGTTTCATGCTACTCAGTATATCCCCATCACCGCCCTCGGGCTCATTTTCGTGTTCATCGAGGGATTCTCCCTCTCGCAAATCGGACGCCGTTCCAAGAAGGCGTTCGAGGAATCTGCCGCGCGCTGAGCGTTCATCACAAAAACGTCCCTACAGAATCCTTACGTGAAAAACGATGGATGAAGGTCGTCGTTTTTTGAAACGTATATCTTATCGTGAGGAGTGTTATTTCACGTCCTTGAGGTAAGACGTCATCGTTCATTCAGTTGCGGATACGATAGTGTGGATATGATATGATGTGTAATTCGATCATGCATCACGTACGGCGATGGACTGTCCGGTTTTCTTCCCAGAGTCGCAGGACCTCGCCCACAAAGTAGATGGATCCTGCGCAGCAGACGGCGTCTTCCTGGTGTGCCAATTCCATCCCCCTCAGCCACGCTTCCCCAATGTCGGGGAGTATCTCCACATGTTTCCCCTGACTGGCAGGCAATCTAAGGAGGACATCGGGTTCCAGGGCCCGGTCGCTCAGCGGCCTCGTCAGAATGATGGTTTCCGCCATCGGGGCGATCTGCCGGTACATCTGGCGGTAATCTTTATCCTTCAGCACGCCGAATACGAGAATCAATCGTTCGTACTGGAACAGTGTCTTCAGCGCTTTGATGAGAGTGCGGATACCCATGGGATTATGGGCGGAATCCAATACCACCGTGGGCTTCCTCTGGAGCACGTCCAGACGGGCTCGCCAGTCCACGTGCTGGAGACCCATACGAACCGCTTTTTCTGGGATGTGCCAGCCCTGTTTCTGTAATTCATCTACAGCCAGAAGAGCCAGAGCGGCGTTTTTGACCTGATGGTGACCCAGGAGCCGCAGGGTGAGGCTTTTATAATCCGTCGTCTGTATTCGACAGTCGAAGCGGCTTTCGTTTTCCGAGAGATCCAGATGCGACAACCTGACATGATCGGAAGTAAATTGAAGGGGAACGTTTCTCTCATCGGCCGCCTGGGATAAGGCCTCCTTCGCGTGCCGGTGTGTCGCCCCGCACACGCAAGGGATGCCGGGCTTGAGGATGCCCGCCTTCTCCCGGGCGATGGACGTTAACCGTTTTCCCAGAATACGAGTGTGCTCCAGCCCGATCTCCGTAATCAGTGTGAGCCTGGGTGTGACCACTGTGGTGGCATCCAGCCGTCCGCCCAGACCTGTTTCCAAAACGGCCATGTCCACATCATTCTCAGAGAAATGGAGAAAAGCCATGGCCGTCAGAATCTCGAAAAAGGAAGCGCCGGTGGCCTCGATGTGGGGGAGCATATGCTGGATGGTTTCCACTACTTTATTTTGACCGATGGACTCGCCCCGGATTTGAATGCGCTCCCGCATGTCGACAAGATGGGGTGAGATGTACCGTCCGGACTTGTATCCGGCCTCCCGGAGGATGGATTCCAGGATGGCAACGGTCGATCCTTTTCCATTGGTTCCGGCCACGTGGATGGAGGGGAACCGGCGTTCGGGATGGCCCAGGCGTTCCATCAGATTTCGTATATTCTCCAGGCCGAGCTTCATCCCCTGGGCTCTGCGGGAGAAGAGGTAGTCCACGGCCTGCTGAAAGGTTTCGATTTTCACGGGGGATAAGTTAATCAGAATTTGATACTAATGCAAGGGGGAACGGTCTTATCGTTTGTTCTCGTATAATACGTTGTTTACGATTGGATGGAGGAGCATCCGTATAGTCGTCATAACGAGGATCGTTGGAACGAAAAGACATTCACAACGGAAGTGGGGAACTTAATTGTCATGCGGTCATTTAATGTCCGTGTTTTGAAAGGGAAGTCCGGGAATTATCCATGATTCCATAAGGGCGTATGTTGACAATGTCTTCGATTTTATCTATATTAATTATTCCTTTTTAATCAGCGAAGGATTCTTCATGATTAATTTCTTCAAGAACTCATTGCATTTACTAAATATACAGATTCTCCTCATCGTTTCTTGCTCCCACAGCCAAGTACCGACGTTCGATCAACTCCATGCGTTTGAATATCTTACAAAACAGTGCAGCTTTGGGCCCCGGAATCCCGGGTCTGAGGGGCACGAGAAATGTCTCCAATATCTTGTCGAAGAACTGCGGCAGTATGCGGATGATGTGGTGAAACAGCCTTTCTTTCAGGCGATTCCGGTGACGAAGCAGTCGGTGACATTGAACAATGTGATCGCATCGTTCGGCCGGCAGGGTCAGCGCATCCTTCTATGTGCCCACTGGGATACCCGGCCCATAGCGGATTTCGATCCCAAGCCTGAGAACCGGGATAAACCCATCATGGGTGCCAACGACGGAGCTTCGGGCGTGGCCGTGCTCTTGGAGATTGCACGGATTCTCCGGCAGTATCCACCACCCGTGGGTGTGGATATCGTCCTGTTCGACGGGGAGGATTCGGGGATCGAAGGCCGGTCTGACACATGGTGTCTGGGCTCGCGTTATTTTGCCCGTAACAAGCGTTTCGATTATCATCCGCGATTCGGACTCCTGCTGGATATGGTGGGAAAGCGGAATCTTCACCTGCTCGTCGAGCGGAACTCCGACAGGTACGCCCCGGAATTGGTGGATCGCGTGTGGTCGAAGGCAGAGGACATCGGTCTTCGGGCTTTCCATCGCCGTTTGGGTCCGGAGATGATCGACGATCATCTTGAGCTGCTGAACGTGGGCATACCCACCATCGATATCATCGATTTTGATTATCCCCATTGGCATACTCTGCAGGATACAGAAGACAAGTGCAGTCCCGAGAGTCTGGGAATCGTGGGTACCCTTCTGCTCCATCTGATCTATGATTAAGCATCGTATATGGATCGAAGTGACCGTACCGTGCGGCTTCGGCTCCAAAGAGGCTGTGGAGAATTTTCTGTTAGAGCGGGGCAGTTGCGGGCTGGAAGAAGGGGGTGAATGCGTCAAAGCCTACTTCTCCCAGGAGGACTTTCATCCCCGTACCGAAAATGATTTGAATATTTTTTTAAACAGTCTACGCGAGATGGGTCACAGCGTCGGCCATCCCGATGTTCGTGAAGTGCCGGAACGGGATTGGAGTCGGGCGTGGAGGGCGTACTTCAAGCCCCTTCGCGTTACGTCAGGAATTGTCGTCAAGCCGCCCTGGGAAGAATGGTCATCCCGTGCCGGTGACATCGTCATCGACATCACGCCCCGCATGGCCTTTGGAACGGGCACGCACGAGACGACCCGGCTTTGCATCCAACTCCTTGAGAGCCATTTGGGGCCGTCCCAATCCGTCCTCGATGTGGGGACAGGGTCTGGCATCCTGGCCATCGCTGCAGCCAAGCTCGGTGCGTCGACGGTTCTGGCTCTGGAGATCGATGAAGACGCGGTGGAAAACGCCAAAGAAAACATCGTCCAAAATCATGTAGAGGACTGTGTGAGCGTTTATGCCGGTTCCATAGATATCCTGGATCCGCAAGGATTCGACTGCATACTAGCCAATATCGATAAGCAGACGTTGATCCATCTTGTTCCCAAGATGAAGCCGTACATGAAATCCGGCATGAAACTGATTCTTTCGGGAGTTTTAACATCAGAAAGATCGGACATGGAAGCCTTTCTCTTTGCCCACGCTCTACGAATCCTGGAGGCCAGGGAGGAGGGCGAGTGGGTGGGTCTGGTCGCCGGATGGGAACGATAGACGTATCGCTGTAAAAAGCAGGGTAAGGGAGGAACACCCCCGTATTTATGTATGGGTAGGTGATACATGATGGCAGAGCGTCAAAATCATAAAAAAGCAGCCTTGGTCACACTGGGTTGCCCCAAGAATCAGGTGGATTCCGAGGTGCTGGCCGGAGAGCTGGTCAAGGGCGGATTGACGCTGGTCGGTCGTGTGGAGGATGCCGATCTTATCTTTATCAATACCTGTGCGTTCATCGATGAGGCCAAGCAGGAGTCTGTGGATGCGATTTTACAGGCCGTGGAGTTCAAGAAAAAAGGCAAGGGCACGAAAGTCTATGCCTGGGGATGCCTTCCGCAGCGTTATCGTGAAGACCTGAAGTTAGAAATCCCGGAGCTGGATGGTCTCTTTGGTGTAGAACCGTACGAGGAGATAGGACGTTTTCTGTCCAACGGGTCGTACCGATGGTCTTCGGAAGCATTCAAAAGACGCATCCTTTCCACACCGCCGCACATGGCTTATCTGAAGATTGCCGACGGTTGCGATCATCGATGCACCTTCTGCGCGATTCCAGGCATCAAGGGAAGATACCGGAGCCGGACTGTGAACAGTCTGGTGGAGGAAGCCGCCGCCCTGGCCGACAAGGGCGTAAAAGAACTCATCCTGATTGCCCAGGACACGACTGCTTACGGATTGGACTTGGAGGATGGCAGCCGACTCATACCCCTTCTGGAAAAACTCGTCTCCGTGGAGGGAATACGATGGATTCGACTCCTCTACAGTCATCCGGCCCATCTGACGGAAGAGATTATCGAATTCATGGCGAACGAAGAGAAAATCTGCCGTTATATAGACCTGCCTCTTCAGCATATTTCGGACGAGATGCTCCGGCGTATGGGACGCGGCATGGGATCGTCAGCTATTATGAAACTCATCCATCGTTTAAGGACTAAAATTCCGGGTCTGGTTCTGCGTACCGCCTTCATCGTCGGATTCCCGGGTGAGACGGATGCGATGTTTGAGGAATTATTAGACTTTGTAAGAGAAACCCGCTTCCAGCGTATGGGAGCTTTTATATTCTCCTCCCAGGAGGGTACTGAAGCTCATAGTCTGCGACAGTGTATACCCAAACGTGTTGTCGAAGAGCGGTATCGTAGGCTGATGGAAGTCCAGCAGGACATTGCGAGTCAGTTGAATCGCAGGCTGGAATCGGCAGAAATCCCTGTGATCGTGGATGGTTACGATGCGGATCAAGACCTCTCCTTCGGGAGGAGCGAGGGAGATGCCCCGGACATCGATCAAACGGTATGGATAAAAGGCAACGTCCGGGTAGGCGATATCGTACGCGTGAGGGTGGAAGCGAGTTCGGCGTATGACCTTGTCGGACGAGTCGTTTAGAATACATATGGATGAAGGAGTCACATGATGAAAAAGATTATTAAAAACATGCAGATGGCCGTGTTAAGCTTCGGCCTTTTGATGATCTCGGGTCGGTTGCAGGCCCAGTTACCCGAGTTTAATTATGTTCCCGAGGAGGACGTACCTCATTTTTATTATGATATCGTCACACTGGCAGCCCCGGACACGGGAATGAGCCTGATGCGGCTATCGGCCAAGGTCGCCTACGATGAACTTCAATTCGTTCGTGTAGAGGATCGTTACAGAGCCGACTACGAAGTATCTGTCACTGTGATGGATCAGAACGGCGATCTTACCGATGGTAAGGTGCTGTCCAAGACCATTAATGTCTGGGATTTTGCCGAGACGAATTCTCACAAGGACTTCGATCTCAGCCAATGTGAGTTCACGCTCCGTCCGGGTACGTACGAACTCATACTGGGCATGATGGATAAGGATGCGAGAAAAACGGGACGGCTGAAAACTCAGGTCGTCGTTCCCGATTATTTTGTCGAGCCATTGGACATCAGCGACATCCTTATGGTCGATTATGCTATCATCGATTCGACAGGTGAGTTGGTCACGCGGCCTAATGTGTTGAGCAATTATGGGGACGAACAGGCATCTCTGTATCTGTGGATGGAAATATACAATCGCAAACACATCGATTCTGTGAAAGTCATCTACCGGATTAAAAATTTAAAGGGCGAAGTACTGCGAAAGCAGGAGCATTATCGAGGACTGGAGGGTGAAAGGACAGCCCATATCGTTGAAATGCCCAGAGGAGAATTGAACAGCGGAAGGTATCAACTGGAACTGGTCGTAGAGAACGGTGGATTATCGGTAAAGCGAACGCATGAATTTTCAATACGTTGGATGGGTATGCCGTCCTTTGCTTCTGATTTGGACAAAGCCATAGAACAGATGAAACACATTGCCAAGGATAATGTGCTCAAACAGTTGAGAAATGCGAAGGGGGAGGAGAAGCAGGCCCTCTTTCAGGAGTTTTGGCAGAGATTGGATCCGACACCCGGAACCCGTGAGAACGAATTGATGGAAGAATACTACCGCCGGGTAGAGGTTGCCAATGCCAATTTCAGTAGTTATAGAGAGGGATGGAAAACGGATCGAGGAATGGTCTACATCATTCTCGGTCCTCCCGATGACATCGATAGGCAGCCCTTCGAGCGGAGCCATAGACCTCGGGAAATATGGTACTACTATAAGATTAATCGTGCGCTGGTCTTTATCGATCGGACCGGTTTGGGCGAATACCGATTGTCCTCGCCTTTTTGGGATATATTCAATCGGGTTCCCTAAGTATCATCATGCACACAATCTATGAAAAGAGAATATGGAGGGACTCTTTTGAAAAAACTGCAGTTGGGTGTATTTGCCTCGGGTCGAGGATCGAATTTTAGCGCGATTTTACAAGCTATCCAAGAGCATCGCTTGGATGCTGAGGTCAGACTACTTCTCACCAATAATCCAGAGGCCGGTGCCCTATCAACAGCACGAAAACAAGAGATACCCGCGGCCGTCGTGTCCAAGGCAGACTTCGAGACCAGGGATCAGTTCATCGAAGCCATGCTTTTGACCCTGGACACGCACGGCGTTGAGTTTATCGCTCTGGCGGGATACATGAAGAAGGTGCCTCCCGAGATCATCGCAGCATACAGGAACCGTATCGTCAATATCCATCCGGCACTGCTCCCCTCCTTTGGCGGAAAAGGCATGTACGGGCACCATGTCCATGAGGCCGTCGTTGCACTCGGGTGCAAGGTGTCGGGGGTGACCGTTCATATCGTGGATGAGATATACGATCACGGAGCCATCATTGCCCAACGTTGTGTGCCTGTGGAGGCGGACGATACACCCGACTCATTGGCCGCCCGCGTGCTGAAGGTGGAACATCAACTGTACGCAGAGGCTCTGCAACTCTTTGCCGAGGGAAGGGTGGACGTCGATGGACAAAAAGCGATTATCCGGAAAAACAAGGGCTAATCGTCCGCGGCCACGTTCGTTGTGGCATTCCTTTTGCATCTTTCAATAATTATTTAAAAAGGCTTGTTTGTAGACACGAGTTACACCGGCCGGTGCTCATCACCGGTCGGGTTCTGTACATTTATGGAGACCAGCATGGCAGAGAACGCTACATGAGTTGCTATTCGTAAACCAGGAAGGAGGAGAGAGTGTCGAAAGTTCGAAGAGCCCTGATCAGTGTGTCCGATAAAACGGGCATCGTGGAATTTGCGACTGCATTGGCCGATTTAGGGATCGAGATTATATCGACCGGAGGAACGGCAAAAACCTTATCGGAGAGCGGAATCCCGGTTATCTCCATCGAAAAGGTTACGGGATTTCCTGAGATGATGGACGGTAGAGTAAAAACACTGCACCCCAAGATTCATGGAGGACTCTTGGGATTGAGGGACAACCCGGAGCATGTTCGGCAGGCCGGGGACATGGAGATTGAGTGGATCGATCTGGTCGTCGTGAACCTGTACCCGTTCGAGGCGACCGTGGCCAAGGAAGGTGTCGGTGTGGAAGAAGCCGTGGAGAATATCGATATTGGCGGGCCGACGATGCTGCGGAGTGCGGCGAAGAACTACAAACATGTCGCTGTGGTCACCGATCCCGCCGATTACGATGGAATTTTGGAAGAGATCCGGCAGAAAGGTGAAGTGGCTCCAGAGACGAAAAAAGTACTGGCAAGCAAAGTGTTTCGCAGGACAGCGGATTATGACAGTGCCATAGACCGTTATCTCTCAGACGTCTTCATGGGAGAAGACATCCAGAGGCTTCGCTACAACAAGGGCCAAGCCCTCCGGTATGGCGAAAACAGCCATCAGAAGGCGACTTTTTATATCGATGCATCCTGCAAGGAATCGTCTGTGGCAAACGCCGAGATCCTTCATGGCAAGGAGATGTCGTACAATAATTACGTGGATGCCGACGCCGCACTGGAGGCCGTAAAGGACCTTACCGGTCAGGCTGGCGTGGCTGTCATCAAACATACGAATCCCTGCGGTTATGCCGTGGGCGAATCATCCGGTGAAGCACTGCAGAGAGCCTGGGCCGGAGACCCCATTTCGGCTTTCGGCTCCGTCATTGCCTGCAATACGAAAGTGGACATGGCTTTTGCCGAATTCCTGAAGGGCAAGAACGTGACCCATATCGGCTATATCGTGAAAGAGGGACGCATGTTGCCCCAGGAAGTACCTAGCAAGTTTGTGGAAGTCATTATTGCCCCCGAGTTCGATGACGAGGCACTGGCCCTGCTTTCCATGACCAAGGCGTTGAGAATCCTGAAAGTCGCGACCTTGGATGGTAAGAATGTCGAGCCCTACACCTTCCGGAAAATCACCGGAGGCATGCTGCGGATGGAGAGGGACCTAGCCGTTTGGGAACGGTTTGAGACGGTCACGCAGAAGTCGTTCGACGAAAGTAAGAAGCGGTTGGCCGAGTTTACAGCCAAGGCCTGCAAACACACCAAATCCAACGCCATCGTCCTAGGCAGAGAATACCGTCCTGGTTTTTACCAGGTGATCGGCATGGGTGCCGGTCAGCCCAATCGGGTGGATTCGCTACGGAAGCTGGCCTTGACCAAAGCGATGGAGAACCTGCAGATCGAGTACGACCAAGATCATCCCGAGGTATCATTCGAAGCGTACTGCCAGCAGCAGTTGGGAGAAATGGTCTTGGCATCCGATGCCTTCTTTCCCTTCGATGATACGGTTCGGGTTGCGGCGGAGCACGGCGTTCGGTACATCGTGCAGCCCGGGGGATCCAAGCGGGACGAAGATTCCATCAAGGCATGCGATGAGATGAGCGTAGCCATGGCGATGACGGGTATGAGGCATTTCAGACATTAGAGGATAGCATGGGATTCTCCTTCTGGAATTTATTCAACAGCGATGTGGCCATCGATTTAGGTACGGCCAATACCCTCATCCACATCAAGGGAAAAGGGATTCTGCTGAACGAGCCCTCGGTTATCGCGGTGAGGAGAGAGGATCATCAGCTCCTGGCCGTGGGTCACGAGGCCCGTACGATGTGGGGAAAGACGCCGGAGGAGATCATCACGGCACGGCCGATGAAGGACGGGGTGATCGCCGACTTCGATCTGGCCGAGATGATGATCAAGAAATTCATCCACAAAGTACAGGGCAAACGCTTGCTCCATCCGGTCATGGCTATTTCCATACCTTCTGGGATCACGGAGGTCGAGCGGCGCGCCGTACGCGATTCAGGAGAACACGCCGGGGCTCGTGAGGTGTACCTGGTGGAAGAACCGATGGCGGCTGCTATCGGCGTGGACCTGCCCATCGAAGATCCGGTGGGGAGCATGGTCGTCGATATCGGCGGGGGCACGACGGAAATAGCCGTTGTATCCATGGCCGGTATCGTCACGAAGATTTCCATCCGGATTGCCGGGGATGAAATGGACGAGGCCATCATTCAATATTTCAAGAAAAAACATAATCTTTTGCTGGGCGAAAGGACGGCCGAGAAGATCAAGATCAACGCTGGATCGGTGAAGCCATTTCAGGACGATCGTCTGGTATGCGTTCAAGGAAGAGACCTGATCACGGGAATCCCCCGGAACGTCGAGGTTTCGGCCACAGAGATTCAGGAGGCGCTGGAGGATCCGATGAGTGCCATCGTAGAGGCCGTCCTGTTGGCCCTGGAAAAAACCCCGCCCGAACTTTCATCGGATATCATCGAGCGAGGAATCATGATCACAGGAGGAGGCGCCCTGCTCAAAGGCCTGGATGAGCGTTTGCGCCAGGAGACGGAGCTTCCCGTGAGTACGGCGGAGGATCCGCTGACAGCCGTGGTTCGCGGGGTGGGCAAGGTTCTGGATGATTTGGATCGATATAAAAAACAATTGAATCTCCGCGCTCGCTAAGGAGAAGGACGTATGTCCGCGAGCTTCTCGCGTATCTGGGAGAAGACGAAAGATCGCTGGCTGATGGCTTCAGCGATTCTCTTCTCCCTTTTATTCATGGCCCTGGATCAAAGCCCTCCTCTCGTGATGGTCAAGAGAGAGACGGGTCAAGTGATGGGTATCTTCCAGAAAGGGATGTCCTGGCTGCCGGGATTGGTGCGCTTGCGCACAACACATCGAGAACTTCTCGTCGAAATGGGACGCGTCTCTTTAGAGCGAGATAGATACCGGGAAGCCTTGCTGCAGAATGAGCGACTGCGCAACCTCCTGGGATTTATGGAGCAGAAACGGTTCGATTGTATCCCTGCCGAGGTCATCGGTCGAGGAACAGTGGGTATAGCGGGAACGGTTCATCTCAACATTGGATGGCGACAGGGATGTCATAAAAGCATGGCGCTGGTGACCGAAAAAGGTGTTGTGGGGAAAGTCGTGTCCGTGAACGCATTTTCCTCTGTAGGACTTCTCTTGACGGATCCCAACTGTCGTGTGAGCGGCAAAGTGCAGAGAACACGCGTACTGGGCATCGTACGATGGCACTACGGAGACGTGTGTCTGTTCGAGGGCGTTCCCCTGAAGAGTGATGTACGGGTTGGCGATGTGATCGTGACATCGGGATACAGCGAGATTTATCCGCCGGGTCTGGCCGTCGGCCGTGTCATAGATGTGTCACCCGATGAAGAGGGGCTGTTCCTGAAAATCCGTTTGAAAACAGCCGTCGACCTAGGCACCCTGGAGGAAGTTCTCGTCTTGAAGAACGATATCCCTCTCCTGTGACAATGTGCGAGGTGTTTCTTGGGATTCTTAACCGTCGGAATCGTTGTTTTAGCCTTGCTGGTCGTCCAATCTACACTGGTGCCCCTGATCCGAATCGGTGGGATTGCTCCGGACGTGCTCCTGGCCTATATGATCATCTGGTGCTCCTATCACGACCGCAGTCAGGGAGTCGTTCTGGGTTTTTGCGGAGGTTTATTCCAGGATTTGGTGGGGGGCGGTACCCTGGGCGTATACGCCTTATCCAAGTCGCTGGCCTGCTACGTGGCCTGTTCGTTGCCCAGGAGCAAGTACAGTCACGATTTTAGTCTCGTGGGTATCATGCTTTTTGTGGCCGTCTTCGTCCACCAATTCATCTATACGTTGTTTGCATCGCGGGAAGCCGCCGCAGGATTCCTCTCGCTATTCTTCCGAAATGGTGCGCCGTCCATGCTGTATACCCTGCTTTTTGGCATGTCCACCTATGGCCTTATTCGGATCATTCAGAACCGAAAAGGGATCCGATAGATGGTAATTTACGACCGACAACGAGACAGGCGGGCGATATGCTTCAAAGGAACGCTCTACACGGCCTTTTTCATCCTGTTTTTCCGGTTTTTTCATTTGCAGGTATTGAGCAGCGCCCTGTACAGGGAACGATCGGAACAAAATCATGTCCGGCAGATTCCCATTATGCCCAGTCGGGGTCACATCTATGATCGGTATGGTCAGATACTGGTAGACAACAGGCCCAGTTACTCTCTGTATATCGTACCCTATGAATTCAAGAAAAATCCAGTGGATGCTACCATGATTTCCTCGATTGTTGGTTTGTCTATCGACGACATCATGGAACGAATCAAAGATAGGGGGAACGGTCCCTTCACGCCCGTTCGGCTCTTCCGGGATATGCGTTTTGAGATGTTATCCAAGGTCGAAGAGCATCGCCTCGATCTGAGGGGTGTGTTTTACCAGGTTGAGCCGGTGCGGACGTATCCTTCCCCTATCCGAGCATCCCACACGCTGGGCTACGTGGGTGAGATCAGCAGCCCGGAATTGAAACGGCTGAAAGATGGGAATCATCATCGTGGTGATATCATCGGGAAAAGCGGCGTGGAAAAAAGCTATGATGCCGTCTTGCAGGGCCAGAGGGGTTACCGGTACGTCGAAGTCGACGTGAAGGGAAGAGAAGTCGGAAATTTCGAGGGCGCCCGTGATGTCCCATCCATCCAGGGGCGACCCATCCGGCTGACACTGGATGCAGCCATGCAAACAGTTGTCGAGGACCTGATGGATGGAAAGCGTGGCGCTGTGGTTGTTCTCGATCCCGCATGCGGTGATGTGCTGGCCATGGCCAGTGCGCCGGACTACAGTCTGGAGCCATTCGCCAACGGGATCTCTCCCGATCTCTGGAACCAACTGATGGAAGACCCGGATAAACCACTTCTTCACCGCGCCGTTCAGGCCCAGCTTCCGCCGGGATCGACCTACAAGCTGGCTTTGATGGTGGCCGCCCTGCAGGAAGGCAAGATCGATCCCGAAGAAGAGACAACGTGTCCAGGATATCTCTGGTTGGGAAGGCGTATATTTCACTGCTGGCAGCCTGATGGACATGGTTCCGTCAACCTTCTTGACGCACTCAAAGTTTCCTGTAATGTGTATTTTTACCGGCTGGGACTCCGGGTGGGTGTCGACGCGTGGGCCCGAAGCGGAAAGCAACTGGGATTTGGTACTCCCACGGGCGTCGATTTGACGGGAGAGAAAAGCGGCTTGCTCCCTGACAGGGGCTACCTGAATGAAAAGTACGGCCCGAAAGGATGGAGCAAGGGCATGCTGGCCAACCTTTCGGTGGGCCAGGGTGATCTCCTGGTCACTCCCACCCAGATGGTCCAAATGGCCGCCGTCATCGCCACGGAAGGGAAGATGGTGCAGCCTCGCATCGTTGGGTGGATACAGGAAGATGGATCGGATGTTTGGGTGGAAAGGCAGGTGAAGAGCCGAGATATCCGGGGGATTTCACCCGATGTATTTCATCGCGTCAAGGAAGGCATGTTCCGCGTCGTGAATCACACCAATGGAACGGGCAGTGCTGCTCGCATCCCAGGCATCGATGTGTGCGGGAAGACGGGTACAGCCCAGAATCCCCACGGTGAAGACCATGCCTGGTTTATCGGGTTCGCTCCCCGGCATGATCCCAGAATTGCTCTGGCCGTGGTCGTGGAAAATGGGGGAAGCGGGGGTGCCGTGGCAGCACCTATCGCGGGCAGAATTTTTCGATGGTTTTTCCGGGAGAAGGGGGTCTCATGAGAGCATCCCTGCGAGGATTGTCGCTGGATGTCACCTTGCTGGGGGCGATGCTGGGCTTGGTGGTCGTGGGATTTATCTGTTTGTACAGCGTGACGGCCAGTGGTCACCAAGCCATGCTCACTACGGGATTTGGCCGACAGATTGTCTGGTTCCTTATGGGCTCTTTGGCCATGACGGCGATTCTTCTGTTTCCCATGAACGTCTTCTATCGCGGAGCCTATGTCTTCTATGGAATCTGTGTGCTGCTCCTCGTCCTGGTTCTGTTTTTTTCCACGGGCCGGGTTCACCGCTGGATCGTCGTGGGCGGATTTCAGTTTCAGCCATCGGAATTGGCCAAGGTAGCTACGCTGTTGGCTCTTGCCCGGTATCTGTCCGGTAAGACAGAGACCACCCTGGGTTGGAGACGAATCCTGGGAGCTGCGAGCCTTGCCCTGGTTCCTGCACTCCTCATATTAAAACAACCCGACGTGGGTACGGCCTCTGTGTTTATCGCACTTTTAATCGTCATGCTGTTTTGGGCAGGAATCGGATGGAAGGCGGTGCTGCTTATTCTTCTGCCCTTCGTAGCCCTGGGGGCGGGTTTTCATCCTGTCAGTTTCTTCGGACTCATGGTTTTACTGGGTGTGGCCATGGCCATCCTGCGCCCGAAGTGGTGGATGGATTTGGGTCTGGTTTCCATGTGTTTTGGATTGGGGCGTCTTGCGCCGTCTCTGTGGCACCGGCTACCCTCGTATCAGCAGCAGCGTATCATCACATTCTTGGGCATGCGTTCCGATCCTCATGGAGCCGCTTACCAGGTCATACAATCCAAGGTGGCCATCGGATCGGGAGGCATTTTAGGGAAGGGTTTTCTACAGGGATCCCAAACCCAGCTTCGATTCCTGCCGGAGCAGCACACCGATTTCATTTTTTCGGTTCTGGGGGAGGAATTCGGGTTTATCGGCGTTCTGATCGTGCTGGCATTATTCTTGATTCTTTTTCGGAGAACGCTCCATGCGGCCACCAAGTCGACCCGGAACGGATTTGCCAGTTATACGGCTATGGGCTGCCTCTCAATATTGGCGTTTCAGTGTGTCGTGAATGTCGGGATGTCGGTGGGACTTCTTCCTGTCACAGGGTTGCCCGTGCCCTTGTTGAGTTATGGGGGGTCCTGCCTGCTGATGAGCATGATCCTGCTGGGATTGGTGGTCAACATCCTGGGCCGGCGTTATACATACTAAATCGCAACGCTCTCGTTTTCCTCATTTTCCATCGATATTCCCCGAATGTATATAGATAAAAAATTCTATGGATATCCAATATTCTTTTAGGATTTAATCCAAGAATTTCGTATTTTATTATGGTTTACGATTATATAGAGACAGTCGTTCAAACACGCATGTGTTCGTATTCAGAACGGGCATTTTGCAATCGGGGAGGGTATCGTTTATGTTTCCGGTGCTTTTTCGTTTAGGCAGGCTTGAGGTTCATTCATACGGTTTGATGCTGGCGATTTCGTTCCTGATCGGTATCTACTGGTCGATGTATCGGGCCGACAAACGAGGAATTGATAAAAATCGCGTGATGGACGTATCCCTGATTATCGTTCTGTGTGCCATCGTAGGATCAAGATTAATGTATGTCCTCACGCATCTAGACGAATTCCGGGGACATTGGCTGGACACCTTCAGTCCTTTCCAGAGTACGGGAGAGATCGGCCTTCTGGGACTCACCATGCTGGGAGGCGTTGTCCTGGCTTTGGTGGCGATACTCATCTACTGTCGAGTCAAGCACATTCCCATTCTGAAGCTTTGCGATGTGATGGCTCCTGCCTTTGGACTGGGCATTTTTATCACGCGGATCGGCTGTTTCCTTCATGGTTGTTGCTTTGGCAAGCCCTGTGATCTTCCCTGGGGAGTCGTTTTCCCGATGATCAGTCCGGCGGGATCGATCCTTCCGGGTCATCATCTTCATCCCACACAGCTTTATTCTGCGCTGTACGGGCTTGTTATTTTAATCGTCATTCTTCTTCTGGACAGAAAACCACGGTTCGACGGGTTCCTGGTTTCCATCTTTTTTATGCTCTATGGCATCTTCCGATTCGGAGTCGATTTTCTACGGTATTACGAGTCCTCGGTCAAGGGTTCCCTGTTCGGTATATCGTTGACATTCAATCAATGGATTTCCCTGGCCATGTTGGTTTTTGGGATATACCTGTATATCGTACTCAACAAGAAATCGAAACAGGAGAAAAAAGCAGAGCAATCCTCAGATTGAAGCAGCCGTCACGATCCTATCGTTTGCTTTGATTTGTAGGATGCAACTCACATCAAAGTAGAGTTTGAAGAATCCACGAATGACAGCAATACATGAGCAGATGAATACATGCGTGAAGTTTTTTGTCAGTCGATTTATAGGATACCAACGTCAGGTCATCACATAGACAAGCTTCCTGTGCTCGTTGGGCTGGTAGGGCATTAAACGTATTCATATAAATAAAAAAGAAATCGTAGAAACAGGCAATTAAAAGCCTTGATTTTTTCGATTGTTTTCAATAAATTAATAAGACTTTTATATTTAAAAGCCATAGGAGGTAGAGATCATGGTCAGGGGAAAACTTATAGGATCCATGCTTGTCTCCATACTCATTATCGGCTTTATCTGTTTCATGGGATGCGCCACAACTCAACGCGCGCCGAGGGGGGAGACGCAGGTAGAGGACGTTGCTGATATCGATGAACTCCTGGGATTGACCGATGCAAAAACCGAAGAAGGCCAGGAAGAAGATACCATAAACGACGATGATGTTCTAAAGCTTTTAGGAGTTACAGAAGAGAGCGGGCCGGAGGCCGGTCAACCGAAGACAAGCGGCCAAATATCGAATTTGGAGCGGCAGCTGAATCAGTATGAAGAGGAACGGGCCAATCTGGACAGAAGAGAACAAAGCCTAGAAAATAAAATCAACCAACAGCAGGAAACTCTGGCCGCGGCCGGGTCCCAGACTTACCGATCGACAGGCACATCGTCATCCCGGGCATCCTCGTTTTCGGATGGTTATCAGGATGCCCTGCAGAGTTACCGATCTCGTCAGTACCGCGAGGCCGTTCAGAAGTTCGAGGCGTTGCTGCAGATGAACAACCGGCACTCACTCTCGGATAATTGCCAGTACTGGATCGGAGAGTCGTACTACGCTTTAGGGAATTTTCAGCAGGCGATCGCCGCTTTTCAGAACGTGTTTACTTTTTCCAATTCCAACAAGGACGATGATGCACAGCTAAAATTGGGTCTTTGTTATATTCGGTTGAATGATGAGGAGCAGGCAAAGAGAGAATTTGAAAAATTGGTCAACAATTATCCTACGAGCGAGTACGTCAACATTGCAAAGCGGTATATTGCCCAGTTTCAATGATGCCAGTGGATGTATCGGTATACAATTCGAAAGCAGCGATCCATTTGGGCGGCTTCGCTTTTCTTCTGCTACTAAGCGATACTTTTGAAAGCCAATAAATCAAACCTTGAATCGATTGTTCATGGGGAGATGTTCTTCTTTTCTCTATGTTTCGCATACTTCATAGGGAGCTCTGATGAAGGGAAAGCTTAATATTTTAATGGTATTTTCAGAGGTTGCCCCCTTCTCAAAAACCAGCGAGTTGGGAGATGTGGGCGGTGCCCTTCCCAAAGCGTTGAAAGATATGGGCCATGATGTACGCGTTATCACACCCCAATACCGCACCATCAACGAGCGTAAGTACGTTCTACGCGATGTCATTCGCTTACAGAAGATCGATATTCCGTTGGGAAACCGTACGGTCAGTATCGATGTGAAATCGGCTTTTATCCCCAACTCAAAAGTACAGGTTTATTTTATCGATTATAAACCGTTTTTCTTCAGAGACGGGCTTTATAAAGATGGTAATAAAAAAGAGTTTAAAGATAATGACCAACGATTCATTCTTTTTTCCAAAGGTGTGCTCAAGACCTTGAAGAAACTTCAATGGCAACCCGATGTGATCCACTGTCACGATTGGCAATCCGGGCTTATTCCTTTTTTCTTGAAGAACCTCTATGAAGACGATGCCTTTTTTAAGAAGACATTCACGCTGTTTACTGTACATAATTTCGACGCCATTGGACGTTTTGAGAGATCGTGTTTTAACAGCATGATGGAAGGGAGTTCTACCGTTTTGCCTGAGGAGAAGATAGAGTATAACGGGCAGTTTAGTTTTTTAAAGGCCGGGATTGTCTTTGCCGATGTTGTCAACACAATCAAAGAGAAATATTCCCCCAAAAATTTGGTACCGGATGCTCGTGATGGCATCGTGGGGGAAGCACACCGGTGGCGACAAAGTAGATTTTTTCATGTGCCCAACGGTATCGATTATACAGAATGGAATCCTGAATCGGATCAGCACCTCCGAAAAAAATATACAGTCGGTGATCTGAAGGGAAAAGAAGAGGACAGACAGGTTCTGCTGGAGAACCAGGGATTGCCGGTTTCTTCGGAGAAACCGATTATCGGTATGCTCCCGCGGTTGATCGATCAGAAGGGATTGGAGCTGATTACATCTGTTCTTGAAGACATGGTGAACCTGGATGTGTATTTTATATCCATGGGCGACAGTGATCGCTGGGACACAGGGGCGTTCATGAAAATGCAAAAGAAATATGCCCAAAAGGTCAGTATCAATCCGGTTTCCGACGAAGCTTCGGACCATCTGCTTATGGCTGGTGCCGATATACTGCTGTTGCCTTCGTCGTATGGAGCTCTGGAATCGAGTCAGTTATACTGCTTGAAATACGGAACGATACCCATCGTCCACCTGCCAAAAGGAATGGACGACACGGTACGCCCCTTCGACCCGGAAAAGGGGAAAGGCACAGGATTTGTATTCCAGGATTTTAAAGCGCGTCATCTTTTAAAAACCCTGAAGGAGGCCGTGCGTGTATTCGATGATCGCAAATTATGGCAAAGGATCATGAAGAACGGCATGCGGGAGGACCTCTCTTGGCAACAAGCTTCCAAAAGGTATATTCAGCTTTACGGCAAATGTATAGCAAAGAAAAAATGAACGCGGATTATCGATGAATCAGAATGATGCTGATCCCAGGGGGAAATTCATGCAGGGGATAAAGGTGTCTGTGAACTATGTCGGAGCACGCCTGGATATTGCCCTGATCACCGTTATGGGTTATGTGGATACGACGACCTGCCAGGAGCTCGCAAAAATCGTTCAAGACCTGTTGAAACAAAAACGGTATTTAATCGTTACCGATCTGGGAGGTGTGTCATACATCAGCAGTGCGGGATGGGGGGTTTTTGTGGGAGAGATAAAAAACATTCGGGATTACGGCGGTGACTTAAAGATCGTACAGATGAATCCCGAAGTATTCGAAGTCTTTGAGATGCTTGAATTTAATCGTGTTTTGAATTATTATGAATCCATCGAGGAAGCCATTAATGAGTTTGATATCATTCGAGGTATCGACATCACACGTGTGGAAGGAGGTAAAAAGCAAACCATACAAAAATCGACGGTCCATCTCCAAAACCCAAGGCCCGTGGTTGCCAAGAGTCCTAAAGAGCCGAGTACGGCGACTTTATCCTCATCCAAATCTGTGTCTTACAAGGATTATCCTCTGATGGAAAAAGTAAAAATGATCGTGGTCGAAAACCCGTTTTGGGGGATATTGGGAATATGTAGACAGCTGCGAACAGAAAAATACGGCCATGTACGTGTAGGCTGGCCGAAAATGCATTCGATTCTTAAAAAGCTTGATCTGGAGACCAAGGAGAAGCGCTATCGATTCTACCGTTCTCGATAATAGATAGGTAGGTCAGGATAAGGGACGCGTAGGAGCACGGAGCATCCGGTAGGCGGATGTTTTTTTTATGCTAACTATAGTATCTATTGGTCTTATGGTATATTTTTTGCAGTACTAACTGGCTTTCTGTAGGGATTGACTCGTATGAAAGGTATGTCAATGACCATGTTTAAAAATAGGGATATATTTATTGTTTTTCAATATGTTATCATATCTTCATTTTTACTATGTGTGTTCTTATCTCCGGTGTGCTTTGCCCAACAAGCAACGGACTTACAGTGGAGTAAATCCGCCAAGTCACTGACTATTTTTCAACCAGGAGACGCCGTTCGCATACAAGTTTGGGAGCTTTATCAGGAGGAGAGAAGAGACCTGAATCTGAGCAATGATTATCCCATCAATCCCGAAGGGTACATCGTGATGCCCCTGATCGGTGAAATCAGAGTAAAAGGCCTGACCGTGTATGAGCTCATGCAATCGTTGGAGGTGAAATTAAAGGCATACCTGAGAAATCCGTACGTGAACGTGCGTCCTCTTATCAGAGTGACGATGCAGGGTGCGTTTAATCAACCCGGTTCTTATCGAGTAGACCCGCAGAGTTCTTTATGGGATTTGGTGGCACTGGCCGGTGGACCCACGGCCAATTGTAATCTGGAGAAGATGTGGACAGAACGTGGAGGAAAAACAGTCATCAAAGAATTGTTGGCCGCCTTTGAGAAAGGCTATTCGTTGGAGGAAGTGGGGATAGAAACCGGCGATCAGATCATCGCTCCCGCGCGCAGGGGACTCGACCTTAATTTCCTGATCGGTATCATCAACCTGCTCGCTTCGGTCGTGCTTTTATACTTAAGACTGAGAACCGGTACGTTTTAACACATCGAATGGGATGATAGTATAGGATGAATGAAAGGCCCGGAATGGACGAATTTTTTGAGGAGCAAGTCACCGAAGGCGAAAGCATAGATTTAATGCGGTACGTCAAGGGGCTGCTGAAGCGGTGGTGGTTAATCGGTATCGTAACCCTGGGTGTGGGTATTCCCTGGGTGTTACACGTAAGGAGAAAGCCCCCTGTTTACGAAGCTGAAGCCTGGATTAGTTTCGAGAACGTGACAGGAGCCGTTCCTCAAAATATGGTACAGAGTCGAATCCTAAAGCTGCGGAGCCGCACATTCGCGGAAGAAGTCACGGCGGAGTTGGGACTTACCCTCCAAATGGTCCAGCAGGAGGATAAATCCTACCTGCAACGCAAAGATATTTTTGAAAAGTTTGCAACGACCAAGAGCCCCGTCCCGGGTAATTATGCCCTGCGTTTTTATCCGTCACAGCGTTGTGCAATATACCACGGAACCGAACGTCTTGACAGCGTACTGGTGGAAGACCTCGTAGGCGATACGGCTATCTATAACGGACTGATGTTTTCCTTGAATCCGGATATTGTGAACAGTCGATCCCAAGTGCAGTTTTATATCAATGATTTTCGGGGGACCGTCGGCTCCCTCATATCTCGGGAGAGAATTAATACGAATCGAACAGGGGATTTGCTAAGTATCGCCTTGAGAGATACCGATCCTTTCCTGGCAGCGCAGACGGTAAACATGCTGGCCGGCATCTTTATCGAGAAGAGTAAAGAAATGCGGGAGGACGCCAGCACGTTCATCCGGGACTACCTTCAAAGACAGTTGGAGGTGGTACAGGGAGACCTGAACAATTCGGACTATCAATTAAAAACATTCCGGGATACGCACTTGATGGGCCTTGATCAGGAAACCCAGGATGCCATTACTCAGATGAATGCTCTGAACGAGCAATACGGCCGGTTCATGCAGTACAGGGGAGAACTGGACATGCTCCTCAAGAAGCTCGATCCCGCCTCAACTGAATTCGATCCTGCTGTTTCACAGCGCTACGTATACCGGCAGATTGCACGTCTTCCCGCCTTCGAAAACGATGCGGAGATGACCATCACCCGGCAGCAACTGGTGGACGTAGACGGTGCGCGGGGACAGTTGATGAGGAATCTCCCGGAGACGAATCCCAACGTGATGGAACTCTTGGAGCGTCAACAGCTCCTGGAAGATAAAATTTATCAACTGGCCTTGGGCAAATTGGACGAGTTGGACAAAGGTATTGCTCAGATGAAAAGCCGGATGGATGAGTACGAAGGCCAGATGGAAAAGCTTCCCGAGGAAGAAATGCGATTTATCCGGCTCTCGCGGCAGCGAAGAGCCAACGAAGAGATCTATGCCATGCTTTTGAGGAGAGTGAAAGAGGCGCAGATAGAAGCTGCCGTTGCACCCGAGAACGTCTCGATTCTCGATCCGGCCGTGCCTCCCGGCTTTCCGATTACCGGAGATAAACGAAGAGAGATGATTATCGGCGTCCTCTTCGGATTTGGTTTGGGTATTGGACTTGCTCTGTTGTGGGAAGTGGCCGATAAGAGCATTAGGACCCGGCATGATGTCAAGCGTTACTTGAGACTCCCTATTCTGGGTATCATTCCCAAAGTGAAATTCGATGATTATGAACTCAAGGATTCTGAGAAAGCCAAGAGCGTCAGCTCTCAGATCGTTACCCATGATTATTCCCCAACTCCGGTAGGAGAGGCGTACCGTTCTCTCAGGACGAATCTGCTTTTCTCGAAGAGCATCGGGCCCATGCGTTCCCTGGTGATCGGCAGTGTTTCACCGGGAGAGGGCAAGTCGTTTACGGCAGCCAATCTGGCCATCACACTCGCCCAGCAGAAGTCGAAGACACTGCTCATCGACACGGACTTACGGAGGGGTGTGCTCCACAACAGCTTTAATTGTCCTAAAAAACCAGGGCTTACGAATTATCTGACGGGTGTGGTTCCCCTGGAGAGCGTACTCAACGAAACCTACATTCCGAATCTTTCCCTCATTACATGCGGGTCGATGATACCCAATCCCTCAGAGCTTCTGGGTTCTAACCGAATGAAGCGATTCATCGAAGGCATTTCCAAACGGTTCGGTTTTATTATTTTTGACACTCCTCCTCTGACGGCTGCCACGGATGCCGTTATTCTGGGAACATTGGTGGATGGTGTGGCCATACTTATCAAATCGGGAAAGACCCACAGAGAATATGTTCAGAATAAACTGGAGCTGTTTCGCAACGTGCAGGCCAAGATCGTCGGAGTCATTCTAAATTGTGCCGGTGTTGAAGTCGCTCACGAAGGCTACAGTTATTATTCGTACTAAAGGACGTACCATGCGGTGTTTGGTAACGGGGGGAGCTGGATTTATCGGATCGCATTTGTCGGAGAGGTTGATACAAAGGAATCATGATGTCGTTTGTTTAGATAATTTTAATACTTTCTACGATCCTGCCATCAAACGCAAGAATGTAGAGCCTCTGCTGTCCCACCCTCGGTATCGACTCATCGAGGGCGATATACTCCAGTGGGATCTTCTGGAAAAAGTCTTTCAAGAGGGACAGTTTGAGGCGGTTATCCATCTGGCCGCTCGGGCCGGAGTCCGGCCGTCGATTAAAGAACCCCGCCTCTATCAGAAGGTCAACGTCGAGGGAACCGTCAATCTCCTGGAAATCAGTTCCAGGATGGGTCTGCCGAGATTTATTCTCGCGTCTTCATCCTCGGTTTACGGAAACAACACCAAGGTGCCGTTCAGCGAGGACGATCCTGTGGACTTTCCCATCTCTCCTTACGCGGCTACGAAAAAAGCGTGTGAGCTGTTGGGATTCACATACGCGTCCCTGTACAATCTCCCTGTTACCTGCCTGCGATTCTTTACTGTTTATGGGCCGAGGCAGCGGCCGGATATGGCCATCCATAAATTCACGAAATCCATCGTTGAGAATAGGGAAATTACCCTGTTTGGAGACGGTACGAGCTGCAGAGATTACACGTACATCACAGACATCATCGACGGCATCATGAAAGCCATCGATTTGTGTGACGGATACCGTATCTATAACCTGGGAGAATCCCAGACGATTCAGCTCAGTCAACTCATCCAAATGTTAGAGGAGACGCTGGGCAAAAAGGCAAAAATAAAGCCGATGCCACCTCAGCCCGGAGATGTATCCATGACCTATGCAGATGTGTCTAAGGCCAGGAAGGAGTTGGGATACAGCCCTTGTGTATCGATTCCCGAAGGCATCGGGCGGTTTGTCGAATGGTATCTTAACCAAGGATCGACACCCTTAAGCAGCGATGATTAGAGAAAAAGAAGCACTTTTAATTCGGCTGATGAAGTTTGCCGATGCCGTTGTCATTTCACTGTCTATAGGCATCGCCTACTTCATTACCGCCTTTCTTCGAGGAAGGCTCGGTCTCATTTTTTGGGAGAGTTTCAGCACGTTTATACAGGCCTATTTTTGGTTGGCCATTCTCGCCGTTCTCATCTGGGTTACCACGATGTCGTACTATCGTGTGTACGATAACTTCCGGATAAAGCCGTTTCCCGAAACCATGTGGAACGTGGTTTTAACGGGAGGCATTACCGTCATTTTTCTGGGAAGCGCAACGTTTTTGATGAAGATGCAGGTAGCCAGCCGATCGTATATCGCCGTTTTTATCATCACCGGCGTCGTCATGATGGGCATGGAAAAGGCGGTTCTTTCGAAAATTGTTCACATCATCCTCAGGAGTGGATACAATCTTATTAACATTCTCATCGTGGGAACGGGACAGCGTGCGCAGCATCTTATCGAAGCCGTGAAAGCCCATTCCGATTGGGGCATGCAGATCGTCGGCCTCATCGATGACGATCCCAAACTGCTGGGCAAACAGATCATGGGCTATCCTGTGATCGGACGCATCCGTGATATTCCCAGAATCCTCCACAACACCATCATCGATCGGGTGATGTTCGTCGTGCCCAGGATGTGGCTCAATCGGATTGAGGAAGCCATTCGTCACTGCGAAGTTGAGGGTATCAGTACAGCCGTGTGTGTGGACCTCTACCGACCCAAACTGGCCACGATGCGAATGTCCGATTTTGCCGGCATTCCCCTTATTATGTTCCAGACGTCGATGGCCAAGGAGTGGCAGCTTTTTTTCAAGAGATCGGCGGATTTAATTATTTCTTTAATCGCCATCCTGATCCTCCTTCCTGTTTTTATCTTCGCAGCCATCGGGGTCAAACTGTCTTCCAGGGGGCCGATTCTGTTCAGACAGACACGCTGCGGACTGAATGGGAGAAAATTTTCTTTGTATAAATTCCGATCGATGTATGTGGGAGCCGAGATGCGCAAGAAGGAGTTGGAGAGGCAGAACATCATGGGAGGTCCGGTATTCAAGATGAAGCGGGATCCCCGGGTCACGCGATTCGGCCGGTTCATGCGGAGATTCAGCATCGACGAACTTCCGCAACTCTTCAACGTGCTCCGGGGAGACATGAGCCTGGTTGGGCCGCGCCCGCCCATTCCCGATGAGGTCGATATGTACGAAACATGGCATCGCCGGCGATTAAGCATGAAACCGGGCCTCACGTGCATCTGGCAAGTGAGTGGACGAAACAAGGTCGATTTTGATAAGTGGATGGACATGGATCTTCATTATATAGACTCGTTTTCATTATGGCTGGATTTTAAAATACTTTTTCGAACCGTGTTCGTCGTTCTTACGGGTTACGGCGCTGCCTAGTCCATTCCTATGATCATTATCAACGACTAGAGACTATCACATGGGACCAACGTACCGGTTTAGGGGTCGGATGATCCCTTACCAGAATCTTCTTCATTCTCCTGAATGGGGCGGATTTTATGTGCATAACGAGAGACGAATCAAGCGTCCCAAGCCCCTTCATCGTGGGCCGTGCCCTATTTGCCGAGCTGCCGTCGATCCCAAAGACAGACGGGAAGTAAGCTCTGTCGAATACCAGGGCGAACGGTTCTGGATCACCCGGAATACGAATCCTATCGTCGATGATCACCTCCTCATCTTTCCCCATGACGAGCAGTATTCGAAAGACGGACTTCCTCATCGGATCGATCTAAACGAAGCGGATATGCTGTTGACCATCGATCTGGCGATGAAGGGATTTACGGGCATGCCCCTCCAGTCCGAAGGAGAACACCCCATACTCGTGAAAAAGACTGAAAAAGGCCGTTGGGAGGATCCCTTCGGATTACCCTGGGCCGTCTATGTAAGCCCATTTCCGGGATCGGGACGTTCGGAGCCCCATCTTCACGTGAACTGCGTTCCTGCTCATTATATTCCCCTTCCGAAAGCCGATACGGTGCCCTGGCAGGTTTGTCGGGACGCCCAGAACGGCACAGTGATTTCTCGACTATCAGGCGCCGGTTTCTATGCCCTGGCTTTTGAGGGTAAAAACCCAAAGGCCGTTGCTAAAACCGTGATCCGGTTTCATTATTATATGAATGCATGGGAGACTTCTTATAATCTCTTTGCTTATCCGATGACACTGGAGAATCCCAATTTCACCGATATCCGGATCGCTGTGGCCTGCCGAGACGAGGAGTACGCCGAGGCCGCGGATCAAAAACTGGGTGGCCTTGAATTTCTTACGGGTGTTTTGATCCCGGGTGCTAAGCGTGTGGACACGATGAATTCCATCCAGAAGGATTTAACCTTCGTGCAAACCACGTTGAAGGAGAACCAGGCTTTGGAGTTGGAGCGGAAGCTTCGAGAAGCCTTTGGTATGCCGCCCGTTGGAGTGGCGGTTTACCCGGTTCATCGGGATGGGTCTGCCTCCCAAGCCTACAAGCCGGAGATTCGGCCCAATACGGTCTTTAAGAAATTACCGGAGATATCCCGTCACTGGATATTTTCATCGAACGCGTCTATGCCCAGTGGGGATGACAGCTGGGATGATTTGTGGGAAGAGGCCAACGTGCTGGTTCGACTGACCCACGCCAGCATCTGTCAGTCGGATCGTCGGGTACTCCTGGGGACAAAGCGCAGCCACCTGGAGAAAGAGCCGTACGTGCTGGGTCATGAAGCCGGTGGGTATGTGGTGGATCCGGGACCGTGGAAGGACAAAATCCGAGCCGGGGCAAAAGTCGTGGTACTTCCCCACTTGACGTGCGGAAATTGTGAGCCCTGCCGGAGCCATCGGCAGAACTTGTGCAAGAACATGCGGCATCTGGGATTCGACCTGCACGGAAGCATGGTCGAGTTGATGAGTTTTCCATTCCAGTGTATCCTGCCCGTGGATGATGCATTTCCCGATGATGCGTTGACACTGGTAGAGCCGTTGGCATGTATTCTCAGGGCCTTGTTCCACGTGAAGGATGATCTGGCCGCACTGTCCAGCGGCAAGAAAAGAAGGCAGAAGAACATCAATCCCTTTACTGTCTACGGTGCCGGTCCCATCGGATGCCTGGTAGCCCGGGCCGTCAGACGTTTCTGGCCAAACGTCCCCGTGAAGATGGTGGAACCCAATGCGTCTCGGCGTCGTCTGGTCCAGGAGAGCGAAATGGCCGATGTGGTGGTGGAAAAAATCCCGAACAGTGAGAAAAACCATGTGGGTTTTGTGGCCTCCAGCAAGTTTCAGGCGTCCCGGGATGCCATCCAGGCAGCCGTCAATGCGGGTACAGTCATGCTTTTCTCGGGCATCAACACAGACGATATCCAGCGGGATCGAAAACGAGGCGGGACGGAGGCTGAGGCCGTCGAACATATTCATCGCAGAGAGAAGAAAATCCCGAAAAAAGTAGGATCGGGAAAAATGGTAAGACTGATCGGTTCCAGCGGGTATAACTTCGACGATTCCGCGCGTTCGGTACAAGAGCTCAGCCTTCACTACGATCATTACCGTCGGGTACAGAATGTAATCCTGGATGGCTTGGACGCCACAGACGTAACCTACGAATCGCCCCTCGGATTACGCCGACACTTCGATAGCGCCATCGAGGTGCTGTTGTCGCCCTACGGTATAGAGGACCCGGTCTACAGCACCGAACTGGCAGAAACGCTCAAGGTATTGATTAAAATTTAGGGACTTCTATGGAGTCGTACAGAGTCGCGTTTATCGGAGCGGGCGGCATCGCCCGTGCCCATGCCTTCGCCATGGCTGCATTACCCTACTATTACGATGAGGTTCCCTCACTCGTCCGGAAGGCAGTGGTATCTGCCAGGCCGAAGAGCCGCCAGCGTTTCGCTGAAACATACGGGTTCGCAGAGGCACTCCCACTGGATGCCCTCGTATCACGAGACGATATCGACACTGTTTTTATCCTGGGACCTAACGAACTCCACGCCGATCATCTGGAGCAGACGCTCAAGATGAAGAAGCTTCGCTGCGTTTACCTCGAAAAACCGATTTGTGCCTCAAAGCAGGAAGAGGACCGCGTATCCGGACTCGAAAAGAATCTATCGCAGGGGATTCATATTCAGGCAGGATTTCAATTCCTGCAGATGTCCAACGTACGGAGGGCGCTGCGTCTGTGGAAGGAGGAAGATTTCGGTACGCCCATTCATTTTCAGGCCCGATATCTACACAGTGGGTATCTCGATTCCCAGTACCGGAAGAAGAGACACTCGCGTCTGAAACCCATCCCTGCGGGTGGAGCTATGGCAGACCTGGGTTCCCATGCCCTCAGTTTCCTCGTGGCTTTTCTGGGAGAGCACCTCGAGGTCATGGCTGCCCAGCAGAGCGGTCATTTCGACGATGTGCCCACCGGATCGGACCTGTGTACAACCGCCCTTATTCGAGATGAAAAGAGCGGTGCCCATGGGACGGTGGGAGCCAGCCGCATTTCGGCAGGATCCGGAGATCAGCTGGAGCTCGAAATCATGTGCACAAAGTGTTCGCTTCGGCTGTCCACACTGCGTCCGGATATTCTGGAATTTTTTCCCGGAAAAGGTTCGGGCGAGTGGCAGATGCTGCACTGTGGCAATGATTTCCTGCCGGTCACGCAATTCCCGGCCCGATCGGTTCCGGCCGGGTGGCTTCGATCCCTCCTCCATGCTCACTACCTGTTTTTCGGGGGAATCGATGCGACCGCCGTGATTCCCGACCTGAAGCACGGCCTGGCTGTTCAGCATCTGGTCCGGCAGACAGCCGAACGATTGATGGAAACAAAAAGTCATCCATAGAGGAGTAGAGGAATAGCGCATGGATGTTCATGATTTCGACGAAATCGACATACAAAAAGTAGCTGCACTATACTGTGAAGGCATGAACCGGCAGCAAATTGCCGAGATATTGTATGTCCCGGAGAACGAGGTGGATAGCATGATCGAGGCTGCTTCCCAGAGGGGGTATTTCGATTATCAGCCTCGATTGGCGTCGGAGGTGATCAGCCCCGAAGTCCGAAATTTTGTGGCCCACGAGGTCTTAACCTCTACCCTGAACGCGTCCCTGCGTCAGAAATTGGAATGCACTCTGACACCCATCACGATCACGCCCTCGCCACGGTCTATGTTCACCAAGTTTGCCGCCGATACCGACGAGTCGTCCAAGGATTTTGAAGGCTACCTTCGAGCCGAGCGGGGCTCCGTCCAGATGGTGGCCGGACGTGCCGCAGAAAAACTGTCCACAGCCTTGTTCGACGGGAAGAATCATGCCGTCGGTTTGAACTGGGGAGCCATCGTGGGCGAAACCATCAAGCGCATCCGCCCCGTGCCCAGCCGAATGGACGACGCAAAGATCTCCGTGGTCAGCCTGTTCGGCGACTTGGATTTTTTCTCTCCTGAAAGGGATTTGTCGTCGGTGGTGGGCATGGACATGAACTGCAACAACCTGGTCACCCAGCTCGTGCAGCAGCTGGGGGGACGCGGAGAGGCTGTCCCGTTGAATGTTCCGGGTTTTATTCCGGCCAAATTTGCCAAGAAAGCGGATACATTCAATGCCATCCGCGATTTCATGACGACGCACACGTCGTACCGGCGCATCTTCGGCGATTCGCCCCCAAAGAATCCACGAAAGCCGAGGAGCATCGAGGGCGTTCGAAACCGTCCGTCCCAGGCCAAGATCACGCAAATCGACACCATCATCACCGGTTTGGGTGCGGCTGATAATTACACCGTGTTGCGGAATTACCACAAGTCTCTCCTGGATCCCAGGGAGATCGATACCTTCTTGCGGTACTGCCGAAAGGGAAAGGTGGTGGGGGATATCGGCGGCCATCTCATCAAATCGGAGGCCGGCAGGCACGACAAGAGGGTGGCTGCATTTCTCGCACGAATCAATCGGCGACTCCTGGCCGCGCAGCCCAGCGACTTCATCGATGTGGCCAGTCGCTATCAAAAAACGAAGAAGGGTGCCGGTGTCATCGCCATCACCGTGGGTGCCCGTAAGGCAAAGATACTCCACACACTGCTCTCGTGGGCGCCGTGTCCGCTCTCCATGGTGGTCATCGACTCCCATTGTGCACTGGCCCTGCTTCATCAGATCGATCCACGCGGTTTTAAGAACTTCATCGCCACCCAGGATGGTCAGAAGATCATCGGGGATCATACGACGTGGTCCAAAGCAACAAAGGAGCTGATACCCGTCTGAAAGGGGGGATTGAATACTTTGGGATGATACGAACGATATGGAAAACGCATATCTGTTATGCGTGTGGTGATGTATGAAGATTTTAATGATAGCACCAGAACCGATATTTGAACCCAGAGGAACGCCTTTAAGTGTGGTTGGACGGCTTAAGGCGTTTTCTGATATGGGCCATCGCGTCGATCTTCTCACGTATTCCATGGGCGAGGATGTCGTCCTTCCGGGCGTGCGCATTCTCCGAATCCCGCAGCTGCCGGGCATACGTAAAGTTAAGATCGGCCCGTCGTTCACAAAGATACCTCTCGATACGTGTCTTCTTCTGAAATCAGTCGTCTGGCTGCTACGGAACCGGTACGATCTCATCCACACTCACGAAGAGGCGGGTTTCTGGGGCACGGCTTTGTCCCGGATTTTCCGGATTCCCCATATCTACGACATGCACTCAAGCCTTCCCCAACAGCTTCGAAATTTTCAATTCTCCGACTCCAGGCTGTTGATCGCCGTTTTTCAGAAGCTTGAGAGGTGGGTGCTGACGTATTCCGATCGCGTCATCACTATCTGTCCGGACCTCTATGAGCATGTCCGTACGCTTCTGCCCCGGAAGGGATCAGTCTTGGTAGAGAACGTCGTGGATTACGGTATGATTTTCGGAGAGGAAGACCGGTCCTCCGAAATCACCCGATCCCTGCAGCTGGAAGGCCGGCGTGTCGTCCTATACACCGGAACGTTCGAGTCGTATCAGGGCTTGGATCTTCTGATCTTGGGCGCCGAAAAGGTGGTTTCCAAGATTCCATCCGTAGTCTTTTTGATGGTGGGAGGCCATCCCGGACAGGTGGCATCGTACCGGAAAAAGGTCAGCGAACGCGGTCTGGACGATCATTTTCTATTCACGGGCCAGGTTCTGCCCCAGCAGGTGGGCAGCTACATTCGATGCGCGGATGTATTGGCCTCGCCTCGAATCCAGGGAACGAATACGCCGCTGAAGATTTACGCCTACCTCCGGTCTGGAGTGCCCGTGGTGGCCACGCGCCTGTGGACGCATACTCAGGTTCTGAACGATGATGTGGCCGTGCTCACCGATCCCACGCCCGAGGCTTTCGCGGAAGGGATTCTGACGGCCTTGCAGGATAGAACCCGATCGAAGAAACTGGGTTCACGGGCGCGCAAACTGGCCGAAAAAAAGTTCAGTTATCACGTTTACCAGGAAAAGCTTCACCGAGCGATCCAGGAAGCCACGGGGGCAGGAGTTTAGGATGTGCGGGATCTGCGGCATACTGTACAAGGATGCAGAAAGACGCGTCGATGCGTCCACCCTGGGGCGGATGTGCGAAACGATGGTTCATCGCGGGCCGGATGACGAGGGCCATATCGTCTTGAACCATGTGGGGTTGGGCATGCGCCGTCTGGCCATCATCGACCTGTCCACGGGCCATCAGCCGCTGACCAATGAGGAAAAGACCATCTGGATCGTCTTCAACGGGGAAATCTACAACTACCGGGAACTAAGGACTCCGCTGGAGAAGGCTGGGCACCGCTTTAAGACATCTAGTGATACAGAATCCATCGTTCACGGGTATGAATCCTGGGGGAAGGCTGTTTGCGAGAGACTGAACGGGATGTTCGGATTCGCCATATGGGATGAGAACGAGAGGATGCTGATGCTGGCGCGGGACCGCCTGGGAATCAAACCGCTCTACTATTATGAAGATGACGAGAAGCTGGTCTTCGGATCGGAAATCAAGGCCATACTCCAGTGTCCCGGCATTCGCAGAAGGGTGGACCTGTCGGCCCTGGATAATTATCTTACCTTCGAGTACATCCCGTCACCACGGTCGATCTTTCAGGATGTGCGAAAACTGGAACCGGGACATATCCTCGTCTGGAAGGATAACGAATTAACGATCCGGCCGTACTGGAACCTGATTCCGCAGGAAAAGCCGTACACGAAGGATGAAGCCGGCGAGCGCCTGGCCGGGCTTATGGAGGATTCTGTCCGTCTCCGTCTCGTTTCGGACGTTCCCCTGGGGGCTTTTCTCTCCGGAGGTATCGATTCGTCCATTGTCGTAGCACAGATGGCCAGACTGATGAATCAACCGGTGAAGACGTTCTCCATCGGTTTCAAGGAATCCTCGTACAATGAGCTGCCCTATGCCCGGGCCGTGGCCAAGCGGTACGGTACAGAGCATCACGAGTTTACTGTTGAAGCCAAGGCCCTGGAACTGACCGAGAAGCTGGTGGGCCAACTGGACGAACCGTTCGGGGATTTTTCCATATTCCCCACATATCTGGTCTCCAAGATAGCGCGCGATTTTGTGACGGTTACGCTATCCGGCGACGGAGGGGATGAGCTGTTCGCAGGATACGATACCTACAGGGCGCATCGGTTCGAACGGCGGTACTACCGGCATCTGCCGGCATGCATCAGGAACGGTATCGTGGCCAGGATCGCCCGGGCGTTGCCACCCACAGAAAAGAAAAAGGGGATCGTCAACAGCGTTAAACGATTCGTGCAGGGGACGCAGTTGCCCCAATCCCTGTATCATGCCCGATGGATGGTTTTTCTCCAGGAATGGGAGAGGGAGAAGCTCTTCACAAGGGAAGTGGTGGGCGTGATCGAGGAGGGTGATCCGTACGATTTTATCCATCGTCACAGCCGAATAGCCGATGGATGCGACGACGTGACGCGCACGGGCTTTATCGATGCAAAAACTTATCTCGTGGATGATATTCTCGTAAAAGTCGACCGCATGTCTATGGCCACGTCGCTGGAGACCAGGGTGCCCTATTTAGATCATCGGGTGGTAGAATTTGCCTTCACGCTGCCACCCCGGCTCAAGATGCGGGGATTGGACACAAAATATCTCCTGAAAAGGGTGTTCTGGCAAGACCTTCCCGAAGAAGTCCAGAATCGGGACAAGCAGGGATTCAGCATACCCATCAAGAATTGGATTCGCAATGACCTAAAGCCCATGATGCTGGATCTTCTGGATGGCAGTCGAATCAGGCAGCAGGGGTTCTTCGATGAAACCTATGTGTCGCGACTTATGGACGAGCATCTTAAAGGTGTGGAAAATCACAGTCACAAACTCTGGGCGCTGATGGTCTTTCAACAATGGTATGATTTATACGGAAAAGCTTGATTTTTTTAAAATAATGTTTAAATTATTTGAATTATACATGTGCCGATAGAATGGCAGAAAACAATATGATTGAACGGATTCGAGATTACTGGAACGAACGTATTCACGACCTGGAGATCGCCAGACATCCCGTGGGTACGCCGGCGTTTTTTGATGAGTTGGCGGAGTATCGATACGACAAACTGCGTTATCTTCCAATGGTCGTCGATTTCTCGGGATACGCGGGAAAGAACCTGCTGGAGGTGGGCTGCGGTGTGGGCATCGATCTGGTGCGTTTTGCGGAGGGAGGCGCATTGGTCACGGGCGTGGACCTGTCCAAGACGGCCATCGATCTGGCAAAGAAATATTTTTCACATAAGCAACTGAAGGCCGATCTTCGGACGATGAACGGAGAGGCGCTGGAATTTCCCGATGCATCCTTTGACGTGGTCTATGCGCATGGGGTATTGCAGTACACGGCCGATGCCCACAAGATGGTGAGCGAGGCTTACCGGGTATTGAAGCCCGGCGGGGAATTCATCGCGATGGTGTACAACCGGAGAGGCTGGTTGAACGTCATGTCCCGCTTTTTCAAGGTCGGCCT
>Ga0180437_10000966_pt1 | contig 50993 bp, 65 predicted proteins | sample SS_ome_4_FD_132410 | JGI IMG/M metagenome (GOLD analysis project Ga0180437, IMG submission 132410) | Hypersaline lake sediment archaeal communities from the Salton Sea, California, USA - SS_3_D_1 metaG | ecosystem: Environmental > Aquatic > Non-marine Saline and Alkaline > Hypersaline >... | reverse complement strand
GTCGAGTACAATCGGAGCAGCTACACAAGCCCGTATCAGGGCAACCAATCCAAACAAAGGAGGACCGTTTTGCGAAACAACTACAAGATTTATTGGGAGACCATCTTGACGCTGATGGCGTTCGTGTTCGCAACCATGTTGCTCTACTACTCTTGCTCGGAATCCCGAGCCGAAGCGAGCGAAACGCCGAACCCGGTAGAGCGCGCTATACTTCACGTCGTGACGGTTGGCTTGCCGAAGCACAAAATCAGCCCGTGTCCCGCGCACCCTATCGCCCACAACAAATACACCCGCCTCGAACTAGTCGCCGCCATTGAAGACGCCAGCTCAGCTTACCGAATCGACCCTTACTTTCTCGTGGCGATAGGCTTTCGCGAGAATCGCTTCTTGCCCGAAGAGGAAGGCGCGCTTGGCGAGCGCGGAGTTTTCCAGATGATTCCCGCAGTAGCGAAGCGCGTTCGAACCGAAATGGATAATCGCTGCACACTGGACACCGTAAGAGGGTCGGCCTTTTGTACTGCCGCTTGGCTTGACCACTGGCGCTCGAAGTGTAACGGATGCTTGAAGGGCGCATTCGTTGTCTATGCCTCCGGTCAACGAGTCTGCAAGCCTTACTCAAAAAAGTTACGATGGATGGTTCAAGACCGGTTCGGAATCGCGAAAAGACTCAGGCAGGTGACAGCTCCGTCCACGGAAGTCCTGCAAGCTCGGCTTTGATTTGAAGCTCGGACATGAGCGGAAACCGATACCGAAGGTGATTCTTCACCGCGCGCCCTCGCATCTTCTTTATCCACTTCGGCCAAAGCTCCGAACCCGGGGCAACGAGCCAATACCCTCCCATCGTTCCCGCTTCGCCCCGGAACCTCACAACGTAGGGATTCCAAGCAGCATGGCCGGCCGTCTTGTGCGCGTCGACCTGGCAACGGTTCTTTCCCCAGCTCGCGAGGTCGTCGCGTAGCAGGTCCGCGAAACCGCCGTCCGTCCCCGGCCCGACGTTCGCGTGGTCGCGGTCTCGTACGTCATTCTCCGCCGCGAGACAGGCGTACAGAATCACGCGCACGTCTTCCGCGCAACTCACCGCCAGTCTCGCCGCCAGTTCGTACAGGTCCGACCGACGAAACCCGAACTGAATACCGTCCGGCCAACCGTGACCGAACATCGCGAGACAGTCCAGAGGCTCGTTGCGGTTCGCCGTGTAGATGTGTTCGAGCGTTCGCTTGCGCCTGACCAACCGTGGCACGCCGGCGAGAGTCATCCCGACACACCGCTCCGCCGGGACGTTGTGAGTTCGAGCGAACGCGCGGGCCTCGGGGATGAACGCCCCGGTCGCGTCCGATTTGCCAGGAGAGTTTTTTTCGCTGTAGAGAACGAGGGTGTTCATTTCTTTTTTTTCTTCTTGGACTTCGCCTCGTCCAACTCCGACACCTCGGACTCGACCGGCGGGTCGAGTATCTCCCAGACCTTCATCACGAGCACCGTGTTTGTGTAGCCGTCTCCGACCATCTCTTTGAGCTTGCTCACTTCGTCGGCGTCCAATCCCACCTCGTCGTTCTCGTAAATGCGCTCCGCGAGCTTGCCAAACTTCATCTTCTGCTTCGGCGTGAAGTTCTTTTCCACGTCCACATTCGCGAGCGTGTTGATGAGGATGTCTCGCAGGGTCTGGAGCTGTCCGCGCTCGTCCTTGAACGGTGTCCCACTGAGAGAGAGCGGGCTTTGAGTGACGTCTATCTTGACCATCGGCTTGTTCCTCCTGTGCTGTCTTTTGAGTTTTCGGGAGTACCTTCCCATGATTCGGAAAGGTAGCGCAACTGGCGAACAGTGTCAACTAGATAGGACCGGCAATTTTTTCCGTCTCGGCTTTGAGCGCCAGAGCTTCGGCTTTTTCGATGTCGGCTTGCAAGGCCAGTTGGTCGAAGTATCCGGCACTGACTACCACGTCGACCGCCTTGATACAGCGCACGACCACTCGCCCGCCCGCGAGCTTGTGGAGAGACACCTGTCCGTAGGGAACCATCGTCCCGGTCTCGGGCTCGTCGACGTGCCCGTCCGAAGTGTGAGGAATGATTCTCATGTTTTTGTCGAGTGACATTTGGTTCTCCTCTTAGGTCAATGCGGCGTAGTGCCAGCCGCTATTCGTATAGTAGTACGCGCGGTACGTGTTGTCGTTTGTGTTGTGCGCGACGAAGTGCCCACCGTTCTGCAAGCTGGCGGGCGACGGCGCCGGAGGGCTCGCCCATGCAACCCCGTAGTCGGCCGAGTAGTGCGGGATGAGAAACACGGGCTCGCGGTACGACCCCGCGCCGTCGGTCTCCGCGATGAGACCGGCGAGCAACGTCGAGTCGATTTGCATCTGCCAGTCGAGCGCCGCCCCGGCCGCGCCGCCCGCGGTAACCGGGATGTCAAAATGAACCGCGCGCGCCACACCTGCGGCGCTCCCTGTCATGATGGTTGTGGTACCTGTGGTTATGCCGCCGCCCAAGGTGAAATCACCGGCGTTGTCGATGCGCAATCTTTCGACCGGCGTGGTAGCCCCGGCAGGCGCAGTCTCGAGAGTAAACCGCGTCGGGCAGTCCCCCGCAGCCCACAAGCCATCCGCTTGACATCGGAAAACCCCCGTGAGTCTATTCGCCGCGCCATCATGTCCATAGAATGAAAATGTCCCAAGGTTATCATTGTTTTGGATCAAACCGCCGGCGCGATTTTTTTGTAAGTTGAAACTGGCGCCTATGCCATTGTTTTCATTTTGCGTGTAGTAGAGTCCGTCTTCGGGCCAAACCCGCAAGCAGTTGGTGCTGCCAGGGCCGTACGAATGAATGACTAATGCCGACTTGTCGTCACTGATCAACCGCAAACACCCGCCGCCGCTCCAGTTCGAGCCGTCGCATTCGATGGTCTGGATGTAGTTGGTGGTCGCGCCGCTTGGCGACTGCTTCAGGCTGACCAGCGAGGCCGTCTCATTCGTCGCCGACTCATGAACAATCCGCGCATCGCCGTTCAACGAAATCCCGACAACCGAGTTCAATGTTTTGTTGGTCAGCGTCTGCGAATCCGAGGTACCAACCACCGAACCCGTGACCCCGTGAGCGCTGGACGCTCCAATATGTGTATCAATTTGCGCGTGAGTATTCGAGCCTATCGAGCTCAAGCTCGTGTGGTCAACCGTTCCTCCGCCCGCCGCGTTCGAGTGGTCGTGGTTCGCGTTTGTGAAATCAGAAATTGACGGCGACACCGCGAACGTCGCCGCGCCGTCGAAGTACGCATGGTCATCGAACTCGCTCTTGCCGTTGACATAGAAGATAGGTGCATGGTCGGGCGTACCCCCCACTCCGATTTTGACTTCACCTACGTCGTTGATTCGCGCGCGTTCGGTATCCGATGTCTTGAAGATGATGTCCTTACCAAACAAGTTCAAGTCATTTACGGAATTCAGCTCAAGAAACAAATTGCCGATAATCTGCATGTCTTCGAGCTGAGACGTGACCGTGATTTTGTTGGAGTCACTTCGAGTCAGTCGGAAGTAATCGGTGCCATTGTTGATGAAGAACCCGTCCGCCGAACCCGTGCACGAGGCTAGGTCGACGATGAAAGAGTTAGTACCTGAGAGTCCCCACTCCGCATCACCTGCGTCAACGGTCACGGTCTGCCCGCCCTCGTACGCTTGGTTGAGTGTGACCCCGTGGGGATTTGCGTTGTCCCCGATATGGGTATCGATTTGTGCGTGAGTGTTCGAGCCTATCGAGCTCAAGCTCGTGTGGTCAACCGTTCCTCCTCCCGCCGCGTTCGAGTGGTCGTGGTTCGCGTTCGTGAAATCGCCAATCGTTGGAACGTTCAAGGTCTTGCTCGCAAGCGTTTGAGTCGCCGAAGCAAACACGAACTCGTCGTCTCCGCCGGGGTCATTGATGTTCAATGCACGCGCGCCCGCAGGATTCGCCCACGTCAAAATGTAATCGGCGGTCGACTGGTCGAGAGTGAGCTGCGTCTGCAAAATCGGAGAGACCAACGTCTTGCTCGATAACGATTGCGTCCCGCCCGTTCCGACGATATTTCCCGTGACCCCGTGGGCGCTCGAAGCCCCGATATGGGAATCGATTTGCGCGTGAGTGTTCGTCCCGGCGCCGCTCAGGTTTTGGTGAGCGATAACGTCGGACCCGCCCGATTCGTGTGATGCCGCATGTGCGTCCGGCGTCGCCACCATCCACGCGAGCTTCACCCCGGCGTCGCCATCGGTAACGGCTTGAAGCCGCTTGCCGATGTCGCCAACGGCCGCAGACGGAGGCGTGAACGTCGCCCACGTCGGAGTCGTGTCAACGAGTCGCCAGAACGAACCGTCGTCGGTCTGTTTCGCGAGCTTGTCGACGTGCCTCGCTTCGAGGCTCGTGTCGGCTTTGCGCGCCGCTTGGTTCGCGTACACGATGTCGTGCGCGATATGAATCGAGCCGACGGTTTCGGTATCGTGGTATTGAGTTGTCGTCATTAGTCAAAGCTCCTCGACAGCAGATACGCGCCCGTTGCGCGGTCTACTAACAAGAGGTTTGTGTTTCTGCTCATCAAGTACTCGTTCTCCGGTCGATACGGTTTCACGCCTCCGTCGATGAGCACCTCCTCGAACGCTTCGAGTCCGTCGATGACCAGCTCCTCGTAAGGAGGCGTGACGCGCTTGACCATCTATCCAAGCTCCGCTCGAACGTTGAGAGTCACCGAGTAGCGACGGGGGAGCGTCATCCCGTCCAGCTCGAACTCCGCCTCGTGCTCTCCGACCTTGAGGTCGCTACCGGTAAACGTGACGTGCCCGAGCTCCGGGTCGCCGCCCGCGTCCGGCACTACCGTTTTCGTCGCCGTGGTTCCGTCCGAGTACTTGATGTGCATCTCTCGCGTCGTGTAGTCGGCAAGGTCCAAACCCTCGAATCGAATCGGAAGCGGCGGCGCGATATCGTTCTGAACCAAGTCGACGATAACTTTTCTCGGCACGGCCATCGGAGCTACCCTGTCCTAAGCTCGCGAAGCACCTCGACCACCTTGTCGATTTGCTCGCGCTCGGCTACGACCTGCTCGGCGAAAAAATCGCGGTGCTCGTTCAGCGTCTCTCGAAAGTCCGAGCGCTCTTCCGCAAGTGTCGTTTTGAAATCGGCGCGAGTCTGCGCCAGAGCTTCCTTGAAATCCTTCGCGAGACGCGGAATCGTACGGGTGAACGTGTGGTACACGAGCCAAGTCACAACCCCAAACGTTCCGAGTCCACCTACCAGATTGAGAACTATCTCAGTGTTCCCGTCCACCGTCTCCTCCTTTCCGAATCACTCGCACCTTCGAGTCGCGGGGGTTCAGCCCCAGCTCGTATTTTTCCTCCGGTACTCCAAGCCGTTCTCGGATGTCCGCCACTACCTCGCCCATCTGCATCTCAAGGCTTTTGATTTGGTCCATCAGCCGCTCTTGCTTCAACGACAGGTTCTCGATTTTCAGAGCCTCGATTTCTTCGAGGTCGAAGGTACCAACTTTCGCGTCGACTTCTTGCGTGGCTTTCAGACGCGCAACGCTTTGTTCTGGGGATTCACTCACCTTACACCTCCTCGTCTACTAGATGGAATGAACAGACGGAATCTGTCGTCACAGTACTAGGGTTTGCCGGTGCTGCCGCAGATCGAGCCATGATTTCCCAGTAGTCGCCTGGCAACGACAGCCCCAACCAGCAGCCTGTAACAGTGAATGTCTGGGTCGCCGACGCCATGTAATGATACCAGGTCTGTACGACGGTCGACCCGTTCTTTCTCAGGTCGATAATCACGGTGTCAGGGCCGGGAGTTCTGCAAGTGACAACCAAAGAAAAGTTGAACTGGTACTTACCCTTCGTCGACAACGTGACTTGCTTACTAGTTTCGGTCGCGTTGTATGCGACCTTGTTCGCGTCGGGAGTCACGGCGACCGGGCCTGTATTGTCGATGGTCACCGCGCCCGAAGACAAGTCAGCCGCGTAGTAGCAGTTTTTGAGATGCTTGAGCGTATCGGTGTACACCTTCCCCCACTGCAAACCAGAGACTCCACAATCAGATTGCGTCGCAACTTTCGGAACGAGGTCATATCCGCTCGCCATCGCTACCCGCGCAGTACTCGACAGAATTTCGAACGCCGTCGCCGCATTCCCAGGATCGCGAAACGCTACGTCGTCTTTCGTCGCACCGTCGTAAAACCTCTCGTCTATCCACTTGAGCCACTGCCCAACGAGGTTCGAGCGCCAGTTTTCGTAACTGCTCGGGGGGGTAACGTCGACCGCCCATCCGACATCCTTATACCCTTCTGCGGGCTCGGTGTTGTTCGTGAGGTCATCGTTCCATCGCGGAACCTTGGCCGGTTTCGTGTACGTCGCTGCCATCTAAATCGCTCCTGACCATTTACCTTGGTCGTATCCGGGGCCGGAGTCGTACTGAAAGAGTTCGTCCTCTGGCGACAGTCCATATTGAAAGTGCGCTTTCACTCCCGCGGCCTTCCCCTCTTGCAACAGGTTTGCGAGGCGCTGCGCTTCGTCTTCGCTCGGAAGCTCGCTTCGAGACCGCGCAACCATCGCCGCAGGGAAGTACTCCGTCAGCTCCACACCACCGTTGCAGTTCGAGCAGTTGAGCAAGCAAATCAAAGCCTCGGGTTGACCGCTCGAAAGGTTCAACAGAATCCGGCTCTCGATACCCACGCGATAATCGGTGTCGCTTCGACCGTTGCGCGGCTCGCCTACGATGCCTCCAAGCCCATCGAGCTGCACGCCCTCCGCCGCGTCCGCCGGAAGCCTGTCCCCCAAGAGCTGGAAGTATGCGTCTTCCAAATCCTGAATCTGATTGATGTACGAAGTTATCAGCGCTTCGAATTTCGGTTTGCCCTTGAACTGCTCCAACAAATATTCAAGAGCTTCGGAAACATGGTCTATCGTTTTTGTCAACGTCATGGCGTCACCGTCACGTCGATGTCGGCCGTATCAAACGTCGCTATCTCGTCACTGTCGATAGTGATATTCGTCGTTCCTACCGGCGGGTCCACGTCGTCAATCTTGAACACCGTCACATCGATTACCCCCGCTATCTCTAGCGGGATGCATTTGAACGCCAATGCAATAACGTCCTCGGCAACTTCGAGTAACGCTCCATACGCCACAATCGCCGCTTTGATTTGCGCCGCACCGTCCGCCGGGAACTCCGCCGGGTCGGTCAATACCGTCAAGTCGATGTAAATCGGAACAGGGGTCGGACGCGAGAACTTGATAGTATGCGTGTACCCTTGGCTATCGGTAACCGTCTTCGAGATGGCCCCGTAGGTTTCGATGCCCGCGGGCTTCACGTCCCAAATCTTGTCGGCGATGTCCTGCTCGGCACCTCCAAGAACAATGACGTGAAACGACTTCGGAGGCAGCCCGGTCGCGGGGTCGGTGATAATGTCGACGTTCTCGAACGCCGACACGTGCGTCACGTCGGTCACCTCCCGTACTCCCGAAATAATCGCCTCCAACGTCGCCGCGCCGGTGATTCGTAGGAGCTGCTCGCGCCGAAGTCGAAACGCCTCGTCGGTCTCGATGTTCGTCCCGGGTGTCGCGTCGCTTGCGTTGAATCCCTTCACCTCGCTTGTCGAAAATCCTATCGCTCCGTTGGCCGTGCCTCCGGTTACCTGTACCGCCGACCCCGTGCCTTCGGTGTCGCTCTTGATTCGCACCGACCCGTTCTGGTCGGAAGCCGAAAGCCCGGTGATGTCTGCGGCGATAACCGCCGCGACTTCGGCCGCAGTTGCGTTATTGATGTCGACAAAATCTCCAGTGTTGAACGTCGCGGTCTGCGCCGAACCCTGGTCGACCTTGATGGTCAACGTCCAGCCGTCCGTGAGATTGTAGGTCTCCGCGTTCCCGCTCGTGAGCTGCGCCGCCGCGCTCCATCCTGACACCGGGGTCTGAATCGTGCCGATAGTTTTTGCAAGACCGACTATCGGCCCGTCGTCTTCGGACTCCGCCGCAACCGAAAATGTCGAGTTGTAGCCAAGCGAGTTCGTCACGGCCGCGGTAGTCACGAACCGCGCGCCCTCGCTGCCAACCGATACAACCGACCCGGCCGGAACGGTCACACCGCTGTCGAGAAAGAGCTGGTCGAGAGTCACTTCCGAGGGCGTCGCCGCAAGCCGAATCGCTCCGGTTATCGAGCCGACATTGTCCAGCGCGTCGTCGCTTGCCGAGTCAGGGTACATCGCACGGTAGACCGCTTCGGCAATGTCCCATTGCTCGCGCAACTTGTCCGAGAAGATGCCGTTGAACTGGCCGATGACCGACTCGGCAAGCTGATTCAAAGTCGGAGAAATCGTGTCGAGCTGGTCTTGCTTGATTTCGTTCTCGATAACGGTCTGCGTTTTCTTGACAAACCCTGTGCTGTCTACGCCGTAGCTCATATGACGAACTCCTCTGAGTAGTCTATCGGGCCGTCTGTTGTCTGTCCACGAAAGTCTACCGACAACTCTCTAGTAGCGCCATCGAAATCAATGTTCAGGTCGGTGATGCTGAGCATCCCCGGGACTTTGAGAATCGCTTCGCGGTAGAGCTGCTCGAGCTCGCTCAGTCGCGGCTTCTGCCCGAGCACTCGCTCGAAGTAGGGGAACCCTACACGAGTGTCGAGAAACCACTCGCCTTGAAACGTCTTGAGAGAAATGGTCACGCTTTGCGCCACGGCGTCCACTCCGTCGATAAGAACGAGGTCATCGTTCTCAATCGCTATGTCGCCGTTACTGTCGAGCTTCAAATCCATCTCAGTCCGCTTTCAGATTGGTAGAAGCTATCATCGGCGCGGTCCACGGCACAGTCGGAGGGCTTGGCGTCCCCGTTCCCGCAGTGAGATGCGTGTGCGCGTTGAACGCCGTAACCAACAAATCGACCACTGCCACAAACGTTCTTGCGGAAACCGCGCCTCCTGTCGTCACTTCTACCGCAGTGTTTCCCATCCTCACCTGCGCGCCCTTCTCCTTGCCCATCGCCGCGCCGCTGCCTAGCACCTCCTTCAACGCACCCGTCACCGTCGCAAGTCCCGGTATTGCAACCGCGTCGCTCAGATCGTGCTTTCTCAAGTCCTTCGGGTCGACCGCTACTTTTCCCGAACTGAAATTCCATTCGTCAATCGAGCGCTGACAGACGAGCAACAGAACCGGGTCTCCCGCCGCAAGCGGTAGATGGATAAAAAACTTTCCCGCCCGAGGCCAAACCACAGGCACCTCGGGAATAACCGGCAACACGTCGAGTCCTTCGCTCCCATCGCTGTTGACGTAAGGTATCTTGACGGCCGGCTTCACGTCAGCGCGCTGCGTGCCCGAGTTGTATTTGACCACGGTACCCGGTAGAGCGACGTGGGTCTGAGCGAGACCTTGCGAGACTGCCGCTTTGATGAGTTCGGCAAGCGACGGACTCCGTGTCTGTCCTAAACGCTCGCTCATACGGTTGCCGCCTTCCCTTCAAACTCGGTGTACCAGTCGCTTCCCCAAGTGTCCCCGACGTACTGAACGCGGCTTGTTTTGAAGATGCCACTTTTGTCCACCGACTTCGAAAAAATGTTTACTCTCCGCCCTGGCCGAATCGCGCCCGTCAACAACGCCCTCGCTGTAATGGTTCCGTCTTCTGCTTTTTCAGGTGCGCCAATAAGGCCAGTCGAGTCCGTCAAGTTCACCATCTCTTCTACCAGAGTTTCATCAGGGCTGAGCACTTGTAACTGCCCGTCTTGAATAGACCAGGTGTAGCCTGCGGCAGCAACGTACGAATCCAACATGTCGCTGACCCGGCCGTTCAGAACCAACCCCGTCTTGAACGCAGTCAATCCGCGACGGGGCGCGACAAACTTGACCGCGCTGTTTCCCAGACCGAGCCCGGACTCCTGCGCGAGCTTCAGCAACACCGCTTGCAGCGTTGCGCCTGGACCGAACGCCAAGTTCACACGCTTCGAACCGAATTCAAAAGCTCCGTCTTGAACCTCAATGGTCGTCACCCAATCGCCACCGTCGCGATTGCTGTCCGCGTATTGGAGCTTGCCGAAAAACAGTCTGTCTTTTCGCGCAACGTATCCCGCGTCTACGGAAACAGGCATACCCTTTATCTGTACCGCGTTTCTCTTCTTCTGAGACAAGTTGTAGATTTCGAGGGTCCCCTTGTTCGGGGCGCTGTCCTCGGTCTTCTCAATCGAAAACACAACCCGCAAAGAGGACGTGGCGCCCGCTGCCGCTGCTGATGGAGATACTCGGATAGGAATCACTACACCTCCTATCCGTATATCGCAGTCCCTATCGTAGAGCGGCCATCTCATTGGAAATTCCCTTCGGCATCTTCAGACGGAATATATACCATCCCGACTCTCTCGCCCAAATCCTCAAGCCCCGGATCGGCGGGCACTTCCCCTGCGTCCACAAAAACAATTTCTCCCGGAGGTCTGTTGCCGGTTCGGTCCAAGCGTATCAACGGCCAGTTGGCCACTACCTTCAACCCGGTACGGATTGGGTTCCCGTCCAAGTCGAACAACGACATATACCAAAACCCCTCTCGCGAATTCCAACGAAAAGAACATTGGTAGTCGGTACCGTCTAGCTCTACCAAAAAGTAGAACGCCACCTTGTCCGCCGCATCCGAAATCGGTATTTCTTCCAAAGCCACCTGTTTTTAGCCTCCGGTTAGAGCATTCCATCTATCTATGATAACGCTCGTTTTTCTTTTTTTCTTATTCGAAGGCTCCTTCTTTTGTTTTTTTCCTTCATTGGTTTCTTCCGACGCATGCTTCTCGGGTTCCTTCGGAATCGGCACGTCTTGACTCAAAGCGAACGCGAGCAGTACCTCTCTAAACGTAACCACGATGTCGAGTATGTTTCCCGAAATCGCTTCTCGACGAGCAACAAGCGACTCGATAGCCATGTTCGAATAAGTCCGTAGCGATGTCTCGACACGAGTCAGCGCACCCGCTTCCATTATCTCTCGAAGCTTTTCGTATGCCGCCGTTACGCGGTCGCTGGACGGCGTAGCCGCTCCGATGACCGGAGAGTTTTTCGGAGACAGCGCTTGCAAACTTGCCGCAAAAATAATCGGAGTGTTCGTCACGACTCCGCTGATTTCCAACGTTCGAGGCAACCGCCGGATGTGGTCCGAAACGTCGATGCCGGTCTCGACCGGGTGGCTCACTATCTCGGCCTGGTCATTGTGACCTTCGGATACGCTCGCGTCGAACTGCACTCCGCCCGGTACGGCTGGAAGCTGCGTAGTAATCTTGACCAGCTTCTTTCGAAACATGAGTTCGGTCAAGCCCATCGCCCTACACTCCTGGTACCGGCGTTGCCGCTTGTGGGACGAACGCTCCCATTGCGTCTCGGTTCGCGCGGTCCATCTGTTTTTTAACTTGCCGTCCGACTTCGACCGCAAGTTGGCCCTCGTTCATTCCCGGAGAAGCGTTCACGTTCACGTCTATCTTGGTGTTCTGCGAAAGCGCTTGACTTCCCCCTCGTCCAGCCGGAGGCGAAGCTACTCGCGGAGGCGCAGCCGCTTCGGGACCTCCTCCTCCGAAGAACCCTGCTACCTTTCCGCCTAAATCTCCGAGCCATCCTGTGACGTCTTTCACTCCCCCTATGATGTCGTCCCAAAGACCTTTGAACGCATTCGCTATCGGCGCGATGATGCTCTCCTCAAACCAAGTTACTATCCCCTCCCACTGCGACTTGAGCCATTCCAACTCTTCCAGAATCGGCTCGCGGAACTTCTCCCACCATTCCCCCCAGATGCTCTTCATCATTTCGATGAACTGTAACCAAGCGGCCTCGGGATCGGACCAGACGTTAATCAAAAAATCGGCAACCGCCGTCACGGTCTCGACTATCGCGGCAAGCGTGTCGCTGAACGATATCCATATTTTCTCAACCCACGCCACAATGTCGATGTCTAACCACTCGTTGAGCTTTTCGATTATTCTCCCTATCGCCGAGTCCCCGCCCTCGCGCCAGACAATGAAGTCATCAATGAGCAGTCCGATTATTGAAGCGAGCAGCAAGAACTTTCCGATAGGTCCCGCGCTTAACAGAACCCCTATCGCCACAATAGCTCCCTGGAGTCCGAGCATCCCTTTTTCTGTTTTCGACAATGACTCCCAAAAATCGACGACTCTTTTCACTACACCAGCTACAGCTTTGCCGAAGCTAGATACTATCGAACCTACACTTTTGAAAACCTCGCCTATGTCTTGTTTAATCCAATCTCCGTTTGCCTCCCACCACCTAGTGACACTCTCGGCGGCTTCGTTCATGAACGGAAGGAGCTCTTTCGCAATCGCCATTTTCGCCGAGCGTATCACCACATCCATCCGACGTTGGTTGTCAATCCAATCCGCACTCGCCTGAATAAGGTCTTCGTCCATTACCGCATGGAGTTTGGACATCTCCTCGACCATCTCGCGGACTTTGTCTCCTCCCTCTTTAAACATCGGGATCAAGCGAGCACCCCCTCGACCCAGAAGCTTGGTAGCTGCTGCCGTCCTCTCCGTGTCACTACCCAAGTTCTTCATCCCGTCAGCGATTTCGTACATGAGCTGCGTTGTATCTTTAAAATCCCCGCTCGCGTCTTTGATGTCGACACCTAGACGGTCAAACTCTCGAGTGTACGTCTTCAACCCGAAACCCGCGTCTGCTTGTGCAGCCTGTAATCTTCGCAAGCCAGCTTCTACATCCCCAAGAGAAGCGCCAGAGAGTTCCGCCGCATGCTCCCATCCTTGTAGTTCCTTGGTTGCGATGCCTGTGCGCTTCGAGAGCTTGTCGAAGCGATCCCCAACTTCCGCTATCTCTTGGGCAACTTGTTTTGCCCACTTCACCGCAGCTATGGCAGCTACCGCTACAGCCACGGCTTGGGCAGCAAGCTTGATTTTATCTAACCCGCCTTCAGCTTTATTCATGCTGGCGGTGTCGGACTTGACTCCGAGCAGGGCTACTAGTTCACGAACGACCACTTGACTCCATCGCCTTTCGTTCCGCTTCGTCTTTCAGGTCGAGCGCTTCGTTCGCGTCGAAGACATCTATCAAATCATAGTAGGTCTCTACCTCATGCAACGTCGCGACCCGCTCGACTACAAGCCGCCAAACTATCCAGTCTAGGTGCTCGGGGACGGGGACTCCAGCCCTGCCATCGCTCCGGCGCCTCGCTCTATTGCTCCTCTGAACAAGGCGCCTACCGATTTTCCCCACTGCACCTTCATGCCCCACGCAAGCCACTGGTACATCTCTTCGAGCTTGCCGAGAAAGTGCGCGTCAAATTGACCCCGGTCGAGCTTGCCTCGTCCCTCGACAACGGTCACTTCCTTGAACGCGGAGATAACCTCGTCGATGACTTTCTCATCGAGCTCTCCGAACAACGCGCCCGCGGCTTTGGTGAAAAACTCGCTCGGTACTTCCTGCTCCATCGCCTTCCCGCCTTGCGATTTCGCCGCGCTGAAGAACGTGTCGAAGACCGGACCGAGCGACGGCCCGACCATCTTTATCACGCGCAAGAAAAGCCGGTGGCTCTGCATCGGAGGGAGCATGTGCATCGTGTACTCGAACTCGCCTATCTTGGTTTGGTGTGGCTCTGCCTGTGACACTAGTTACCTCCGATAAACGGGATTGCGTGATTCGTCTCGATGACCCACTCACGATTGGCGTCCGGCGCGCGGTTGTACCCGGTCGACGGAGGCTTGACTATCCACGACTTCTCCGCCGCGTGAATCGTCCTGCCGTTGTTGTCCTTGATGAGCAATGGGTTGATACCGTCGCCGTTTGGTGTCGCAATGTCTAGCGCCAAGATTGCCGAGAGCAGATCGTTCGTTGCACTGGTCTGCATGAGCATCGCCGTCATTCGCGCCGAGTTGTTATTGCTCTTGCCTCGCGCCGCTTCGCCGTCGACGCCCATGATGAGGTTGAAGAAGTCCTCGTTGTACTCGAAGTTCACGAACGTCCCGTCGGCAAAGCCTCCGAAGATTACCGGCCCGAAGACAACGATAACCTCCTCAGGAGAGTATGTGTACAGTCTGTTGTTTACCGTCATCGTCTTTCCTCCTTAGACCGAGATCACCCCGGAAATGGCCGCGGTATGAATTGCTCCCGCAAGCGTCGCCGTGAATTCGACATCGGGCAAGAGACGGTCCGCCTTGTCCGCCGCGCTCACGTCCGCAACCTTCGGTACCGTCACCGTGGGCTCGGGGTCCGCCGCGTACAAGTCGTTGCCCACGCCTTCGAGCAACACCGCCTTGACGGTGGCCTGTATCACCCCCGCGCCCTTGTCGGTAAACGGAATCTTTTTCGCGTTCGCCAGTGCGCCGAACACGTTCTCTTGCACTCGCACCTTCGTCCAGTCGATACCCCGCACCACGTCAATCCACTCGTCGTCGCTGACCTTGCCGTCCTGCGTGATGCTGATACCGGCGAGACGGTTGTAGAAGTTGCAGACCTTCGCGCGCAGGTAGCCTATCTGCGTCGAGTTCAGCTCGGAGTACGTGACGCCCGCTAGCGTCTTGTACTTCCAGGTGATGGACCCCGGGTCCTGCGGAAGTCCGACACCTGCCCACGCCGCACCAGCGAACTGGTCGTTCCTCGGATGCCACATGAGCGCCGTCCGTCCGTAGCTCGCCGCGCTCAATACGCTCGCAATGTCACTCGACCCGGTCACGAGAACGTCCTGGTCGGGTGTCGTCGCGAAGTAGATTTTCGTCTGCGCTTCCGCCCAAGCCGCCGCCGCCGTGATGACCGCCTTGCCCTGGTTCGTGGTGACGAGTCCGTACCAGTCATCATTCTCTATCTGGATGGCGGCGAGGTCGTTTGCGATACCCGGCGAACCGTCCGGCGTGATGTCGTTCAACCCGAGGTAGTTGAAGAACTGCGCGTAGAGCGTGAACTGGTCGGCGACGGAATCCGCCTCGACATCGAGGTCGGTGCTGTTGTCCGTGGTCGTCACGTTCTCCCCGAGCGCATCAATAGCCGTCTTCAACCCCGCCGTAATTTCCGCAACCGTCGGCGTCGCGTCGCTTGTGTACTTCGCTTCGAGCCCGTTCAGGTACACGATGTAATCGGTGAGCGCAAGCGGCGACGCGTGCGGCGTGATTTTCATCTTCATCTTTTCGGTGTTCGCGCATCGACCGACGTAGATTTTCGTCGGGCTCGGGTTCTGCGAGAACGTCTTGTTTGCAGCCTTGTAGACGAGGTCCGTGGTCGCGAACCCGTCGGAGACCATCGCCGCAAGCGACGTGTACGACCGCACGCGCTCCGGGAACACATCGGTGTACCCGGCAATCAACGGAAACCCGAACCCCGCTCGCGTCGGCGTCTTCGTCCCCGTCGTGATGACAACAGTTGCTACATCGTCTAAAACCGACATGGGCTTTTCCTCCTATACGTCACCGACTATCTCGTCGATGCCAAGCGCGGCCGACTCGACCGCGACCTTTTTGATGTATCCCGCGAACTCACTCAAGTTCATGACACAGTTGAACTCGACATCCATTCCCGCTCGCGAAACGAACCTTTCGTTCGTCAACGCCGAAATGTCCGTGACCGGGTTCGACCTGATAACGGAAATCTCGGCGGCGCCGAACAATGCAGCCTGCGACGGCAAGAACAAAGCCGCTCGCGCTTTGTTCAACAGAGCCCTCGCATTCAAGTCAGGCACGCTCGCGTCTTTTCCTTCGACATATGCTTGACACGAAACCGAAAACGAACACGGCGCGCATACCGTCATCTCGACTTCATAGTTTTTTGGACGGTTGACATCCGAATCGTCGCGGAGCTCAAACGCTTCCGACAACGGGTTCGGCCCCGACATAATCAAAAGCGACCCGAACGGGTACTCGGGTTGCGGCGCGCTCTGATGTCTCCACACCGTTTCGAGCCCCGTCGACTCCGCGAACCAATTATGTACCACGTTCTCCACGGTCTCCATATCTATCGGTGCTTCAACCGCCGTCATTGTCCTACCTTCGACGCTATCGCTTTGTAGTAGCCGCCTACGTCGCCCCAGTTGGTGACCGAGTGCACCTCGTAATCAACATCCTCGAACTCGACAACATCCGGTTGCCAGCGCCCGTCTACGTCCGCCGTCCGTAGCTCGGTCTGCGTGAACAGCTTGATGTTCTCTCGCGTGCGGCGCCCCTCTTCCACGTCCTCCAAGTCCTTCGCCGTCGCGGGCTGAACCGAAGCGGTTATTGTCAACTCGTCTTTCCGCTGCTCTTGCCAACGGCCGTGTGCGTCGTACGTCCCCGCGCGCGAACGCCTGAGAGTAATCGCCGTCATGGTTCCGTCTTGTGGCAGACATGCAAACGCCCGCGCGATACAGTGGTCGAGTACCGTCATCTCTCGACCTCGCTGGCGTTCACTACCTGAACACTGAACGAATTCCAAAGCTGACCGGTCACCTTCAACGGAGTGTCGCCGTAATCCTCGCGAGGCAGACCCGTGCTCGCCTTGCCTGCCAAAGTACTCTCGGCAAGTCCAGGGCCGACACCTGCTTTGATTTTTCGGAGTATGTCCGCACGATAGCTCTCTCCGAGTAGCAGGAGTTCGCCGTCAGTGTCCGCCTCGCCTCCGAGAATCGCCTTCGCGCTTTTGGCCGATTGCCTTTCGTACTTCTGCAAGTTCTCGTCGAACGTCGAACGCATCGAAGGTCGCTCGGGTATCCTGCCATCTATCGTACCGAACTCATGCACCGCCGCGTTCTCCACGTTCGTCCAAGTCCCTTCGTAAGACGCTTCCGCTTCGTCGCCCTGAACACCGACTTTCGCAACTCTGCCTTTGCCCGTCCGCTTCAGTTCGGCTTTGATTTTCTCCCAGCCCTTATCAACCCACTTCGGCAAGGCCCTCTCACCCCGTCCAATCCTCTTCGTCAGTGAACGTCACCACACCGTCGCTAGGTCCTCCGGAAATGTCGTTCATCCCACGAGAAAAGCTCGGCTGCACGGCGTCCGAATCCTCGCTCAAGGTCTCCTTCTCCGAGATGCTCAATCCCCCGAACCTCGGCAACACAATCGCTGCACCTTTGGTCAGACCGTTCGGGTCGAGCTCCTTCGCTCGTGCCGCGTACGCTTTCGACACGGCCGCGGCGTTGCTTGTCGACACGTCGCCCACTCTCACGCTCACCGCGCACTTCGCGTACTTCGCCGCGAGTGCTCGACAAACAAGCGCCGCCGCATGTCGGGTGTTTGAAAACTCCGTCAACGACCAAGCGATTTCCTCGTCGGTGGTCTGCGGGTCCGCAGAGTTTGTGTCACCGACGAGGTATCGCACGGCGTCCTTGTCAGAAGCCGAAGGGTCTGTGTAGCTCCACGTCACTACTTGGCCTTCGTTTTCCTCTTCCTGGGAGCCTTCCGGGTTTTGGGTTTCGGCCGAGGTTTCGAATCATCAAGCGCCGGTTCAGGCTTGGCGACGACCACAGGCTCCTCAACCGGCCGAATGTTTTCGACCTTTGAACCCGGGTCGTCGTCTTTCCAGTAGACGAACTCTTCCGTCCGCGTCCACATGTCCTCCCATGTGTCCGCCTCGGGAACGTGCCCGTCTTTCTCAACCCAGACGTTCTTCCCGTTTCTCGAAACCGTCTGCCGTTTACTCGCGTACCACGGCATGGCTTACGACATCACGTTGTTGAAAAACACACCGAGGTCGCTTGCCACGAGCTTCAAATCGTAGGCCATCGTGCCCTCGATTCTGTCGCTCTCCAACTCCTCCATCCGGAACCGCTTGATGCGCGTGCCTTCCGCCGTCGCTCCGAGGTAGCCCTGCCACGAGAACGTGTACCCGGCGCTCGGCTGCATGATGGACGGCCTCGGCGCCGCGTAGCAAAGGAACGCGTCCTTCGAGTACAAGAACGACATCACCGGAGTCGCGCCCTCGGCCGCAGTGTTCTCCACCGCGCTCGCAATCAGCACCCGGTCGAGCTCCAGAGCCGCCGCCACGAGGTCCAGCGTCACGATGCCCTTCTCGGTGTACTTGATGCGGTCGAGCAGCTCGGAGTGGTCCTGCAAGACCGTCCACACGTCTCTCGACAGAACCAACGTGTTTGGGCGATACCCCGTCTTTTTGTACACGGAATCAATTTGCGCACGGATGTTTTTGAACGGGTACGAGCTGCCCGCGTCCCACAACGGAGACGGGGTGATGTCGGTCCCGGTAGTGCTCCCCGTCCACTTGCCCGTGGTGAAGTACTCCGCCGCCCAGTCCTTCTCACGCCGGAGCGCGAGCTGGCGGGTGACGAACTCCGTCGCCTCGGAATCTAAGTTGATGGGAGCGTCCGCGTTGCTGCGAATCTGGTCGTCGACGTCCTTGTGCAAAGCCTTCGCCTTGCACGCGTAGTCGGCGGTCGTCAGTGTGTACCCGGACCCCGCGGACTCGGTACCCGGCGCGCGGTCTTGCGCGTCCGTCCGGAACCACTGCCCCTTCTCGTACACGAAGTACTGGTCGGATTTCTTCATGACGGGGATGTTCGGAAACACCTTCGTCGCGATGAAATCCTTCTGGTCCTGAAGGTACGCGATTGAGATATTGGTGAGCGGTCTGTTTACGTGGACCGCACTTGCTGTCGGTTGTGGCATCGTTCTCCTCCTTTAACCGTTCAGCGTCGGTCCATCGAGAACCGCCGAAAAGATGTCCCCGCTGGTCGCGCTCTGAATCGCGCGCCCTCGCGAGTACGTGCCCGGATTGCTGCCCGTGATGGTTTCGACCGAGAGCCCTGTCTTGGCGAGCGCGTTGCCCGAGATGAAATCGAGCTCGCTCGTGGTCCCCGTGGTCGGCGACGTAATCGTGAACGACCCGTCCGCGTTGACCGCGACTTCCGCCGTAGTGTCCGCTTCGATGACCGTCTCGATTTCCGCGGCCGTCACTTCGTCGATGTTCCCGACGTCACCCGTACCTGCGGTCGAGCTGCCCCACGTGAGGTTACCAGTACCCGCGCCGGTCGCAATGTCGAAGTCGGTGCCCTGTCCATCGGTCGTCAGAACCACCTGACCTCCGACAACATTCGCCGACACACCTTTCGCCTGCGCGTTGATTCCCGCGGCCACATGCAAGGCCGTGGTCGTCGCGCCGGAGAACGTGACCGTCTGCACCTCACCGTCGTAGATGCCGCCGGTGATAGTGATGGTCATGGTCTTGGTGTCCTGGTCGGCCACCGGGTAGGAGGTCGTGTCGGTGATGGTCGCGCCCGCCGCGTCCCACGTCGCCGTCGCGTTGCCGACGTTGTCGACATCAATGACCATCGTGTCCCCGGCCGACAGGTTGAACGGACCGGCCGAACTGGTCTTGGTCGCTGCGGTCGGCGCGGCCGCGGCCGTCTTGGCCGTGCCTGTCGCCGTGGTCATGATGCGGTCGCCTGCGGTAATCGCTCCACCGGCGACGAGCTTGGTCACTCCTCCATTAGCAAGAATGACCGCTTTGTCCGCGGCGTCGGGGTCGTTCTGAATCACGCCGTCGACGTACTCGCCTTCGGCCGTCGCCTGGACCACCTTGCCGCTAGTGTTGATTTTCCCGAACCGGAACTGAGCAGAACTGAGGTCGGCTCCTGCTACGAGTCCCGGCACGGTGCTCAACTTGCCTTCGTATGCCATCGTTCGTTCTCCTTCCTAGTTCTGTTCCGGATGCTCGTCGAGGTACTCCTGATAGAGCTTCGCACCCTCGGCGGTTTTGATGACCCGCGCGAACGCCTGCTCGGACGAAAGCTCCTCGGTCGATTTCTGCACGAGACCCGCGGCCATCTTCTCGAGCTTGGCCATCGCGCTGCCTTCGCTGCCTTCGCCGAATCGCGCGCCCGCCTCGGCGAACATCGCGCTCTTCTGCATGGCTTCCGAAGTCGCCTTCATCTGCGCGAACTGCGTCTCCGCCAACTTCGGGTCGACCTTCTCGAGCTTGAGCAGCAAGGCCGCCTGCTCCTCGGCCGTCGAGCCGGGACAGTACGCGAGCTCGTCCTTCGCCTTCGAGATGAGCTCCTGACGCCGGCGCTCTTCGCGCTCGGTGTCGAGGCTCTTGCGAATCTCCTCGTTCTGTTTCGTGAGGTTCGCGACCTGCTCGTCATAGGCCTTCCGGATTTCCTCGAACCTCTTCTCGACCTCGGTCAACTCCGTCGGAGAGCCTTCGCCCTCATCCTTCTTGACCGGGGCTTTCGCCTTCTGTGGCTCGGGATACTTGTCCTTCATGTCCTCGTCCTCCTCTTTGGCTTTTGCCTTCGGCGCCGGGTACCCGATTGCCGAAGCCAGCTTGTCGAGGGCGTCCTTGGGAATCTCGTCCTTGAAGCCCGACATCAAGCGCAGCGCGCCCTTGACCGCAGCTTGAGCCTTGTCGCTCAGCTTGGCCTTGTCGAACCATTCGACGAGTTTGTCCTCTTCATCGATCTCGGTTTCGAGAACGGCTTTGAGAATTTCCTCGTGGTCCATGTCATTCTCCTGTTTGAAAATTGGGAACGGTTTCTTCTTGTTCGCGCCCTTGTCTACGAGAGACACTTCTTCGGGCGTGAGGTTGCTTAGTTCGGTCAGCGGCTTGCTCATGCCGACGCCCTTTCAACGAGGTCGACAAAGGTCACGGAAGGCATCTCTTGACGAGACATACGGCGCCGCATCCCGAATCCTCCGGGGCTGAACGCCGTGATTTTTCCCGCCTTGTACAACTTCCACAAACCCTCGTCGAGCTTCACTCCGAGCAACCATGCCCCGGAATGAACTACTTCGCTTCCAAACTTGCGCCGGTAAACGCGATGCGGCTCGCCTCGGCAAGCCTTCAAGTAGTCCTCTCTACTCGGATACTGCTCAACCGAGTTCTCGACTACTTGCGCGTTCGTCTTGGCCTTGTGTTGAAGTCCGATAGTCCGAGAGTTCGTCATGAACCAATGCGCCGCGTTCTCCACTTCGTCCGGGGGGGTCCAGTCCTTGTGAGCGTCCGGCTCCGCGCCGTTCGCTCCATACGGGTCCATGACCACTCCGTACACAATCCTCTTAACGGGATCTGACTTGGCGATTGGAACTGACTTACTGACGACTTTCCCCGACCGCACGTCAAACACTTGCGGCCGCTCTCCGGGCTTCGACCAATAAAGCCAGCGCTGCCTTTTTTTCTTGAGCTCGCTTATGACATCAGCGAGGTCGCGGCTCTCGGCCCACGGCGTCTGGTCTTCCGGCTTATCTATCAGCCACCTACGCCGCCCGCCGACAGGGGCGAACATGATTAAGTATCTACCCTTTAATTTAGCGCCGTCAAGAAAAATTTCTACCGCGTGCCTTCTCGCAACGCCCATCTTGTACGTACCTTTGTCAAGGGCGAAAAATTTCGAGAACTTGTTCGCGGTCGACCCCGCTTCGCCCGGCGGCGACACGTACGGCTTGCCAACGCCTACCTCGAGCCACTCCTTCGGTTGCTCCAGCTTCGGCGCGAGCTCGATATTGTCGCCCTCCTTCCAATCGATGAGCTTGTCCAGGTGCTCGAGCCTGCGGTTGTCCTGCGTCCTCCCGAGGAACACCGCCCAACCCCAAAGCCCTTGGCCGTCGCTCAACCGAATGTCTCCGTGTACCGAGTGCCCGGTGTCCTTCATGAGCTGCTCATCGCTGAGCTTCACCTCGTCTTCGTTGAGCCCGCGCCAGTGGTGTTGATACACGAACTCGCCCTCGCCGTCCTTCGGGAACGCCTTTATCCAATCCTTCTCCCAGTGCTCGTAAGCCGCCGCCGCGCGCGTGCCACCTTCCTCACGAGGTTTCAACAACGGCTTCGGCGCCTGCTTTCGAATCTCCTGCCGGAACTGCCGAAGCTTGCGCTGTACCTCACCCGAATCCCCAAAGCGACGCACCGCGCTCGGATGCGGCAACACAAGGTCGACCGTGCCCACTTCCGCAAGCGCACTCTCCGCGGTACGCCCAAGCGCCACGACCTTCTCGGGCTTGTACTTCTCGAGCTCGCCCTTCAACCATTCGCGCCACTCCTTCATCTCCTCGACCGTCGGCTCGCGCGTTCTGCCCTTTTCGTCTTCGAGCAACACCGGTACGACGTTGGTCAATAGCACTTCGGACCTGCGGATACCGAGCGGTTTCAAATACTTTTCGTTAAACACCTCGCCCCCGGGCCCCGCCATGGGCTCGCGTCGCGCCGCTTCTATCCTGCCGGGACTCGCTCCGATGAACGCCACCTTCGCGCCCTTCGGCCCCGCCGTCGGTACCTCGGGACGCAACGCCTTGATGACGTTCGCGGGCAAGTACTCGACCTCGCCTTTGTCGTCGACTTCCTTGACCCGCAACACGAGGTTCTTCGCCGCGCGCTTGACCACGGCGTCCACCGTGTCCGGCTCGCCCTCGTACTCCCCGAGTACCCGTGGAACCCACGCCGTCAAACGCACTCCCTCCGGCCCGATGATTTTGTTCACGGTCTCCGCTTCGATAAGCACGTTGTCCCCAGGCGTAAATTTCCTCCCCGTCGCGAACGTGTCTCCAACCGTGAGCAGCTCGCCGTTGTGCTTCACGCCGTACGTGTAAACCCAAACGCCGCCCTTCGTCCGCTTGCCCTTGATCACCTGCCCTCGAACTGTCGTCGCGTTGTGGAACTTCACCCACTCGTCTCCGGTCGCAAAGTCAAGGCGGTACGGCGAATCGATTTGCTTCGCGACCATACCCTCGGACCCAGGCTCTTTACGTAACTTCTCGGTGATGCGCTCGATGTCGTCGGGCGTCTTCGCCGACACCCCTTCGACTACCTTAAGCACGTCTCCGTCTTTGATTTGCTTGAGCACTTCGAGCCGCGTCCGGAGCGACTTGCCGTGAATGTCCCCCTTCCAGTAAACCACATCGAAGGCGTTCGCTCTCAAGTGCGAATCGTCTGGCTCGGATTTGCTGGCCAAGTACCCGGCAACCGCCTCACGCGGCAAGTGCTTCTTTCCCTCCCACGCTTCTATCTCGACATCGAGCACCGCCTTGTTCGCTGCAATTTTTTTGATGTCCTCTACCAGAGTCGGAAATCGGTCGGTGTTGTCGTCGCCGTCCTCGGAAAAAATACGAACGGTCGACCCCACCTTGTGGATTTGATGCCTGGCTCCGTCGAACTTACGTTGAACAATTGCCGGCAACCACTTGTCCGAGCGCTCGGTGTAGAACTCGACGAGGCGCTCGATGGTCTGCGGCTCTTCGGCGAACGCCGGCCGGGTCGGTTTCGGTTGGTAGAAAAACTCACCCGGCGTCAGCACGCCGTTTTTCTTCGCGCGCTCCGCTTGCGCGCGTTGCTCCGCGCTCGCGGCCCGGGCCTGCTTCTCGATGTCGAGGCTGTCCGCCCACTCTTGCCCAGGGTCTCCACCCCACAGCAGCCACGCTATCCACTGCGCGCTCGGGTTCTTCTCGTTCTCCCAGCCCTCGTCTCTCCGGTCGACCTGCGCGCCGTGCCTCGCGAAGAACGACCGCATGCGCCCGACCGTCTCCGCACTCAAGTCGCGACGGTTGCTCAAGTCACGAGCGCGCGCAACGCCTACCTCCGTCCCGCCGCGATTGAACTTGTCGCGAAGCCGAAGGCCACGGCTCGCCACAAGCGCCGCCGACACCGGAGGTTTGAAGCCCTCGGCTTTGACCACCCGCTCTCTGTCCTCGTACTCGGGAGGACACGTCTCTACCTTGACCACATGAGGCTCGCGTCGTCGCGCAACCAAATCAAACATCGGTATGTAATCGGTGAAGCTCCCCTGCGGTGCGTCCAACAATTGCACCTGCGGCCCGCGCTTGTTCGGCGAGAGGAACCTCCTCAACGCAACCCCGAGGCTCCGGCCGTCCACGCCGTACGTTCCTCTCCCCGCGTCGTACTCCGACCGAATTACCACGTCCACGTCCCCGGGTTTCTCTGCTACCGCCGCACTTCCCGCCACACTTACCCAGTCCCGGCACAGCAGAATCTCGTCGGGTATCTTCTCAAGCCGTGCGCCGATGAACTTCGGCAACTCCCCCTTGACCCCCTTGACCGAATCTTTCCTCGCCTTGTGCGTCGCTTCGAGCTTCTCCACTTCCTTCACAAGCTCGGTGCGCTCTACCTTCCTACCGCGTCGCTCGCGCTCCTGCTTCGTCCACAACGCCGCGTTCACGATGTTCTCGACAGGCTGCCGTCTTCGCTTCGCGTTGCTAAACCATTGATGCAGCCTCAACCAGACCGCATCGAGGTCTTCGTTGCCGAGGTTCTTCAACGCCGCGGGTTTTATCTCGGCGAGCGCGAGCTTCTCGATGACGCTTGGCTCGTCAATACGATGCGCCGCACGCCCTCCCGCTCGCGCCCTCGCCCGCTGCATCAAGGTCGCGTAGAGCCAACCGGGAATGTCCTGCTTGAACTCGTTCAACATTTCTTCGAGATATTCTCTGCTCGCCATTACTCGACCCTTTCAAGCGTCTCTGTACAACCGCAATGCGGATGCGCTGACTCCCCCGGCATGTCTACGGCACCTATGTACGCGCTCTCGTACGGCTCGCCCAACTTCGCCGTCTTGCCGTCCAGCTCCAAACAAATCTCGCAAGGGTTGTCCGGGTTCCCCGTCGGCCCCGCCGTCAACCATCGCCTCCGTACCTCGGGCAGTTTTCCCGAATCCTGCGCTATCTTCCACGCATCATTGCGCCCCTGCGCCTGCGCCGTTATCGTCTCGGTCCTCGCTATCATCTGCGCACGCTTGCCGAGCAGCTCCTCGCGATACGCATCCCCCTGCCGCCGCACCTCGTCCTCGTCGACGCCCGCCGCGCGCAACATCTCTTTTCTGTTCTGTACCGCTTTGCTCCACCTCGGAGTCAACCCAACGTTCGCTTTTATCTCTCCGAAAATTTCCTCAGCTCGCAACCCCCGGGAGAACCCGTCGCTCAGAACGTCGGTCACAACCTCGCGTTGACTCCACGTCAGCCCCTCCTCTATCAAGTGCGTCGCACGTTCCTCCATCCACTTTTTCGAGTAAGGGTTGATAGGTACCATCATCTCCTCGTCCGCTGCCCTTAAGCCTTCGCTAACTGCTTTCTCTATCGTCTCCTCGCCTCCACGGTCTTCGGCAGTCTCCAAACCAAATCGCATCCTCGTCTTGAACTTCGCGTTCATACGCTCCGTTGCGTCGTCGCCCGCCTCCTGCATCACTTGCGCGTACGCGCGCATGATACGCTCGCGGAACTTCTCCCAGACCTCCGACTCCGCCTCCTGCGCCACCGGTACCGCTTCGAGTACCTTGACCGCCGACCGCTCTCTAATCGCGCGCTTCACGTCACGCTCGGCCTTCGGCGTCCACATCGTTTTCAGCGCTTCCAAGAACGCCCTCACGAACTGTCCCTCGTTCTTCCGAGCTATCTTGTACGCCTCCCTCCCCTCGGGCGTTCCAGGGTCGCGACGGTACCACGCCTTGCGCCGGCGCTTCTGTACGCGCACTAAATGGTACTGGTCAACAAACGACAACGGTCACGCGCTCCGCGGCAGAACGTTCCCGCAGCTCGGGCACTTCCTCGGGTTGCCTACGTATCCTTCACCACACGTCGGACAATACCGAACCGGCGGCCGTCTTCCAGGCACCGCCCCCGGTATCACCTTCGCTATCTTCCCCTTCTGCACCTCGCCCTGCCCATCGTCTTCGGGCATCGGCAACCCCGCTACCTCGAGCAACTTGCGCCTCAGCGCCTCGTCACCCTCGGGCAGCATGTTGGTCACCGATAGCGCTTGCAGGTACTGCGCAAGCTCCGCCAAAGGCAAGCTTTCGATGTCGCCGTGTACCATCTTCGGCCAGAGCTCCCGCTTCACTCCGTTCGCCTCCATCAATCGATGGATGCCGAACCGCGTGAACGTCGAAGCGATGTTCTTGAGGTATGCCCCAAGTGCTACACTGAACGTCTCGGTCTGAGAACTCGCAAGCGCCCAACTCCCTACGCTCGCCATGCCGAGCTGCAGGAACTGCGCAAGCACGCTTTGAAAGATGGAGCTCTTGTAGTAGGTCTTGATTTTATCGGTGTCGAACTGCCGGTTCCCTCCACTGGTCATCAGCTTGAACTTGAACTGCGTCGGCTTACCCTCTTCATCGAGCTCGCTCGGAACAATCGCGTACTCGCGTTCATCGCGCTTCACTTGCGCAAGCATCTTTTGTAGGTCGGAGAGCAACGCTTTGTCCTCGGAACTCGCATCCTCGCTCAACATCCGTACCGGTACTTCCATCACCGGCAACCCCGTCAGGTCGCGCTCCACGCCTATCGCCTCTATCTCCGAAATTCTCTTGAGATAGAACCAATCGATGACCGCGTTCCGGTACAGGCTCCGTCCCTGCGGGTTGCCCTTCGTCGTCGTGGTCCGAAACAGAATCGCTTTCTCTATCGGAATGTACGCGGTCTGCGCGCTCGATGGGTGCTGCTGATGCATCCCCCTCAACCCCCCGTCGTCGTCGAACTCCCAGCGGTCTAGCGTGTTCTGCGCACGCAACGCGAACTTGCGCCAACCTACCTTTCCATCGTTGTACGCCGAGCGCTGCGCCGGGTCCTTGCCATCCATTCCTCGCCGCATCTTGTACACGACCTCGAACAGAGACCACCCGTAGGGAAACATACTCAAGACCTCGGAGATGAAATCCTCGAACGTGTGGCTCATGTCGATGACACACGAGCTCACGAACTCCGCTTGCTCTTTCGCCACCTCCCCGGGCTCGCTCGGCTCCACCCTCCATTCGACTTGTTGTACTAACGCCTCGAAGAGATACTGTATCGCGCCGATGGTCGAGCTGTTGTCCTTCATCTCTCGATAGACCTTCGGGCCGAAGTCGCCCCGCAACTTCGCGTGGAACTCCTCGTCTATCAGACCACCAAACTGCTTGAGACCCGAAAACCCCAGCGTCTTGAAATCCAGCTTCGCCATGATGAATAACCCTTCTACGCGCTCGCCCGCGCAAAGTCAGTGGGCCGCGTCCTCGACCCCGTGAGAGGAATTACTATGTTAGAGATTGACCGTCGCGACAATCGAGAAAGCGCTTGTGTCATCGCGTCACATTGATCGTCGTTTTTCGCGTTTGGAAAGCTTACCACCTCTTCGACGAACTCCCTCACCCAAGGCTTGCCCTCGGGTAGATACACGTTGCCAGCTTCGAGCAGCCCCGACACGGCGAGCAGACGCGCCTCCTTGCTTCCTACCGGTCGCACACCTACCACACCGTCGAGCTCGTGCTTGAGCGTCGCGAGCACCGCCTCGCCGTTGGCCGCGCGCTCCACCACCTTGTCACGCGCAAGAGGATGCTTCGAGCTCATCGCGCGAATCGCATCGAGCGTCCCCGGGAAATCGACCTTCGCACGGAACTGGTCGACGAGGTAGAAGTTCGGTTTGGCGTATCCCCATACCTGCCCGACCACGTAGGACGTGCCCACGGTGAACGTGAGGTCCCACGATTGAATGAGTTGAGAACAGCGCGGGAGCTCGCGATACCAACGGAACCACGCGCGCTTGATTGCCCCGCCCTCAGGCGGCGACGGGTGCTGTTGGTACAGACCGTTGAAGAGCTGCGTACCTAGCCCCTCCCCGGGTGCGAGCTTGATGCGCTGTAGGTCGTCGGCGTCAAAACGCTCGGGACAAAGCGCCTCGCCTGGAGCGCGACCGAGCGGGTCGTTGTCTTCGGCGACGGCCGGCAACGCGACATGCTGCCAGTCATCCGCATGCTCGTCCACGAGGTATCCCGTGAGGTCCTCTTCATGCCAGCGCGTCATGACCACCACGATGGAGCCACCGGGCTCTAGACGGGTGTACAAGTCCGCGTTGAACCGCTCGATAATTTTTCGACGCACCGTCGGAGAGTTCGCTTCCTCCCAGTCCTTTACCGGGTCGTCGATGATGATGAGCGAAGCCCCGCGACCGGTAACGCCGCCTTGCGCGCCAGCGGTCTTCATCCCCCCTCCGTCCACCGTCTCCCAATCACTGGTCTCGCGCTTCGCGTCGCTCACGCGGGTGGAGAGTAGCTCGTTGCGCTGGAGCTCGTCACGCACCTTGCGTCCCCAATGCGCGGCGAACGTGTCCGAGTACGACGTGAGAATCACCCGCTGTTCGGGGAACCATTCGAGGAACCACGTCGGGAGCCAGTGAGAGAACGCCTCGCTCTTGCCGTGCCGCGGTGGAGCATTGATGATGATGCGCGCGCCGCCGCGCACGATGGCTGGCTGAATCACCGACAGCAACAAATCGAGCCAACGAAACGGACGCCACTGTCCGCGGGAGGCGGTCTGCGCAAACGTGCTTATATTGAGGCGCCAGCGCTCCTCAACCATCGCTTGCGCGTCGAGCGCGGTGTTCAATTGGGTTTCTCCGCGTTGAGTGCGTTCGCGCGGTCGACCAACTGCCGCGCGGCCTGGAGCGCTTCCTCGTCTCCAAGCAGAGCACGCAACGCCTCGCGCCGGTCGGCGAACGTCACCTCGGTACGTCCCTCGACAATGCGCCGCTCGGTGAAGCTACCGTCGAGCCGACACATGAGCTCGATAGCCTTGAGCCGCTCGAGCTTCTTCGCGCCGGGGTCGGTAGCGATTTCGAACAGGATTTTTTCGCGTGCCCGGATGCCCATGCGGTACGGCGCACCGAGCCTTTCGCGTTCGTTTTCGATGGCCTGTATCAATCGGGGGTGGCGGAGATTTTTCGAGGCGACGGACGAAAGCGCTCTATTGTCGCCGGAGTAGCCCGCGATTTTTGCAGATTTAGTGCCATCGCCGTTGGCCTCGCCGACGAAGGCCTTGACGAATTTGAATTGCCGTTCGGTGAGCCCGGTTTCGTTGGCCGGGGCGCTGCCTGACCCAGTGTTCATAATTCCACGGTAGGTGTGCGAGCACGAAAAAGTCAAGTATGAACACAACGATATAATATATGACAAAAGACAAAGCGTAGCATTTTGATACGTACAATAGACGGGTGTAACAGCGTAACAAGAGCCTGTTACATCTCTCGTTACACTCCCGAGGCAATAGTGGCGGGGCGAAAAGGGCGTTCGTAACGCCGTAACAGGCTCTTATTATCCCCCCGGACATGTGCGCCTACGCGGGCGCACGTCTTCTTTAGACGTTAGACCGCGCACGTCCATCAATCAGATATACTTACAGTCGAGACGACGTGTCGTTATGGGACCTGCGACCGCGGCAACCCCTAGTAAAAAATATACGAAGTATAAAAAGCGTTACGTGTTACGCCTGCGGAGCTTTTTTTGGGGGGGCAAGAGCTTGACAGCTACCCGAGGAGGTGTTACTGCTTTTTTTCAATGGCGCGGAGAACACAGCAGCTCGATTTTTGACGGACACCCTGCGGCGGGGAGTCGCCGACCTCTCCGGTCAGCCGTGCCATTCTCCCCGCCGCAGGGGCCGGCTTTTTTTTGCGGGAGGCTCTTGAGTGAGAAGCTTGGGCTTCACCTACTACGTCACCGTGCATACCAATGAAGGCGAGTTGGTTACTCGTTCATGGTCGACTTGGATTGAAGTTTTAATCAAACATCAAATACGAAAAGACAAGGACGGTCCCGCGCTTGTTTTTGGTTTCATACCCTCTCATCTACCCAGGTCTAAGCGCAACACCCGGCACGCGAACGCTCTTGTACTTGACCTCGACAATGTTTCCGAGGAGATGCTAGGCGAAGTGCTCGAGCGCTTGGCTCCTTATGAGTTCGTGGCTCACTCGACACACTCGCACTTCGAGGCGGTTCAAAAAGGGCTTTGGAAACTTCGCATCATTGCCCCGCTGGCGGAGCCCGTCGCGCAAACGGACTTCCCGAAGGTCTGGAAGGCGTGGAACGAATTCACGTTACATTCGACCGACCCGGCGACTAAAGATATTTCCCGCCTCTACTACCTCCCTTCTTCTCCCGACCCTTCCGCCGTCGTCTACCTCCACAACAAAGGCGAATGGTTGCATGCGGAGAAGCATCTGCCTCTCGAAGCCACTATCCATTCTCTCGCCGATTCCGCGATGTCGGACCTGGAAGGTATTCGACGCGCGCTCAAACGCGCCGAGGGCGTCGAAGAAAAAGACCGTGAGACACTTCGAGCTCTTGCGGAAGGCCGGCCCTTCGCCGAACCCGACAGCGGAGAACGTCACGTCAATATGCGTACGTTGACATGGTGGCTCGCACGCCGCGACTCGATGCTGTCCCGCTTGGACGTAGAGGGGCTCTTCCGCGCGTCCTTGACGGCGATGCAAGAACAGTCGCCGGATGCGCCCACGATGGACGCCACCTGGTCCGCCTACGAAACCGCCGTCGAAAAGCTCGCCGAAACCAGACACCAAAAAGCACTCAAGGCTCAACGAGAAAATACCGAAGGCCCCTACTCCCACGAAGATATGCTCCGCATCGCGGAGAAGCAGTGCTGGAAACCCGAGGAGCTCGCGAGGCGCTGGGTGGTACAAAAAGACGGTGCCGCGTGGTTCCTCGACCACAACGGAGAATACCAAGGTCCGTTCGGACGCGACGACCACCTCATGGCGTGCCTACGGTTTCTCCCACGCACCGAGGCGAGGCTGGTCGAGATAACAAAAAACGGAGTTCGCAACCGACCGCCGGCGACCGTGATAGCGGAAGTCGGAAGCCTCGCTCAAAAAACGGTCTGTGACTTGTCCGCGCAGTTTACGCGCTACGACCCGGAGACGAGCACCTTGTACGAGGCCGTGTCCCCGATACGGCGAGACCTCGTACCGACGTATCACGACACAGTGGACGATTGGCTACGCGCGATAGGCGGAAAGCACTACGAGAAATTGTGCGACTGGCTCGCGGTAGCTCCCGACCTCGACCAGATGCTTTGCGCGATTTACTTCGACGGGCCAAAGGGTGCGGGCAAATCGATGTTTGCTCACGGTGTTGCGGCGCTTTGGTCGGAGACGGCGACTCCCGGTGACATCGAGCTCTTTCTCGGTGCGTTCAACGATACGGTTGCGATGTGCCCCCTTGTGTTCGCTGATGAGGACATGCCGAAGCATCAGACCAGGGACGTAACCGCGAAGTTGAGAGAGGAGCTCGCGACGACCTCGAGAATTCTCAAGAGAAAATTTTTGAAACCGTCGGAGATGCGGGGCGCGATTCGGCTCTGTCTTGCGGCGAACAATGAGCTCTTGATTGCCGTGAAGAAAGCGATGACTCCCAACGACCTTGACGCCTTCGCAGAACGGTTTTTGTACATCCGCATTCCCGACAGCGCTCAGGATTATTTTTCGGAGACGGGAAGGGAGGACATCCGCAACATGCTCACTCGGGGGATAGCTGAGCATGCCCTACACCTACAAGCGACTCGCAAGATACAGAACTCCGGGAGCCGGTTCGCCGTCGGCGGCGACGTGCAAGAAATTCACCAGTTGTTTCTGACGAGCGGGCACTGGAACGGTTTGGTTTGCGAGTGGTTGGTCAAGTACCTCATGAACCCGTTGGCATACAATAACGAGAGCAACAATGCGGGTCTCGTGAGGTGTCTCTCTGACGAGGGAATGTTACTTGCGAACCCGCAAGGGCTCTCCGACAACTGGACCGCGTACATCAAAAGCGGTGTCCCGCCGTCAACTCCCGAGATTGCGACGGCGCTTCGGTCGCTGTCGGTGCCCGTGCGCGCGCAAGACGGCAGCGAGAAGCAGCAGGTGCAAAGACGCTGGCAAGGGCGCCATCACCGATACTCGGTGGTCAATATCAATGCGCTGCTCGCGTGGAGCCGTCGCAGTAATATCGGCGACCCGGCGAGCATGCTGTTCGCGCTCGGTGTCGAGGCGACGGAAGCGCAGCTCGGTCTCGGTGATGTCGACGTGCATGAGGACGGAGATGCGCCCGACAACGTGACATTGATGCGGAGGCGCGCGCCCTCGCGCGTGCGCGAAGACGGCGGGTTAGACTACGGAGACAAGGAGGAAGAGAGATGAGCTCATTTTCTCAGGCAGTTTGGAAGAGCGCGGGCTGTCCCACAGCTCCCGGCCGCGAACCGACTTCTGCCGCTGGAGCATGTGCGGTTTGCGGGGAAACGTGTGACGGAGGCTTGGTCCCCCGCAAGATCGCGCTGCCCGCGAGCTTCGCCAACTACGACATGTTGCGAGGGCCTTCGTCGGCGGGGGTCTGTGTCGCCTGCGCGTGGGCGATGGCGGGACGTCCGCCCGACGGCTTGCGCATGTGGACGGTTGTAGCAGGCAAGGGGGCCGGAGAATGGAGCCGCGAGTACGTTGTCGGCCCGCAGCTCGGGCAAGACGCCGTCGCTATTCACGGCAGCGACCACTCCCAGGTATTGCGGATGTTGCTCGACCCACCCGACGCTGAGTGGGGAGTTGCGCTTGCAGACAGCGGCAAGCTCCATGTCGTTCCGTGGGGTCGGTTGAACGCGACACAAGCACAGTGGACGGTTCGGCTCGAAGCGCTGGATGTCGTGGCGGAGGCCGGAAGATTTCGAGAGGTAGTGAGAGCCGCGGCGAAGTTACTGGCTGCGGGTTTTCTGCGGTCGCACATTGCGGAGTGCGATACCAGCCCTGCGTTGCTCAATAAGTGTGGGGCCGCGGTGTGGCGAGAGAACATCGAGACAATGAAAAAGTACGGCCGGGGGGGAGCAGGAAGACTGGCGTTGTTCTTACTCGGTCAATCGGCAAGGAAAAAAACAAAGGAGGTCTGGAATGAGTGGTGTTGAGAACGACGCTGCTATCACCGACGTTGCGGTGGAATTCGCGGCGGAAATCATGGGAGCGGTCAACAAGGACGTGGTGAAGCCGCGGGACTGGTGGTCGAGATGCCGAGCTGCGCTCGAAGCGGCGGCGTCGGCGTCCGAGACGTGGGCGCAGTTCGTTTCGAGGTTCGGACAGAAGATGCAGATAGAGAGCATTCCCTCCGAGATCGCGACAGACGTGGCATTGCTCGAAGCGCATCTGATAGAAAACAAATGGTGGCCGCGGTTCCGCTATCTCGTGCAACGAGATGCGTTGTACATCTCCGCGATGGCCCAAGTCCGGCGCAAAGAGCGCTTCGGGAAAAAAGCGAAGGGAGAGTGACATGGAATTTTCAACGATAGAAGTACGAGCTAAAGCTCTCGACCCGATTCATCATGGCGCGGGCACGGCCGGGAACACGTCGCTTCTCAGGGTGCAAGAGGTGTTGTTGCCGGATGGTGAAATGGCGAGGGTTCCGTTTGTCAGCGGAAACTCAATCAAGCATCGGCTACGAGAGGCGATGGTCCACCACGCTGTCAACGTGCTGGATGTGCCGGATCACTCGATTTCGACAGCAGTAGTCAACCTGCTCTATTCGGGTGGCGCGTTGACGGCGACAGGGGCGAACGTAGATCTGGCGCTCCATCGGGAATTTCAGCGGCTTTGGCCCGCTCTCGGGTTGTGCGGCTACGCGGCTGGCAACACGATGGTCCAGAGCAAGCTTGCGGTGTCGCACTGGCATCTGGTCTGCTCCGAGAACTTCTGGCGTCTGCCGACCGACCTTGCGGCGCACAAGATGTCCGAGATGAGCGCGGCGGCGTTGAGGAGCAGCGATTTCGGTACGCGAATGTCTGCGGCGACGCGTGCGGGAGTGCGAGGGAAGATCGTCGAAGGTGAAGAGCCTGGGGAGTCGGGACAGATGATTTACGACTTCGAAACCATCTCGGCGGGGGCGCTGCTCTACGGGTCGATTCGCATCACGAACGCGACCGAGATGGAGCGCGCGGCGCTGGCGGCGGGTATCGCGACGTTGCAGGCGAAAGAAAAACACGTCTGGCAGATAGCGGCAAAGACGAGTGTAGGGTTCGGGCGCTGTCGTGTGAAGCTGCGAGGGTTGCCGGTCGCGGACGTGGAAAATTACGAAGAGCATTTGCGGGCGAATCGGGACGCGGCGTTGGCAATTCTCGACAAGGTGATGTGATGGATGTCTTCGAGGTTGTCGCGACGATGGAGGAGCCCGTGTGTGTCGTCAATCCGGTAGTGCATCTCGATGGCGTGCTGGCGTTCGGGGCGTACTTGCAACTGGACGAGGAACGCAGGAGGGCGCTGCCTCCGATATCGTCGGAGTGGGCGGAAGATTTCGAGCTGCCGTTGGCGCGGTGGGAGCAGGAGGCGCGCGTACCGGAGCCGTTCGACGAGCGGTTATGTTCGCGGCCGGGGGTGGTGTGGGGGTGGAAGTGCTCGGCGGCGCGATTCGAGCAGGCGCTAGAGGGCGTCCACGAGGTGCGGAAGAAACCGGCACAAGCGGAGATGCTCAGGTATGCGGATGCAAAAAAGCTGAAGACCGGTGCGGGACCGGTGCGAGCGAGAGACCGGAAGTTCCCGACGGTGTTTGCAAGGGAGATTCGGTGGTGTGTCGAGGGAGACGCAGAGCGGGTGTTGGCGCTGGCTCGGGGTGTACCTGGTATCGGAAAACTCGTCGGTCATGGGATGGGACGCGTGGCGAGTTGGCGTGCGGAGGAAGCGAGAGAAGATTGGAGCATGTGGAGGACGTTGCCGGATGCGGAGTCGCCGTTGTTGTACGGAATCAGGGCACCGTATCATCATCCGTCGCGGCAAGTGTTCGCGAAAGAGCCTGAGGGGCTTTGATGCGTGCATGCTTCGTTGAGGCGTGTGACGATAAAGATGCCGGATCTATCGGCGCGTATTACGTAGCGACGCATGCGAGGCGCGCTGGGCACCAGATCGATTTCAGCCGTACAACACAAAACGGGTACGATGTCGAATTGATTTCCGTGCATCATTGTATGGACTTTCTGCGATTAGCGCACCTGCCGAAGCGAGCGCCTTTGCGGATAGTGGGAGGCCACGCGATGCTGTCAAACCCGCGCCCGGTAATTCCGTTTGCCGATATCGTTTTTCGTGGCGAAGCTGAAAGCTGGATAGGCGGTGCGCTTGATGCCCTGGACGGTGAAAAAGATGCTGCGTGTTTGCAGGGGGTGCCGGGGGTTATCGTGACTAAAAATTGGATTAAGGGGGCTCATCTGCCGGACGTTGTTTTTGAAAGACCGTTGCCTTCAAATCCGCCCTATCTGAATTGGGCGGGGACGAAATCGGCGGCATGGTACTTGGAAATAGCGAGGGGGTGCCCCTTTCGTTGTGCGTTTTGTGAGCTAGGCAACAGCACCCCCTTTCGCATTTATCCCAAAGAACACGTTTTCGAAGCGCTTAAAGGATTAGACACAACCCTTGCACGTAAGATCAACTTGTTCGCGCCGGACGAAACTAGTCACCCTGCTTACACGGAGATATACGAGCACCTGGAACGAAAAGGGTATAGTGCCGCGTTTTCGTCGATGCGTATCGAATCCGTCATGAAGCGCCATCCGAAGCTCAAACCTAATGTACTAATTCGCGTGGGCATCGATGGGCTTTCAGAACGTGTGCGCACGGAAGTCAACAAGCCCATTACGGATGATCAGATAGTAGAGTACTTCAAAGAGTGGACCGAGAGAGGCCATGTCAATTTCAAAACTTTTTTTATCTTTAGTTATCCTGGGGAAACCGAAGCTGATTTCCGAGGCTTCGAGATTTTGATGCGGAGAGTTTTCCAAATCCGATTGCGGAAAAACTGTTCGTTGCGGATCAAATGGACTCCATTTATCCCGCAACCATGCACGCCCCTTGGCTCCAGCCTGCCGCGCTACAATCGAGACATTGCCGCGCGTATCCGCAGGTGGCATGCGTTGCACAAGGAGCCCGTGCGCACCCCGGGATGGTGGGTGACATGTGACGGGATGATGTCTGAGAAAGCGCACGCGCTTCAGTGCCGATTGACGCATGGCGATGAGGAGACGCTGATAGATGCGCGTCCATAACTATCCGCAGGAGGCGCTGACGACTGCCGCGCTCAGCGATTGCCTGGCGGTGCGACGTCTACGCTGGCTCGTGCGTGTGATGCACACCGAGGACCGACGCGTACTGTTTCTCGGAGCGGCGTCGCGGTTGCGGAGGAGAGATGAACTACGGAGATACCACGACATCTGCGGAGAGTTACGGGCGGTCATCGATAGAGCGAGCACTCCGAGCGGCGTGGCGGCTGGTCGAGGCGCGGAGGCCGCTGCTGCTCCACGGCGAGCTGCTGCCGGGGGTGCCACGTCGGACGGTGGACAGGACGGTGGGTCGGCTGCTCCGGGCGGGGTGGCCGGTGGAGGTGAGCTACGACGACGAGGGCAGAGCGTGGGTATCGCTGGGCCGTGGTTTGTGGCGCCGCATGCGGTGAGGCAATACCAGGTGAGAGCGAGGAGACGGTACGGCTACGAGCGGGCATTAGGCGAGCTCGTGGCGATTGCACGGAGGGCGAGGAGGGTGAAGCCCCTGCCCACAGGTGCCGTGCTGTATCGGACGGGACGGCCGGATAGGTGGAGACTCGTAGTCAGGGAGGACGGTCCCGGCCTGCCTCAGCTCGTCACCGTACTCAGAGGACACGACAGCGCAAAATCTGCGGGGTAGTATGACATTGGTGTCATGTTGCTACAAAAGTACGATATTGTTATTGTTTCCGAGGCGTGCTAGTAGATAGCTAGTGATTCTAGGGATTTGCTATGAAATTTTTACGGGGCAGGGTTCGGAAGGTGCCGCGAAATCATTGAGAATTCCGGTCGTAGCAGGCTGGCACGGACGTTGCATTGTTATAGGGCATGGCACGCGGACAAAAAGAGAAGGACTGGCAAGGAATGAATTGGATTCGCCAGTCCTCCCGCCTGGCCGTCTATCTCCGCGACGGCCTGGCGTGCGCCTATTGCGGCGCCGCGGTCGAGGACGGGGCTACCCTGAGCCTCGACCACCTTGTTCCCCGGTCCCGCGGGGGGAACCATCGGGTCACCAATCTGGTGACCTGCTGCAAGCGATGCAACAGCTCACGCGGCAATCGCAGCGTGAGGGCGTTTTGCCGCGCCGTGGCCGAGTACCTCGGCCACGGAATCGTGGCGGGGGAAATAGAGCGCCACGTACGCGCATGTGCGCGGCGCTCGATGACGGCACCGCGCCGCGAGGCGCGGGAACTGATTGCCCGCCGGGGCTCGGTGGCCCGGGTACTGGCGGCGATGTAACAACGGGGCGGCCGACCCCGACCCCGACCACTGGCCGAAACGGGGCTCCAGCCCCGTCGCCGCAGGGTGCCGCCTGCGGCCTGATGAGGCAGGCAAAAAAAGGAGGACAAAATGAAGGCACACGACGTGGGAATCATTTGGGACGGAACAAACGAGGGGTGGTATCTGAGATACTCCACGGACGAGCAGAATGCTCTAGACTCCTCGATGCACATGCCTGACGACGCACACCTGAGCGATGGCGAGCTGTACGCGGCCGCGCTCACGGAGGCGTGCTACTGCGGCATTGAGTTGCCGACCATCGAGGACATCAGCATCGAGCGATAACCCCGACCGGTTTGCGCGGGTTCGACTCCCGCGCGGGGTCCCAAGGCAAACAACGGAGGCAAAAATGTGCAACCCAGCAACATTCCTGATTACGCGGTCCCGTGTGTTGTGGTCTGTTGACCACGACTCGCACGAAGAACTCATTCGAGAGGCCGGGCTCAGCGACGGCCTGCGCGGCGGAGATTTCGTGCGGGCCGAGATTTCCCCGCCCGACAACGACTACTCGCTACCGCTGGGGCAGTGGGTGTATCGCACAGACCAGGACACCGTGCCCGACTGGTACGACGAGCGCGAGGCCGAGATCGCGGCCTGCGCCGAGCTGCCCGCATGGGCAGAGCACCATCTCGTCCGCGATGGCCAGGTCGAGGTGCGCGACGGGCAGAGCCGCGTGCTGCTCGGTGATGCGCGCGCCGAAGTTCACGGCGGCGTGGTGCGGTGCCACGGCGAGTCCCGCGCCGAGGTGCACGGCGGCTGGGTGGGCTGCTTCGGCCAATCCCGCGCCGAGGTGCACGGCGGCGAGGTGCGGTGCCACGGCGAGTCCCGCGCCGAGGTGCACGGCGGCGTGGTGGAGTGCTACGGCGAGTCCCACGCCGAGGTGCACGGCGGCGTGGTGCGGTGCGACGATCAGGCGACAATGGATGACAGGAGGCCCCCCAATGTGTAACGAGGAATTCAACGCGGATTTGCGGGCCTGGATGGCCCGCTACAAGGTGCCCGCGCAGGAGCTCGCGAGGCACCTCGGCATGAGCAGGTACACGCTGCACCGGCGGATGACCGGGGCGAGCGAGTGGCGCGAACTGGAGCGCCGCGAGATTGCGCGCCTGCGGGCGGCGACGGAAACGTGTCGGAGAGTGCCGTGAATATCTCTCCGACGCAGCTCGTCAAGTACCGGCAGTGCGCCCGGAAAATCGGCTACGAGTACGTCGAGGGGATCAAGGCGCCCTCGACGCCGAAGCAGGAGTTCGGCCGCGAGGTACACAAGCACCTCGAGCGCTGGCTGCGTGACGGCGTGCTCCCCGACAAGTCGCCGGCGGGGCTCGTCGCGAAGCAGGGCATCGGACGCTGGTTGCCTCCTCCGGGACCGGAGCTGCTCGTCGAGCACACGTGGTCGATACCGCTCGAGTGCGGCGTCGTGCTCTCCGGGATCGCTGATTGCGTCCAGCCCCCCCGCGGTGGCGAGCTGCCGCTCGTCATCGACCACAAATCGACCTCGGGTCTCAAATGGGCGCTGACTCCCGAACAGCTCAAGACCGACGTACAGTCGCTTTTGTACGCGACGTGGGCGGGGCTCGAGTTCGGCGCGCGCGTGGTAGAGGTGCGCTGGATATACTACTCCGCCAGCAACCCGCGCAACGGAGGCCCGCGCAAGCCCACGGGCGTGAAGCCGGTGGGCGCGTCCATCGTGTTGCCCGACGCTGTGGCGCTCATGAGAGGCGTCCTACGTGACGTGAGGGAGATAGTGAGGATACGTGCCGAGCAGTACAGCGGAGCGCAGCTCCCCCCTTCCCCGGCGTCCTGCGACCTATACGAAGGATGCCAACATAGAGCACGCTGCGGCGACCTCGGGCAGTGGGCGCGAATCGCCGCCAAGATGGACAAAAAATACTGAAAGGAGAGTTGACAAATGGATTTGCTCGAACACCTGAAAGCGAAAGCGGCCGAGACCGCGGAGAAAAAACCAGAACCGACCGAAGAGCTCGGCGGCGACCTGCTCGCGAAGATGGAGAACCCCGAGGCGAAACCCAAGGGCGGCTTCAGCTCCGAGGGCATCGCCGCGCGGATGGAGGGGGGCGACGGCGCGCCTCAATGCGACTGCGGGGCGCACATTGCGGGCGAGTGCCCCGAGTGCGACGGGTCGACGCCGCACAAACTCGGCCCGATGCCCGAGCCTCCGCCCGGAGACGGGGACAGACCGCAACAAAAGTCTCAGGACGGTACGAGAGAGGTTTGTCCGACGTGCGGAAAAGCGTTCAAGCACCTGGCGAAACACAAGTGCAAGGGTGCGGCACCGCAGGAGAAGCGCGAGACGCCCGCTCTGAACCCGCCGCCGGCGGTAGAGGTGTCAAGAGAGCCGGAGAAAAAGGAGGCGTCTGAGGAGCCTCCTGCGGAGCCGGAAGGAGCGAAGGGTTACGTGCTTCTCATCGATGCTCTATACGAGGCGGTCGAGGAGGATGTTGACATCGTGTACCTCGGGGAGCTGGTCGCGCCGTTGTGCTTGGAAGTCGCTCAGGAAAACCGCGTTGCCCACTGGCAGCTCGTCGAGTACGCCCGCGGCCCGGGGTTCTTGTCGGTGAAGCTGGAGCGGTACCTGGTCGAGACCGGGGTCGACGGCGCGGTGTACCTGGACTCGATGACCCCCGAGGGGAAGGCGTGCAAGGAGACATTGCGCCGGCACGCGCGCGCCGTGATTCAGGGAGTGCGGTGATGGGTCCCGAAGAAGTCATGACCATCAACCCTCTAGGAAACAAAGGGGTAATAACCGCCGACGACCTGCAAGTCAGTCTTGATGAGTGGTTCGAGAAAAAGATACGCGAACACCTGCCACTCGGCGTTATCATGCAACTCTCTGTAGTCACAACGAGTCCCGGTTGCGGAAAGGCGCTCGTGTACGTGGAAGAGTTAAGTGGCTGGAGACGCAAGGTCGCGGTCGGTTTGCTTCAGTGGTTGGAGCTGTTGAAGAAAGACTACAAGCGGCAGTACGGACGATGAAACACCCGCTCGAAGAAAGGCGCGACCGTGAGGACACTTGCGCGACGGTCCTGATATGTGCGGTATGGTTCGTGATGCTTGTGGTCTGCGTCGTCGTCACTCGATGCATGGGAGGATGAAAAATGGAGCAGGAAAACGAGCGGCTGAAAGAACGAGAGCGACTCGTCGGTAAGGTATCGCGCAATCCTAGCCGAGACCCCCGAGCGCGGGCACTGGACGCGGGAGCCACCAAAGGAGGGAGACGATGAGTAGAAATCTACGTTGTGAGATTTGCAACCGGTGCCGCCTGCCGCTCAAATTTGGGGTAGATGGCGTCTGCCCGGATTGTGGCACGGCGTTGTGCTGGGATTGTTGGCAAGAACACAAGACAAGATGTGCGTCCCAACTCGAGCGACTACCCGAGCCGCCGAAGGAAAAACCCCGATGCCCGACAACGGACTGAAAGCGATGCTAGCGCAGCTCGAACGCCAGCTTGCCGAAACCGCCGCCGAACGCGACGGATTGCGGGAGGACCTTGTACGTCTCGTTGAAGAGCGCGAGCAAGCGTGCCGGCGCGCGGACTTGCTGCAAGCCGAAGCCGCTCGCCTCGAAGACCAGGCCGAGAAAATGCGCGAGATACTCGACCTCGAACGCGACGAGCTCGAAGCTCGCTTGGAAAAACTACAAGCCGCTAGAAAATGAGCCTTCTCGAATCACTCATGAACCGCGTCGGAGATACTAAGGTCCCGAGGTACGCCCGCGAAACCGTCGGCTACCGGTCGCTTGTACAACGCACCTCGGAGCTCGCGCGCATCGAAGCGCTACCGCGCCGCGAATGGAGAGACACCGACTACACGACGATAATCAACGACGCGCTCGCCGTAGGCTCTCTTCGCCTATGGCCGATTCAGTGCGCGGCGCTTGCCGAGATTGCGCTTCATCGAGGCGCGTTCCTTCCTATCGGCGTCGGGCAGGGCAAGGCGTTCATCTCGTTACTTGCGCCCGTGGTTCTCGAAGCCGAGCGGCCGGTGCTGTTTGTCCCGGCCGCGCTCCGAGACCAGACCCGCGCGCACGTTCTTCCGCTCGCTCGAAAGCACTTCAAGCTTCACCCGCGCTTGCGGGTTATCGGATACTCCGAGCTCTCGCTTGCCAAGAACGCCGAGATGCTCGAACGGTTGCAGCCCGATGTCATCGTGTTGGACGAGTGCCATGAAGTAAAGGCAAAGACGGCCGGACGCACTAGGCGTCTCGTGAGGTACTTTCGCGAGCATCCGGAGACGGTCTGCGTTGCGATGAGCGGCACGGTGTCGAACCGTTCGCTCAAAGACTTTGCTCACATCTTGCAGTGGTGTCTCGAGGACCGGACTCCGTTGCCGAGGTCGTGGCGAGAGCTGAGCGTTTGGGCCGACGCGATAGACGAGGGCGTGGAAGACGACGCCCGCGCGGCACCGGGGGCCTTGTCGGTGTTCTGCCGCGACGGAGAGAACGTGCGGCAAGGATTCCGCCGACGGTTGGTCGAGACCCCGGCCGTGGTTGCGTCCAGGGAAGACGACCTCGGGGTGTCGCTGAGAATCCAAAGATATGAAATGTACGTGCCCGAGAACGTTCGCGCGGCGCTGTCGAAGTTGAGGGACACGTGGGAGACCCCGAACGGCGACATCGTGACCGAAGCGGTAGACCTCTGGCGGCACGCGCGCGAGCTGGCGCTTGGATTTTGGTATCGGTGGGAGCCTCCTGCGCCTCGGGAATGGATGGACGCGCGGCGCGAGTGGAAGCGGTACGTGCGTGAGACGTTGAAGAACAATCGACGCGGGCTCGATACCGAACTCCAGGTGTGGAATGAGTGCGCGCGAGAAGGTACGTCGAAGGTCTGGAAAGATTGGCGCGACATCAAAGACGCCTTCAAGCCGAAGTCGATTGCCGAGTGGGTCAGCTACTTCGCGTTGAAATACTGCTCCGACTGGTTGCGAGAGGGAGGGATCGTCTGGACCGAGCATGTCGCGTTCGGCGAAGAGCTGGCGAAGCGTACTCCGTACACGTACTTTGGCGCGGGAGATTCGCGGATACTCGACACGACCGACCGCGCAATTATCGCCTCGATGTCGGCGCACGGGCAAGGCAAGAACTTGCAGAGGTGGAATCGGAACCTGATTACCGCGCCGCCGTCGTCGGGCAAGGTCTGGGAGCAGTTGATTGGGCGCACACATCGACAGGGACAGGAGGCGGACGAGGTGCCGGTGGACGTGATGCTCCACGCTCCGGAGCTCGAAGCGGCGTTTGCTCAAGCGCGGGCCGATGCGGTGTACCTGGAAGACGCGCTTGGTAATAGACAGAAACTCAACTACGCGGATGTCGTAGTGTAAAGGAGGAAGAAGATGCATGAGACTAGCGCATCGGGGTTGGTACACAAGAAAATGTTTGATCAAGTAAAAGCCGAGCGCGATTCCCTACTCGACGAGGTAGAGCGGCTAACTGCAAGCATAGAACGTCAGGATGTAGTGTGGGAAGAGAGATTGCGCGTTGCCACACAAACAGCAAACGCCCGTGCGCTTGCCTTTGGGGAGCAGGCCCACAAGATAGCCGAAAAAGCAGCGGCCGGAATTCCTGCGCCTGTCATCAATCTGCATGGCGAGGATGCTGTCAACGCTGCGAAAACTCTGAGCGCCCGCGCGGAGTCGTACAAAGCGAAGCTTGATCGGGTGCGGAGCATCATCGAGAAGCGCGCAATACCGGTCAAAGGGTTGTATCCCGGCTGTGTTGGTTGTGATCAATTGGATTTTTGCAACGGCGAAGCAATCCGCGCCATCCTAGCCGACGCACCCGAGCGCGGGCACTGGACGCGGGAGCCACCGGAGGAGAACGGCGGCGGCCGATGACCGACCTTGAGCTCATACGTCTCTGGCATTCGTTCCCGCACTCACCCCGGCAGTGCCGGAGCTACCACATACCGACCGATACCCGGTGCGAAATCTATCCGACCCGCAGTACCTCCGAGGGCGTGTACTGCTATTACCACTGGACGCGGTTGCCGAAGTGCGAGGAGTGCGGCCGGCCCGCTTCGGCGCGTCTGAGAAAAAAACGTATGTGCCGGCGCTGCATTGTTGGCGAGGACACGCCGGAAGTTTTCGAAGTGCAGCATCAATCAGCGTTGGGCTGGATTCAGCCCGGAAGGAGAAACCGTCATGACTCCCGTTCAACTCGCGATAGAAGCCGTCGCGGGAATGATCCGCGCGCTGGCGGAGTGGAGAAGAAGAAAACGCGAAGCCCGCTTCAAACGAAAGCGGGAGAAGGCGATGAAAGAGATTGAGGTCGCGCTCAAGCGACGCGAAGCGAAACTGCGAGAGCTGAGAAACGAGCGACGGCGCGCCGAAAACCTCGAACGGTTGCGCGAGCGCGTAGGCCCCGCGCGTCCGCTTGACGGCAATCCCTACGACGGAGACCCGTCATGAAATGGATGGTAGCGATGCTCCAAGACGACAGCGGATTGCTCGACCGGAAGCGCGTTCAGGAGCTCGTGGTCTGGGACGATACCGAAGTCATCAAGGTCAAGAGCAAGCAAGGCGAAGTTTTGATAAAGCTCGTGAGGTCGGATTTGTTCTTGACAGATTTTGCCAAATCAGATAAACAGGGCAGATAAACCAAGCGCGCTTTCGAGCGCCAAGCGCCGCACGGCGGCGGAGAGGGAAACGAAAATGAACAAACCAAACTGGCCATTCCCAAATCAAAGTGAAGACCCCCACGTGAGCATGCCGCAAGGGCAGGCACCCTACCCCGCGCAACCTTCGCAGGGAGGCGGCCGCGACCCCTTCCAGCGCACCGCCGAAGCCGACCCCAACCAGAGGAGCGTATACCCGGTGCCGGGGGTGTACCCCGCACTCATGGCCGACTCGCTCAAAATGATTCAGAGCCGCAAGGGCGAAGACCTGTTCGTCGCGGAGCTGGAGATACTCGACTCGCAGGTCGACGACCGCCCCGCCGGAACTCGGATGTCGTGGATTGTGAACTACAAGCACGACTCAGCACCCGGCAACGTCAAGGCGTTTTTCTGCGCGCTGATGAGCACGACCGAGGACCAGGTGACGGCCGATGCGCTTCGGTATGCCTGCGGAGTTCAGAACCCCTGTCAAGGGCGTCTTGTGAGACTCGAAGCGAGCAACACCAAGACGAGAGCGGGAGGGGACTTCACGCTTTGCAACTGGCAGGTGATACCCGAGAACATGCAGGCGCAGGCGGGCGAGCTGCGCAAGCGCGCCGGGTTCGGCGCGGACATTCCGTTCTAGGAGGTACAAATGAAAATCAGAGGAACATTCAAGTGCGAAGTGCTCGGGACGGCAAGCGTCGACCCCGAGCTTCACGAGAAATTCATCGCAAGCAAGACCGCCGACAAAGAGAAGGTCAAAGAGGAACTGTCCGCGCTGCCGACCGAAGAAGCCATCGAGAACGCCGTGACCTGTTTTCCGCGTGGAGAAGAGGGTACGGACGGGCCGATTATGTTCGACTACCAGTTCAAGGGGTTTCTCAAAGAGGCCCTCGGTGTGCTGGTCGAGACGCAGAAGCGCGAGCTGAAGGGGCAGGGTGGAGGCAAGCTGTTGGTCAGTAAGTACACCCACAAAAAAGTCGTCGACAACTACGTGTTCGTGTTTCCGCGAGAGATTCCCTTGGTGCTGCCCGAGGGCAAGGGAATCACGAAATGCACGCGGCCGTTGCGCGCGCAAACCATGCGGGGTGAGCGCGTGGCCCTGGCCACGTCCGAGCAGCTCCCGAGGGGCACGACGTTCGAACTGGAAATCAGACTCTTGCAAGAGTGCCTGGCTCCGTTGGTTGTTGAGTGTCTGAACTACGGCGCGCTCAAGGGGCTCGGCCAGTGGCGGAACAGTGGTAAGGGTAGGTTTGAATGGGAAGAGATTTTGTAGACGCGCGAAGGCTGGGCTTCGCAAGGCGACGTGTCGTTTCGCAAGGGCGAAGGCGGCGCTCTGCAGGGCGACGCGCTGTTTCGCACGGGCGAAGGTCTGCGCGGCAGAGGCGGCGCTACGTGTCGAATCGCACGGCCCAGCAACGGCGACGAGGGGCGAGGTGGAGTCCGGCTATGCTTCGCAAAGACCTCGGAGTAATCCGAGGTGCTGAGTTCTAAAACGAAAGGAGGGTCTTTCGCGGGTAACAGTTCCAAGGCCGGGGACCGGTCCCGGCCGATGGGCGCGGCCGTCACGGCATGGAGCGGTCAGAAATTTTCTAAATTGTCGAAGAGCTGACCGCCAGGGTTCGAATCCCGACGCGCCCCCAAGGAGGAGTCGCTTGAAGCCCGTTCTCGTCATCGACACCGAGACGCACTTGTTCTCCCCTGGGAACATGGCGCCCAAAATCGTCTGCGCGTCGTACGCGTTCGGCGACCAGTCCGGTCTCCTGGTGACACCCGGACAAATCGAAAACCTGTTCCGCGATGCTCTCACCGAAGCGAAGAACGGGACGCTTCTCATTGTGGGACATTACGTCGCTTATGACATGGCGTGCGTCTGCGCCAACTTCCCTGCGCTGCTCCCTCTCGTGTTCGAGGCATACGATGCGGACGGTATCACCGACACGGCGAACCGTGAGCGACTACTCGACATCGCCGAAGGGACGTTTCGGATTGCCGTCTCCGCCGATGGCGACACAACAAAAACAGAGTACTCACTTGCCGACTGCGTCAAGTACAAATTCGGCGAGCATCTGGAAAAGGAAAATACGTGGAGGCTACGATACGCCGAGCTCGACGGCGTGCCTCTCGACCAATGGCCCGAGGAGGCCAAGAGCTACGCCATCAAAGACGCGACCTCGTGCTACCGGCTCTACCTCGCACAAGAGGAGAACAAGCGACGGCTGAACTACTACACTCCGACCGAGTTCGAAGAGTCGCGCGCGGACTTCGCGCTCAAGCTCATGACAAACCACGGCATCATCACCGACCAACCGCGCGTGCTTTCGTTTTGGAACGAAACGGTCGAGAGGATGGACGTACTCGCCGACCAACTTGTCGGATGCGGACTCGCTCGGCTGAACAAGAAAGGCAAGCAAACCACCTTGTTCAAAATCGACACGGTCGAGACCGACCGCGCGGAGCTGCCGGAAATCTCTCAAGACCTGAAACGCACCCGCCAGCTCGTGAAGGACACGTTCCCCGGCGACCCTCCGTTGACTCCGAAAGGTTCTATCTCGACCGCCGCCGAAGTGCTGAACCGGTGTCGGTCGAAAGACCTCCGCGCTTTGGTCGAGTACAAGGGTCACGAGAAAAACACCTCGACGTTTTTGTCAAAGCTCTTCCGCCCTCTCGTCCATGCCGACTTCCGAGGCATCGGCGCGGCGTCTGACCGGACGTCATGCTCGAAGCCAAATTTGCAGCAGCTCCCACGTGCGCCGGGGTTTCGCGAGTGTTTTGTGCCTCGACCGGGGAACGTGTTCTGCGCGTGCGACTTCGATACTCAAGAGATGCGGACGCTCGCGCAGTCGTGTCTCGACATCTGCGGTCGGTCGAAGTTGGCGGAGCGCTATCAAGCGGACGCATGGTTCGACCCTCACCTAGAATTCGCGGCGGGGCTTCTGGGGCTCGACGTTGCCGCCGCGAAGGCGCGCAAGGAAGTGGGGGACAAAGAGGTCAAGAACATGCGGCAGGCGGCTAAGGCCGCGAACTTCGGCTATCCCGGAGGGCTCGGACCGAACGGGTTCGTGAAGTACGCTTGCAACTCTTGGGGCCTCAAGATGTCAGAGCTTCGGGCAAAGGAACTGAAGGACGCATGGATGCATCAATGGCCCGAGATGTTCACGTACTTCGAGCATGTGAGGAACATTGTCGGGTGGAAGCGGGAGTCGCTCGGAACGATTCAGATTCCTCAGTCCGGTTTCGTGCGGGGAGCGGTCAAGTACACCGACGCGTGCAACTCGTATTTTCAGACGTTGGCCGCGCACTGCTCGAAGCGGGCGTTGTGGGAAGTGACGAAGCGCTGTTTCGTGGAGGAGACTTCGGCACTGTACGGGTCGAGACCCGTGTGGTTTGTGCATGACGAAGTGGGGCTCGAAGTACCGGAAGAGCGGGGGTGGTTAGCGGCGATTGAAATGCCGGTGATTATGGTTGAAGCGATGAATGTGTACACGCCGCAGGTACCTAGCAACGCAAGCGCGGTGCTGATGGAGAGATGGTCAAAAGCGGCGGAAGCCGTGAAAGACGAGAAAGGGAGGTTGGTACCGTGGAGAGAAAAAACGAACTGCTAGAAGCCGTGGCATGCCATCGTTGCGGCGAGAGAATCGAAGAGGTCGAAATGCCCTACACGAAGGAACGCCTCTGCAAACCCTGCTTCCGTAGAGGGCTTTACTGGCGGCCGGGCGCGCCTCCTTTGGGAAACTTTGTGCAATATCCGGGATTCTTTCGTCTCGAATGCGGCACCAAAGCAGTTGCCCCCAGTCTCTCAAAGACATGGTGGCAAGCAGGTTGTGACCCCTATCGCGATGGAGAACCTACGTATGGAAGGAGTGGTTAACGTGAACAAGGAGAACATATTTCAGGAATTGCTAAGACATATCGAAGGACATCAATGTGACCACAAAACACCGCTCAGAGCTCACTTGGCATGGGAGTCTCTGTGTGCTGGATATGGACAAAATCCTGATGACTTTTTTGAGACAATGCCAGCGGAGGGAAATCAGACTATAGAAATTTCGGATCTCACTTTCTGCTCGATCTGTGAACACCATCTTCTCCCCTTCTGGGGTATAGCATCGATTTCCTACAAACCACAGAAATTGATTCTGGGGTTGAGCAAGGCTGGCAGAGTTCTTGAAGTATTTGCGCGACGCATCCAGATACAGGAGCGAATCAACCAGCAAGTAGCTGAATATCTCTTTGAAAAGTTATCTCCGAAATGGGTCGAAGTTGTGACTGAGGCATTCCATCTATGCATGAGCTCCCGCGGAGTAATGCAAGTGTCGGCAAAAACAAAAGTGATTCAAAGAATAGCAAGAATAGCAAAATGATAGCTTACGCTTCTCGCACGGGAACAAAACGCAATTTGGCTGCATTGAAAGCGGCTGGATGGCGGTTGCTTGTGTCTGCCGCTGGCGTTTTGAGGACGGAAGGATTTAGATATGCATTAGACAATGGGGCATGGTCCGCATATACGCAGGGCCGTCCATTCGATGAACGACTGTTTGTTACAGCTCTACGGAGACTTGGGTCCGGAAGTGACTGGACCGTTTTGCCAGATATTGTCGCGGGAGGTCTTGCTTCGCTAGAGATGTCGTTGCGATGGATGCGGCAAGTACTGGACGAATCCGAACGAGCATTATTGGCTGTTCAAGATGGCATGACACCAGAAGACATCAGGCCTTTTATTGGCCCACGTGTCGGGATATTCGTTGGTGGTTCTACTGAGTGGAAATTGGGCACCTTGTCGGATTGGTGTGCTTTGGGACGCGAGAAAGAATGCTGGGTTCATGTGGGGCGCGTGAATACAGTCAGACGTATTTTCTGCTGTTCAATGTATGGTGTTACAAGTTTTGACGGAACGAGCGCGTCGCGGTACGCACTAACTCTTCCGAAACTAGACGCCGCAAATAGGCAGCTCCCATTAGTTTTTGAGGGATTGAAATGAAAACGGGAGGTTGGTACCGTGGAAGGAATCCTGATAGCCGTCGACCCCGGCCGCGTGCTCGGCGTCGCCGTGTTCCGCAACTCGATATTGTTAGACGTGGGGCTGTTGTCCGCGCCGACAATTCGCGAGCTTCACTACGGTCTGTTTCAGTTGCTCGAAGCCCACAAGCCGAACCAAGGTATCGTGGAGGTTCCGCAGGTGTATCAGCAACGACGCTGGAAGGGCGACCCGAACGACCTTATCGATGTGGCCGTTATCGCGGGTGTCGCGGGCGCCGCGCTCGCTCCGTTCTGCGAGACGTTGTTCATCAAGCCCCACGTCTGGAAAGGGTCACGACCGAAGGCGGTTGACAACGAGTACACGCTATCGAAGCTCACCGAGATGGAGCGCGAGATAGTGGACGGCGCGGGGCTGACGAAGACCAAAAGCCACAACGCCATCGACGCCATCGGTATCGGGCTATGGGCGTTGGAGAGGAGATAGAGATGTTGAGAGAAGAAGACCTCGACAAGCTCGTGAAGTATCTGGACCGGCCCCGGTCGGTCGAAGAAGTCATGGAAGAGTTTGAAATCTCCGAGAGGTCGGCGTACCGATACTTCAAGGTGCTCGAAGACCTAGGTAACCGCGTCGCAAGGTTCGGCACCTGCCCGACCCGATACCAGGTGATCCAGTGATTGAACCCTACTATGCCGAAAAGGACATCGTCATTTTTCACGGTGATTGTCGCGATGTGTTGCCGGAACTTGAGCCGGTTGACTGTGTGATCACGGACCCGCCTTATGGAATGAACTGCGACACAGATAATAGCCGGTTTACAAACAGAAAAGGCAGCCAAGATTCCCCCGGCGTTGGCGCGGGCGTACCGATAGTTGGCGATGACAGACCCTTTGACCCGTCGCCTTGGCTCGAATATCCGCGCGTGGTGCTCTTTGGCTGCAATCACTTCGCGGCACGTCTGCCCGTTGGGTCTACACTCGTATGGATAAAGCGGTTTGATCCCGCGTTCGGCTCGTTCCTGTCGGACGCGGAATTAGCATGGATGAAAGGCGGGCACGGTGTCTACTGTTTCCGCGACTTGTCCATGAATGGCGAGGCCAGGCACCGCAAACACCCGACACAAAAGCCGCTGCCCTTGATGCTATGGTGCATTGAAAAGGCGGGCGGCGACGGAACAATCCTCGATCCATTCATGGGCAGCGGCACCACGCTAGTCGCTGCGAAGGAATTAGGCCGCCGCGCTATTGGGATCGAGATCGAAGAGAAATACTGCGAGATCGCAGTCAAGCGTTTGGCGCAGGAGGTGTTGCCGCTATGAACCTCGGTCTACTGCTCATCTCGAAGCGGGTACTCATGCGGATGTACGCTTCAGAAAAATTCGCGTGCGAGGTAGGCCGCGCGCTACGGCAGCACGGACTTGACCAGGCTCCCCGAGCGGCGGCGCTGAAACACGGGGTTCGGCTTGTATCTCAGTTCGCGGAGTTCGGGGTGGTGACACTTCACGACAAGAACGGCAACCCGAGAACGTCCGTCGTGCTCGATGACGAAGGATGCTTTTCGTGATCAAAAAAAGGAGAACCTAAAATGAACATGCCCAAAGACATCGACGTTCAAGCGGCCGCGCAGCCCGCCGCCGAAGAGGCGTCGCAGGTCTCGAGCGAGTGCCTCAAGTTCGAGGTCAACTCGAACAAGGCGCTCGAAACCGCCGTGGTCTGGATTGCGATGATAAAGAACCACTCGAAGGTACTCGAAGAAAAACGCAAGAGCTTCACCGCTCCGCTTCGCGAAGCCCTCGACCGTATCAACGCTTTCTTCAAACCAGCTTCCGAAGCACTCGCTCTTGCCGAGATGACGCTCAAGAACAAGGTCTCGAAGTACTCCATCGACGCGGCGGTCGAACGCGACAAGGTGCTCGCCGCTGTCGACCCGAACGACGGTATCGACGCGAAGCAAGCCGCGCTCGTCAAGGCCGACTCGCTACAGGTGCCGAAGTTCCCGGGGTTCTCACTGCGCGAAACCTGGCAGGGCAAGGTCACTGACAACCGAGCCCTCGTCAAGTGGGCGGTCGAGAACGGCCGTCTCGACCTGCTTGTCGCCGAACACAAGCCTCTCATCGCGCAAGCCAAGAAAGACGACCGGGACCCTGGCGTTCCCGGGTTCAAAGCGTCGAAAGTCAGAACGGTTGTCATCACCCCTCAGAAAGTGGTATTGTCCTGAAAACCTTCTCTCTTCTTCCTCCCTCCGCCCGCGAGGAGATCCCCTCTGTTCTTCTCGCGGGCGGCGCTCCCCCCTCAAACTTGCGGCGCTCGCTTTGGTCGAGTACAATCGGAGCAGCTACACAAGCCCGTATCAGGGCAACCAATCCAAACAAAGGAGGACCGTTTTGCGAAACAACTACAAGATTTATTGGGAGACCATCTTGACGCTGATGGCGTTC
>Ga0180437_10000964_pt1 | contig 51020 bp, 74 predicted proteins | sample SS_ome_4_FD_132410 | JGI IMG/M metagenome (GOLD analysis project Ga0180437, IMG submission 132410) | Hypersaline lake sediment archaeal communities from the Salton Sea, California, USA - SS_3_D_1 metaG | ecosystem: Environmental > Aquatic > Non-marine Saline and Alkaline > Hypersaline >... | reverse complement strand
TCTGTTTGTGCCCGCTGACTCTCCTGGGATGGTGGTAGTGGGAGACGACTCGGTGGACGCGGCCGGGGGGGACGAACAGGGTATGCCTATCTTCGCCGGGGAGGACGGTAGTATTGGACTGCCACATGATCTCTCAACCCTGTATATTGCTACTGATGTGGACGGCTCAGAAGTGTGGGGCCTGTCCATGCTAAAGAGGTAGGAAGAGGTAGCCGGAGGCAGAAGATGAAGGGTGGTCTCGAAGTACGCCGACGTATTTCCATCGTGGATCAGCCGACTATAGCTGACCTGTGGTATACGTGTGAGCCGGGATTTCAAGGCGATACGACTGGGAACGTGGCTATCCTGGCCAATACGATCTACGCACGGCCTATCTATGTCGGGCAGTCGGTGTGGCAGAATATAGGGGTGGACCAGACCTCTACCGCAGTGGGGACGATGGACCTGGGCATCTACACGGTGGGGGCTGATGGCTGGCCGGATGTAAGGCTGGCACATGACAGCGGGAACGACTTGTCGGCGGCTACTGGGGCTGTTCTGATTCCTCTTGGGCCGACGAGGTTTCCGACTCCGTGGGTGTGGGCGTTGCTGCTGTCGAGCACGGCCCTGAACATGGCCAGGGTAGCACAGCCCGCCGTGTACGCCAGGTGCGGGAGAGCGTCGATAGGTCAGGATTCAGCCAGGTTCTTCTACATGAGCAGGACGTATGGTGATGGGCTGCCGGCGGATATGTCAGCTCTAGTGGCAAGCCCCGGATTTACCCAGGACGTTACCTCCGACATCATAAGGTGGTCTGCTGAGGCCAACTAGGGGAGTAGTGGTATGGGCCAGAGATCGCACACGTCGGCCCCAAATACTCCCCGCATGTCTGTGCCTATCATCGCGGGCAAAGTCGCCGATACTACAGCTACAGTGAACTTGACGATGGATGCCTCCGTGGAGGGGGGCATTGTCGTTAGGGAAGATGGCGGGGCGTATCCGGCTGAACCTACGGCGTGGACCTCGTATGCGGCCGGGGAAGTAATCGAGGAGGACCTGACGGGGTTAGCGGCGGATACACTGCACCAGGCAAAGCTGCTGTACCGGATGCCCGGCGGAGCAGTAAGCATGTCGTCCTCGGAGTGTAGCTTTCGGACGCAGAGAGCCGCTCTCTCAACATTTAAGTTCGGGATAGTGGCGGATCACCATGCCCACGGCAGTAAGCGGAACGGGTATACGGATCGGATTGAGCTTATCAGCATCACGCATCAGAATATGATTGATGCTGGGCTGGACTTCTTCTTTGATCTAGGGGACTCGATCCACTGTGAGAACATAAGCTGGGGGTCTGCTAGGACGCAGCACGAAGCAGAACGTAGGCACCGTGAGTATAGGGACCTGATTGGAAGCCTTGGGATGGCTTGCCCGCTCTTCTTTGTGCAGGGGAACCACGAGGGCGAGCAGAAGTGGCGGACTGAGCATGGTGATCCGACGCCGGACCTGGCGTTGGCCGCCCGGCAGAAGTACATCGTCAATCCGAACTGGTCGGCGGACTTCTGGCAAGCCGGGGCTAGTGTACTGCCGGTGGGGGACTTCTTCAAACGCACGAGTGAGTCGGTCTACGCTTGGGAGTGGGGGGACGCACTCTTTGTTGTGTTGGACCCGTACTGGAGGACTGGGACGAAGCCCCACTCGAACGGGACGGCTGACGACACCTCCGCTTATGAAGAGGACGGGTGGAATTGGACCTTGGGGCTGGGGCAATACAATCTTCTGTATAGCATTCTGGCCGCGAGTAGTAAGACGTGGAAGTTCGTCTTCGTGCATCAGTTGGTGGGAGGGAGGCAGGTAGAGGGGAGCATCACGCCCTATGGTCGGGGGGGGATTCAGTATGTGCCGTACTTTGAGTGGGGCGGCAAGAACCTGGACGACTCGGAGGGGTTTACGGCAGAGCGAGTGGGGTGGACGTATGGGTCCATCCATGACATGTTAGTGGCTGCGGGTGTGACGGCGGTGTTCAAGGGGCACGATCATTTCTATGCCTATGAAGAGTTGGATGGTCTGGTGTACGTGACGTGTCCGATGCCGAGGGATGATACATATGGGTGGGGGTTCAAGACACAGGGCGGCTACACGGATGAAGGCTCGACGTATGTGCAGAATTCGGGGCACGTTGAGGTGACTGTAACCGGGACGACCTCGGTGAAGATAGACTACATCAGGGCATACCTGGCGGGTGACGGCACGAACGGGGAGACGGCCGACACGCATACCATCTCCTAACGACACGACTAGCAGGGGCAGTTTGAATTTGTGGGAGGACGCATCTGCACGGATGCGGGGCTCGCGGCACATCTGTAGGGGCTCGGTGCGACTGTAAAATTTTCAGCGATTTTCGATTTGCCCGATGGCCGTTTGCGTGGTACGCTTGACGTGTCGGCTGGACGTTCCGGCCGTGCCCAGTAGCAGTCTAAGTTGGAGATGCCAGTATGTATGTTCAGCCCAATTTCAAGACGAAGAAGGCTCTGAAGGAGGCGGTCAAGGCCGGCCAGGATGTGTCTGTCTTTAGTCCTGGACCGTTCCCTTGTCCGCAGGATGGTAGGGTGGCAGTGGAGGGGCCTCACTATCCGAAGCCTCATACGTGGTACGCTCAAGTGTTAGCCAAGGGCGGCCAGGTCCAGAAGGTCCTTTCCTAAGTGGAGGTGCAGCATGGGACATTGGATGGTAGTAGGTATGTTGGTTGGGGTATTCATGTGGTGGTTGAACGGCATTGACCTGTAACGGGAGAAGGGTAGGTGTACGTTGCAGACATTCTTACCGTATCCGAATTATGTCCAGTCGGTGTCTGTGCTGGATGCACGACGGCTGGGGAACCAGCGGAATGAGGCAAAAGTGATACTTAGGACGCTCCTGGGAGAACTACATGGATGGAAGAAGCATCCGGCGGTCAAGATGTGGGAGGGAGCAGAGTGGGGCTTGGCCTGCTACTTGTCCGAGTGTATCGCCGAGTGGAAGAAGCGGGGACATACGAACCACATCGTCGTGCCAAAGGTGACTATCGGAGCGTTAGTGCCCTCCTGGTTAGGACGAGAGGACGTACACGCCTCACATAGGAGTCAACTCCTGGAGAAAGACCCGGAGTGGTATGGCCAGTTCTGTTGGACAGAGGAGCCGGGGCTGCCCTACGTGTGGCCTATCCAGAAGGAGGAGCAAAATGTGGACGCGGTTCATGGACATGCATAGTGGTGGCGGCCTCAAGGAGAAGTGGCAGTTCATCTATGTTGAGGCCCCGCAAGCAGAGGCGGAGGTTATCTTCTACAACAGGTTCGGACATAATCCCAATAGGATAACGTGTAGCTGTTGTGGGGAGGACTACAGTGTCTCTGAGTCGGAGACACTGGAGCAGGCGACTGACTTCGATAGGAACGACGAGACTTTCGGGCGGGGCGGCATGGACGTGGAGAAGTATAAGGAGGAGAAGGATGTGCTCGTCATCCCCAAGGGGGAGATCAAGGAGGAGGAGAGGCACGGCGAATTGCCGCAGCAGGGATGGGTCTGGGTCAGCTAAGTAGGAGTTAGGCAGATGAAGTTCTATACCGGAGATCAGGTCTTCTACTCGGAGGGTGCGTCCCACACTATGGTAGGGCTAGTTATAAGAGGGAATACTTACCTCCGTAGTGAGGGTTACTACGTGGCGAGTATTGATATGCCTCTACATGTCGTCTCGGTACCGTCTAGCGAGCTGGAACTCATAGATGGTAATGACAGTAGGCGAGAGGAGGTACGCCCAGTCCCAGACGTTCGCGGGCTCTGTGGCCCCCGACAGGGAGAAAAGTCATGCTAAGTAAGAGACAGTTCGGTTCTCGGTTCTCACGTAAGGAGCAGCTTTGGGACGCCCTCATCGTGAATATGTACGATGTGCTGGACATGGTGCCAGCCCTCCCAGTAGAAGTAGTGAGGGCCAGTGGGGGCAAGCCCGAGCATATCGTCATTCGTCGGTATAAGGATGGGTGCGTGTTCCTGGATAGCCAGGGGGAGATAGGTACGGCTCCGGCAGAGTGGTGGCCAGCTCGGGAAAAGGACGGTACAATTAAGCTGGCGGCTTTCCTAGCGTGGATGGCCTGGGGGACGCGGGGGAACCCTCCACTAAGGACAAGGTGTGGGTGTGACGCCGACGGCCTCTGTCCTGAGCATCAGAGAGCGTTGACGGTTAGCTTGGAAGCACTACAGACGGCGGCAGCCTAAGTGGAGGGAACGTATGTATGAATTACCTCCGAGAAGAAGAGGTGCTCCTGAGGTTCCTCCAGGGGAAGCAGGGAATAGGCAGGAGTTGCCAGTCCTTGGGGAGGACACTATGGGTATGGGACAACCCGATCACTGCAAAGTGGGTGGCCCGTTGGAGAGACCTAGCGGGGAAGGTGCTGGAATTCAGTCCTTCAGTACAGAAGGCCGAGTGGAGCAGGAGTGTACGGATTCAGAATCGGTTACTGAATTTGACCGGCTCTTGAGGAAGTATCTTCAGGCCATCATCGACGGCAATCGGGATGAGATTAGGCATTGCAGGGCGGCATTCGAGCATATCCAGGACAGTGTGCTGGAAGCCTGGATAGAAAAGGTCAGGTGAAGCATGTGTTTTGTGGTTGACTTAGCGAAGACATTGACGGTTCGTGCCAATGGCGAGACGGTGATGGAAGGATGGAAGGCTATGTACCCAGATGGTCGCCCATACCTCCATACGGGAGAGAGCCTTACTCCTGGCGGTAGTTTATTGTACGGGCCAGGTTTGTCCTCAGTTCGTGTGGGAAATATTCAGTTGACCCACCGTAGTGTGAGGGGGCAGTATATGTCCGGGGCGGGCCTTCACGTATGCCTGAGCCGGAGCGACGTGCACAGGTGGCTGGAGTATATGGAGGCACCCCGTAGAGTTAATTTGAGGCAGCTGAGGGTAGTCCGAGTCCACTTCAGGTGTAGGGACGTAATTGCCGTCGGCCTCCAAGGCGTGGTGGGACGTAAGATAAAGTGCACGTCCGTCCTTGAGTTGGAGATCAGGCAGGAGGATTGGGATGCTTCTACTAAGGAGATGGAGGCCCACCAGGCGTAGGCACGCCAAGGAAGGAGTTGAAGTCTGATGTGTAAGGACAATAACAAGAAGGAGCCGTACCTGATCCAGAGTAAGGAGGAAATGGAGGGGTGGCCGCCGTTCCCCTTCCCTAACCTGTCAGACCCGGAGGAGTTTGGTGGGGATTTTGTCGTGCCGGAAGTGGAGGGGTGGGAGCTTGAGAGGCAGTTGTTCTGTGACAGTAGTGGGCTCGGCCGGGAGCACGAGCCCTCTCTGACGGTGGGGCAACTCAAGCGTGAGTTGAAGGTTGGGTATGGGTACGCAATTATAGCTAGGGGGCCATTCCAAGTGTATCTGGGGGAGTTCACCCCTCTAGCGACTGCCAAAAGCGAGCACGAGTGGGACGAGAACACCTACATGCTTGAGCAGGACGACCCGGCCCAGCAGCATAGGAGGGGTAGTGATGGCCAGGATGAGTAGGTGTCCGATGTGTCCTGGGAAGGGTGTGTTGCTGGGGAAGCTGGGAGCACGCTCGCACTGGAGATGCCGGGCGTGTGGGATGCAATGGTCGTTCGTCGATAGCAAGTATTTGTCCAAACCCAAGAAGGAGCGTAAGGTATGAGCACGATCTTGAGAATCCACGTTAAGAGTCAGGATTATGGGGAGTTTGTGGCGGAGGTGACGTATCAACCTGATTCGGTCTGTGATGGCTGCTCGTCTCCGTATCAACTGGAAGTGACCGACGCCAGGTGGGGTACTTTTACAGGGGAAAGGTCGCAGAATTATTCTCCCGTGAAGGCAGCAGCACTAGCGAGTATGTCGAGGTTTCTATTAGGGCAGCATCCATTTGGGGGGGAGTGGGCACTCAAGGAGGACTTGGCCCGGTACGTGGGCACGGCAGGAGCGTCCGCCTTGGTACAGTATTTGGGCCGTGGTGGGGCAAGGTCAGTCCTGGAGCAGCTCCAGAAGGTCGCTCTCGAAGTGTAAGTGGCAGTGTGAATTTGTGGAGCCCCGGCCCTTGTAGTAGGATAAGAATTGAAGCGGGAGTGTCCAAAATGAGGGTACGACAAGGCGGAGAAAAAAAATCGGGACCGACTGGTGCCGTAAGTCACGTGGCGGCAAGGGCTTAGCATTTAGGGCGGTTAACGATCTTGATTTTCCGCCCCGTGTGGGGTATGCTGTGGATGTCGGGCGATGGCCTGGCTTGCTCTTTCACAAGTGCAGAGGCGACAAGCACAGATAAGGATAAGGTGCTAACATGTCAAAGAAACAGAGCAGTACGGACGTTCTGGAGTTCACGCCCGTTCAACCGGGCACAGCGGACCCCTACGGTAGGGTACTGGCGAAAGCTACAGGCTTGCGAGCGGGGTACACTGCCGATGGGTCGCTCGTGCTAGTGGTCCAGCAAGCGGAGTCTTTTGGGTTAACCGATAATAGTCGGCCGAGTCCGGATGGCAGCTTGCAAGCGGACCGGTTCGGCAAGCCGAAACACCCGAATGCGACGTTGGCCAACGGTGCAGTGACAGGCCCGCACAACATGCGGTTGTCCTTATTTTGCTATAGGCTGGCCACCCCTGAGGAAGTTCAGGCCGATACGGCAACCCAGCCGAAGTCCGCCGCTCCGTTGCCGTTGCCGACCGCACAGCCTGTTAGGGGTAAGGCAATCCCCCAGCCGACCGCAACTTGTGGCACATTGGCCGATGGCACGATCAAGTCCATCGGGGGACATATGATGGTGTATGTTGAGGCTGAGGGACGGTTCGTTCCGGTCGAATAAGAAGGAGGTGACGACCCATGCCGACCGGAACGTTAGAGCAATTGGCGGAATGCAAGCACCTACGTGAGCAACATGGATCGAAAGCAATATATCGGGCGGATGCGGCTGAAGGTACGTATCGGGCCGCCATATTTCGACTATGGACGTATGCCTGTAGTCTCAAGGTCTGCAACCCCGATAGGGCCCGTAGGGCGCTGGAGAACGCCCAGACGGCCGTAACGGACGCACAGGCCGCACATAGCGAATTGCTCGCAGTCTTGAAATGGTGTCGGGCAGTAGGGCTTGGCGGAGATCAGTTACAACACATTGAAGAAGTAGCCGCCCGGTGCGGCGTCTATCTAGGCAGTAAGCAGAAGTGATACAATCGCTTGTCGCCTTCTTGTGAGTGGACTGCCCGGCGTAGGGCAGTCGGAGCCTCAAACCCCGTGTCGGTTGCCAGCCGGCGCGGGGTTCTTTTACGCCCGGACATAGAAGCCGGAGATACCCCACCCCATACCTTAAGACATGCCCATGTCCACTAAGTGGAAGACCCCACTGGCCCCCTAGAGAGGCCCCAAAATGTGAGGAAAGGGTAGATTTCTACCAAAAATTCTCACTTTAACCCCCACTGCTTCTCAACCACATCCGTATATCCGCCTATGTAACACCCGTAAGTCGTGCTGCGGCCCGCCCTTACAGCCGTGCAGCCATACTCGAATAAGTAGAAGTGTGAGTGAAAATCGCCCTTTTCGACCCCTTCAGGGGGGTGTTTTTCGCCCACTTATACCCATCCTCCGTAAGTCCCGCAAGGACAGGCATTTATGAGAGGGCCTCCAGGGGGAGGGGGGTGTGTACCTCCCGTCCGATAACTACCCCTTTATGGTTAGGTAAGTATATTTATTTTCATATACAGGAGTCTACCAGGAGTACAGGTACCTTAACTATCTACACCCCGGCGGACACACACCCACCCCCCTCTGGCGAGGCTGTCATAAGTCGCCGTCGCAGCGGCACTTACGGCAGATGCCAAGTTTTCAGCCGAAACGTCGGCGTTTTTGACCCCGCCACGGCCGATTTACAGCCACGCTTCTACTTTTTGAAGCCTGGCTTTGCGATGTAACTCGTTGCCCCGCCGGCACTTACGCAGGCGACTTGCAGATGCGAAAGTCCGAACTTCAAAACGTGCCCAGTCGCGTCCGATAACGCTTCGCCGGTAGAGGTAGGCGACCTGGAAGTCCATTTCACACTTCCGGGCTGGCGGATTATTTTATGAGGATGCCGTTGACTTTTATTCCCGCCGGTATAGAATTGGCAGTTTACCGCCACCTGCTAAGTTGGAGCTGCCACATGCCTGACAACAGCAACCTGACGAAGTTCTTGCAGCCCTACCCGGACGAGCACGTCCTGGGGCCGGCTCTCCGCCTTCGGTCCATCTACAGCCTGGCGGACGAGTTGCACCTTACGGAGGAGAAGGTGAAGAAAATCCTCGGCACCTTCCACATCCCTATCTTCAAGCTGGAGGAAGACAACACCAAGCGGGAGTTCTTCTCCTTGGCTGCCCTGGAGCTGGCACTTTTCCATGCTCTCATGCCGGAGGACATCCGTGCCGACCTCTCTCCATTGGAGAAGGAGGCTATGGTCGTCATGGCCGGCTGCCTGTACGAGACGGCGGACGCCAAGCTCCTCTCGGCACGACTGGAACAGCTAGGTCGAGCTATTGCACGCAAGGTCCTCCAGCAGAAGCCAAAGGCCACCACCAATGCCTAAGCGAGGACGCCCACCCCTACGTAAGCCTCTCCAACGCCGCCAGCACGACTCTGGACGGCAGGCCATAGCACTCAGGCCGGCGGAGCCCCCAGAGGAAGTGACGGCGGAAACCATCCTTGGCTTCTTCCACCCGCACTCCTATGGCAAGGCCCTCATTAAGTCGAAGTGGACAGTCCAGGATGAGACGGACAGGCTTGCGGCCCTGGCCCGCCAGTCCCAGCATCCGGCTATTGCCCTGGCTGCCATTGAGTGCTTACGCAAGCGTGTCCATGAATCCGCCGTCTTAGGCGGGTATATCCAGACCGGCGAGGCCACCTTAGAGCGGGATGCCAGCGGGGAACGCCTGCTGGCCACCGAGTACCGATCTCGGCTCACTGGTCTTGGTAGCCGTGTCTCAGACTCACTCCGTCAATCCCTGCCACAGATGCAGGTAAACCAATCCGGCCTCTTACCATCCCCGAAGGAGAAGACAGATGCCGAACTTCAGCGAGGACCCGACCCCGGACGAACTAGCCAGCCGCTCGGGCAAAATCCGGTGGAAGAAGAACCAGCGAGCACGGGACACGGCGGACGTGGACCCGCCTCCAGCGACGAAGTGGGACCCTGCTCGCCACCCCAACCCGCCCAGGCCGGACCCCCCGCCGACTATCGACTACAAGGCCGCCCTGGAGCAGGCCGAGAAGCCGAAGCGGAAGAAGAGAGGCCGCCCCAAAGGCTCGAAGAACAAGAAGACCCTCTTACGAGAAGCACAGGAGCAGAAGATGACCAAGACACCACCCCAGAAGCAGAAGCTAGCCCAGAAGAAGCAGAGGAAAGCGGCCGCCGGAGCCGCAAGCCCATCTATGGCCGGAGACCCCCCACAAGGCCGCCCCTCGGTGGCGGTCTCTGCGGCCCCTGTCAAGGTTCCGGGGGATTTTCAGACGGAGTACCAACGGATACTTTTGAATCCAGTGATCCGTGGGGGTCTCTTCCGTCGTAGCCTCTCCGCCATTGCCCGGATTCGGCCGGAGGACATGCCCCCGGACCTCCTGAAGGGCATGATGGACGTACACGAGGCCGGCTGCACCAACGCCAAGCTGGTGAAGAGTACGGTCTCGTACTTGCTGGAGGTGCATCCGAACTGGTCCTCGGCACGGGCGTTGGAGGTCATCTGCGTCATGTGGGCCTGGTCCGTCTTCTCATCGGCCTTCACTTCCTTGGACTTGCCCTTGGCCCAGCCCCCAGCAGAAGTCCAGGACGAGCCCTGCCTACTGGACGGCCTCGATGACGAGTTCATGGACGACGACCACATTGATGCAGAGTTCGAGGAGGCATAATAAGGTAAGTAGTAGATGGACAGGCTCCCACCGCTCATCCAGGACCCCATCCGGCACCAGCGGGAGGAGAACCCTCTCTACCCCCTGCCGCCGGACTACGACTCGCTCAATCGTAAGCAGCAGAGTGAGGCACGTCTGAATGCCCTATGTGTGCAGGAGAACCCGGATGACGTGTCTATCGCATGGGCGTTGTTCAAGGCCCTCTACTTAGAACCACTACGGCCGGGTATCTGGTACAAGCCGCCCTACCATCCCAGTCCGCCGGCCCACTACCAGATCATCAGGGACTTGGCCCAATACCCCCTTAACATCTTCGGTTGCCCGAGGGCATTCGGCAAGTCCACCTTGGGCCGAGAGTGGGACCTCCTCATGCTCTTGACTAGGCCCTGCTTCTCCAAGGTCGCTATCAAGGCTATCGGCCCATTCTCCAAGAGGCACTTCAACCGCATCCGTTGGCAACTGGAACACAACGACCTCATTAAGAGGGACTTCGGAGAGCTAGTGCCGGCACGAGGCAAGGGCGGTCGGGGCTACCCCTTACTCGAAATGACGAATGGCTCCGTCTTGGAGTGTGGGGTGGTCACTGGGCACCTGCTGGGATACCGCCCGAACGAGTGGACATGCCACGACGTTGAGTTCGACCCCCGTATGAAAATCTCCCCTACCATCCTGACGGAGAACCTGCGGGAGCTGCTCCACAACGTCCTGATGCCGATGCTGGACGAGGGCTGCATGGGCAACCTCTGGGGCACTCTCTTAAATAGGCGGTCCCTACTGTATCACGCGGCCACCGTCCCAGAAGATGAGGAGCCCCGCTACTCCGTCTGGAATAGGGTCATCCTTCCACTGGAGATGGGAGGCAAGCTCCTCTGGGAGGAGAAGTTCTCCCGCCGACGCTTACGCTACCTCAAGCATTCGTTGGGTAAGGCCGCCTACGCCGCCCAATGTATGAACGACCCCGGCTCAGACCAGGACCGTATCCTACCCATACATCCACACTTCTCCCAATATGTCGTGACAAAGCCGGATGAGGAGCTGGTCACCAATCCACTACTCTCAAAGGCCAGGCTATTGTCGTGGGTCCGGGGCGAGCCAACCCCTGAAGATCAACTCCCCATCGTCCCAGTCGAGAGGGAATTCGGCGAGACAGTGCAGGGCTTCCACCGCTACTTGCTGGGCGACCCGATCAAGAAACCAGGCCCCAACTCGGACTTTGCATGTTGGATGGTGGTCGGGCTTGAAACGAAGTCAGCCTGGTATACCGACAACCTGTGGTTCCTGGACCTGTGGCTGGAGCGATGCCGCCCGCAAGACTTCATTAAGAAGGCGTGGGAGCTGGCCTTGAAGTGGCGTGTCCGCACGGTAGGCGTAGAGTCCTACGGTGCCAAGATCGAGTGGCTCGAACGCTTAAACTCGGAGTTCCTCCAACAGGCTCAAGTAGAGCAATGGATGCCCCGCGTCCAGGAAATCAAGTACAAGCAGGACATCCACAAGGATAAGGGACGCCGCATCTCTACCGCCTTGGCCTGGCGGTTCGAGCAATTCCGCGTCAAACTACCACGGCACCTGGAAGCCGACCACCCCTGGTCTGAGCTGTTCTACCAGGTGGATAACTTCACCGAAGACTTGGCCATGCTGCCCTTCGATGACGCCATTGACGTGGCAGCCATGTTCACCTACTTGGTGAAGCCGAGGGGGAACTACCTCTCAAGGCCGGCGGATACGGCCCCGGATGTGATGTCCATGCTGGCCAAAGGCATGAGGTACTTCCCTGGGACGAAGATACCTCTCATGGGGGCCTTGAATGCCTCCGACTTGACGCCAGAAGCAATGGCCGGTTTGCAACGCCAGGCCGAACGTGAGGCGAAGAAACACAGCCGCCGTAGTGGCCGAGGCCGTCCGTTGGGCGGTCGCCGGCTACTAAGAGGACTCTGTTAACACAAGGAGAAGCATAATGCCATACATGAAAGTTTTCTCAAAGTGCTGGGCAGTCGAATTCGATGTAGAGGGACTCCGCCTGTTCACGGACGCCGAGCAAGCGGCTGAAGCGGGGCTACTGGAGCGGTATGGAGTTTTGCCGTTTAATTGGTTTTTCGGGACGAACGAAGGCTGGGAGGGGGACGAGCACGATGGAACGTGGCAAAGCGTCTACACACGACACATCGTAGTGCGAGAGATAACGCAGGCCGAGTACCAGCGGCTACGGGACCTCCTTGGCTGCCGGACGGAATTTGGGCATTACCCCTCCCTCTTAGATGAGCCAATGTGTTACCTGGAGGAGGAAATAGCGGAGTGGGGCCTTAACGAGGAGGACAAGTAATGCTAAGGCCGAGGAAACTGTACGTGGCCTCCCACAACAGGGAGAACGCCCAATCCGTCCGTGACCAGCTCTTACGGGCAGGCCACCAGCCTATCTGTCAGTGGGTAGATCGAGCGGAAGAGTGGGATCGTGGCTGGCAAGCCCTCACCCAGAAGGAGAAGTACGCTGTCGTCTACCGCGACTTGCACGATCTGGAGCGGGCGGTAGACGGCCTAGTCTTGCTGGCCGGCCCGTCGGATAAGAGCTGGAGCGGCGGCAAGCACGTTGAGCTGGGTTACTGCCTGGCTTTACGTCGTCCAGTATGGGTAGTAGGAGAGGCCGAAAACGTCTTCCACTTTCACGATGAGGTGAAGGTCCTCTCGTCGGTCGAGGCCCTGCTGGATGCCCTTGCCCTTCCCGACTAGCCGACCTAGACTGAATGGAGGAGCACCCGATGCAGAAAATCCCAGGCGTGAAGCACGCACCGTTGGAGTGCCTGCATAAGTGGGCCGCCGCCGCCCTGATGTACTCAGACGGTATAGGACCTTGGGAGGCCACGGCCCGGATACAGTCCCTTGGCAGGAACGCCCTGTCCAAGCTGATCCGCCGCAATTACGACGGCCTGCCTCAGACCATGAAGGAGGAGCTACTGCCATGCGATTCCACGAAGCAGTCAAGATACTAGAAGAAGGTGGGCAAGTTTACCGGCCCAGAGTACATGGTACTATTCGTCTTGCAGAGGACGGGCTGAACTATATCCCGGCCCATGAGGGGCTACGTCCGATGATGTATGTACCGTCACAGGAAGATTTCCTAGCAGATGACTGGAAGGATGCCTCGCCATGCTGCCAGGCTTTGTAGACCACCGGTTGACGAAGGCGTATGCCTTGCTTGCAGAGGCATTTACGCTTATGACTCAGGTACAACTGGAACATGCGTCGGCTCCGCCTACACCTGAAGAGGCCACCCCGGAAGCCCAAGCCAGACTTCGAGACATGGTAGAACGTGCTGCCGGCCGTCCATCCACTCCACCCCAGAAGCAGAAGAGGCCGAGGCTTGCACGTCGTCTCGGCCCGGCGGATCGGACGCGGTATTTCCCTAAATCCAGTGGTGCCCAGGTATTAGAGGGGCCTTGCCTTTTGGATGACGTAGAGGATGAGCAGACTGATACTTCCGCCGCCGGAAAAGCCAGGTAAGCATAACCCGGCCTTAATTGATGCCTTAGAGCATATTTCGCAGGCTGCCATCCTGGAGAGGAACCTGCACCAGATTGGTTGGTTCATCACCTCTGGCTACTTGCAGGGCTACCGCTCCTTCCAGATCGTCAACTACGACGAGGGTACAGTCGAGCTGGAGTATGACGACCCGGACGAGTCCTTGGGCATGCCCGGTGTACCCTTCCGGTGGGAAAAGGCACTCGCCGACATCCAGACGGAGATAGGCCGCTTGTGTCGCCTAGACACCCGCCCCAACACGAAGAAGCGTGCCTTCTCCTTGGAAAGTCTCCGCGAGGCATCCCTGGCCAGGGTTTTCCTCGACTACCTGACTCGCTCGACGGAGCATAGATCATTCTACTTGGACTTCTTGACGCAGTTGGTGCAGTACGGTACGGCGGCCATAGGGTGCTGGGCGGACTCACCCCAGGCCAGCCTGTATTCGCAAGACGCCCCAGGAGTCTCAGTCCAGTGGGAGATCATCCCGCCCTGGGAGTTGCTGGGCATTCCTGCTGCCACCTCACAGCCGTCCGATCTGCGGGGGATTTGCCGGTCGAGGATGTTTCCCCTACGGCAACTGGAGCAGATGCAGGGCGTCATCCTTCCGCCTAAGAAGTATTGGGGGGAGCTGAATATCCAGGAACTCCCATACGGGGCCGTCTTTGACATGCAGACCTCGGGGGCCGGCACGCCCGCAGAAGGCGTGGGTGTTTCCTTCTCAGAGATGTTTGACCGCGAGGCCCGTGACCAGATGGACCGGGCCGCCGAGGGTAAACTCGGCAAGCCTCACCGCGACTTCGAGGAGTTCGTCCGCTTGCAGGAACACTGGCTCGTCGGGCCTGACTGGTCCGTCCAGCGGTACATCGTCCGTGCTGGGAATTGGCCTGCCGCCGACACTTCATACCAGAAGAAGGTCCCTTGCCCTGTCGGCATCGGCAAGTACCAGGATACGGGCCACTTCTATGGCCGGTCCTTCTCGTCGAAGGTGATCCCGTTCGTCTCACGCTTGGAACGGCTATTGTATCGGCTCATTGGCAACGTGGAGGATATGGACCGCTTTGGGTTCTTGCTGATGCCGATGGGGATGGGCATGTCCGAGGAGGACTTCATCGAGAAAGGTACGCCCCGTGTTATCCCCTACCAGTATGACCCGTCGTTCCCGCGTGACCCGGTGCAGGCCGTCCAGCCTGTCAACTCCTCCGACTTGCCGGGGAAGGTGGCGTCGTTCGGGGTGGACATGGTGGACCGCTCGACCAACCAGGGACCGTTGATGGGCGGCCAGGCCCCCGGCCGTGCGGACTCTGGAGAGGCGTTCCGTGTCCTGGCCGAGACGGGCAGCACGAACTTGCAGGCCGTAGCCGCCTCCATCCAGAAGGCGTATGTGTCCTGCTATCGGTGGATGCTCCACCACATGTCACAAGCCTTGAGGGACCCCGCCGCCGTGGCTGCCACGATCCCGTTGGCTCGGATTGACAATACCATCATGGGCGTAGCCGTCGGCCCAGACGGGACTATCTCCCTCGAAGGCGGAGCCCTGCCCGATCCGTGGAATGTCCAGATCGAGATTATGTCTACTGATCCGGTGCGGACGGAACGCCGCCGAAACGAGGCCATCCAACTGATGCAGCTTGGCCAGCTCGTCCCGAATGAGCTGGTCATAATGAACTACCGGGAGGACTGGGGCTTGCCCTTGGGGAAGAGGGCCTTCTACGAGAACTACGTCAAAGCCGTGATGCACAACCTCATCTTGTTCGGGGATGGACGGACGCCAGGGCCGCCTGAGAAGGCGATGCCGCATGATACGTTCGACATCCCAGCGGCCCAAATCCTGGCCTTGCAGGAGTTCACTAGCACGTATGAGTTCTCCCTGGCGTCCAAGGAAGTGCAGGATATCTTCCGCCAACGTATACGGGCGTGGACGCCGGCCGCTGGGGGCCTCCTACCGCAGGGGATGCCGAACCCAGAAGATGCGGCTGCCATGCAGGCCCAGTTTGCCGGCGGACTCCCTAACGTGGACCTCCAGAGCAGGATAACCTCCCGTGTCCAATAAGGCCAAGAAGGTGGAATTTCCCATCCAGTCTGTGAGGCTAGGAGACGAGTGCTTATCCGTGCGGGTCCCGGCACGTTGGCCTTCTAGCTTGAAGGACTACCAAGGTCTGTATTATGGGCATAATAATACAGTCCAGCTCAAGAAAGAGGACAATATCCCGTGGATGCTGCGAGTTTTATTCCACGAATGCGGCCATGCCATCTGGGCTAAGTTCGTCGTGCCGGCCCTGCTCCTGGCGATGGCCAGCGGAAAATACCGCCTGAACGCCAACGACCTGGAGGTCCTGACTAAGATTCTGAATCGCGTCGGGGACATAGAAGAGGCTATCGTCGAGTCATACACCACTGGCCTTTTAACCCTGATGGATAGTAATAAACCATTTATCCGGCTTTTGCTGGAGGAGAATAACACCACCAAACCTAAGAAGAAGAAGAAGAAGTAGGAGAAGCAAGAATGCCCGACCAAGACACACCGCAAGAGTGGTCCGAAGAAGTCCTCAAGTCGGAGAGGACCTTCGAGATCAATGGCCAGAAGCGTACCATGACCTTGGAGGAGGCCCTGCCCTTCCTCCAGAAGGAGCTGGCTGGCGATGCCAAGCTCCGTGAAGCTGCCCAGCTAAAGCAGTCTTTGGAAGGCGACCTGTCGGTCGTCGAGAACCTAAAGTCAGGCTTCAAGGAGAAGTCCGTGGACAAGCTCCGCACGGCCCTGAACAGCCTGGGCGTGCTCACCCAGGAGGAGGTGGACGCCATGCTCCAGCCGCCCAAACCAGTCCGAACCCCCGAGGACGAGCCAGACGAGGACGACCTGGACCTGGACTTCGACGAGGACGAACCCGGCAAGAAGCCTAAGAAGGGCAAGCAAGATAAAGCCCTACGTTATGTCCAGTCCTTGAAAGACCAATTAGATGACGCTCGGGAGGCGATCAAGCAGATGCAGGACTGGGCCTCCGACACCGAGACCAGGAAGAAGAAGGCCCAGCAGGACGCCACTGGCCTCCATGCCCGCCAGATGGTACATAGTGCCCTTGACTCCCACCCGAAACTGTCTAAAATAGTGGCGAGACTGAAGGATGACCCGGAAGCATTGGGTCGCTTTCAGGATCAGGCTTGCAATTTCGTCGGCAAGCGGTCGGCGGAGATCAAGCCCTTCGGACCCCGGACTATTTCAAAAGGTCTGGAAGACCTGGAGAAATACCTGCAAAGGACGGGTATCCGACTTGACGACCCCGATGACGGCGGGCTCCTCGATGAGGGCCTGCTGGAGTCGATTGGTCCATCTGGCACGGCAGCGTCTTCCGGCACCCACCGCCGCGAATTAAACAAGCCCGTTAGCATAAATGACCCGGACTACACCAAGAATCTGGCCTTGCGGCTAGGTGGCTTTGGGGGCTAATTCGAGTCTTGCAACGGCGTGAGACGGCCTAAGTCCTGGGTCAACCCCTAAGTAGAAGTTGAGGTCTACCTAAAATGGCCGACACTGTTATCGAGAACATGTCGTCCGTCATCGAGGTGGATTTGACTCGCGGCGTGCCGGACTCACTCCCGGCCCTCGACTCCTTGTGGAAGAAGTTTTACACCACTTGGATGGGGGTCATTCGTGACGGCATCGGGGCCAGTTGGAAGAAAATCTGGACGTTCTCCGAGAACAACTCCGGCGTGTTCAAGTGGGTTACGCCCCTTGGGCCGGCGGCTACCGCTGCGGACACCTCTGTTACGAACGATGGATATGCCCATAGTTCACAGCCTGGACTGCGATCCTACCCGAGCATGGACGACTCCGTTTGGCCTGCTTGGCTACAGAAGGAAGTCCAACTGGCTATGGGCGTCGGAAACCTTTTCCTACCCCACGAGTACAGGCGTGCTACGAAGCTCGACGCCTGTATCGTCGATGCGGTCGAACTCATCATTAAGGGGACGGCTAAGAACGTCGCCTTGGCTGAGATTGGGGCCTTCTACGCCCACGACTCGTCCCGGTCGTTGGCTATCGTGGCGAATACGCCTACCCTTTCTGGGAATAGCTGTACGTTCCCGGTCAAGGGCGGGTCGATCCGCCAGCTCCAGAACGGGATGCACGTTGACATCTACGACTATACGGACTCGTTCGCCACGAAGCTGAACGGTACGGCCCGCGTGGTGGTAGACGGCGTGCGGTACGTCGTTGACACCACGAACGATACCGGCGGCTACGGCATGGTCACACTCCGACATAACCAGTCGGGGTCGGACTGGTCCGCAGTCTTTGGGACGGCCGTGGCGACGAACGACATCATCGTCCTGGCCGATTCGTGGGATTCGACGAACACTCGGTCTTATGGGCCGGTGGGGCCTGAGTCCTGGCTACTTGCCTCTGGTGCGACTCCGTTCGGGATCAACGTCACGACCTACCAGCAGTTCGTCTCCGTCGTGAACGACGTTGATGGCAGCCTGACCGAGACGCTGCTGAACCGGATGTGGGGCCGCTACTTTAAGGCTTACGGCCTGGCGGACATCCCTGATACCATCGTGACGAGTACGGGCGTGACGACGAACTATGTCGAGAATAGGTCGTTGTCTGCCCCTGGCTTCGTCGTGAATCGGGACCAGGGTGATCGGTTCATGCTCGGCGAGGGCTATGAGATCGGCAGTGCCCCGTTCGCCTTCCACGGCCAACGGGTGGGCTGGTACGATACGCCGTTCATGCCGTCGCTGTCTGATGCTACGGATTCGACCGTCAATGGCGGCCGGCTCTGGGGCCTGAAGACACGGGACAAGAACCTGAATCGGCTGGTGCCTCCTCCGATTGGCTCGTCCAAGACGTTGGAAGGCTTCGGCCGCGAGATCGAGTTCACCTATCCGATTGGTGGCCCGATGGGCATTTGCAAGCCCTACCACGACACCAACGGACGGTCCACGAACATCATGGAGGCCCCGTTTGAGGTGATGAAGGCGATTGTCCCCAAGACGATCCCCGGAATCAAGATGACCAGCCTCAGCGAGACCTTGTAAGTCAGTGTAAGGGGGGATTGGTCGGCAGCTCCTTCTCCCTGTGCCGGAGCGGGGGGCCAAGTCAGGCAACTGATGCGGCCCCCCCTCCTATGCTGCCGGAAAGGAAGAGTAAGATGGACCTTGGAGCGTTAATCTCACAAGTTCTGTTCGAGCTGCTGCGTAGCATCCTATGCGGCTTCGGCTACTGCTTCTAACACGGCCCTAAGTGGGAGAAGGAACGATATGTATATCCCGATTGACTTCGACCCAGAATGGCACGCACTCCGGCCGCTTCCCGTGGAGGCATCCCTCCGCCGGGACACGAAACAGCCCAACATCGTCACCTACTTCCATAAGGGGACGAAGAAATGGCTCGTCGCCTTGAAGAGTGCCAACGGTCGCCAACTCTTGGAGCTGGACTATGTGGACGGCGTGGACGGCACACAGACGTTCCCCCAGTCGCGTGAGCACTACCAACGCCTGGTCAGGCTCCTGACCGTCCTCCTGGAGAAGAAGGAGGTTAAGCGTCGGCTACGCCAGCGGGAAGCCGCTGCCGCTACGGCCCACATCGAAGAAGAGGAGGCAATACGGGACGCCTACCTGACGATCTATCGGGATATGAAGCGAGCACATGGAGAGCACCATGCGGACCAGTGGGCTCGTCGGGTCGGCTTCAACTTTGACAGGCGGAAAGTAGCGATGCCTGGAGGCATGTACTAAATGTCTGGGCCGTATGATGACCTCTCGGGTAGCGGGATTCTCACGGGCATCGTAGCCAAAGTCCGTGAAATTCTGGAGGAGCCCGTCGATTCTTCAAAGTACGCCAACGCCAGAATCCTGGACTACCTTCGTGATGCCCAGATGGAAGTCATGCGGGAGATCAATGCCTTCAACGGCTTCAAGGTACACTGCCGGTCGAACATCACCATCACGGCGGACGCGGAGTACCTGGCCATCCCGCCTGTTGTAGGCAAACTCATTGCCCTAGAGAAGATGTCTACTAGTACGCCTGCAACGCCGAATTGGGAGATTGTCCCCTCCCATATCCTTGAGCCGGAAGGTATGGGTATCGGCCTGGAAGGTCCAGTCATCCAGATCGACCCAACCTGGGAGGAGACGCATACGCTACGGATGACGTACATCCACTCAGGGGAGGCCTGGCCCCATGAAGGCACAGCCCCAGCAGGAGACCACGACGACTGCACCATTACCTTCCCTGCTGCCCCGACAGCGGGCACGCTGGATTTGCGTGCGAATGCGTATGCGGGCTACGTCTTGAGGTTGCTGGATGCCGACTTGCAAGGAGGGGAGTACGCCATCCAGGAGGAGCGGATCATCACGGCATATGAGCCGACGACCCGTGTGGCTACTTACGCTCCGGCGTTCACGAACGAGCCAAACTACGACGGGGCGGCCGTCACTTACGAGGTCGTGCCCCTGCACACGATGAAGCTGAACTACGTCATGGCGTGTAGGACGGCCTTGATGCTGGTACGACACTCACCAGATGCAGAGAGGGCAGCAGGCATCCTGGAGGAGTACCGGATGTCCATGCGGAACCTGAAGCTGGCCTACTCTCAAGCTCAAGGTAGGTCAGGCACCACGATGAAGAGGGGCCTCGGCCGTCGAGGTCGTGGAGTCTGCTAAGTGCAAGTTTACCCACAGACAGACACATACGATGAGCGGCCGGCGAACAACATCTTGCTCGTGCGGGCATTCCTCGGCCGCGAGGACAGGTTGGGTCGTCGTGTGATGGGGATTCCACTTGGGCTGGAGAAGCCTGCCGTGCCAAGCCCGTTGCAGTTCTTGATGGGTGCAGTCTTTCTGGATGCCTTCACGGCTCCTACGGGGTAGCGTATGTCCGAGCGTATCCGCCGAGCTAATCCGAGGGAAGTCTGGGAGTATGGCTTCGGCTCACCAGCCCTGGACACGAGGCCGTCTCCCTATTTACAGCCGCCAGGTACGTTCTCTCGCTTGACCGGGGTGGACGGGAGGTACTTCCAACGCCTGCGGAGGTTCCCTGGCTTCTACGAAGAGGCCACCCTTCCATCCCAGGCGGAGGAGTTCTGGGACCCCGCCGACGGCGACTACGGTGTAGACAAGGACTACACCTTCGGAGACTCGGCCGGTAACAAGCACTACCACTACTTCTGCATCCAGGAGGAGACGAACCGTTCCGGCCTGCTTAGGGGCATTATCTTCTTAGGGCAGGACCACAACTCGAAGACGAGCTTGTACGCCTACTACTACCGGACTTCTACGAGTACGACCCAGTTGCAGAAGATCGGCTACGTCGATGGGGCTGCTGGCTCGACTACGGCAATCTCCTACATCGGGATGTCGCACAACCACCGGCATATCTTCGTCGTAGGGCAGTTGACGGATGGCACCTCCATTGATCGGGCGTTCCGGTTTAACTATGATGCCGTGCCGGCGAATGAGTCGTGGGTGGGCTGGCTGATCTCACCCTCTGAGCCTGGGTTAGCCCCTGACAATACGTTTCTGAAGGACAGTCCAGTCTCCGGTGACTATGGGCATTATAACACACAAGTGGCTGGAACAACCGCCGGAGGGTGGTTGCAGAACGGTCAGCGATATGGATTTGCTTACCGCCTTGTCTGCCCAGAGCAAGACATGTATGGCCCTTTGAGCGACATCTTAGAACTAACTGCTGCCACTAATTCTTACGTGTCCGGGTTCAGGACGAATGCTTTAGGCACCCCGGCAAATCACGGACTTGTATTTGCAGCCACCGCCTGGGCTACTAAGAGATACATTGAGTATTGGCGTACAGTTGGTTCAGGTTTTGGAGACATCAGCAGGATCGGCTCGCTCTACTTGGAACGCCGGCAGGAAATAAACATTACTGCCTATGCTGGAGGTGACCGGTTCATAGCTTTCTGGGGAGTTCGCCAGGGTGGCTTTGATGCTGCTGGCCCGTTCTTCTTTCAGACTGCGATGGTCTTCCCTCCGAGTGCAAACGCCAACGCGGGCTTGTCCGATACGGCTATGGCCAGCAGGCTAGCACTTGATCCGCAGGAAACCCGCTCGTTTGTCACCTTGCCGCCAGGTAAGAGGATCGCCCACTACGAAGGCTTGCTCGTCTTGGCCACCGACACGGTGGGTAGTGGCGATGAAGGCCCCGATACAGAGACTTTGAGGTGGTCCACCGTCAATAGGGATCGGCAAAACCTCTTCCCCTTGGAACATTACAAAGCACCGGAGGATTTGTCCGACTCCTTCAAAGAGTTAGTGCGTGCCGGGTCGTTCCTGGCGGCGGTGATGGACAACCACATCTTCCGTATACATAGGTCTGGGAGTCGGGTCTCAATAGACACGTTGCACAACCGGCACGGGGCATCCAGCCGTCACGGCATCCTGGCCATCGGGACGAACTTACTTATGGTGTCGCCCGTCGGCCTCTTACTTGTAGACTTGGGTTCGGGGCAAGTGGATGTGCTGTCAGCTTCCCAGCACAAGCTGGACAAGACGACCGAGTGGCGTGCTTCTTTGGAGGACGTGCAGGCAGCCTATGACTCGCGTATCGGGGCTGCCATCTTCCACAATCCGACCGAGGACGAGATGCTCCTGGTCTGGATGAATGAAGGCGTCCTTACGCACCTGGAAGACTGCCCGTGGGATTGGATTCTTACGGGGTCGGACTTCACCAACGGGGGCGTGACGAAAGCCCTCTTCATAAATGAGGCGTCGAAGCGTATATTCTCCGTCGATGTGGACGGCTCTGCCGATACGGCGACGATGAATGGTGGGGCTACCGGGCCGGACTACAACGGAGTCGTCTCGACATATGCAGGAGCAGTCATCACGCCCTCTGGCACACCGGCCCTGCCGACGGACAATTCCCTCGATGGATTCTACGTCCACTTCACGGTCAAGGAAGACGGCACGGAGGTCACTGGGGTTACGGGTGAGCGGAGGACAATCTCCTCCACGAACGCTACGACATTCACGATGAACAGTGCCCTGAGCGGAAACCCGACTGGGGTGCAGTATCATCTGGCCCCTATCCCGTTCAAGGTCAGTCTTTCTCCTGTAGGCATGTCCTCAGAGGGGGCGATGGACGCCTTCTCCGTTAAGAAGGTACGGGGGATGGGAGCCCTCTGGAGGGAGCTATCCGGGGATACGACGGGGGCATTCTGCAACTACCAGCTTTTCGAGGACGACTCGGATACGGCGGAGCGGACGGCCTACGCTGACATAACGACTGTGCCGGCCCATACTTATTGGTCTGCCCCGCATAGGGGGACGGTCATCGTGCCTGGGATGGAGTGTTGCTGGAGTAACTTGACCTTTGAACTTCTAGGGTGTATAGTACAGGGGTCCGAGGAGGCGTCCCGCAAGGATAGATAGTATGAGCCTTGTTGATACTCTAGCTCAATTCGGCGTGCCCTTAGCCCAGGCCGGTCTCGGCTGGGCGGCCTCCGAAGAGATCGAGAAGAAGGTGCCGCAGATCGGCGATGCCCCCATGCTCGGCTGGAACTCCAGTTGGTACACTGGCGAGAAGGGCAATGCCTACTCTGCTGGAGGCGGCCATCGCGTCGAGGTTCCTACTTCCTTACAGGCCACTTTGCCGGAGAAGCTCCAGGGGGGCATGCCCTCCTTCTTGCAGCCGGAGGAAGCCCAGGCGTTAGCGTTATCCGACCTGGCACGGACTACGGCGGCGGCTAAGACTGCCCACGATAGGTCCGTCATGGGCCTGATGAACTTGGGCAAGCTCTTGCAGGAGTTGCCTGGCGTCCGTGAAGCAGGAGAGCAGGAATTCCTTGGCACCCGCCAACGGGGCCTTGCAGCCTTCAAGGACGCCGGCCAGAAGGTAGACGACCTCCTCTACCGCTCGAAGTCATTGAAGCAAGAGGTTCTTGGCCCTGCCATGACCCAGCTCAAGGGTGCCATGCAGGCCATGACGACCTTGCGGGAGCAGACCCGTTCTGGCTTGCTGGATATGGCGAGACAGGTCACGAACGAGGTGGCTTCGATGATGGGGGCCGCCAGGCAGTCCATCGACGCTGACATCCAGACTGCCATCGACACAGAGAGAGATGAGCTGTCAAAGTTGGGCATGGGGCCGGAAGCCCTGGCCATCTCGGAGAACTCCATCCGATTGACTGGTGGGGCTGCAATGCGGCAGATGTATAACGCCCTCGTCGGCCAGGAGTCCTCCCGTATGATGGACTTCATGCTGCGAGTGGGTGAGCAGCTTTCACAGGCTGACCAGCTCATGCAGTCGGGAGTAGTCTCCATTGCTGGCTTGGGTGTCGGAGCAATCACGCAAGCCGTACTAAGCTCTGCCGATTTGCAGAAGTCCGCCGTCGTGCTGAATAACAGCCTGAAAGAAGCACAGGCGAACTATGACTTGAATGCCACTATCGCAATGGAGAACTGGATCGGCCAGATGCGGATTCAGGAACTCTCAGGCAACTACGACTATGTGGCGGCTAATATGGCCGTCGGGCCGGAGCCTGTAGCTATCCTCAGCACGACCTTACTCGGCATTCAGAATGCGTTTAAGTCTGAGGCGTATCAGGCATGGGCCACGAAGGCTGGCCTTGACATCAGTAACTTCGCCAACGCGACGGCACCGACGATGGCGTGGCTCGGAGGGGCGATGACCGGCCTCGGGTCCTTCTCATCGGCCTGGCAGACGCAGAAGTCCTACGACGCAGCCCAGGACCAGGCCGACGCCATGACTGAATCCGCCTGGATAAGTGGCGGCCTCGGTTTGGGTGGCGACCTACTTGGGGCCGGCATCGGTGCCGGTAGTGGTGGCGGTAGCAGTGAGGGCGGCGGTGACTAGTCTGGCCTCTTCCGTGGAATAGGATAGAAGAAGTGGCAACGCAACCCAATCCATCCATGATTCAGATTCCGACGGCTGCTCCGCCTCAAGTGCCCGGCGTAGGTGGAGGCGGGGGCGGTGCCAGCGTAGGCATGAACATCCAGGCCCTCTTCCAGAATGCCCTCCAGCAGCAACAGCAGCAGGCCGCCCAAGCCCGTGCTGTCGAAGCACAGGCTCGGCAGACCAACGCTATGGCCCAGATCAACCTCGTCCAGTCTGGGTTTGACGCACTTGGGCGAGGCATCACGGAAGGCATTAGGGAACGTACTCGCAAGCGTGAGCGGCAGGAAGACATCGACTTCAAGCGGGAGCAGCTCCAGTCCCAGCGTGAGACAGCCCTGGACGTAGCAGAACTCCAGACTGCCCCAGCGATGAAGAGGGCCAACCTCGCTGAAGAGCAGTTCGTAGCAGAGAAGGCTGAGCTGGCCCAGCAGCACCGGATCGCTGCCGCAAAAGATAACGTCCTGCGTGCCCAGACGGGCTACAATATGTACCGGAATGAGTACAATAACAGCTTGAAGCTCATCTTTGGCGGAGGTACGGAAGTCGGACCTGGCGGAGAAGTAGTCGCCGGCCCTATGTCCGGCTTAATGACTGGCTTGCAGGCTGCATCGGCGGAGGGCAACCGCGAACAAGTGGCAGCCTACATGAATACTCTGACTCTTACAGCTAGGAACATGCAGGCCCTCTCGGAGAAGATGTCCACCTACGGGCAAGACATACTCAAAGCTCAAGCAGGCGTAGTAGCAGCGGAGCTTGGCGTCTCAACCGAGGACGTGCTGAACACGCCGAAGGGCGAGCCCCTACGAGACGCTGAAGGTAAGCCTGTGTTCGATAGTGCCCAGGACTTCAGGCTTACTACACAGGCAACGCTGGCTGATGCCATCGTAGCTGGAGCACAGCACGCCTCCGACTCTGGCCTGGCCATCCACGATACGGCAGTCGTTACGTCCAAGATTCGGGCGGAGCTGGTACGGACGCAAGACATCCTCCAGTCGGCATCCAAAATCTACACTAAGGGGCTGTTTCACCAGCGAGCGGCGGACGGGCTTGGCCGATTCATCTTGATGGGTGAGTATGCCGACACCGAAGATGCCGTGGCCGCACTCGGACGAGTCATGGGCTAAATCTACGGCAGCGAGATGGAGCAGAGCCTTAACAACCTCATCTCCTATGTGAAAGACCCGCAGGCGAATCCTGTTACGCTCTCACACTACATCGGGATGAACAACCTCAACGGGGCCTTAGAGTCTCTGACGCAAGAGTTACCGTCGCGTCTGGACTACTGGCGTGCCGGCGGCAAGAGGGAAGAGCACCCTCGGGGCAAGGAGATGACCGAGGAAGAGCGTGCGGCAATCTCGGATGTGATGCCGACCGAGGCGGCATTCGAGGCCCTACGCCAGGACTTCCGCGATGCTGGCCTGGGCGCACCTTCAGATGCCAAGATTCGCCAGATGATGTCCTCCGGTACTGCCGTTCGTAACGCCGACAAGATGATGGAGATACTTGCCACCTTGTCCGCTATCACGTCCAGGACGGCTCCAGTCCTGGCCGAGGAGGCGACGAGGAACATCGTCTCGCTCTTGGCCCCTGAGAACGTGGAGGCCGCCGTCGAGGAAGCATTGGCGAAAGGCTCAGTCGGGGCCGGGCCGGAGGACGTGTTGCTACGTATCCTTGGGCCATCACTCTTCGACGATGCGTATGCCGAAGCCCGCCGAAACATGGTGAAGGAGTTGTCGCCGCAGCTTGACTTCGACCTCGGGCCGTTTGGGCGGCCGGCGTTTGCTCCTACGACTACTGCGAGCGGGATTGAATTAACTCCTCTTGCCGAGCCGGGGTTCTTGGTGGCTCCAGGCCCTACACCATTAGAACAAGAAGCCAACGAGGCGTTCTACAGGATGATGGGCGAACGAGAAGATAACCTACTTACTATAGGCGGGGCAGGGGAAGAGGAGTCTGGTTTCAACTTCGAGGATGCTGGCGGCCCGTACACTGCCTACCAGGAATACTACATCCGACCCGACGAGAGGAAGAAGAAGAAAAGGAAGTAGACGATGGGATTCGCAGGCTGGGCAGGAATTGCGTTACTCTGGTCCTTGGCATCGCAGGGAATCCCTTGGGCCATCAGGGCTATCGAAGAACACTACGCCGGCAACTTGACCGCTGAGGATTTGCTTGCTAGAGCCCAGCAGGCAGAGATACTTCAGCGGAAGCAGGCCAGGTCGGCGTTGGCGGCGAACGAGACCTTCCGCCAGACTACGGAAGAGGGTGCCGACCGCTTACTCCGCGAGGGTGAGATGCAACTGGCACAGATGGGCTTACGCTCACGCGAGACAGGCTACCTCTCACCCTTGGCCGAAGAGGCCCGCCGTCGGGGCATCGGCCTCGACAAGATGATGTCGGCGGTCTCCGGCCATAAGCTGATGCCGAGTGACTACCTCAATGGAGTGCCTGCCCAGAAGGACCCTGCTGTGAACGAGTGGTTCGGCTCTCGTGGAGTCCCTGTCGTGCGGAGATTGTAGAATGGCAGACCAACCACTTCCCGTCGATCCGACCAAGCCGTTCTATCCTGGGGCGACTATCGCTTCCGGCCTGAAGAACAGCCTCTTGGCGTTCTACCAGAATCCGTCTAAACAGACGATACGTGCTCTCCTGACTGACGCTCAGTTGAACGTGCCGGAGAAGGCATTTCCATACATCCAGAAGGCTTTGCAGAAGTTCAAGACGGGCCTTATCCGTCTGGACGAGTCACAGTTAGGCAAAGCCCTTCGCAAGGTTATCTCGGAGAAGATTCCTGGTGCGACCAAAGGTATTGCCGCCGGCCTCGGACAGACCTTAGAGTCGGAGATGACTGCCGCCGAGGCCAAGGCAGCACGGGCTACAGCAGGGCGTGCGGGCGGGCTAAAAGCCGCCACAGTCGAGCGAGACCTGCAAGCCTTCACGAAAGCCCTGGCTTCCAAGAACCCGGAGAAGGCTCAGGCCATCTTCACCAGGATGGCCCAACGGCTGAACCTGCCCAAGGGAGCCGGAGATTTGGTCGGGCCGGCAGCAGGGAAACCGCTACAGCGTGCTATCCAGGAGATCACGACCAGCCTGCCCGCTACACCAGCACGGGCGGCGAAGGCAGCACGATTGGGTGCAATGACGGTCTTCCAAGCGTATACGGGAGCCGCAACGCCTAAAGACCTGGAGAAGTTGGACCCCGCCTTCAAGCGTTTGACGAAAGCGGTCGGCCGCGATGTGGCTTCCCTGAAGTCCAAGATTCCAGCCGGAGTACAGAAGGCCGCCGGTAAGGTTAAACCTGCTACGTTGGGGCGTGTGCTGAAGGAGCCTATTGCCGGCACGGCCGCCATGATGCGGAAACACCCCTGGCTTCCTGGCGTTGCTGGCTTTGCCGCCGGGGAAGCAGTAGGCGGCGTCGTCAAGACCGGCCTCGAAGCACGAGAGCGTGGTCTTGCTCGCCAGCAGGAGAACGAACGCTTGGCTGAACGCCTGGCCTCACTCCTCCCATCTTCGAGTCAGATGGTCCGCGAGGCAGAGATCGAGGAGGCCCTGCTACAGCGGGCACGGAGGGTCGCCCAGTCCGATCCTGGTGTGTTGGCACACCTAGCCTCACAGTATAGGGACTTGCCCAGGTCGTCCTTGCCCGAAGGTGCAATCATGCTCGGACAGGGTGGCGTAGGCGGAGAGCAAGCGGCAGGCCAGCCAGATTTGTCACAGCTCCCACCTGAGCTGATTGAGCAACTGCTAGGAGCGTAGTCATGGCTTGGAGTCCACTCAGTCGTAAATGGGGGAGCCAGTTCAGGCTGACCGATGAGAACGCTGCCCCTACGCTTATACCGCGTGGGTCGGCACAAACTACACCCACCTCGGCGGCTACGACTTCGACAAGTGGTGGAAGGACAGTACGAGTGCTGCCAGGCCGGAGCCAGACTTCACTGCTACCTCCGCAGCCGATTGACCTTAGCGGGCTTACGCCGAGCCAACTAGCCCGCCATCGCGGCATGTCTCAGATGAAGCCGGAGGACCTCTTCGGCGGTACAAGTCCGGCTCTCTCGCCAGAAGCACAGGCAGCACAAACTCTAGGTGCAGCCGGTCTTTCTCTCGACCAGGGGAAACTCCTTGGTGATCTCGCGACGAGGTGGCAGCAGGACCGTACCGCCCTGGAGGAGGCTCTCCTGGCACAAGGCTACGATACGTCACTTCAAGGTGTTCATCTGGATGAGGCCCTCGGGCTAGATACTAGAACGATGAACTACCTCTCGGCCTTGGAGCCGGACTTGGCCAATGAAGTATACGGGATGCTCCTGTACCAATCATCAGGAGGAGCAGTGGGTAGTCCCGTGCCGGACATCTTCACTGGCCCTTCGGCGGAGGCTATGGCGGCGGCGAACAAGATCATCGGCCAGGACATCTACCAGCCCGCCGACTTCTACTTCGGGGGAGTGCAGGATGCGGCCCATACTCCTGGCGGGCGGTTACAGACCGTCACGAATTGGTATCAGAACAACCTTGGCATGTCCCAGGAAGACTTCGTGCGGGACATCCTGTACCAAGGACAAGGCACGGCAGCCGACATCTACGGTGGAGTAGAGGGGTGGATTGCGAACCAGTGGGCCGTCGCACAGGCGGCCGGGGCTAACCCTTGGGAGTTCGTCCAGGTCACTACGAATGAGTTGGAGAGGGCGGCCCAGACCTGGAAGGAGGAGCAAAACCTCTTTGACTTGTCTGAGGGAGCTACTACTGGAGAGACAGATGATACGGCAAGTATTGTCTCGGCCATCATTAGCTCACTGGCCGACGCCGGGCTTCTCGGCTCAAGCGGCCTCAACGAAGACGCAATCCGTCAAGCTCTAATGAGTAGTGGCCTGAAGGACTACACGGCTGAACCTGGTGCCGCTACGGCCGGCATGTAAGGAGTAGTATGTGTCTACGCTGCCGACGTATTACTCTGACTCTCCCTTTGAACGACCCACACTTCTTGTCTCCAACATACTCAGAGGAGATGCAGGTGGGGCCGCACGGGGCTTACTTGCACCGGAGACACTCTCACCCTCACAACGTAGGACAGTAGCGGACGAGTTCGGCGTCGGGCAGGGCAATACCCTGTATGACTTTGCCTTACGGACCATTACGAACCCGGTCGTGCTCATCGGGGCTATCCTGGCCTTGCGGTATCCAATCGCCCGTGCTGGGGAGATGCTTCAGTACGCCAAGGGGTTAGAAGGGCTTCGCCGACGTGTCGGGCCAATCATGCGTCGTGTCGGAGCCATCGACGAGATATTCCACGGCATACCCACTACCATCTCGGGCAAGAAGACGACGTTGCCGGAGGCGTATAAGGGCCTACTCCGCGAGGTGGAGACCTTCCGCCGGACGCATGCGGATAAGATTGCACAGTCCATCATGCGGGCGGAAGAGTCTGGCTTCTCCTTCGATGTGCGTAACCAGATACTTCTGTCGGCACGGCTGGCAGGGCTGGATGTGTCGAAGGGGGCGAAGGGTGCTATCTTCCAACCTATCCGGTTCAGCAAGGCCGGCGAAACCCTCGTAGCAGAAGTTCGTGGTCATCTCGACGAACTCTATGACAAGGTGTTCGGCACCCTCCAGCAGAGGATGGTCCTCCTTGACAAGCAGTTGAAGAAGGTTGGGCGAAAGACCGGCCGCCAGAAGAAGCCCTCCAGCCTTGCCTCCGCCTTGGACGAAGGCGTGGTAGACACGGATGCAGCCTCGAAGGCACGGTCGTTGGGAGCCCAGAAGGGTAGCCTGTCCAAGTCAATGGCGGCCCAGTTGGCGGCGTCTGGCTTCCTGGAGCCCGAGCAGCTCGTCCAGATGGCCAAGAAGTCCAAGAAGCTCAGAAACTACTTCCCCTTGAAGTCTGTCCTGTCGGAGCAGGAATTCCAGCAGATGACTATGAGCCTGGTCGAACAGGCCGGCGGCAAGGAGGGGATGTTCGGGCAGCAGGCACTTAATGCCGCCACGATGGTCTCGACCGGGCACGTCCTGCCACGAGAGGGCGGGATGCTGCCACGGATCAAAGACTTGGAGTTGGTGAAGGACATGCTCCGGCCTGGCAAGCTGGAGCGGTTCACCAAAGTCGCAGGGGATCGTAGTCTACGGCAGTACAGCCTACGGTTCATGCCGGTGATGTCCTCCTACATACATAGCTTGGCGAGGGCCTGGGGCTGGACCTTACAGGGGTACGGGACAGGCATCCGCAAGTCCGTGGACGCCTTGGCACAATCAGGGGCCGATGGGGCAGTCCGTGCCTCCATGATGCGGGACACCTACATCCCCTTAGCCCTGGGGAGGCAGACGTTCAGGCAGGCGATGGCTTCCCTACGCTGGTCTGACCGCAAGGTGAGGCTGGCGGAACAGCTCCTCGGCAATGCGGCCACGAAGGCGGAGCCGGCCAAGTGGGCGAAGCTCGTGCCGGAGAACATTCGGCAGTGGGTGGCCAACGCCCTCACTGAAGATCGTGGGCTCCTCTCGCTGAAGAACATCTCGGGCCGGACGGCAGGGTACTTCTACTTGTCGGCCCTGGGTGGCAATCCGGTCTCTGCCTCGTACAACCTGATGCAGTCGCTCCTGACGACGGTGCCGGCTATCGGGCCGAAGTGGACGGCCGAGGGACTGAAGAGGACGTTCGAGAAGGCACCTAAGTATTTCGAGAGCCGCTTCTCTGGCTTGACGCACGACGCCGCCCTGGCCAAGGCGTACCCGGAGTTCGCCGAGGCTGGCCTCGTCTCGGCCCCACTAGCGGAGGAGGCGATTGCCAAGAGTCTGAACCAGGCGTGGGAGGTCTCCCTCCAGATGCAGACGCCCATCGGCCGGAAGTCCGAGAAGGTGAAGGAAGCCCTAATGGCTCTCTTCCAGGCGTCCGAGACTACAGTGCGGCTGGCCTCCTACGAAGGGGCAGCAGCCAAAGCCGTAGCCGAGGGGCTGAAGGGGCAGGACGTGTCCTTCTTCGCCCGACGAATTACGGAGATGACGCAGTTCTTGGGCGGGCCGGCGAACATCCCTGCCATGATGGCCGGCTGGAGCCCCGCCCTCAAGCAGTTCGGCATCTTCCCCTTTAGGACGCTGGAGTATGCGATTGGGCCGGCTACGGAGCTGGGATCGGCTGCCCAGGCTGGCCTTGGTGGGAGGAACTGGGGCACGTTGGGGAGGATGCTGGCCACGTCCGGCATCACCTACGAGGCAGGCAAGACCCTGCTGGACCAGGACTTGACGCACGGCCTGCTCTTCGGGGCCTTACCCATCCCACATGAGAGGCAAGTAGGCTTCCCCTTACCGTTCATACCGCCCGTGCTGTCAGTAGCCGGGGCGGCTGCTTCGGATGTGCTGACGGGCAAGTTTGACCGGATGCGGTATTCCCTGCCGCTTCTCTTCCCTGGCGGGCTGGCGTTGGCCCGTGGGTCACAGATGTTTGCCCCGGAGGTAGCCAAGCTAGTTGGGCGTGGATATGCTGACTACTCCAACCGGCTGGAGGACGGGCGGATTCCTGTCTATACGCCTAGCGGGTCCCTGCGTGGGTATATGTCGCCGTTCGAGCTATTCGCCGACTCGGTGGGGATTGCCGGGGGTCATCCTGGCAGCCGTATGGAGAAGGAGCTGGAGCGGTATCTGATCTCGCAGAGGGACCGGATTCGGCAGTACCGCAGATCATACCTGGATGCCCTGGTCGAGAACGACTATGCGGCAGCCCAGCAAGTCCAGGACGAGTACGAGCAGGTGTACCCTGGGATGGGCGGCCTGAAGTTCAAGGAAGCCGACTTGAGAGCTGTGCATCGCCGGTACATGGTCCCCCGGATCGAGCTGATGCTTGAAACGCTCCCGCAAGAGGCACGGCCTGTCATGTCCTCCTTGATAGGGATGGCCATGATGGAGGAAGCCGACGAATTTATGGGAGTGGACCCCTACCTACTGCAAACGCTGCCGACGCCACGACTGCGAGAGCCCTGGCGGGAGGAGCAGCCTGGAAACCTCCTGGAGTACCTGTACCAGCGGAAGGCCAGGCAGGGCCTCGTGCCGGAGAGATCACAGGCCCAGCAGGGAGAGACACTGGGCCTACGCTTTGGGTATCAGGGCGGACAGGCACAGGCGTCAGCTCCGTTTGGGTTCGCTCCCAGCCGAAGTCAGAGTGGGTTCTCTTCCTTCTCCTCCTTCTGAGAGCATCCGAAAGGACAAGAAACGACATCACATACGGCTTTACCCTCTGGCTTACGCTCTACATAGAAACACTCGTGGCACTTTCCACACATAAACCGCACGAGAATAACCTTATACTCAACGACGAATCCGAAACCTGTGTTTTTGGCTTCTACCTGTCTTATTGCCATATCTATTCTCCTACTAGTTAGATGGGGGCAGGTGGACGTTACCCTGCCGTGTCATCCAGGCGGCAACGTCATATAAGTCTATGTCGCCGTCGTTGTCCTCGTCTGCCAGTAAGCAGCGGATCGTCACGACCTCGCCTGTGCCGGTATGGGTACGGGAGGGGCAGGGCACGCCTGGGCCGGAGTACCGCCAGCACCATTTCAGCCAGGGCCAGTCGGCTGCATCTACTGAGGCATCGAAGTTGAAGTCGCCCTGCATCCACCACTCGAAGGCCCCTATGTCCGGCCCATAATAGATAGTACGTGGCATGTAGCCAGTGAAGTCGGTTGGGCCGTGGTAGTCTACAAGCATAGGGGGCACCTGTGCCAACTCATACGTAGTAGTTGAGACAGTCTGCTGCTGCGGACAACTACTCCCTATCAGCAGTAGAAGTAGTAGAGTCATCTTCATCATGGGTGAAGTCTCCAACGAAGCGTAAGAGTTCGTCGCGGTCACGGAGGCCGGCGGCGAGATACCGCCGGGCCTTCAGGGACATCTCCAGGTAGCAGCGGTAGGAGGGCTTCCCCTCGCCCCTGTAGGAGGCCAGGTCCGCCATAGCTACTAAGAGGCTCTCCACGAGGTCGGTCGCCCGGTCCAGCCGCCGACGATACCGCTTGTACTGAGAGTTAGAGTGCTGATGCTTCATCATACGTTCTCCTCTAGCCACTCGATGATGACATCTCCGTGGCAGGGCTGGGGGTAGCACCAGCAGACAAGAATCTTACCAGCCAGTTTTCTCACGTCCTTCTCGAACTGTCGGTCAACTTGCATACGTCGCTGGAACCATTCTCTGTACTGGAGGATCACCTCTTCTCGTGTGCCGTTCGGCCCGATGTAGTAGGGGTTCCCAAACGTAGTCCCCCTATCTATCCAGCGGCACCTGCTACATTGAAGTATGCCTACAGTAGCCGAATTAGCCAGTCGCGTATGTGTACGAGGACTCGGGTTACTCAAGCCGTTCATGGGGCAGCCTCCATAAGTCGTGACGTTTCTAAGAGGTAGATGGCCTCCTTGCTGAGGCTCCAACTTGTGCCTTTCTGCCGGCGAATGATGAGGCCGGACTCGACATACTGGTTGCAGATGGCTCGCACTCTCTCATACGTGATGTTGGTCCTGCGTGCCAGGTCATCGGATGAGATAGTGCCGGCCTTCCACAACGCCCGTAAGAAGGCTAACGCTTCTGCTGGCAGTGAGTCGTAGCCTACTCTCACCACCAAGTCGAAGTCTTCCTTAGACCAGTCTTCGCGGTCGTCGAGGAAGGCTCTGGCCCCAGCCATCTGGTGCAACTGATGCAGGAGGCGTTTGGGTGTCTCTGGTGTGCTGAGTCGGCTCTTGACTGGGAGAGCCCTAAAGCGAGTCACAAGATCGGCAGTGGATAGGAGCCTCTCCGTCTCGGGGGAGTTCGGGTCGAGCATGGGAGGAGCCCAGTCTTTGATCGGCTTCTGTATCGGCAGTAGTAGGCGTTCCATCTCCTGTGCAAGTTCGAGACGCCAGACGGCCTTGCTGCCCGAGCGGTTCAGCATCTTCACGTCCTCTTTCCAGCGGACGTTCCTCGGCGGCAACCGTCGTCCAATCCGTAAGGAGATAAACCTTTCACCCAAGTTGAGGTTCGGGCTTGGAATCCAGTCGATCTCAGGCGTGACACAGGCTATGATCCCGAATCGGGCCGTGTACGGACAGAGACCCTTCGAGCCGAATGCCGCCGTGTAGCTCCCATCGAAGATAGCACGGAGTTGGCCCATGATGGCATCGAGGACCTTCGGGTCCTTCCGCAGTATAGCCGTGAAGTCCTTGATGATGAGGAGCTTCCCATCCAGCTCCGGTATCAAGGAGAAGTCCCGTCCGCTCTCATCCACCAATCCAGACACGAGTGAGTTCTGGGTCAGGGTGTCGATGGCTTGGGTGTAGTCCAAGGGCATGGCCGGGCGGCAGATTTCTGTCTTGCCTACGCCGGGAGGGCCTTTGAGCCAGGACCAGACCAGCTCCGTCGCTTCCCCTAGCCTGACAGCAGCTATGGTGGAGGCGATGTAGTCCACGACTGGTAGGTCGTCTTGTCCAAGCCGGAGCTTCTTCCGGTACAAGTTGCGGAGCCGAGTCAGCGGGCTCGTTACTATGGGTTGTTCTGACATCTAGCAGCTCCTACGTAAGCGGAAGTGGTGGGGGGCAGGATGTACCCACCCCCCACCGTACCCATAGAAGGAACCGCTACTACGCCAGAGTCATGTCGGCGGCGTCCCACTGCTCCACCACGCCGTTGTCGAGTTCGACCTCGACCGTGCCGTCGTCATAGATGGCCGTGATGGTGCCCTCGGCCTCTTCGGGCGTGACCACCTTGTCCCCGACTGAGACCTCATCCCCGTCATCATCGTCGCTTGGGGCCTGGGGCTGGTCGTCGTCGTCGGGCGGGTCGGCCTGGCCATTGATGTAGGCACGAGGGTAGGTGCCTTGGGGCGTGACCTGCTGGGCCGTCACGACTTCGAGGTACTGGGTGCCCTCGTCGGCGATGTTGGCCATCTCCTCTGCACCTACGAGCAGATCATCGGTGGGGCCGACCACGGCCTCGATCTGGCCCTTGAAGAAGGGAAGGCCCTTCTCGGACGTGTTGCACGGGGGCGAGGAGAAGGACTTGCCGATGAGCTTGTCGGGGTCCGGGTCGGAGCATTCGCGGACGGCCGCGATCTCCAGGCGGAGGCTGGCGTAGGCTTCGCCGGCATTCTTGCCTTTCTCGAAGAAGCCACGACGGCAACCGACGAGGCGAGCGATGTACCTACCGGGCGGGGGGAACCAGCCGCCAGTGGGGGCCTGGGCCTTAGCGAAGGCTTCCTGGCGTTGCTTGGCCAACTGTGCAAATCGTCGCCGGTCGAAGCCGTCCCCAGCAGACGACTTGGATCGGGCCGGCTTCCCTGTGCCGGCGGACTTCGGCTGTGTAGCCTGGGGGGCCTTGGGGGCAGCAGTCTTCTTCTGCTTTGCCATGTGCTGTACTCCTACTGTAAGGGTTAGCTAACCTGCCACTTACACTTGTGGCAATGTGGGTTCGTCTGGGTACTTAGCCATCGCAATCTGGATGGATTCTCGAACGTCCTTACGGGCTCCGGCGTCGATGGCCTCTTGGGTGAGGGCCGTTTCGTGCAGACGCCAGCCCCGGCCGGTCTCGCTCCAGCGGAAGATGACTCCGACGCCAGGGCCGGTGTCACATCTGTATGGGCATCGTTGGCGTTGGAGCCAGTCTAACATTTCGGTGTCGGTTGGCATGGTCTTACTCCTTCTTCTGCTTGGGGGTGGCGGCACGGAGGCGTTTGCGAAGGCGTGGCTTGGCAGCAGCCTCAGATGCCGACTCGTCCGACTCATTCTTCAGTAGAAGCTGGCGTCTCTCCTCAACGGCCACGTCATAGGCTTGGGCGAACGCCACGTAGCCGCCGAACAGCGGCAGCTCGATTACCTCCTCGACGAGTGGGATGTGCTGCCTGGTAGGCGTGACGGCCTGACTGGCATCGAGGACGAGGGCATACTTGGAGACGTTGACTCCTCGCTTACGTCCGCCGATGACCTGGATGTCTACGTCATCTACACGCTCGATGACTCCACCATATTCGGAGTTGTTGTGGAGGTAGTCACGGATGCGGGGGGTCACGTCCGTCTCGCTATGGACGGTGGAGGTGCCATCCGTCCGTGTGAGTATCTTCTCCCGAATGTGACAGAGCACGCCCCAAGAATATCCCGCTGCATAGAGGGCACCAATCCATCCTGTGACGAACTTGTTGATGTCATCCCAGCCGGCACCTTCCATGCCTCGACGGGCGGCGTCCGCGACGGAGATACGGCCTCGGTCGTCCTTGAAGGTGAAGTAACCCTTCTCCCCAGTAAGGTGGGCACGGACGGCAGCGGCGAAGGAGTCGATTACGTCGAACCAAATCCGCTTGAATACCTGCCTGCCGTGGTGTGCGTCCGAGATCAAGTCACGGAAGAAGTCCTCATACTCAGGGATAGTCCGTAAGTAGAAGGCGTGGGTGCCGGGGGCGAAGCGGCCGACGGCGGAGGTCTTGTTCTCGAAGTCCAGGATGGCGGCCATAGGGTCAGAGCAGGCGAAGGTGGTCTTGCCCTCGCCGACTGGGCCGGCGAAGAACAGCCTCAAGTTGTCGTGCGGGACTGGGTTGAAGTCCCGGCCGCCTGCTGTAGCCAAGTTGGCGTACTTGGCCGGCAAGGCTGGGATGTCCAAGGCTTCGCCGGAGTCCAGCTCTAGTGTCTGGCGGGCCGGGGGTGACTTACGTTTGGCTGGTCGTTTCATTGGGCAGCTCCTTCTTAGTGGTAGTGGTTGGCATCTGGTCCAGGACCTTCAAGGGGAAGTCGCGGTGTTCTTGCTGATAGGGGCCGGACTCGGAGAGGAGGCCCCGCCAGTTCCTCGGGTGGTCATACTGGCACAAGGCCAAGTAAGGGCAAGGGTCCTTGCCGCCGATGCCCATACAGACGTACTTATTCGAGCAGCGGGGGTACTTGGCCAAGTCGATGTTGCCAGTGAGGAGCTTAGCTGTCTCCTCGATGTGGCCGAGGATGTCTCGTGGCGGGCGTTTCCCGATGAAGGCTACACGGCTACGGAGGACAGGGGCCTTCTCCTTCTCGCGTTTGGTGGTGGTGTCGTCGTACCACTGCTCTACACGTTTGATGTAGTCGGCCGGAGTAGGGTCCTTGCCGCAGTATTTGATGGTGGGCTTCTCCACGACATTGTGAATGAAGTGAGTGATGGGGTAGTCAGGCCAGGCACACATCGCCAGCAAGCGGTAGAGGTGCGGCTGCAAGTCGAAGCCGAAGGCCGTGGCCTCTTCGGAGGGAATGCCAGAGGTGGTCTTGTAGTCCCCGATCTCGATGGTCTGGGCGTCTGGGTCCCACAAGGCGTAATCCACCGTGCCGACGAGCGGGACGGACTTGCCGACGTACTTGGCCTGAATCTCAATCTCGGTCCCAAGTAGGCGTTTCTGGCCCAAGCCTTCGGCGGCGTCCCTATGATACGTCGAGGCGAAGACGGCAGCCATTGCCAGGGCCTTCCAGAAGTCCAGCTCCATCTGCTCCTGGACTTGCTTGAGAGATTTGCCGGAGGGCAGGAGGCCCATCCGATTCACCTGCTCCTGGACCAGGCGGAGTTCGTCGGAGTACCACTCCTGGCATTCGGTTTGGACTTTGGGCCAGGGGTCCCCACGGCCTAGCCCGGCCATTGCCAAGTGGAAGGCCGAGCCTGTCCAGAGGGCCGACTTGTACTCGCCCTTGAAGCGAAGGCCGAGACGCTCTCGGAAGAGAGTAATACGTTTGCAGACAGTCTTATCACGGACGGCGGAGCTATGCACACCTGGGTAGAAGATGGCATAGCTCTCCGGCAGGACGCCGTACAGGTCACGAAGTACATGCTCTGGCTTGGGCATGTCCTTGATGAGTCGAAGTCGCCCCCTCTTGTTCGTGAGGTGAACTAGGTCACACTCACGGCCGGGAGGTGGAGTGTATTGGCCGGCAGCAGTTCTCTTCATCGGATTACTCCTTCTTCTGGGTCTTCTGTAGGTAGTAGGGTAAATCGTCCAATTCTTTTGGGAGTAAACCTAAGCGGATCATCTCCCGCGTATGCAAGGCCGAGTGTAAGTTCCAGAAGGCTTGGGCCAGGTGGTCCTCGCCGGTCTCGCCCATGACCCACCGCACGAGATGCCTCCGGCACGAGTCTAAGTACCAGGAGAGGGGCATACCCTTCTCCCAGTTGCGGTCACTGTACTTCTCCGCCCCAAGTTCGTTGATCCGGGCCAAGGCGGCGTCGGCTACGGGCGAGTTCAAGTCGTAACGGCCCTTGCCCTTGGCACGGTCACGTTGGGCTCCTGTGCTGGCCTGGCGGCGTTCCCCCGAGTCTTCCAACTCCAGGCCCTCTACCTCGGAGACAAGCCGGGTACGCTGGGGTTGCGGGGGTAAGTTGCAGCCGACGTTCATCTTACAGGTCTCCTTTCAGGTGGTCGGCGATGACGTGGTGGGCCATCACGCGAAGGATGATTTCGCCCAGGCGTCGGCGGACGGCTGGCTTGGGGGAGCGGCGTGAGCCCCACATCAGCCTCAAGTTGGAGAAGGCCATCATCCCAAGTAGGCGGTCGAGAATCCACCCAACGTCCAGGGTGCGTAGGATGTCAACCTCCGGCCTCCAAATCCCAGACGGCAGCATATCCAAGACGAGGTAGGGGTAGCGACACCCAGCCACCAACTTCAAGAGTGAGTTCGAGAACCGCACGCTGTCCTTGGTGGCGACGTTCTGGACCAACTCTTCGATGCGGCCCTTCCTTTCCCATCGTGAGACGTGCTCATACCCAAGTAAGAGGTAGTCAGCTCCATATCGGCGGAGGCTTGTACGGACTGTCTCGACTGGGATGGAGACGGCGGAGGCTTCGGCGTCCACGGCGGCGGCAGGGAGGCCGGCTAGAAGTTCAGTGTAGTCCAACCGGAGTGTCAGCCTGCCAGGGAAGAGGTAGGGCTGCTTCTCCTCCTTGTCTACTCCGACGGAGAGCTTCTTGAATGGCAGCTTCGGCTTCTTCATCTTAGGCGAATCCGTAGAAGACGTTTAGTTCTGCGCTGGCGGCCTCATCTGCTGTACCCCGAATGATCTCTTTGGGGGCTGAAAGTTCCTCCATTGTTACGTAGCCTATGTGGAAGTTAGAGTACGCCTTATTCAGGTCGGCCTCCGTTAGTGGGCGGGGCGTGCCCATGAAGGAGTTGCCCCAGTAGGGAGAGGAGCCCGTGTACTCGATGGTATCAACCACTACTTCCGTGTGGCCACGAGAGGCAAGAGCAGCAAGGGGCTTGGCCAATGGCACGCACACCGCTGCGGCGACGGCTTTTAAGAAGGATCGTCTTAACATGGCTTATCCCCCTCTATTTGGTGGGATAGCAAAGCTTGCTCTCCCCGTAGCTCGTCGGCAAGCATGGTTATATCATAGTTAAGGTCAAATAAAGATGACCAGACAGTAAGATCAAGAACAAGAGGCAGCCCGTACTTCCCTGCCGCGTCGCTGAAGAGACAGGACAAATTTGTAGCCAACTCGAACGTATCGACCTTGCCGTCCGTATCCAGGTCTAGTTCTACGTACACCTTAGCCATTGTCAGTCTCCTTATTGGGCTATGGTTCGAGCGGGGTAGGATTGGCATGGAGGCCGTCCAAGTAGCCTGGGAACACCTCCAGCACTACAGGCAGAGTATCAACCAGGTCACCATCTAACTCTACGTCAGAGTCGTCTTCGACCTCGAATTGACGCATGACGCTGAGTTCCGCCTCGCCTGGGTTACGAGCCTCGACGTGGTAATACCGACACTGAAGCATCTGGTACTCATCCACCCAGCCGACTAAGATGGTGTACTCATACCGCTCTTCTGGAGGGCGGCCCCTGCCGCGTGGGATGGTCTTGGGTTTTGGCATTGTCAGCTCCTTCTTCTGCTTCTGTTACCATTGGTGTAACTTACCTCTCCACCAGTACGTATGGTTAGGTAAGAGGTGGACTTGCTCGACCTGGAAGTGCTTGCCTTCGACTGTCACGACGGAGAAGCCCAAGTGCCAATCGGGTGGCCCCTGCCGGTAGAGGGGATCGAGCGAGCACAAGCAGCCGTTCTCAAAGCCTTGCAAGACACGGTTCGGGCCGGCTCTCCAGATGTACGTCCCGAGCCGGTGCGAATGCCCATGCAAGACGGAGGAGTTCCATTTACGGATGTGCTTGCCAGCAGACTGGCCCGATTCGCCCTTCAGTTGGCTCCCATGTGTCAAGTAGAGGTTGGTCTTGCCTACACGCCAGGGCTTATCCCACGGATGCCAGACAAACGGCTCCTCAGTAACCTTAAGAAGATGCTGAAGTTTGAGGTTACGCAAGCCAGATAAGACGCCGTGGCCTCGACGGAGGTACTTGGCGATCCGTTGTTCATGGTTGCCCTCGAAGACATGCACCTTGTCGAACCACAACCACTCTGCCAGGAAGTCAGCCGCCTCGTCCAGGTCATGTTGTAGACGGCCGAGGCGTTCAGCCAGCCAGGAGAACGACGGCCCCTTGGAGTAGAGCTGGTCCAAGTCGATGAGGTCCCCAAGTACGCCTATCCAGTTCGGCTTCAGGACCTTGGCGAATCCGTGGACGGCCTGGACTGCCCTTTTGTGCTGGAAGGGCATATGTAAGTCACCTAAGATTAGGCCGACTTCCTGGCTAGTTGTCTTGGTCTTTAATGGCATTCGCATAGCCCTCCGTTGTAACCGTATGGGCCATGCGGACCTGCCGGGTCGTCGGCTCCATAGTGATAGCCGGGCTCTCCGTACCAATCGTCCCCGTTTCCGCAACAATCGCACACCGTTACGTCGTGGTCTTGATTCGTATGCATCCACGAGAGAATTTCATCTATGCCCTGTTCGGCGATTGCCTCTGGAACTTGCTCGATGTTCAGAAAGCCTGTTCCGCCGCAGCTCGTACATGTCATTGGCATTAGTGGTCTCCGAAGCCGTTGGCTCGCATGTACTTGGGCTTCTCGCGTGAGTAGCGATAGTGCCAGACAGCGGCAATGACTAGGATGCCGACCAGGACAGTGGAGGCGATGTCACGATAGAGCTGGTGCTGGATGGCTTTGAGTAAGACGGCTGTGTCGTTCTGGATAGCCGTCTGGACCTGGCGGTTGTCCACGGCTTGGGAACCTCCGCCGGTATTGATCTGCTCCGTCGTGGCAGTCGAGGTCTGCTCCTGCTCTTCTACTTGGGTGGTGGCCTGTTGGTCGATGGAGTCTGGGCTCATAAGCTCGGTACAGCCACACATGCCCATGACTGAGCCTAGGAAGAGCCACACGACCAGGGCGGCCGATACCCACCCCGCATAGCTGAAGAGTTTGTCGTACCAGGATTTCATCTGCTTGTCCTCCTAGTCGCCGCTTCTGTCCCCCCTCGCTCATGGACTTTCACTCTTCGATCTCTTGTTCAAGCTCGGCGATCTCGTCCTTCTGGTCGGCTATTATCCCCTCAAGCTCCTCAATTTCATTTTTGAGGGACTCTATCTTCTCGCAGGCCGAACAGCTGTGGCCCTGGTAACATATTTCACCGTGATCGTTGTTGTCGCAAACCCAGATGGACATAGTAACCTCCTACTTGCTCGTCAATTGCACTTCCGTTAAGAGAACTGTATCTGATCCATAGGGACGACCCTGCATTCTGAGTAGAGGCCGAGGGCCGTGCGGTAGTCCACGTCTCTGCCCGAACGAAGGAGGGGCTTGAGGCGTAGGTCTACCATCGTAGCATAGGACCGCACTTCCGTCAGGACTGCCTGCTGTAACTGCGGCGGAAGGTGGCCAACTTCCACTTCTGATTCAAGGCCTATGCCCTCCTTAAAAGTCTTCGAGAAGAGTGAGAACCAGATGGTCAGCGGGGCTACCGCCTCTAAGCATTCGCATGGCAGCCCGTTGGAAAGTAACTCTTGCTTGTCCTCGTCCTCGTGCATAGGTTAAATTCCTGGTGTGTAGTCGCCGGCGTAAAGTCCACGACGGACAGCTAGGTTGGAGGCGGCCTGGCCGGCGGCAACCTTAGCCGCCGTAAGAGGCTCAGGCTCTCCAGTCTCGGCGGCTATCTGGCAGATAGCCTCTAGGGACCTCTGGTCGCCCAAGATGGCGGCAGTGCTGAGCCCTACGTAGAGGTCAAATAAGGTTGCCTCCTTCAGGGGCACGTCTCCGTTGAGTTCGACGATCTCGTTCATGTTGGTCGGCTCCTTCTTCATGTTTAGTCTCCTGTGCTAGGGGTTGGGGTTACGCGGTCAGTGTAAACTGGTGAGAACGTATTGGTAGTAGCCTTCTTCTCGGTGGAAGTGAAAGTCCATGAGCGAGGGGGGACAGTGAGCCAGGCACGCATGTCCTCCTCTTGCTGGGCGGTGAAGGCGGCGTTGAGGCAGACTCCGACTGGCATGGGCCGGTCGCAGTAAGACATCATGTTGCAGTAGCAGTAGGGGTCATCGCAGGCATAGGCCGACGGGCACATGCCCTTCATGGCGGGGTTTTCCCAGACATGGACGAGGCCAAGGGCATGGCCAAGCTCATGCGGCCAGACTGACTGGTGTGTAAACTCGGTCGAGTCTGTGCCACGGTAGCAGGCGACGGCGATGCCGTGGCCGAAGCCCCACTTATTGTTAGGTAGTGCGGCCAAGCCTGAGCAGTCGCAGTACGGAATCTTATGACAAAGGTAGATGGGCAAGGTGGAGCGTGTCATCTCCCACTGGCGGGAGACGGCCGAAAGCTGGAGCCACTCCGACAATGTATCAATGTCGTATAGCTCCGGCCATTCGTATAGGATAGGCTCCTCCCATAAGATGGAGATGCCCGGCTCGGCCATCGCTGCCTCGACATACTCTTTGCCCTTGGCGATACGTAAGTCGGACCACTCGTGCTCCTCCCCTGATGTGATGAGGAAGGGCTGGATGGTGCCGACGTAGTGAGTCTCGGGCGGCGGCGGGGGTGGGGGCTTGTTCGGATCGACCGGCCGGACCTGGCTACACCCACACAAGCACCCACCGAGGAGGCAGAGTAAGATGAAGCACCACTTACACATCGTTAAGCTCCCTGCTGAGCTTCTCACCCTTATGTATGAGGCCGACGCCTGCCACCCCCAAGAAGAAGGTCTGAAAGGCCTGGCCCATTGGTTCTGGGATGATGCCGGCCTGGCCTAGTAAGCCAGTGACGGCCCACCCGGCTACGCCCAGGTACATCTTGTAGCCGCTGAGGGCATCCCACACTTTACCTAAGAGGGCTTTGATGTCCATACTTATCTCTCCATCTCAGAAGGTAAGTTGTCGTAGTAGTCCATAGCCTTGGCAGCGATGCGAAAGGCTTTCTCTACCATCTCCTGCTCGTCCTCCTGGGTGTCGTTCTTGTCGGAATAGCGTGCCAAGACGCCTGAGAGGCAGCTCTTGGCGATCTCCTCCAGGCGGGAGAGACCAAGGCCGCCCATCACTCCGCGTGTGATCGCCGGCTGGGCCGGGCCTCCGCCTTTCTTGGTATCTGACATCCATTGCCTCCTTTCTTAGAAGTAGCGTACCTCTTCCTCCCAGGACAAGGGGAAGGAGCGTCCATAGTGCTCTTCGAGCCACTTGACGTACTGATTATGTCGGAGGTAGTGCAAGGCGATCTCGCGGGCCTCGTCGTACTCGTGGAGGGGGCCGTCCAGGTCCTCTGAATCGTAGACGTTGAGGGTGGTGCGTGTCAACAGCCCTCGTCGCCGGAGAGAAAATTCAGTCTGACTTTGAGCCCAGAGCATGATGTTCGCCGCCCCTTGCTGCACCATGAAGTTGCAGATGGTCGATTCGTAGTCCTGGCGGTTCGTCGTTGGGCTCTGCGTGAATAGCCTCCCCTGACCCAAGATGGGGTCCATGAGGTAGCCCTTCTCGTCTACCTCCTCGATGAGGGAGTCCTGCCAGGCCCAGAGGTCGGGGTAGCGTTCCTTGACACCTGCTGCGATCTCACGGCACTTCTCCAGGCTGTAGTCGAGGCCTGTCTGTGCCCGTATCGTGATACGCAGGAGGTACTCCGAGCCCCGGTAGATGGCACGGAAGTTATCGGTCTTGCCTACATGGCGGAGCTTAGAGAACTCCTCCTTGGGCAAGTCGAGGATGGATTCGCCGAAGATTTCCACCGCCCTAACCTGATGGAGGTCGCTCTCCTGTAGAAGCGTAAGCATACGGTCATCACCGGAGAGGAAGGCTGCGACTACTAGCTCTATGCGAGAAAGGTCTATACCCAAGAGGAAGCCTGGGCGATGGCGGCTCTTCTTGCAGGCTTTGATGGTCTTGGGGTTAGTGGGTAGGCTCGGGTTCTTGTAGGAGAGGCGGCCCTGCTTCGTCCCGCCCTCAGTGTCATCCGGGTCGTAGTCGGAGACCTGCGAGGGGAAGGGGAAGCACGTCGGATACGCCGTCCCCCTGATTAAGACTTGGCGGCGATCTACCTGGCCGTGCTTCATCTTGACTCCAGAGTAGCCTGTCATGGGGCGGACGTAAGTGCCGAGGAGCTTCTGGAGCTTGCCATAGCGTCGGAGCCACTCCACCGGCCCGAAGAGGGGGTCCGTACCTGACAGATGGGCCTGTACCAAGCGTAAGTTGTTGGCCCCTACGCTGATCTCCCCCTTAGTGGGTGTGCGTTCCAGCTCGGGGTGGGTTAAGAGGCCGGCATGGGCGGCGGCGTCGGAGATCAAGTTCCGCACGCACTTGTCCGAACCCTTGCCGGCCAACTTGAACCCTTGCTTCTTCGCCTTGGAAAGGAGGGCCGCCATCCCGGAGGAGAAGGACTGGCCGAGCTTCGTGAGTTGGCGGAAGTCCAGGCAGCACCCGTTCTCCATCAGGTAGACACAGAGCCAGATGATGTCCGAGTACCACTGTCGGGTACGCAGGGACAGCTTGGGCGAGTCCGGGTAGGCTTCCTCGATCTCGTGCTGGAGGGCGATGTAGCAGCGGAGGGTAGCCTCGGCATCCAGGGCGTTATAGGCCAGTAGTTCGGGATGGTCCGGCCTATCGTACCGGACGAACTCCTTGGACTGCTGGCCGTACTTCGCCACTCCAAGTAAGGTGGAGAGGGCCTTGAGGGACCGCTCTGGCCTCACGTCCGACACGAGGTAGGATAAGGCTTGGATGTCCTCCACTTCAACTTCGTGACGGAGGTATAGGCGGAAGGCCTGGTCCCATTCCCTCAAGTAGGATAAGTCGAAGGGGGCGTTAGAGAAGACCCACCTCCGCCGCTTGCGGTAGACATACTGTACCCACTTGAAAAACTCGTTCTGGTGGTCCATGCGTGTTAGGTTGAATACGCCGGTCTTTACGACCAGGCCATCTTCGGCCCAAGAGATGGCGGCGGTCTGTACGAGGTCTTCGGATGCGATGCCGTCGGTGTGGATGGACCTTTGTGGGTGGAAGACAGTCTGTTCTGGGAAGGAGGTCAAGATGCCGTAAGTCTCGATGTCGAGGCTGAGAGGGTAGCTTGAGTCAGGGCTTGCCGACTCGACTGGCGGGGCGACCAGATAATCAACCTCTCCGTGCTGGATGACATCGCTTTCTCCGCGGAGTCTACGAGATAGGAGGGTCAGATGGTCCGCAATAGCCGCAATCGTCGCTGGACTTCTACCGGGCAGGGCATACGCCGGGTGGTAAGTGGAGTAGACTGGGATATGCTCCAACTCCTCGTGCAGAAGTACGAGTTCGCCTTGGCGTTTCAGGGCCTTCTTGACAGATGTACGTAAGATGCCCCTGACCGCTGACCCTCCCAGGAGTAGAAGGGTCAGACGGCCAGAGTACACAGAAAGGAGGTGCCTGATGTCGTCCAGGAGGTACGGGCGACACGCCTTATACTGGGAGTCAGTGGGGTTGGCTTGCTTGGGTAGCCGGCACCGAAGTAAGTTGCCGACGTAGATGTCGAGGTCAGGGACACCTAAGCAGGCCATGCAGTCCCGTAGTACGCCGCCGGACTCCCCTATGAAGCATTCGTTGGCAGCATCTTCGTTAGCGGCAGGAGCTTCACCAAGACAGAGTAGGGCCTGCTTGCCGCGTACTGTGAGACTACAGGGCTGGAAGAGCCGTGTCGGGATGCAGACTGACTGGACGCCCTCGTGGAGAGGGCAAGCGGTGCAGGCCGGGTTGGACTTGAACTCGCACGTCATGGTCTTACCATGCTCCTTCTCAGGGGAAGATCGTCTTACGGCCCTGGAGGGCAGCCTCTCGGTACTGCTGCAACTCACTCTCTAAGTCGTGGATGGTCTGTTCTAGCTGGGCGATGTTGCCATCACGACATGCCAGGAGTTCCTCTAACTCGCAGATAGGGCATTCGTCTTCTGGAGGCCCACCGATGTAGTCTTCCCATTGCTGGATGTGGTCGGAATGGCCGTACATATCAGTGGCCTTTCTTCTTGTGTGGCCGATTGGCGTTGATGGCTCTGGCCTGGGCCTCGGCTGTACGGCGGCTTGGGTGTCCACCACCGTCGCGGGGTGTGCCCTTCCCGGTAGTGGCGATTCGGCCTGTAGCTGCCTCAACTACGCGGTACAGCTTTCCGCGTTTCTTTATGGTGACTGGCATGGGGCTCCTCCTACTTCGTGTGCTCCTTCTGGGGGCCGGATGAACTCAAGGGCCTTGACATAATCGTCAGGGACAATGAGGAGAGGTCCAAGTAAGTAATCCTCCTCACGCCCCTGCACGGCACACAAGACTGCGACTGGGGTATTGACGGCTGTTTTGCACTCCACGAGGGCCAGCTCTCCAGTACGGGCTGCATATGAGATGTAGTCAAGAAGCTCCTGCTGCTTCTGGGTGAAGACGCTAGGTTTATCTGGGGTCGGCTCAGGCATCGGATTCCTCCACTTCTGTTGAGGGTTTGTACTCGTTGACTGGGCCTTCGTACAGGAGCTTGTGGGTGCCGCAGCCGTGCCAGTGTGTTAGCTCGACGCGGCACCAGTCACGGCCATCCTTGTCGAAGACATAGGCATGGACGGCACCTGACCAGCCGGCAGTATAGGTAGCGATGCCGCTGGCGGGGGTGCCACAACGGGTAGCTTCTCCTCGGCTTCCTTGGACTGTGCCGTAGAATCTGGACATCAGGCTTTCTCCGGCTGAGTAGTAGGTGAGAGAGCTTGGGTAGGGATGATAGCGTGGTATCCATCGTCATCACATTTGATCCAATGGGCCAGTGGTGAGAGTGTCTCGGCCGCATCGAAGTCTACCGTGAAACGTACACACAGGTCACACGCCTCGATGAGTTCATATTCGGGGGGGATAGTGCCATCTCCGCCAAAGGCTGCTTTGAACGAACAGCTAGGTTTGGCGTGGCGTATGACGCCAGTACCTCCACAAGCGATGCATTTGTTCTCTGGTGAGTCTGGCATAAGTAGCTCCTTCTGTGTAAGCCTGTGCCGGTGGGCCGCCGACGATGGCGGCCGACGATTCAAGCATACGTCGCCAGCCGGCGAAAGTCAAACGGCGTGGCGGGAAATTTTGCTGGCGGCGTAACCTTTTGCGGCGAAGAAGGTTGCGATGGCAGCCGAAAAATTGAAGCGTGGCTTTGGCGAATCCGCCCTGGCGGGGGCGGGAGTGCCCTTGACCTTCTCGATCCGGCGGCTATGGTCTGGTAGCCTTTTGCTGAATTTTCAAGCCGCAGGAGATGCGAAGTATGAGCCCAACACCGAATAGCAAGGCGGAAACTTACCGCCGGGACCGGGGGGAGCAGTTCCCTGTCCGGCATGAGCAGGACGGGACCTGGTTCCTTGTCACGATGGACCCGGACTCCTGGTACAAGACGGAGGCGACGGCTTCCTCGACGATGTACGACTCGATGGAGCCGGGCGTGCCATATGTCCTGGTGTTCAAGTTCACGACGGGGAGTTTAGCTAAGGGGACTGTGCCGCTGGTAGCTACGCCGGACTACGCCTTCAGAATCATGGGGGCGAAGTGGTGCTCCCTCTCTGCCGTGACTGGTGCTACAGTCCAGTTGAAGAATGGCTCGACGGCTATTTCGGATGCGATGGATGTAGCATCGGACAACGCCGCAGTCGAAGCCGGTGAGTTGGACCAGGACCAGGCGTTGATCGAAGAGGCTGACACCCTGAACGCCGTGTTCGGGGCTACAGGTGCGAACAGAACCACTGGAATCCTGTTCGTGACCATCATCCGAGAACAGGATTAAGTGCTAAGTAGGAGTCAAAGAAGTGGGTAAACTTCGAGCGATTGTGCATGATGATGGGTCAGGGCCGGATCGCCGGACTATTGTTGATGGCGGGCATGAAGTCTTTACCATCACGTCTGATGGGACGACCAGGACGTGTAGGTTCCACGATAGCGTGGTGGTTGGCTTCGGTGACGCAGACGACGTTACCATGAAGTGGGACGGCACGAACCTGGATGTGCTGGCCGCCGCTGATGACAGTCAGATTTACTTCGGCGACGGGACCAGCTCGTTCGACATCAGGTTCTACGGGAACGCTGCGGCCGACTTCATGGAGTGGGACGCCTCAGCATCGGCCCTAAAGTTGGATGATGACGCTCGGATTGACCTGTCGGCGTGTGACGTAGCTGCGGCTAACACGGATGGTGGTGTCATTAAGTGCGGTACGTCGGGGTCTCCGGTCACGGAAGATACGGCGGACATGCGGTTCCTGAACTTCAACTTCGACAACGGGGCCGCATCCGGTGACAACCGTGGCATGTACCTGCGGCTGGCTCTGACCGGAGGTGGCGGCGGGGAAGCCTGCCGTATCTTTACGAATGTGGACTCGAACGTGGGGACGGCCCACGGGGCTCACATCTCGATGGACTTCGATGCTGCTGCTGGCGGGTCGGAGTGCTCGGGCTTGGGCGTGGCCATGAGGGCTACGCTGCACATCCCGAACGTGGCGAGTTGGGCACCCACCGGGACGTATGCAGCCATCCAGGCGGAGATTTATGCCGACGGGGCTAACTCTGATCCGGCCGGGATGACTCGGTTGTCGTTCTTCCGCGTGGTGAACGGTGGGGACGCGACTGGTGCCGCTGACACGGACGATGATGCGTGCCTGTTCCACTTCGATGGGTTTACCGTCGGGGCCGGGAACATGATCGCTGCCAAGTCTTCGGCGGCCGTTTCGCATACGATCAGGTGCTACGTCGCCGGCACGGTGTACTACATCATGCTGAGTAACGCTCAGTAGCGTAACTTCCTGGGGGGGCGACACGCCAGCCGACGGGTTGGCCTCGCCCCCCTTTACCTTGTCTTTCAGGCACTACAAAGAAGGAGCATGAAGATGAAACTCAATGTAACCGAACGCATCACGCTGTTGCATGTCCTGGGACCGCTCACGGGGAGCATCCTGGAGATTCGGACGATCAGAGAGCTGAGGGAGTTGTTGAGCTTCTCCGACTATGAGAGGGAGCACCTCAGCATGAGCTACATCCAGGATGAGAAGGGCAACAATACTGGCGTGACCTGGGACCACACGAAGGACGAGCCGATGGAGCTGGCACTTACCGATAGCCATAGGGAGATCATCTCGAAGGAACTGAAGAAGCTGGATGCCCAGCACAAGCTGGAGGAGAGGCATCTGCCGGTCTGGGATAAGTTCGTCGGCAGCCCGAAGGAGGACAAGCAGAATGAGTAGCGGAATGAGTAGCAGACGCTTAGGGGTAGTTCGAGGTGTCGTACTTGGTAGTCTGTGCTGCCTGTCCTTGATCCTGTGTTGTGGATGTCTTGGGCCGGCGGGAGAGGTGGTGCAGACAGGGCCGAAGGCAGCCGGGCAGGTAGCGGATATTGCCAAGACGCTGGCCTTACAGGCAGTGGATGGGTTGTCCCCTACCGGTGGGAGTAGCTCGGTGGACGCACGGCTGAACGACCCGAGGTATAGGGTAGTAGGGATGGCCGGGCCGGTATGGTTGGTGGACTTGGAGCTGTCCCTTACAGGAGTCGATCTTGAGGGGGAGCTGGCGGCCAAGCTGGAGAAGCGGGCCGAGGCCGACCCTGAGTTGAGGAAGGCTATGCTTGATCTCCTCCGAAATACCGAACTGTCAGCCCAGGAGAAGGAGAGTAAGCTGCTACAGCTCTTGGATGACCTGTTGAAGAACCTCCAGAAGCCGGAGTAAGAGTCTATGTCCGCAGAACAGTGGGGTACATGGCGTCGGCCCCTCGCCGCAGCCAACGAGGATACGTTCGTCACGGCTTTTGAGCCTGATAACTTCGAGGATGAAGGTTCCGACTCCTTCAAGAGGGTGATCTCGCCGCCGCCAGGCTATAGTGCTGTGGCGATCAAGATGTTCGGCACCGATGCCGAGAATGAAGTAGCTGACGTGCAGATTACGGGGTGGATGTTCGACCACGACCAGGGTGGGGTTGGGCCTGGGCAGGTGTTGTGGCAGGGACGGGTGACGTTGGGCACGCATTCGGTGGCCCAGCCTATCACGTCTGGCAAGTGGCCGTCCGGCACGTACTTGGAAGTGAAAACGTATGATCCGAATACGTTTGGGAGCGGACAGGGAGCTAACATAGCCAGGGCATGTACGTTTGAGGGCAGCCAGACTGGGCTACTTATCCTGCCGACGTTGGGCTTTGCCCGACTCGTGCTTGAGATCAACTTCCCCGCCGCGAGCCAGATGGCAAGCCTGGGGGTGCTGTGGAAGCCCGTAGCCAAGACGCCAGAGAACGATCCGAGCGACAACCTGTACTATCCGTACACGTTTAGGCAGACTGTGGACACAGGAGATGGGGCGAAGCAGCTCACGTCAAGTACGTTGATTGCTGGGGCGACGAATCTGTTTGTGCCCGCTGACTCTCCTGGGATGGTGGTAGTGGGAGACGACTCGGTGGACGCGGCCGGGGGGGACGAACAGGGTATGCCTATCTTCGCCGGGGAGGACGGTAGTATTGGACTGCC
>Ga0180437_10000963_pt1 | contig 51069 bp, 41 predicted proteins | sample SS_ome_4_FD_132410 | JGI IMG/M metagenome (GOLD analysis project Ga0180437, IMG submission 132410) | Hypersaline lake sediment archaeal communities from the Salton Sea, California, USA - SS_3_D_1 metaG | ecosystem: Environmental > Aquatic > Non-marine Saline and Alkaline > Hypersaline >... | reverse complement strand
GGCGATACACCGAATCGACTCCCGCTCGTCGAGCAAGAGACACGCTACGAAATTGATCCGGGACACGCTTATGTCGACGGCATATCGGAAGACATGTCGATCGATCAATCGACCCACAGTCTGTTTGGAGTTTCCAAAGTCGCCGCCGACCTCTTGGTTCAGGAATATGGCCGATATTTTGGTCTGCGAACGGCCTGCTTTCGCGGTGGCTGTCTGACCGGACCGAACCACTCGCCGACGAAACTGCACGGCTTCTTGGCCTATCTCATGAAGTGTGTCATTCACGGCATCCCCTACACGGTCTTTGGTTATCAGGGAAAACAGGTTCGCGACAACATTCACAGCGCCGACGTGATTCAGGCCTTTGATCAGTTCTTCAAGGCACCTCGTTTCGGCGAAGTCTACAACCTCGGTGGCAGCCGGCACAGCAACTGTTCCATGCTCGAAGCGATCGAGTGTTGCCAGCGCATCGCCGGCCGCGAGCTGGAATGGACCTACTCCGATACCAGCCGTATTGGCGATCACCTGTGGTGGATCAGCGACGTTAGCAAGTTCGCCAGTCACTACCCCGAGTGGCGGTTGACCTACGATGTCGAGGCGATCTGTCGTGAGATTTACGAAGCGGCCGCCGACCGAGTAAGGGAGCCGACGATGCAATGATTGATCAAGGCAAGCACAACCTGTTGGGCGTCCGTATCAACGCCATGGATTACGAAGCCGCGGTCGAGCGGATCGGTTCGGCCGCCAGCGCTCGTGAGCCGCTGGCGGTGTCGGCCCTGGCCGTGCATGGGGTCATGACCGGCGTGCTCGATCGGCAACATCGATATCGACTCAACGATCTGGAACTCGTCCTGCCCGACGGGCAGCCGGTTCGTTGGGCGCTGAATTGGTTAGGCCGTGTCGGTCTGGCCGATCGTGTCTACGGACCTCAACTGATGTTGGAGGTTTGCCGACGGGCAGCCGAGCGGCAGATTCCGATTTATCTGTACGGGGCCACGGCAGAGCTGCTGGCGGCGCTCGAGGAAAATCTGTTGCGACAATTTCCTGCCCTGCCGATCGCGGGCAAGAGCCCCTCCAAATTTCGCCGGCTGACGGACCAGGAACGCCAAGAAACGGTGGCCACGATTCGCGACAGTGGAGCGGCGATCACGTTTGTCGGGCTGGGCTGTCCACGGCAGGAAGTCTGGGCCTACGAATTTCGCCGGGCGCTGTCGATGCCGGTCATCGCCATCGGCGCGGCTTTCAATTTCCACGCCGGAACACTTCCGCAAGCCCCACCGATGATGCAGCGTTGGGGGTTGGAGTGGCTCTATCGCCTGGTTCAGGAGCCGGGGCGACTTTGGAAACGATACGTCCTGCTCAACCCTTTGTACCTAAGTCTATTGTCGTTGCAGCTCTGTCGGTTGCGACGATTCGATACCAATAACACTTCGCAGCCGACGGAAGAAATTCTCTACGGCTAGTCAATCAACCTCCTACTGAAAGGCCTTCTCATGCGTGCTGTCATACTCGCCGGCGGTGAGGGTCGCCGACTTGCGCCTTACACCATCAGTTTTCCGAAGCCGCTCGTTCCCGTTGGTGATATCCCCATTTTGGAGATTGTCATCCGCCAGTTGAAGGCGGCCGGCTTTGAACGGGTCACCATGGCGGTGGGCCACTTGGCCGAGCTGTTAATGGCCTACTTCGGCGATGGCGAGAAGTGGGGCCTCGAGATCGACTACTCCCGCGAGGAGTCGCCCTTGGGAACCCTGGGGCCGTTGACACTCATCGATGATCTGCCGCCGACATTTCTCGTCATGAACGGAGATGTGCTGACAACGCTCAAGTACGACTGGCTCTACAACTACCATCTCCGCTCCGAAGCCGAATTGACAATCGCCTGTCACCGCTGCAATACGAAGATCGACTTGGGAGTGATCGAGTTTGACGGACAGCTGCACGTCACCGGCTATCGCGAGAAACCGGTGCTGCCCTACGACGTGTCGATGGGGGTTTATGTCCTCAATCGCTCGGTTGTCGAACAGTTTGAGCGGGGCGATCACGTCGATTTCCCCGACGTGGTTTCTTCGCTCGTGGCCGAAGATCGCCCAGTCAAGGTTTATCTGTCGGACGATCATTGGCTCGACATCGGGCGGCCCGAGGACTATGCCCGCGCGTCGGAGACGTTTGAAGTGATGCGGGAGAAGTTTCTTCCTTCCGTGGATCCAGAATATACGAGTTCACTTTAAAGCGAGAGTATGAGGAGTCGAGATGAAAGTTCTGATTATCGGCGGTGCCGGCTACATCGGTTCCACGCTCAGTCGTGAGCTGTGGGAGCAAGGTCACGAGGTCACGGTCTTCGACGCGTTGCTGTTTGGCGACGAATCGGTGCGGTCGTTGATTGGCGAGCGGCGGTTTGAACTCGTCCAGGGTGACATTCGCGATCGAGAGGCGCTGGCCGAGGTGGTGCCAGGTCACGACGCGGTCTGTCTACTGGCAGCGATTGTTGGCGAGCCTGCCTGCAATCGCGATCCGGAGACCGCGGTGGAGGTGAACCTGCAGGGTGCGCGAAACGTCGCCCAGGCAGCTTTGGCGGCTGGCATTCCGCGGTTCGTCTTTACCAGCACTTGCAGCAACTACGGCGTATCGGATCGAAATGGGCTCGTCAACGAAGAGGCCCCCCTGCAACCGATCAGCACCTACAGCGAAACCAAGGTGACGGCCGAGCAGGAACTCCTGGCGATGAAATCGGAATCGTTCCACCCGACCGTGTTGCGACTGAGTACGGCGTTCGGAATCTCCGAGAGGATGCGATTCGATCTGTTGGTCAGCGACTTTACGCTGGCGGCTCAGCGCGACCGCAAGATCGTCATCTATGGCGGCGGATGTTGGAGACCGTTTGTCCACGTCAATGATATCGCGGCCGCGTTTCAGAGCGTCTTGCAGGTCGATATCGATCTGGTGTCGGGCGAGGTGTTCAATGTCGGAACGAATGACGCCAACGTTCAGAAACTCGAGCTTGGTGAACGCATCCAGCAGGAATTGCCCGAGACCGAAATCGAACTGGTTCAAAACAATGCCGATCCCCGCAGCTATCGCGTCGATTTCACCAAGGTGAATAGTCGTCTCGGTTATCGCCCGCGGCACTCGATCCGCGACGGCATTCGCGAACTCCGAGTGGCCCTCGAAGCGGGCCAGTGGTCCGACCCTTCCGCACCGCAATATCACAACTGATTGTCCCCAAGAAACCGAAGCGAACTCGATCGCCTGACTTCCTCAAATATCCTTGATGTGAATCGCATGCGTTACCAACAACCAACATCGGAATGCGACGTCGTGATCGTTGGCACGAGCCCCGTGCTATTGATCGAAGGCTTGCTCCGCGCGCGGGCCGGTCAGCGGGTCGTATTCGTCGAGGCCAAGAGCCAGATTGGCGGCGCTTGGGCGATGACCGAAGCCTTGGGATTAACCGACGTCGAGGCTGCTTGCCATTTGATGGTGAATTATCGAGGAGGCTACGAGTTCCTGTCTGACGAATGCGGCATCGACATGGAGATCTGCGAGCCGCAGCCACAGTTGTTCCGAGAGCAGCGGCTCACCGACTTCAACGCCAAACGGCATGTGCTACGGCGCACCAGCGGGCTGCTTGTGCGCTTCGGCATCGTCGGTCTGGTGCGTATTGTCGAGTCGGTCCTGGCCGGTCGCTGGCGGCTGCGAAAGACGCGAGAATTCGATCTGGCTCACGCCGCCCAGAAGCTCGCCGACCAACGGCTCTATCCGATGCTCGGCTCCGCGGTCAGTCGGGCGATTCGCTACCCCGTTGGCGGGACGCCGGCGATGATGAAGAAGCTTCAAAGCCAACTTGAGGGCGAAGGTGCGCAGTGGGTACACGATCGCGCGTTGCGTGTGAAACTGCAGCCGACCGGGCCAGTGAGAGTTGCTCTCGCCAGTGGCGGAGAACTCCTGGCGAACACGCTTGTTGTCTCCGAGTCGGCCGATATCGAGCGAGTCGAGAGCGAGCACAACGCGAGATCGTTTGAGGCCCGCATCGGCCGTCACATGGCGATTGTCATGCGCGTGAGCGGCGCGGCGCGGCCATTTCTCAGCTATGTCGAGTTGCCGTTTGATCCGGTGGTGGAGCGCGCCACCGACGTCACCGCGTTTTGCCAGGGAAGCATCCCTCAAGACTCGCGGATCCTCGTTTGTGAAATACCCGAGTCGCAGTTGGCCGAATCGACACTTCCGCGAGCGGAGGACATCTTGGAGTACCTGCAGAAGCTCGAACTGGTGCCAGCCGAAATACGCTTAGTCGAACATGAGCCATGTGTCCTGGAGTTGCAACGTCGAGAGAAGGAGCTTGTGGAGCATCTCAAGGGGCTCGAGTCCGCAGCAGTCGTCGTCGTCCCCTCACGGGGTGATTTCTGTCTGAGTCTGCATCGCAATCGACGGCGATGGCAGGAACTGGTGAAGAGCCCACCGACCCCCAGCACATTCGATAGGGAACTAGCCGTCGGCGCGACGAGCTGATACGCGAGCATTCGCCAGTCCGCGACCAATAAGAAAGTACTCGTAGTTAGGAAGCAAAGTGATGATCGGCAGAACAATCGGAAAACGGTGGATACGGCCTTGGGTCCCAGACGGGTTCGTCCATTGGGTCAGGAACCGACGGGTCGTGGTCTGGATTCAGACCGAGATGAAGTGGAGGCGGCTTCGCCAGGCCGATCATAACGAGGTCTACGGCGAAGACTATTTTCAGATGGTCGATCGCACGACCGGTCAGAGCGCCGGCATTATGGCCCGCTCGATTGTCGAACAGCTGCGGCCAAAAGACGTCGTCGATCTTGGTTGCGGGACCGGAAATTTGCTGTTCGAACTCCGGTCGCTGGAAGTCGATACGGTCGGGGCGGAATTCGCCGACGCGGCTCTTACCTATTGTCGAGAGCGAGGATTGGACGTGCGTGAAGTTGACTTCACCGACGAGGCGGCCCTGGCCGAGCCGCTCGGCAAGTTCGACTTGGCGATCAGTACGGAAGTGGCGATTCAATTGCCGCCCGACGTGGCTCTCAACTACGTCGAATACCTCTGTCGCCATTCCGACACGGTGCTGTTCTCATCGCCACCTTGTGCGGGAGATCGCCGCCCGCGAAGCCCGATGACGGCCAAGTGCTGGATCGCGGAGTTTGCCAAACACGGCTTTGAGTTGGATGCCGAGCTGTCGGAGACGCTTCGTACGGAATGGAAAGAGAAAGGAACCGCCTCTTGGTTCTCTCGGAAGCCGATGGTGTTTCGTCGCTCGCAGGCGGCGGCCGCCAGTAGCTAACTAATCGAATCTTGGATTAACAGTACGGAAATTCGAAACGCGAGAAACGGTGACAATTATGAGTTGGATATCTAGCGTAAAAGCGAACATTTTGGTGATGACGCGACCCGCGACCAGATATCTTCGCCCACCCCCACCAAGCCATCTTAAACCGGTGAGCCGACGGTGGGGCTATGAGCGGGGAACCGCCATTGGCCGCTACTACGTCGACCAGTTCATGCTGGCCCATCAGGATGACATCACGGGAGAGATCCTGGAGATCAAGAACCCGCGATATACGAACAGCCTCGGTCACGAGGTGACCAAGTCGGACGTGTTGGATATCGATGCGTCGAACAAACACGCCAATATCATCACCGATTTGGCCACCGCCGATTCCGTTCCCGACAATCAATACGACTGCTTCATCCTCACCGAGACATTGCAGTTCGTGTTCGATTTGGCGGGAGCCATCCGGCATTCGCATCGCATTCTCAAGCCGGGAGGTGTGCTGTTGGTGAGCGTTCCCACCACGGGCCCCTCGGACGATGAGCTATTTGATGTCGACTACTGGAGGTTCACCGGTCGCGGCTGTCGTCGACTGTTTGGAGAAGTCTTCGGAGAAGAGAACGTGCAAGTCGAAGCCTTTGGCAATTTCGTCTCTTGCACCGCCGGTCTTTCCGGGCTGGCGGCGGAGGAAATTCCCTCCAATGAACTTCAGACACTCGACGAGAAATATACGTTGGGAGTCGGAGTCCGAGCCGTGAAGGCCGGCTAGTGTGACCAAGGCTCGATGCGTTTACCCCGAATGACAATATCGAGCCGTTAAGAATGTACGTCTTGCAAGAAAGAACTCGCCCGGTGCGAGTCCCATATCATGACCGCTAAATTCCTACTCTCCGACGTCGACATGGGCGAGGCCGAGGCCCAGGCCGTTGCCGAGGTGATCCGCAGCAAGTGGCTCTCCGTCGGACCTCGAACAGCCGCCTTTGAAGAAGAATTTGCCCGGTACTGTGGCGCGGACTACGCGGTGGCAGTATCGAGCTGTACCTCGGCACTGCATCTGGCACTGATGGCGCTCGATGTCGGTCCAGATGACGAAGTCTTGGTTCCCAGCTACACCTTTGTCGCCTCTGCGAATGCGATCCTCTATCAAAGGGCCACGCCAGTATTCGTAGACATTCATGGTCCCGAGGATCTGAATCTGAATGTGGAGGATCTGGAAGCCAAGATTACTTCCCGCACCAAGGCCATCATGGCCGTTCACTTGGCCGGCTTTCCCGCCGACATGGACCGGCTGATGGAAGTCGCCGAGCGTCATGGCCTGGCAGTCGTCGAGGATGCCTGTCACGCCATCGGAGCGGAATACCAGGGCACGGAGTCGAGCCGATTCCGCGGTCAAAAGGCGGGGACCTTGGGTCATGTTGGCTGCTTCAGTTTCTTCGCCAACAAGAACATGGTGACGGGCGAAGGGGGCATGCTGATCACTGACGATGAGGCGATCGCCCGCCGAGTACGACTCGCCCGCTCTCATGGCATGACCAAGACAAGCTGGGACAAGGCGGCCGGTAGGGCCATGGACTACGACGTGGAGTCGCTCGGCTTCAACTATCGCTGTACCGAAGTGACCGCCGCGCTTGGGTCGATTCAACTGAGCAAGCTCGACCGCGGAAACGCCCGACGGAGAGAGCTGGCGGCCCGCTATCGCCAGCGTTTGGGGAATCTGCCCGGAATCACGCTGCCGTTTCGAGAGCGACTGGCGGACAGTGCCCACCACATCTTCCCGGTTTTGCTCGAAGAGGGAAGCTCGCGCGCCGACTTTCGACAAGCGCTCACCGAGCGGGGTGTGCAGACGAGCGTTCATTATCCTCCCGTCCATTTGTTCTCTCACTACTTGAATCATGTACCCCACTCACGAAATCTGGAAGTGACCGAAGACGTGGCGGCGCGCGAGGTGACCTTGCCGCTGCATCCGCTCTTGGAAGACCAAGACATCGACACGATCTGCGAGCTGGTGGCCGAATCGCTTGCGGCGGTGGGCGCTGGCTCAAGCGAAGTTGCCTGCGCAGGCGACGCTTGAAGTCGGCCGGCCGACAATGGAATGACAACTAGCTTGAATTGAACGAGCGATTTATCCCCGATATCGCGGCGAGAATGGAGTGATCGGATGGCCCAAATCATGAAATCGGTGAAGCGACTTCTGCCGAAGCAGGCCAAGCAACAGCTGCGACTCTTTCCGCCAGTCTATCACATCCGCAATGCCGCCTGTCGCTGGAAGTACGCCAAGACAACGCATGACGATATCTACGACTCCGCGTACTTTGAAATGGTCGAAGAGACGACCGGCGCCAGTGTCGACGTTATTGCGGATTCGATTCTGGACAAGTTTTCGCCCGCTAGCGTGATCGATGTCGGTTGCGGGACGGGGGCCCTGTTGGAGCGTCTCTCCTCCAGTGGCGTTCGTCCATTCGGTATCGAATACGCGGATGCCGCGCTTGAGTTTTGTCGTCGTCGCCGGCTGCCGGTTCGTCAGCTTGATCTCAATGACAGAGAAGCGACCGATTCGATCGACGAGCCGTTCGATGTCGCGGTGAGCATGGAGGTCGGACAGCAATTGAGCGCCTCCTCGGCCGATTCCTATGTCGACTTGCTCTGTCGAGTAGCTCCTCTCGTCGTGTTTTCCTCCGATACTCCCGGAGGCTTCGATCGACTTCCCATGAATGAACAACGGGCCGACTACTGGATCGAGAAGTTCATTCAGCGAGGGTTTCATGTCGATGAGCCGACCACGGACGAGTTTCGTTCGAAGTGGAAATCGGCGGAAACGGCTTCCTGGTTCTGCGAGCATGTGATTGTCTTTCGTGCGGACCGAGACCAGACGGTCAATCTTCGCAGCGCCGAAGAAGTCGCTCCGGCCGAGGCGAACACCGCCGGCCAGAAAGAGTCCCACTGCTGGTCGCCGTCGCCCAGCACAACGCGAACGGCGCTCGACATGGCGACCGATGCGGTGCTGTTCGTCGAACCAGCACAGGGGCGGGTTGTCCATGTGAACGCAACGGCCTGCGCCAAGCTGGGCTACTCTCGTGAGGAATTGCTCAATTTGCGCCTGGATGACCTGGTAGTCGATACGCCGGGAGGCGGATTGAGAGCTCGATCCTCACAAGCCAACGACGACAACGGCCTCACTGTCCGCGATGTAAGTATCCTTGAGCGCAAGGACGGCTCGCGGTTTCCGGTCGAGCTCGACGTGCGTCACAGCGACAGCGATGGTCGAGCAATCGAGATCGTCCTGGCGCACGATGTCAGTGATCGACGGCGATTGGAAGAGCTATGGCATAAGGACACGTATTGCGATGCCCTGACCGGCTTGCCCAATCGAGATGTCTTCGAGAGTCGCCTGGGCGATGCGATGGAGCGAGTCTGTCCGGCGGAGAGTCCGTTCGCTCTGTTCTTCATCGACTTGAACGAATTCAAACAGGTCAACGACACACGAGGACATCTAGCCGGCGACAAAGTATTGCGAGCAGTTGCCAGACGGATCGCCGCTTGTACTCGACCGGGAGATACCATCACGCGCTACGGCGGCGACGAATTCCTGCTGCTGGTCGATCAGGTATCAGACCATCGCCAGCTCATCGATATCGCCCGTCGGCTAAGTCGCGTGATTCCCCTTCCAGTGGCGATGGCTGGCACCGAAGTGATTGTCACGGCCAGTATCGGCATCGCCTGCTCCGCGGCCACACGATGCGAGACGGTCGAAGAATTGCTGCAACGGGCCGATCGAGCCATGTATCGCGCCAAGGATTCTTCGTCGGAGGAGTGTTGGGTGATCGACGATCCCGAGAGAGAATCGGCGAGTGTGCTGTACGATCGCATCGCCAATTGATCGAGTTTTCCCGATCGAATCTCACGCCCAGGCAAAGGGGCTTTTCTCACGCCGAATAAGAATGGGCTTTTCGCGGAGTTCAAGGTGCTCGGCGCAGTCGTCCACCCAGCGCGACAATCCCACCTCCAGAAATCGTCGAGCGAACCGGTTACACTAATCGATCGAGCGCCAGGCTCCTCGCTTGACTCTCAAGCGGTCCGAGAGTCGTCGGGCCGATCAGAATTCCACGCCAACGACTCGACCAAGGAGAGCGATCACGTGATCAGTCGCCCGCGGATTATCTGGCAAGTGTTGAAGACCCCCCTAATATCCGCTGTGCTTCTGGCGGCGCTGATGGGCAGCAGTGCTGCAGCTGACGACGGCGATGGCCAGGCGACCGGCAGTGAGAGCGTCGCGAAAGCCGGGCGACCGAATGTGGTCCTCATCATCAGCGATGATCATGCCTGGACCGACTATGGATTCCTGAAATCCCCCCAGGCTCGCACTCCCAACATCGATCGTCTGGCGGCCGAGGGGCTAACGTTCACGCGCGGCTATGTCACGACGGCGCTGTGCAGTCCCTCGCTAGCGACCATGTTGACCGGCCTCTATCCCCATCAACATGGCATTACCGGCAACGATCCGGTGAAGGGAACACCGCGGGCCGCCTGGCTCGATCCCTTCTTTGAGCTTCCACTGCTTCCCCAGCTGTTGGCCGATGCCGGCTATCGTACGCTGCACACCGGCAAGTTGTGGATGGGAACGCCCGCTCGCGTGGGGTTCACCGACGACATGGGGCCGACCGGTCGCCACGGTGGCCAGGCGCTGGCCATCGGTCGCGAAACCATGCAGCCGATTTACGAGGTCATCGACAATGCCCAGCAAGAGCAACAGCCCTTCTTCGTTTGGTATGCCCCCTTCCTGCCCCACACACCGCACAATCCGCCGGCTAGGCTGCTGGAAAAATATGCCGAGATCGAAGATCCTAAACAGGCCAAGTACCTGGCCATGGTCGAGTGGTTGGACGAGACGTGTGGCGATCTGATGGACCATCTTCGGGAGCAAGGACTCGACGAAAACACGCTCGTACTCTACCTGGCCGACAATGGTTGGAACGAAAGCGGCAAGGGCTTTCCGTATGAGAATGGCGTGCGGACACCGCTGATCGTCCGCTGGCCGGCCAAGGTGAGCGCCCGCATCGATCGAGAGCATTTGGCCTCGAACGTCGATGTGATGCCTACCCTCCTGGCGGCCTGTGGGATCGCCGCGCCGGAATCGCTGCCGGGCGTCAACTTACTGGACAAGCAAGCGGTCGCAAGTCGCGACACGATATATCTGTCCAACTTTGCCCACGATATGGTCTCACCCTCCGAGCCGGAGAAGAGCCTGTGGACTCGCAGTTGCATTCATGGCAACTGGAAGTTGATTGTCTGGCAAGACCCGACGCCGGCGGTGCGGCCTTACAACCACGGCTTTCGCCGCAAGAACCCCGGCCAGACCTGGGAGCTATTCGATCTGAAGACCGACCCGCATGAGACGACCAATCTCGCCGAGCAGCATCCGGAAATCGTGCGGGACTTACAAGAACGACTCGACCGCTGGTGGAATCCGACGGCACCGGACAAGTCGGACTGAGTACGTGGGCAGGCCAGGTCGACCTTTCTTCTGGGTAGGATATCTCGCCAATCAGGGGCGGTGGAGTATGGCTGTTTGAGGCCTTCCCGCGAGAACTTGCGCCACCTCGGGGCTGCTGACAGCTCTTCTCTTCTTCTGGTGGTCGAAGATGCCCGCCCGCGGACGTGGGTGTCCGTATTCGGACAGCTGACTCAGCCTCATTGTCCGGATCCGGACAGGTAGTTGGCATGAGTGCTTCATTGCTGTTTCACATCTAGAAACTGTAAGCGTCAGGGGGCCAAGTACTTGCGTGATCAGGCCGCGCTCCGCCGACCTCGCACGGCGCAGATCTTGCATGCTAAGACCGAGTTGCCTTCCATCGTAGAAATGACACCGGCAAGCTCGCGAGATTTCCATGCTCAGATTGATACAGCTAAACCTGTTCGTGGTGACTTGTCTTATGACTAGCCCAGCCGCGGCCGACTATGCCAGTACGGTTCTCGCCGATAATCCGATTGCCTATTGGCGATTGGGCGAAACGTCCGGTAGCACTGCTTTTGATCAGACATCAAACAATCTCGACGGCACGCTCCTCGGTGGTCTGACGCTTGGGGAACCTGGCCTATTGATCGGTGACACGGACACATCGGTTTCTTTCAGCGGAAGCGGCGGATACGTCGATGTCGGTTCTCAGCCCCTTCTCAACCAGCTGACGAACGATTTTAGTATCGAGGCATGGGTCAACTTTCCATCCTCCCTAGGAGGAGTCGGTGGAAATCATATCGCAAACACGCGAGGTGTTGGGGATGGCTACAAGTTCAATGTACTGGGAAATCGACGGGTCGTATTTACAGCCTTTGGAGAGGCGGACTACATCTTTTCACACACAGTCTTAGATGATGAAATCACCCATCTAGCTGTTGTGTTCGATTCCCTTAATGATGCCCACTTGTACGTCAACGGTTATCTCTCTGAAACTATTGCGGGATCGACGCCGGTAAACCCGAATAACCAGACTTTCAACATTGGGAGAGAACCCACGGCCCCTGCCAACGGATTTGGTCAGATTGACGAGGTGGCTATTTATGACCGATCTTTGACGCCGAACGAAATCGAAGAGCACTACCTAATCGGCATTCAGGCGACCCCCGAGTTTCCCTCGAACGCGTCGTTCAGTGACGCGGTCGACGTCGATGTATTGAATCTCGACTTCGGGACACTCACGCTTGATAGTTCGGCGACGCCGCTCGATTTTCAAATTGCCAACCTGCTCTCTCCGGGTGTCACCGGTGCTCTGGATCTGATGAGCATTGCTGGCACCGGGGACACCGCCCAACTCTCGACCGATCTGGCTCCTTTTAACAATCTCGTCGCTGGCACGAGCGTTGATTTTGAGGCGTTCTTTGATACGACTTCGATTGGTAGCTTCAGCGCCGCGTACGAACTGGAATTCACCGACGTCACCGGCCACGACCAAACTCTAACGCTGAATCTCAGCGGCGAAGTCGTGCTGCCGGCGAACGATCCCAATATTCCAGATCTCATCTACAACGCCGCGACGGGTGAGGTCGTTCTTGACCCCGATGCGAGTTCCATTATTGGTTACTCCCTGGAGAATGAGAGTAACGAGTTCTTGCCCGGCAGCTTCACGCCGATCTTGAGCGGTGTCTCCACAGGGTTGACCTCCGAACTGGCCGAGGCGGCCCTTTCGCCGGGGGCCGGATCGATCGGCTTCGTCTTCCCAATCGGGATGGATATTACCGAGCTGTTCAACTTCCTCAGCGGGAACGCGGTCAGTCGTTCTTTGGGGGCACCGCTCGTGCCGTTTGATCTGGTGGTGATCGGATCGCCCGTTCCTGAACCCTCGACCTACGTCATGGCATCGCTGGCGTTGTGTGGATTCGGCTTGTTAGCCCGCCAACGGCGAGCGGTAGCGGGGACGAGTTCGCACAATTTCTAGAAGGAGCAAATGTAATGTCAATTCGAGGTTCGCATGATAACTACGTCTTGCGCGGCAGCTCGCGTGGTATCGCCATCGGGCTGATCGCGCTTTTCTTGGTCGCCGTCGGATTCCATGAAGCTGCCGCCCAAGTCTCGGTCACACCCGGCTTCAAGATTGAACTGATCAACGAAGACATTCCATACTTGGCAGGAAACAGTGCCGGAGTCGCTGTGGTCCCCAATGGATTCGGCTCTTATGGGGGCGACGTCTTGGTGACCTATCGCGGTACGAATGGGGATCTTTTTGACGGTGAAATTCTGCGAGTCGACGTCGATCTTGGTACTCGTTCGCTGTTCGCGGAAGTCGACGGTAACCCTAACCATATTGCGTTCGGACCGGGAGGTTCGTTTGGCACGGATCTGTACGTCAGCTCCAATCAGAATCCGAGTGTGACGCAACGTGGTCGCGTTTGGACGGTGTCCAGTGGAGGCACAGTCAGTGCCTTTGGTGACCAGGACCCTGGTTCCAATGTCAGTCAGCAGTTCGGTGGAGTCGGCCTTGCATTCTCAACGGGTGGACCGTTCGGCGAGCATCTTTACTCGGGAACGAGTGGCGGATTCTCAGGGGACTCGATTACTCGCCTTACGCCAGCGGGCGGTACCGCGTCACTTTTCTATAGCTTTGGTAGCATCTTGGATGGCTCTCCACGAGGTATGGCTTTCGGACCAGGAACCGGAGGTTTTGGCGAGGACCTCTATTTCGGCATCAAGACGACTAACACCTCACCGCCAGAAGCGGGTGTCCATGTTCTCGATAGCTCGGGAAATCGCACGACTCTGGTGGAAGCCAGTGATCCGATGAGCAACGGCTTGATCACGAGCATTGGAGAAATCTCGTTTTCGCCGGGCGGAAGTTTCGGCGACGATCTCTACGCCGCCGATATGTCGGGCAGTATCCTGCGAATCGATTCCGTAGGCAACACATCTGAGTTTGTATCGGGCCTCGATTTTGCCTTCGGTACCGGGTTCGATGGAACAGATAACTTCTACCTTACGGGTGTCGATCCTTCGACTGGCTATCTCAATCTCTATCGAGTGACACCGATTCCCGAACCCTCGACCTACGTCATGGCAGCGATTGGTCTGTTGGGCCTGTTGGCCTATCGCCGGTTTCGTTCTTGAGCCCTTGCTGTTTGCACAGCGCGGGTGAGCGCGAGTGATACGCCGAGGTTCGGGCGGCAATTTTCGGCCAGGTCTTGGTGAACGGAATCATGTTGCCTGTGCTCGCATGCGAGATGGCCAAGAAGAATCGGCCGGTGTGACGAGAGGACTCTTAGGGACCCGTGGCGGGTAAGAGAGTCCCTGACGGGACCTGGAATGAGTATTCGCGAGAGAGGAATCGAACCTCTAGCCTTTGGCTCCACAGGCCGATGCTGGCGATCTCAGCAACGGGGCCAATTGAGCGACGGACGCAGGAGTTTCTCGACGCCTCAGCCGCGGCGTCTCGTTCGCGACGCCGAGAATGCGACCATCTTCAAGAACGATAAGCGTAGTCATGAGAGTTCGTCCGTGAGAAATGGAGTGCCCAATAAACTGTCTGCCGATCCTTTGTCAGGCTGCTTCCAACAGAACAGGTTAAAGCCCGAGGCACTCGTCCCATAATCCTGCCGGGGCTATTTCTTGACCCGCAGGTCAATCCACTCCGCGCAGAATTCGGCCACCTCCCTCCACGCCGGCTCCAACGTTAGATAATGGCCATAGCCGGAGGCTTCATGGAATGTGGCGTGCTCGCCGTGTCGCTCGGCGATCAACCGCGATGTCGAAGGCGGGACGGCGAGATCCTCTGAACCGGACACTACCAAGACGGGACAGGTCACGGCGTCATAGTCGATCTTGGTCGTTTGGTTGACGTCGAACATCCAAAAGAAGAGCTCGAACATTACCCGCCCCGACTCCGGTCCCATGCGGCTGAATACCCTTTGCTGCTCGTCGGGAGTGAGCCTGTTGAGGCCAAATCGTGACATGGTTTCAAAGTCGGGCAGCAGTGTCCCCTCCCAAAACGCACCGGCAGAGATCAACGTCTTGGCCAGCTCCCGTTCTTGGTCGGTGGTCGGTAACACTCCCCAATTGACGCTTCCGTTGAGCAACACAAGGGCGGTTGCCAAGCCGCGCGCCGCGAGCTTCTGGGCGATAACGCCACCGAGCGAGTGGCCAATCAGAATCGGCCGCGCGTGGAGCGCCTCTATCGAAGATGCGATATCCTCGACATAGTCCGCGATACTCAATCCGCTGATTTGCGATGCCTGTTCCACCAATGGGGAAGGGTCGTGAAAGCGATAGGCTGGGCATTGGCAGGCAAACCCCTTCTCAGTGAAGAAGTCGGCGAAGTTCGCCATCGTCCAGGGTCCGACGTTGGTGCCGTGAATAAGAACGATCGGTGTGTCCATAAATAAACAACTTTGCTTGTTCCAGCGGAAGCTGGGCCAGGGGGCGTGACCGCACGTCGGCCTAGTGTACCAACTTCCGCCTCTCCTTCTCGCAGAAGCGGTTCAGACTCCCGCGGATTCTCAACCAACCTGCCTCATCGATCTGTGCAGTTAGAGGCACCCGCCGACTCTGCCCACGCTACTGAAGATGCGCCTCGCCGACCACGAGTCGTACCAGGGCAGTAATGACCAGGCCGGCCAGGAGGGCAAAGAAACAGCCCGGTTTGCAGCAGTGATGGATCAATGACGAGCGTTTCATTTCGTGCAACGTGCCCATGGATAGAAACGTCCCCGCTCCCAGGGCCAGGGCCGTCGCTTTGATCAACATGGCCTTGCCATTCATGCCCTGGTGAATCGCGCCGCCCACCAAGATGCCGATCGGGGTCGTAAATACAAAGCACGTGAACAGAATCCACGCCTGTCGATGAGAGAGCGTGCTCCGCGTCATGCTCAGCGCCAAGGCGAACGCCGCCGTGCCCTTGTGCAGAATGACCGCCAGAAAAATCAAGGTAGCGCTCGCGGCCGTTTCGCTCATGCCGAGAGCCGTGCCCAGAAAGAACGACGGCACGGCGATCATCACCGTGGCGATCATCGGGACCGCCGCCGCTCGAAGCTCGCCGGGAGCGGTCGATTGGCCTTCGTCGATTACGTGACGCGTCAGATGTTCCATCGCCAGGAGCACCAGAAACGCCCCGATCGCGATCACCGACGCGACGGGGTAATCGACCTCGGGCAAAGCCTGGCGAAAGATCTGAAATGACGCCGGCAGCATCATCGTTAGCGACAACGCCAAAAAGACGCCACAAGCGAACGCCTCGCCGCGAGGGAAGCCTCGCACGGCATGAAGGCGATTCGGGTGCCTAAGCGGCAGGTATCCACCTGCGAAGGCGACCAGGAGAATCGCGGTCAAATAGGTCCACTGGGTGACAGTTAGCATCGGATAAGCAGTGTGAGCACGGCGGAAAATACCTCAATCATCCCGTGAAATCTGACCAGCCCCGTGAAATCTGACCAACCGAAACGCAAGTGTGAATCGGTTGTCGACGAGACAAGAGCTAGAGCGGACCATGCTGGCCGTTAGGCGGCGCCGGCGCACGGTTCGCCCCCCTGGCTACGAAACTCGCTGTGAGTCTAACCGAACTCAGTCGGTTTTCACCAGTCAGCCGCCGCCGGGGGCGGAAATCGACCGACAGGCCTCCGATCGGTCCCTCGGCCGGAGGCTCTTTTGTCCAACGGCACTGAAATCAGCCGGTCAAATCGAAGCGGTCAAGATTCATGACCTTGTTCCAGGCGGCCACGAAATCTCGCACAAACATCTCTCCCGCGTCGTCACCCGCATAGACTTCCGCCACCGCTCGGAGCTGCGAGTTCGAGCCGAAAACGAGATCGACGCGGGTACCGGTCCACTTGAGCTCTCCCGATTCGTGGTCGCGTCCCTCGAACATCTGATCGCACTCGGCGGAGACTTCCCACTTCGTGCCCATGTCGAGCAGGTTCACGAAGAAATCGTTGGTGAGCGTTTCCGGTCGATCGGTGAAGACGCCATGTTGCGATCGTTTGAAGTTGGCACCCAAGACGCGCATGCCACCCGCCAGGACCGTCATCTCCGGCGGAGTTAGCGTTAACAGATGCGCCCGATCGACGAGCAACTCTTCCGCCAAGCGATCGTGTCCGCTGCCCGGGAAGTTGCGAAATCCGTCCGCGGTCGGTTCGAGCACATCGAACGATTCGACGTCCGTTTGCTCCTGCAAGGCGTCGGTGCGTCCCGGCGAGAAGGGGACCGGCACATTGTGACCGGCGCTCTGCGCCGCTTGTTCCACGGCCGCGCAGCCGCCCAAGACAATCACGTCGGCCAGCGAGACCTTCTTTCCGCCCGACTGCGAGCTGTTGAAATCCGTCTGAACCTGCTCCAGAGCTTCCAGAGCTTTCGCCAGTTCCGCCGGTTCGTTGACTTCCCAATCCTTCTGGGGCGCCAGACGAATCCGCCCGCCGTTCGCCCCCCCGCGCATGTCGGTTCCGCGGAAGGTTGATGCCGACGCCCAGGCGGTCGACACGAGTTGTGAGATCGACAGTCCCGACGCCAGGATCCTACTCTTCAAGTCCGCGATGTCCTGCTGGTCGATCAACTCATGATCGACGGCCGGCACCGGGTCTTGCCACAACTGCGGTTCGGGAACGAGGGGGCCGAGTAACCTGGAGACAGGTCCCATATCGCGGTGCGTCAGCTTGTACCACGCCTTGGCAAAGGCCTCGGCCAATTCGTCCGGGTTCTCGTGGAAGCGCCGAGAAATCGGTTCGTAGATGGGGTCCATCCGCAACGCCAGGTCGGTTGTGAACATCATGGGGGCATGTGTCTTCGACGAATCGTGAGCATCGGGCGCAGCGCCAACAGCAGCGGGATTGGTTGGTGTCCACTGCCACGCTCCGCCGGGGCTCTTCACCAGATCCCAGTCGGAACCAAACAAGGTGTCGAAGTAGCCGTTGTCCCACTGCGTCGGATTCGGCGTCCAGGCACCCTCCAATCCGCTGGTGATGGTGTCCGCGCCTTTGCCGGTCTGGTAGCTATTCTTCCAGCCCAGACCTTGCTCCTCGATGCTGGCCCCTTCGGGCTCGGGTCCGACGTACTGATCGGCCGAGGCGGCCCCATGAGCCTTGCCGAACGTGTGGCCACCGGCAATCAGCGCCACCGTCTCCTCGTCGTTCATGGCCATACGGCCGAACGTCTCGCGAATATCAGCGGCCGCGGCCAACGCACTCGGTTCGCCGTTTGGACCTTCCGGGTTTACATAGATCAAGCCCATCTGAACCGCGCCCAGCGGCTTCTCCAGGTCCCGCTTGCCCGAGTAGCGCTCGTCGCCGAGCCACTCACTTTCCGGTCCCCAGTAGATGTCACCTTCCGGCTCCCAGACGTCTTCTCGTCCGCCCGCGAAGCCAAACGTCTTGAATCCCATCGATTCTAAGGCGCAGTTTCCGGTGAACACCATCAGGTCGGCCCAAGAGAGTCTTCGGCCGTACTTCTGCTTGACCGGCCAGAGCAATCGCCGCGCCTTATCGAGACTGACGTTATCGGGCCAACTGTTCAGTGGCGCAAAGCGGATCGTACCAGAGCTGGCGCCGCCCCGGCCGTCATCGATGCGATACGTTCCGGCACTGTGCCACGCCATGCGAATAAACAAGGGGCCATAATGCCCGTAGTCGGCGGGCCACCAATCTTGCGAGGTCGTCATGACCTGTTCGATATCCTGTTTGAGTTCATTCAGATCGATCTTCTGAAATTCTTCAGAGTAGTTGAATTCCGCACCCATGGGGTTCGAGCGCTCGGAGTTTTGGCGGAGCATCTGCAGATTCAATTGATTGGGCCACCAGTCGGCGTTCGATAGTGCCCCAGCTGCCGTGTGTCTCTTACCTGGGTCGTGCATTACCGGGCACTTGCCTGCGTTATCTGACATTGGGCTTCTCCTTAGATTGAATCTACTGGACTCGAAAAGTGATTTGCTGATGATTAGTCGCCGGCCGCGACAGAGTTCGCCGTCAGACATTCAGGGCAGAGGCCCCAGAAGATCACCTCCGCCTCATCGATCTGATAACCGGAGTCATCCGCCGCGTTCAAGCAGGGAGTGTCGCCGACGGCGCAGTCGATGTCGACCGTCTTTCCACAAGCGCGACAGATCGCATGGTGGTGGTTGTCACCAACCCGATCCTCGTAGAGCGCTGGCGAACCGGCGGGTTGAATGCGACGAATGAGACCCTTGTCGGCCAGAATCGCCAACGCGTCGTACACCGCTTGTCGCGAGATGGCTCCAATCTCGCCGCGGGCTTCTTCGGCCACGACGTCGGCCGTGCAGTGGGGACGATTCGTCACCGCCCGCAGCACCGCCAGGCGCTGCGCCGTGACTTGCACGTTGTGCTCGCGAAGGACTTGGGAGAGGTCGGCATTCATGATTGTCATGGTACGTCTGATATTAGACTTAGTCAAGAATAGGGTGGAGTCTAGATCATTTTTCCCCCGTGTCCGAACTAAAAACCTTGGTCGATTAGTGGCTGCAAGACCATATTTTAAAACAACTTGGGCGCGGTTTCGTATGACTCTGTTTCTGATTGTCAGAGAACCAGCAGGAATCAGGGACACCGTGCTCTGCCGGTGAGAGATGAGGCCACCGTCGGACTGTTCGGCCCGTTTCTTGCCTGGCCTGGTTTACCGACGACGACAGCCGAGCGACGCCTGGTAGGAGCTCTGAGAGTCGCAGCAGAACGAGCGGTAGCCGGTTAAAGCTTCCGTGAGTCGTAGGCCCAATGTAGCAGGGCCTGTCGTTGCTTTCGCCGACATTGCAGATCACCCTTGCGGCAGTTGTTACGAATCTGGGCGATGTGTCGGCGCATGGCCCGCCAGCGTTTGATCTGTCGCTGGTCGTCCGCGCAGCGACGGCCCATGTAGTAGCGACAATACCATTGAAACCAACCGCGGGGATCCGCCTCGTAGATCCACCCTGCTCTGCGCCACTCGGACAGCGGCTGCGAGGCGTTGATTCCGAAGAAGTTCAGTTCCGGGTCGTGGCGTTCGGCGCATAGCTTGGCATTCTCAAACCACTCGGAAGGAAGCTCTGCTTGGCAGTCGGTCAGGTACTTGCCGCCAAAGACTCCCAGCTCAAGCATTTCCTGGGGTGTCAGCTCCGGCTCAAATCCCTCGTCGAAATTGTCCCCGATCGGCTCGGTCAGCACGTAGCGGTAGTCGCTCTGCATGAGATCGTTGACGACAACCCGCCGCTCTTTCATCGCTGCACTCCGTTCGATCCTCAGGGGGCCGTTTTCCAACCCTCATTCTTGGAAAGCTCCTGGGGGCCACGCCCGACCACTGATAGGTCCTGTCCAAGTATTGTAGGCAGTGCTCGGAAATGACAAGGCGGGGAGATGGGTCTAATGCTAGATCTATCTCCGGTTCCGATAGATAAGCCCGGTTCGCCTTCTATTCGAGATCTTGGCTATCGTTCATCACGGGGACTCGCGAAGCCAATTTCCGCAGTTGATTCAGAAGGTCGTCTATTTTCTCGTGCACATCATCTCTAGCTATGACGAGTACTTCCTTCCCATCTGTAGAAGCAGTGACCGATTCCTCATTCCTGTCGCTGTTCAAGGTTGTGAGGATCAATTGCATGAGCGGAACCAAGTCTCCACCAGGCACCTCTTTTCTGGCGGGGGCCACGAGATCAGAAAGATCGTACTTACGAGAAGTTAATTCTCGCGGATTCTTTAGCGGCGAGACGACGATGTAACCTTGCTTCAACTCGTAGCTCAATGGCAGCAAAGCCAGCGCAGAATGAGCCGATACCTCGGAACGGGTCCGAACGGTTATTGGTGTCTCAATGAAGTTCGTGCTCGCGCTCGGTTCAAAGCGGATGGGCAGGTCAATGACCTCCTCGATCCGATGAAGCACGGTTTCTAGTGGTGCATCCGCAAACTCAAGACGCAATTGACGTTCTAGCCTCTCATCGAAGCTCGAGCCCTTCGCGGTGACGATAGGGAAAGCCGAGAGAGTTATCACTAGTAAGGGCAAGAACCAGATTGGCTTTGGCGTCATCTTGTAATCTCGTGAAAGAATACCCGGCAGAGGACTAGCTAGCATCATCGTCGGTGGATGCAGGATGTTAGGAACGAATGCCGAATGAGACAAGCCAAATGTGCCGGAGTAGCCATGCGCACCGCACAGAATTCAATTCACGTAGGACTCGATCCCCCAAAGTCTGGCCGGAACGGCATTGCCGTCATTCACACAGCTCGGCCCCCAACCTTCATGTCACGCGTACGACACGGAAGCCGCTTGCGCCGGCACGTGCGCTGGGCAACTTGGAGTTGCCGCAACTTCCAAGGCCGGCGTTTCGTGAACCGCTTCCTCTGGCTGCTCGTGAGTCGGTTGGACGTCCTTGGTGCGCCGCAGGCGAATGGCCAACAAGTACATAGCGGGTACGAACATGATCGCCAGCACCGTTGCGCCGGAGACACCGCCGGCAATCGCGGTGGCCAGTGGAGGCCAGAAACCACCGCCGTCGATCAGCAGCGGCATGAAGCCGGCGGTGGTCGTGACCGTCGTGCTCATTACGTGTCGGGTTGCCTCGCCGACGACGTCGCGCACGGCATCCGGATCGCCCGAGCGGGAAGCGGGATTCTCGCGAATGGCGGCCAGCACCACGATGGCGTCGTTGATGGCAATGCCGGCCAGGCCCATCGTGCCGACGATGGCCATGAAGCCGAACGGCCAACCGAAGAGCCACAGCGCGCCCATGCCGAGTCCGATCGACAGTGCCCCCACGCCACCGATGATTCCCGCCATACGGAAGCTTCCAAAGGTGAGTACCAGTGTCGCGATCATCAACACCATCAACACGCCCACGGAAGAAAGCAGATTTCCGATGGCGTTGTCACGCTCTGCCGTTTCGCCACCGAACTCCATGGAATAACCGGCGGGCAACGAGAAGCCGGCTTCGGCCAGCTCCTGGCGATAGTGGCCCAGCACCTCGCCGGGCAGCACGCCGGCGGTGATGTAACCCTGCACCGTGTTCACGCGTCGGCCGCCACGGCGGGGCACATTGGCCAGCTCCGGCACAATTTGAATATCGGCCACCGCCGAAAGCGGCAGATGGCGCTGTCGACCGACCGCCGCCGTGCCGCGCATTCCCCCAGCTTCCGCAGCCTCGGGCGGGAGCAAGTCGAGCGTGGCGATATGGTCCAGGTCGCCGCGACCCGCGTTGTCGACACGCACGCGGACCGGCAGTTCTTCCGTCGCTTCGAGAATCGAACCGCCGACGCTGCCTTCGAGTGTCGTCCGCAATTGCGAGGCGATTTGACCATTGCTCAGTCGAACCAAACGAGCTTGCTCTTCGTCGACATGCAGTCCCAACTTCGGATCGGCTTCGGCGAGGATCGCACCGGTATGGATGACGTCGGGCACCGTGGCCAGAATCTCGCGGGCTTCATCACCCAGGCGTCGCAGCTCGCGCAGATCGGGACCATAGATCCGCAACTCGATGGGCGCGGTAAAGGGCGGACCCTGTTCAATTTGTCGAACCAAAATGCGGGCCTGGGGCAGTGCCACGTCCAGCTTCGCTTGCAGATCGTGAATCACTTCGCGCCAGTGCTCGGCGGAAGTCATCTTCACCATCGCCTGGGCGTAGTTCGATTGATGCTCGCGGTCCATGACCAGGTTGTAGTAGAACTGGGGCGCGCTTTCGCCGAGGAACCAGTGGACGTCGGTGACGTCTTCATGCTCCAGCGCGATTTCGCGAGCCTGCTCGACCAATCGCTGCGATTCGGCGAGCGAAGCCTGCGAAGGCAGCGTCATTTGAATATGGAACATGTCTCGATCGGCCGGCGGAAAGAACTGCTCGGTGAGTTGCGTCGCGGCCAAGAAACCTCCCAAGGGGAGCGTGATCGAAAGCGCAACCGCCAGTACCGGTCGGCGATAGAGATAGCCCAGTGTGCGGAGATAGCCTCGCGTCAGCGCGGAACTGCTGAAGCCTTCGCTCATCCAGCGTGGTGCCCACGACCAGAGGCGGGTCGTCGACGCGCTCGAGCCAACGTACTCTAGCAATCCGGCGATCGCTGGAATGACGGTCAGCGAGAGGGCCAGCGAGCTGACGATCGCCAGGATCACACTAATCGCGATGGCGCCGACGAATTCACCCGCAGGACCGGGCATCAGGGCGATCGGCATGAATGCCAAAGCGGTTGTAATGGTCGAACCCAACAGCGGGACGGCTAGATGTCGCACGCTGTGCGCGATCGCCTCGGCACGCGACTCGTGGTGCTTCATGCGATTGCGAACTTCGTCGACCATCACGATCGCATTGTCGATCAATAAACCCAAGGCGATGATCAACCCGGTGACCGACATCTGGTGCATCGGAATTCCCATCATCTTCATGCCAGCCAGCACCATCAGCGATGTGAGTGGCAAGGCGGACCCGACGACAATCGCGCTTCGCCAGCCCATCATGAACCAGATCACCACGACAACGGCCAACCCACCGAGCACGAGGTTGCTTGTCAGATTGGTCAACCGCGACTCGGTATATTGGCTTTGATCGAAAACAACTTCCAAGCCCACCCCGCCTGGCACTTCTGATGAGTACTGATCGAGTGCTTCGTGGGCCGCGGTCGCCCATACGTCGATGCGTTTCGAGCCATCGACGTAAGCGCCCACGGTAATCGCGGGCTTTCCAGCGACGATGGCCAGATCGCTCACCGGCTGGCGCACGCCCTTCTCCACGGTGGCGATGTCGCCCAGGCGAACAAAACGTCCGTCGCTGTCCGATTGCACCGGAATGCTGCGGATGCGGGCCAGCGAATCGAGCTGATCATCGACTTCGATCAACAGATCGCGCTGGTCGCCGCGCAGCTGACCGGCGGAGACCTTCGCGTCGCTGTTCAAAATGGTCTGTGAAACTTGCTCGGCGGTCAGCCCTCGCAAGGCGAGATCGGCGGCGTTGATTTTGACCGTGACTTCCTCTTCGGGGTCGCCGAACAGGTCGATGTCTTCGGTCCCCGGCACGCTACGCAACACGTCTTCGACCGCCTCGGCCCGACGGCGCAGAATCGCATAGTTGGGCTCTCCCGGGCTGTCCCAGGTGAGCGCCACCAACATCGCATAGCCCCGCACTTCCTGCTCTTCGAACTCCGATTCCAACGTCCCTTCGGGCAACAGCGGGCGGGCGTCGTCGATCTTGTCACGCACGCGCGACCAGACCTCGTCGACCGCATAGACTTCGTCTTTGAGTTCGATGATGATCAGGGAAGTCTCGGCACGCGATTCCGATTCGAGAACCTTGATCTCTTCGACCTCGAATAGCTCTTCTTCGATCTTGTCCGTGACCAAAGCTTCGACACGCTCCGCCCGCGCTCCGGGAAGCCGCGTCAGCACCTGGGCGAATCGAGGTGTTAGCTCGGGATCTTCCAGACGCGGCAGCGTATGGAGCGCGGATAGACCGGCGACCAGGATCAGGGCAATCGAGAGGGCCAGCAAACGTGTGTTGCGGAAGAAGAGGTTGGCCATGATTCAAGTTTCCTTGTGCCGCGTGAGAGCGATTCGTGTTGGTTCTGAACGTTCGATGGGTTCTGCTATCTGTTTTGAGCGGTCCGCAGGTCGTCGGTTTCGTTCGGCATGATCGGCTCAACCAGCTGCCCCGGCACGGCACGGTGATTGCCCGCCAAGACAACCAGCTCGCCATCTCGCAGCGTGCCGCGGACGAGCACCCGATCGGTCTGGGTGTCGAGCACCTCGACCTCACGTCGGACGAGTTGGTGCTGGCCCTCGCCGGGGCTGGCGACCATCACAGCCCACAGTCCTCGATCAGCCTGCACCAACGAGGTCAGTGGCAACCAGAATCCGGCTTGCTCAACCTCTTCTGCCAACGGCCAGCGAATAACTTCGCCCGGCACCACGCGATCGACCGCCACCGAATCGAGTTCCAGCACAACCGTGCGGGTACGAGTTCGCGCGTCGACCTCAGGCAACAGGCGGGCCACGCGGGCCGGTAGTGGCTGTCCTTCGACTTGCAGGTCGACGTACGTTCCAGGTTGCACGCCGCTGGCGGCTTGGACAGGCAGACCGACCCATGCCTCCAGAACGCTGTCTTCGACAAGTCGCACGATCGTCTCCCCAGCGGCGACAAAGGTCCCGTCATCGACGAGCCGCGAGGCAATGCGTCCGGCGAAGGGCGCTACCAAAGTGCTGTCGGCCAGATCGATATCGAGCCGCGCGATGGCGGCGTTGAGTTGAGCCACGGTCGCTCGTTGAGCGGCAATCTGCTCTTTGCGGGTACCGTTGACCAGTTCACGATGGGCATGGCGTGCCTCATCGTGACGCGCGGCGGCGGCCCGCATCGAGTAAGTGACGTCGTCGAGTTCTTCTTGAGTAATGGTGAGATCGTCACGCAGCCGCACGCGTCGCTCATGTTGCAGCTCGAGTTGCTTGAGTTCCGCAGCCCACATTTGCTTGAGTGCCAATGCCGCGTCGATCTTCTCGATTCGCGGGCCGGAGATCATCTCGTCCAATCGCGCAGCTGCCTGATCGCGACGCGCCACCAGCTCGCGGCGCTGTTCGGAGAGGGTGCGCTGGTCGAGTCGGGCCAGCACCTGGCCCGCCTCCACCTGGTGACCTTGATCGACAAGCACTTCCACCACGCGATCAGCGCGGTCGAAGGCCAGACTGCTCTCGCGTCCGGCAACGATTTGGCCGGTGTAACTGCGGGATGCCTGATAGGAGGCAATCTCTTGGGCCGCTTCGACGGCCACCGGCAATCGTCGGGCAGTCGGCTCCGAGCGGTCGGCGGTCGAGAGTCCGCTGGTGCCGTAAGCCACAGCGGCGACGGCAACCGAGACAAGGGCAAAACCGCCGAGGACGCCAATGATACGCTTCGTCGATAATTGACGAAGCGTCAAGTTGTTGGCAAAAAAAGACTTAGGCATTGTGGATTCGTCGGATCTCATCGGAAAAGACCTCCGCGTTAATACGTTCAACCGTCTTGCTGAAATCAAAGTCTTTGTAGAGCGGCTTCCAGCCATGACCATCCATGAATCGCTGGCTGTTTTGGCGAAGCTGCTCGATCGGTTCATCGATGCCGAGTCGCTCTAACGGTACGTCGCCGTAGATGAGCGAGTAGGCGCCAAGGTTCATGCTCCACAGACCAAACGTGATCGACTCGGGCGTGACGCTTGTGGCCAGTTCTAAATCGTTCGCGGCAATGGCATCGCGGACGATGCTGCCGACGACTTCCATGCAGCGGGCATCGCCGGCTTGAAGCGACTGTTGTCTCGTTTCCGAAATCTTCTCGCGAATCGACTCAGAATCGATGATGCGGCAGGCCTGGAAGTCCCGCGGGTAAAGTCGCACGAAGATCTCGAGGGCCATGCCGATGGCCGTCATTCGCTCACGACTACTGCCGTCGAACGCGGCCGCGCGAATGAAAAGATCGAGTCGCAGTTGTTGCACACTCAGCGCCACTGCGGCAATCAATTCTTCTTTGTTGGGAAAGTGCCCGTAGATGGTGCCTTTGGAGTACTCGGTGGCGGCGGCGACACGATCCATGGTCAGGCCCAGGTAGCCTTCGGTGACCAGCATATCGCGAGCGACACGAACGACGAGGTCCTCGCGTTGCTCAATTTCGCGTTGCTTTCTGGTCGCGGTGGCCATGGTGTCTGTAGGGTGGTTGGCGGTGATCGATAGGAGTCGCGTGTGGCTCTGTTGGGGAAAATCCCTCAACTCACTATGTCATTATTGACTAATCGTCAAAAAATGTCAAGGCGCCATAATATTTTTTTCAAGAAATCCGCTGAGAAGATAGTGATTGGAACGCAAGTCATTATTTTATAATGACTTGTGAATGTCGTTTCCAGGCGGATTCAAGGCCTTCGAGACCGACCAAGACCGCCAAACTAGGCGAGTCGCTTCCGTCGCCAGCCAAGCAGTCCCAAGCCCAGCAGCCCCAGTACGGCTAATACGTAGGTCGACGGTTCGGGCACGGCGGCAGCGACAAACGCAGTCTCAATGAGATCGATCTGCACATTGGCTGCCTCCGCTTGCGGGCGAACGGCGACTTCCAGCCGATCGAGAGCCGCGAAATCGGCCCCAGTGCCGAAGTCGAGAACAAAGTCGTCAAAGAAAAACGGCACCGTGGTGTTCGACGCGATGCCACCGGGGAGACTCAGCAGCAAGCTGGAACGATTGAGGCCCGTTCGCGCGGTGATGGTGATGTTGGTCGGAGAGTCGGCCAGCGGCACATGCATTACGACCGCGTTGAGCGAGCCACCGGAGGTGAAATCAACTCCACCCAAACCGACCGCGCCGATGCCGTCGTAATGAACCTCTGAATGCCCGAACGTGCCCGCGCCGAAACCGATGTGGTACACACTGCTGCCCCCGTCGTCGATTTCCGCGTTGATCGAGTTGGGCCCATAGTGGTAATGGGCGATGGTATCCCGATCGCCGCCGAGCATGCTTCCCAGCGCGGCGTTGACGACGTAAAAGTTTCCCGACTCTGCGATCGCCGACTGAGGATCGTCGAAGGAATCGATAACGAACGCCTCGGCGGGACCCGCCAACGCGACCGCGGCAACGACCACCAGAGCGGTCATTGGGGCCGGTAGTAATCTAGCAATCTCTCTTAGCATGTTGGCGGGACCTTTCTTCGGGTCACCCTGGGCGCGAGTGATTCAGGGGCAACGCGGACGGTTACCCATTGTCGACTTCGTCTGGTTCTTTCACGAAAAAAGCCACAGGCGCGCTCAACGAATACGGATACGAATTGATGGCGCCGGTGGCTTTCCAGGAAGCTCATCGTCAGTTGTCTGTTGGTCGCGATCAGTAGCCTACTCCGACAATCGTTATCAGCCTTTGAGGATATTACTCGCGGAAGAGCCCGTCAAGCAAATTGCCGAGAAACCTCTCGCCGAGTGTGGTGGGCCTATTCCATTTTGGCATAGCGCGGCCGGTGCCCGGGCGTAAGTCGTTAATTCTCGTGCTGTCGACGACTCTCGGTCGGCGGCCAGGGGCAACCGTTGCCATGGTATGGGCTCACTCGCCCCAGTTCGGGGGTCTCGCATCCGCACTTTCCGGTCCAGCTTCCCGTTGGACGAAGCCGTGCGGCATCTACCCCTGAAGGAACTGGCGATGGGCGGAATGTCGCGCCGTGTTCGGATCGACGATGGAATCGAAGCTTTGCAAAAATTCGAGATAGCTATTCGGTAGCCCATGCTGACGCGCGCCGTGTGTCACCAGATCGTGATACCAAGAGTACGGATTCAGGCTGCCATCGATCGCATCCTGCCGAGCGACATAGAGCCAGGCCTGAACGCAGCCACGCTCATGAATGATCTCGACTTGCTCTTCCTCGTAGCCGATTCCCAAGAATTCATGCGCGTCGAGCGCGGGCTTTTCGTCTTGGTGCAAGCGATAAACGACACCCCAGACGTAATCCGTGGGAGAAGACGAACGGACCGCGTCCGCCTTGGCGGAGCCATCTTCGCTGCGTTTGTGAAATACCAGCCTGCGGTGGCGGACGTAACCGATCATCAGCGGCGTTGCCGAGGGAACGCGGGCACGCATCCGCCGTGTGCACATATTGGAACCGTAAGCGAAGACCAAGACATGCGTCTCTTGGCAACCGTCACGGTCTTCGTCGTGCAGCATCATCGGGCGGCTCTTGATTAGGTAGGCGCCGGAAGTGGTTGCCAGGTCGGGACGGAAGGCGAAGGATGCAGCTAGTCAATCGCTGAGATTACATGCTCTCATCCCCACCCATCCAACTCTCCATATCCCCTAGGTCGAGGTCATTGAGTAAATCGAACTCGGCCAGAAACTGATCGAGTGCCGCATCGGCCGTACCATTTTGAATGTAGCCGACCGGCTCGGAGCTCTCGTCATGATTGATTTGCCAGTCGACCTGGCAAGTCTTGGATATCTGGCAGAGCACATCGATCGCATCGCGGATGGTTCCATCGGGAAGCCCTTCGGAATTCGCCGCCGCCACCTCATCGGCCCGCGGCAAGATATTCGGCTTACTCCCGCCAAGGATATGCCCTTCATGTAAACCAAAGAAGGAGACCGGCTCACAACTCAGCCAAGTTCGCCCAGAACAGAGTTGATCGGCCAATCGCTTAAACTCCTCACTCCTCGACTCCGCTTGCGGAGTCGTCGAACGATAGTAGACCGTGAATCCCATAATAGGTACCCCTTGGAAATGTTGAGCCGTACTGAGAGAGCAGTTGGGAAGATGACACGCCGCCCATCTTTATGACGAACCTGAGCCCGAATGTAAAGCAGAGCAGCGACTTCGTCGGCCGCTAGAGCGGGGCTTTTTTCCTTCGGTACGAAGTCTTCGGCGTGAGGTCGCCCGACAGTCGCCTTAGAAAAAGGCCTGCAGCTGTGCCCGAATCAGCATGCCGTCGTCACCAACGATGATGTCGCTTCCGCGAACCGACGTCGGGGCGCCATCCAGCCAGGTGGCGTCGAGCGTCATCTTCAAGTTGACCGACTGTTGCGGGTAGTAGCCGAAGCCGAAGGCGTATTCGTTCGAATCTCCGAACTCACCGCGAACTTGGGAGTAGCGCACGTTGAAGTCGAACGTCTTCGGCACGATGAAACATCCGCCTTCGACATAGAAGCCGTACTGAAACAGTTCGTTTAGCGGCAAGGCACCGTCGGCACGGAGGTCCTCGAGCCATCGCAGATAGTACTCCGAGTCGAAGCTCCAACCGCGGTACTTGGCCGCGGCATCCAGCGAGATCAACGTGATGTCGTACTCGTTGACGGTCACCCCCGGCGCCAGTGCCCCGGTGTTGGTCAGAATCGTGCCGTCGCTGAGTCGCGCGAACGCCGATTCCCGGGTCGGGTCGCCGGCGTTATCGAGTCCCGACTGCTTCGAATAGACGAACGACGTTCCTAGCCTTGCGACCGGGCTGTCCAGGCAATCGAAGTCAACAATTTGCGGGCCGTAGTCCCCCCAAGGATCCCAATAGATAGAGCTCGCCACCGCAAACTTGTTGTTGACTTCTTGCGGGTCCAGTTCGGCCGTGCGAAAGCCGTTGCCGAGCATCACTTCGTAGTGGACCGAGTCGCCAAACTTGCCGTCCGCCCAGACTCCTTGGGTACGGGTTGGGCGAAAGAAATCCGTGGACAACGGACGATCGACCAACCGCGTCTTGAACGCGGACAGAATCCACTGCCGCGTGCCGGGCACCTTGGCCTTGCCGGCGCGAACGTTTAGCGATTCGGTGAACCTGTAAGCCCACCAGTAGTCGAAGAAGACCACCTGGCTGCCGCGGTCGGTGTCGCCATCGAGTTGCAGGAAGTAAGTCCAATCCTCGTTGAGTGCATGACCTGAGAGGATCAGCCGGGCGCGCTCGATATCGAAGCGGCCACGGTTGCGAACCGGGATGGTCACGCCCGCGTTGTCGGTATACGAGGTCACATCGCGACTGAATCCGGCATAGCGAAACTGGATGCGGCCGTTGACGTTGAGCTTGAACGATCGGCATTTGTCATCGCAGACATCGATGTAGATGCCTTTGTCGTAGCCGACGTCGAAGCAGGGACAGCAATCATTGCAATCATCGCTGCCGGAGTAGCTGCTCTCGTTGAACGTGGCTGGCATCACCGCCGGCAGTTGGCGTGATTGGTGCCAAACGTTGCCAATCGGACGCGCCAATCCGGGTTGCGGCATCGCGTAAGGCCCCGTTGCTTGAGGAGCTGGCGCCTGATGAACTGGTGCCAAGGGCCCCGTTGCGATGGGCCCGGGCGCGATGGGCCCGGGCGCGATGGGCCCGGGCGCGATGGGGATGGGCGTCGTCGCAATCGGCGGCGTTACCGGCGGTGCAATCCCGTAGGGCGCCGTCGAGAGTGGCATGCCAGCGGGCGACTGGCTGGCAGCCGGCGGCCACGATCCGAGCGGTTCCGCAGCTTGCGAAACCGAGCCGAGTGCTAGCGTTATCAAAATTCCCAGGAGCCGCTTCATGTCGCTTTCTTCCAGCCAGACCGTCTCTGTCGACGCGTGCGCACGGCACACGCGGAATCTTCATCGTTCGGCAAGCTAGGAAGACTTTGGCGATTGTACGGATTTCTCGATGATTCTATCCGGTTTGTTTGTTGAGTGTGCCAAAACTCACAATGTCAACTCATGCGAGCCCCGCCGCACCGGTCAAGAACGTCTACCGGCTCCCGAGTCTCCAAGCGAGACCCCGTCGTAGACTTGCCATGACTGCTGGCACAGACATCACGCCACCATGTGGACTCGACAGCCGGCAACCTGGCTCCCGACTCCGCTCCCGACTCCGCTCCAGATTCCGCGTTACTGATACGCCTTGCGCAGCAGCGAGACCTCTTCGCGTAGGCGGAGCAACTCGTCTTCCAACACAGAGACACGCCACTGGAGCTGTACCTCCTTCGTCGCGCCAAGAGCGGCCTGGCCTGTTTCCTCATCGATCTGGGCGATTGTCTCGTGGGCACGCAAAGCGTCCAGTTTATCAGCAGCGACGGCACCGGGAGCACGCCGATTTGCTAGCGCAGAAGCAGCCAGTCGTTGCTGCGCGTCGGCAGCGCGAAAAGAGACAAGTTGGAGCACCCATTTCATACGGTCGAAATCCTTGCCCTGCTGTGTCGCTGCAAGCTCCTGCTTGCATAGTTCCACATGGGAGCGTCGCTCCTCCATCTGAGCGGACGAGAACGTGCCTGGCGACTGTTCATTCAGGTTCTTGGCGATGGCCAACTGGGCCTCGGCAAGTTGCAGGTAGGCCTTCGCGTAGCGGACGCTCGTCGACTCCTTATCTTTACTTGTGTCGGCCACGGCGGGCTGACGCGCGAGCGCGAGTAAGGTCGCCGCCAGGGCCATTCCGCCGATGAAGAGTAGCGTCTTTCTGGCTGGTCGCGGCCGGCACAACAATTGTTCAACACCATTATCAGCCGCGGCGGCGGCCGCCGAGTCGTGCAAAGGGGAATCAGTCATTTTCTCATCTCCTCATAGCGGGAATTCGACACGTTTTGAGATGTTCACGTTAACTCCGTCGAGTCCATACCTGTCGCCGACGGCAATCAACCGGCGCTGTTGATGCATATTGCGCTGAAGGGCTGCATCCAGATAGCGTCCTTGGACGTAACCATTAGTCTAGCCGATGCCATGACCAATATCGACGCTCGCCCGTCCCGAATTCCCTTGGGTCAATCGCGGCACGAGCGGGGTTTTCGAGTCGAGGATGGCGACGTGTGCCCACCGGAGATCGCAGCTCTCCTGCCCGAACGAATATGCGAGATCGACCAGCTTGTGAGCGAATGAGGGTCGATGGAGCTGATAGTCCGGGTCGGGAGGGACTCGGCCAAATTCAAGAGCTCACGAGGATCCAAAAGATCAAGACGCCGATCGCTACCGACGAGAGAATTCCCACGAGCACGACCATCTCCGCGAGCATGTATCGCTGGCCGTTCTTTCGATACGTGACATGCCACCAAGGGATTTTCAGCGACTTGCGAAACTCGCTATCGGCGCTCTGGGAGAGGGGTGCGGGAGTCAATAAACCCAATGAGAGTATCGTCACAACGAGATATCCCAGCGCGTATCCAAGTACGTGGATAATGATCTCGAATAGTGGCCTCAGCAACAACTCAACTAACAGCTCGCCCATAAAGCACCAATCAGGTCGGAACGGATCGCACGACGGTCGTCTTGTCGTCCACTTGTCTAGGAGATCGAGACGACCGCGCTTGCCCCTTCTGTGAATAGGTGATCGCCAGTCTTCTCATGGCCATCATTCGCGTCGCTCGAAAGAAAGGCAAGCCGTTCAGGCCTGCGCTGCGGCGGGTGCTGCGAGCCGCGGCAAAGCGAATCACCCTGCTAGTCTGGTCGCCAGCTCATTCTTTCCACAGCGACTTGATTCCCGACTTGATCACGCCTTCCAGACCGACGGCGTAGGGTAGGCAAACATTCTCGTGGGTAGTGGCGTCGTGCATCCGGTGGGCGTCTCGGCAGAAGCGGCTCGCCTGGTCGGGGTGCTTGATCGACAGCGCCAAGGCGCGGTCCGTCAGCAGATACGAACTGTAATGCTTCTCTTTCGGGTTGGCCACGTCGTTCGTGTAGCCGAAGACCATCGTGCTATCGAACGGCGCGATGGCGTCGATCCACAACTCGTACTCCGTAAACGGCTCGCCACCGGTCGTTATCAGACACCATTCGCTGCCAAACATGACCGCGTTGATCTCCATCTCCAACGCGGGAGGAGTTTTCGAGTCTACCTTCTTCGGCAGCAGGAGTTGAGACTGCAACATGGCGACGTCTCCCGGGTTCGCCTCCTCCAGACGCGCCATCTGTTCGGCCCACTCTTCCGACGTCGGCACCCGCAGCGGCAGGGGTATCTTTTTCGTTCGTGTGGTGAACGTCTCGGATTGAATTTCGGTGCTGTGTTGAAGCCCGGCCAGCACCGCGTCACCCAGCTTATGGCCTTCGCGCGCGGCGTTCTCGTACCAGCCGCTCTTCACTCCGAAGACCGGCTCGGCATTGGTGTTGCCCGCACAGCCGTTGGCGAACATGGCGACCACGCCGTCGCCGAGTTGCTCTTCCACTCGCGCGACCGCGTAAGCGGGGAAATCGGCGCTCAGTCCACCCGGTGCGTCCATGGTCAGAACCGGGTGGGCCGGGTGTTCGAACAGCACGGCCACTCTGTTTCCGTCCTTATCGCGAGCTTCCAGCACGTTGACCCAAGGCACGATATCCTGCGTAAAGGCCTTGCCGTAGCGGTTGTGTCCGATGACCACGGGGGATCGGCTGCTGTGTAAAGTGACCGCTACCCGCCTCTCATACGCTTCCTCGGCCGCGGCGTATATCTGTTCGCCGACGGCCTTGCGCCAACTTGGGTTGTGCCGGCGGTGGCCATCCGCGTGCGTGTGAGAGCAGTTCACCAGTACCATAGTGAATCCGAGTTCGCTGCGAAGCTTCTCGCGGACCTCTTCAAACCAAGGCCGGATCAGGTCGACGCAAATGATCGCCACACGGCTATTCCCGTCGTCCAATACCAGAACCCGGGCGTAGAGCGGGTCGTGGACCTTGGCCCCTCCAAGCAATTCGGAAAACGTGACGTTCCGCCGGCTCGCGCCAGCTTTCAGGCTGGCTTGAGCGGGCTGTGAGATGGCGGCAGCCAAGACGAGTGACAAAGCTAAAGCCAGGACGAGACTCGATCGCATCGACGTGCCCTCTCGCAACCACGGTGTCTTATCTTGATCCACTTTTCAACGGCTAGTGTACCCCAAGATACACCGATGCTCACGGGTAGAAGTAATCGGGTGAGCGATCCCTTTTCCGCAGACCGCTTCTATCACGCAGAGCATTCTCGTCGAGGCCAGAACTCGGTCGAACCGCAAGGGCGGAGCAGATGTCCTCGTGGCTTTGACGAACGTCGCCGCCGGCGCGATTCAGCCGGTCGCGGCGGTCGCCCCTAACTTGGCCGCTAGCACAAGCGTCGCCGTCGCCAGCCGCAGAGGCCCAGTCCGGATAGCTCGACTCGGGCGAAAGGCCCAACAATCACTCAGGCGCTCGATGTGGCTGCGGCCTGAGAATCGGCCAGCCCGGTGGTCGTTTCCGGTAGCCGCAACAGATACACCAGCGTGACAATGCCTTGGGCCAGCAGGTACATCATGGCCCCATTCACGATTCCCGTGAACGCATAGCTTTGTTGATTCGAGATACCCGCCGTCATCACAAACGCGACCAGGGGCATGGTACGGATGGCGGGCCAGCGATCGCCCAGCAGAGTGAACGTGAGAGCGTAGAGGAAAACCAGCGTGAGCAGTTCCGGCCCGGTACTAAGATGGGGCATCACAAACAGGTAAACGGGTGCGACGGCGAAAATCGTCGAGCCCAACAGCAACAACAGCATCGGGAGCGGCTTTGCCTTTGTTAGCAACATCATCATGCTGAGAATGCCGGCCATCATGGGAATCTTGGGGCCCGTCGGCGGATCGCAGACAACCCAGAAAATGAATCCGACGGCGAAGCAGATGCCGGGATACACAGCTCGACACAACCGCTGGAAGTCCAAGGTTATTCGACAAGGCTTGGCGGCCGTCGCAGAAGCGGTGTCGGGGGTCGACCGCGGCCAAAGCACCATCGCTACGATCGTGTAGATGACAACGCCCGTGGCGGTCTCCAGGTATCGATAGGTACCGAAGTAGAAGGCGTTTTGCGCGTTCATGTAGGTATCGCCCCACACCACGATGGGAACGAAGCCAGCAACGAACCAGGCGTATGCATACCTGCTGGCCAATAAGAAATAGCTCACAAAAACGATATAGCTGGAGAAGACCACCATGCCGATCCAGCGATCCTGAGCAAAGACCGCCAACATGGCCAAGCCGACGACAACGCCGACGGCTGTGCCACCGACGCGCAGTAGGCCTTTCTTGAGAGACGCGTCGGCCGCGCCCATACCGATCAAGACGATCGCCAGGGCCCCGTACTGGGGCAGTTTCCAGTTGGCCGCCAAGGCGACCCAGTAGAACAGCACTAGGCTGATCGCCAGCTTCAGAGCGTCCTGCCAATGCTCTTTCGTGAGAGGCATGGCGACTACTCCCCCTGCGGTCGGATGGCGACTGAGGCCGTCATGCCGGAGACGAGATTCACACCCTCGGGGATGTTGACGAGTCGCACATGAACCGGGACGCGCTGGGCGAGCCGCACCCAATCGAAGGTTGGCTCAATCTGGGGGACGACGCCGATCTCACCTTCTGTCGGAGCGACGTCGGGCGGATTCGTCGCTTGTCCGATCGAAACGACTTCGGCCTCGATGGGCAGGTCGTGATGCCCCATCAGCGTCACGACTGCTGGATCTCCCGGTTGGATATGTCGCAGTTTCGTTTCCTGAAAGAACGCATGTACCCGGAACGATTGACTGTCCACGAATGCTACGAGTGGCGAAGCGACAACCGCGAAGGTGCCTTCGCTCACATAGAGATTTGAAATATAGCCGTCCGTCGGCGCGGTAATGGTCGTCCACGCCAACTTCAACTTTGCCTCTTCCAGCTGAACTTTGGCATCGCGAACTCGAACATTGGCATCGCCCGCTTCACCCAAGTTCGCCATGGCCTGATCGCGATCTGCCTGGCTCGTTTCGAGTGCGGCTTGTGCCTCGGCAAGGCCGTTCAGTGCGATCGTCAATTGTGCCGTTGCTTCCGCCTGACCTGCGTTGGCTTTCGCCAGGCTTGCTTCCGCCTGCTTCAAGTCGGCCTGAACCCCGGCCAATTGCGCCTCGCCGGCTTCGACCGCCGCAGCGCGGGCTTCGGCTGTTTCGACAGAACCGGCTCGTAGGTCGGCCAGTCGTTTAGCTCGCCTGGCTTCGCGCCGTGCCTCCTCGAGTTGGGCTTGATACTGATCGATCGTCGCTTTGGCAGACGCCACGCCGGCGCTTGCCTCCTGAACCGCTGCCTCGGCCGACTGAATGCCTGCTTGTGCCTCGGCGATCTGACCTTCGGCCGATGTGACCGCCGCGGCACTCTGCCGGACCATCGCCTCCGCGGCCCGCACGGCCGCTTCTAGCGCGGCGACATCTTCGCGTGCCTGATCAATTTGAACCTTCGCCTTGTCCACGGCCAATTGATAGTCGCTCTTATCGATCTGGAAGAGAAGTTCTCCCTTACGGACAAACTCATTGTCTTTGATGGCAACCTCAATGATGTAGCCCTCCACACGCGGAGCGACCTTGATCACGTTGGCTCGTACCTGACCATCGCGCGTCCACGGCCGAGCGGTGTATCGCGCATAGAGTAGATATGCTGCGAACAAGGCTACCACGACGAGGGCCGTCGTGAGCAGCTTCGGCATATGTCTTTTCAGGTAATCGCTCATCAAGGGATCTTACGGAGAAATCAAGAACAAGCCGACAAGCGAGGTGGCCAGTGTCCAAAGGGAAACGAAGACCAGGCCCGGATGCCAAAAGAACTTCTGAAATCCGGAATCATTCAGCAGCTTCACCGCCGCTAGCGCGCAGAGGAATCCGATCGCCACCGTCAAGAAGAACGGCGGAAAGTAGATCCACTGCAGTGCTATCTCTGATGGCATCTCGTCCTCGCCTCGAGCAGCAAAGGTTGACCATTTCGCAAGAATCGCCGCCGAAAGGCAGCACTTCTTATTGTAATCGAGCCTTAATCACCCCATGAAACCAAAGGGACGTGATCCCGCAGCAAATGCTTGGACTCCGACGGTAAACTTTGCCGATTAGTCAGATACTGCGGGTTGTGCCACCCGTATTTACAACCGCCAATGTGGAGCACCGCCGGGGGGGCGATGCTAAGAACAGCGAACGATCGGTGTCGGCTGAAGCTAGCGGAACGCGCCAGGCGTTTCCTGCGATGCCTCTGCGCGCCCTCGTCGTGGATGACCGACCGAGTCCTTCGGCTGTCACTCGGCCTGCTGCTGATCGCTTGCCTGTCGTCGACAGGCTGTTCGCTAACGGAGTGGGCGAACAACCGGTTCAAGGTCGGACCAAACCATCATGAACCGCCCGCAGCGGTTGCTGAGAACTGGATCGACTCCGATGATCCAAGGGTCATCGACCAACCGCCAGCCTTTGAAGATTGGTGGAAGGTCCTGCAGGATCCGGCCATCGACAATCTGGTCGTTCTCTCGTATCAGCAGAATCTCACCCTACGCGAGGCGGGTATGCGCGTGATTCAAGCCCGTGCACAGCGCGCTATCGCAGCTGGTAACTTCTATCCGCAGTCGCAACAGATGTTCGGTGAGTACGACCGCATCCAGGAAAGCTTGAACGTGGCGGCGCCGCCACCTGTCCGCTTCTTTGATCAATGGTCGACAGGCTTTGATATTTCGTGGGAATTGGACGTCTGGGGTAAGTACAGGCGAGCCATCGAATCGGCAGATGCCAACCTTGAAGCATCGATTCTCGACTACGATGCCATTCTGGTCTGTCTGATTGCCGAAGTCGTCACGGCCTATGTCGACATCAGAACCTTCGAGCAGCGCCTCGCCTACGCCCGCCATAACGTCCGTATTCAAGAACAGTCACACCAGCTGACGGAGGCGCGTGCCAAGGAGGGTGGCACAGGCGACATCAGTGTTCACCTGTCGCTGGCCAACGTGAACGCAACTCGGGCCAGGATTCCCTCCCTGAATATCGGTCTCCGTCAGGCCAGCAATCGGCTCTGTGTTCTGCTCGGCATGCCTCCGGAAGATCTCGGCTACCTGTTGGGCGAGAAGACCGGTATTCCGGTCGCACCTCGGGAAGTCGCTGTCGGGATTCCTGCCGATCTACTGCGACGTCGTCCTGACGTTCGTGCTGCCGAGCGCGATGTCGCAGCGCAAAGTGCGCAGATCGGAGTCGCGGCTGCCGAACTCTATCCCAGCATTTCTGTCACAGGGGAGATTGCCCTGGAGTCGGAACAGTTTAGCGATCTCTTCCGATCACGGAGCCAGTCCGCTTCCATCGGACCTTCGTTTCGCTGGAACATTCTCAACTACGGTCGCATTCAGAACAACGTGAGATTGCAGGATGCCCGACTGCAGGAGCTAATCGCGAGCTATCAAAACGCCGTGTTGGTCGCTAACCAGGAGCTCGAGGATGCGTTAGTCGTGTTCCTGCAAACTCAAGACCGCGTAGAACTTCTTGAAACAAGTGTCCGAGAAACACAGAGGGCGTTGGCACTCGAGACACTGAACTTCAAGGAAGGCGAAACCGACTTTACCGGCGTGTTTGTTCTTCAGGGAGAACTGGTTGCCAAAGAGGATCAACTGGCCGAAGCGGAAGGACAGGCCGTCAGCAGTTTGGTCGCCGTGTACAAGGCGCTCGGTGGCGGCTGGCAGATTCGTTGCACGGGATTCCAGCCTCACGTCATCAATGAGGAAACCACAGAAATCGAAACCGAGGCAGAAGAGATTCCGGCACCGTCCGAATCGACGATCTCGGTGCCGACGACCTACCTCCCGCCAGTACCCGCGTCTGACAATCGGTTCACGCCGGGCGCCACTCACCTCTGGCATGAGTCGAATCCAACATATCCGATAAGCGAGGCGGCATATCATGAATAAGCGGCTATCCTTGTTCACGGCCTTCATCGGCCACTTCATAACCAATGCCTTGCGCATTCGTGAAGTGATTGTCACACTGATCGTGCTGATCTGCGCCGGAGGTTTGGGCGTTTCTCGCCTGGAAGGGCTGCGTCTGGGAGACGGCCTTTACTTCGCCTTCATCACCGCACTTTCGGTCGGTTACGGCGACATCACACCGCAGACCGCCCTCGGCAAGATACTAAGCGTCGCCATTGGGCTCGTCGGCATGTTGTTCGTCGGCATTACCGTCGCCGTCGCCACACGAGCCCTTGGCGACACGGCGAAGAACATGGAAGTCTAACGGACTCCGTCACAGCGAAATTCCAGCGATCGTTCTGGAAAACGGTAGTCCCGCAGAATAGGATAGAGCTCACTCCGGCCCCAAGCACCTTATCCCCTCGCGCACTCATGTCGGAATACCAGATCATTGCGGTCATCGCAGGCATCGCATTTCTGTATAGCCTGGTTGCCTCTCGCTTGGAGCGGACGCCGGTTAGCGGGGCGCTTGTTTACATAGTCTGCGGACTGATTTGCGGACCATCGCTGTTGGGCATCTTTGTTCCCAATATCGGTGCCGAGTCGATCAAGACGCTGGCGGAACTGACGTTGGCCGTGGTCTTGTTCAGTGATTCCGCCAATGCAAATCTTGCTGTGCTCAGGCGGGTTGAACGCCTCCCTATACGCCTGCTACTGGTCGGTTTGCCGCTCACCATCGCTTTGGGTTTCGGCGTCGCCTATCTGATGTTCGACGGCATGAGCCTGATTGCCCTGGCCTTGCTGGCGACCATGTTGGCTCCGACCGACGCGGCCCTGGGGAAGGCGGTCGTCACCAACGAGAACGTGCCCAGTTCGGTGCGACAAGGTCTCAACGTCGAGAGCGGGTTGAACGACGGAATCTGCGTGCCGGTAATTTTGATCTTCTTGGAATTGATCTCGCCAACATCCGCGAGTGGCGGAACTCTCGAGATGGTGGTGGAATTCCCACTCAAGGCGATCGGGATCGGGGCCATCGTCGGGACGGTTGTCGCGACCATCGGCGGACCGGCGCTCCGCATTTGCGCGGAACGTCGGTGGGTGTCCGGTTCCTGGATTCAAGTGCCGGTGGTTGCCGCCGCTTTGCTCTGCTTCGGGACAGCGCAATGGCTTGGCGGCAGTGGCTTCATCGCCGCCTTCGTTGGCGGCCTGATCTTTGGCGGCCTGACGCACGAACACAAAGAGGAAGTCCTGAACGGCGCGGAAGGGACAGGCGACACGCTCTCGCTGATCACCTGGTTTAGCTTTGGCGCGGTGGCCGTTGGTCCCCAGATTGTGTCCGCTTCCTGGCAGCCGATTGCGTACGCCCTCTTGAGTCTGACGGTGATTCGAATTGTGCCCGTTTGGCTTTGTGTCGCCGGTATGAAGCTGAAGCCTGATACCAAGCTCTTTCTTGGCTGGTTTGGTCCACGTGGACTGGCAAGCATCGTGTTTGTGGTGATGGTCGCCGCGACCAAGATCCCGGAAACCGAAACGCTGCTGGCAACCGTGACCTGGACGATCATTCTCAGCGTGGTACTGCACGGTGTCTCGGCCAATCCGCTGGCGATGGCCTACGGCAAGCGAGTAGCCGCCCGCGACGGGTCGATCTAGACCAAACGGTCTAAGAACCTCTAGAGTCGATTCTTTGACTGCGCTCTGGCAGGAGAGTCGGCAGGTGGAATGCGCATCCAACCGGGCGCACAGTAGCCATTCCCAAGCTTACCGACGAGCACACCTTGGTCCGAATAAAGTGATATTGAAATCATCCACTTGTCTGCTAGGTTGTCTCATCGAGGGTGTTGGCTGTCGAGATTGGGCAACACTTCTTATGCAACTCCTCGGGGCTCAGCTCACCGCTCAGCCGCGCTATTAGCCAATCGCCTTTAATCGCAGCCGCTGAAGCACAAAAAAAACATCGTCCGGATCGAGTTGGTCGAAGTAGCTGAAGTGCAATCGTAACACGTTATCGCGGAGGTCGAGTGACTCGATGGGTGGCTCAATAAACGATAACAAACGCCCCTGTGTCCACTGTTGAGCAATAACGGCCAAGGGGACCAGGGACGACAAGCACCATGTGGCCTGACCGCCCGATATGTTTGGCAACGGCGATGCATTAAGACAGGTTGCGACGAGCTGTCCAATATCCGAGCCGTTGGCGAGCTGACCAGTGCGAAGATGCGGCGCGTCGATGTCGTCACTGGCTGCAACGCTGTCGCGCGTTATGTAGAGTCTTATGGCCAAGGCGTTAGTTCACCCGAACGTGAGGCTGACAGTAGCAGATCGTTAACGGAGCAAACGATCTTGGATCTGCGATTGATTCTAGAGGTGGGATGCCGCTCTTGGAAAGCTCCTGAGATGAATACGGCACGCGAATACCTGACATATCTGGCAAGCCCCTCCGCTAGACCAACGGCAATGCCTGACCGTCGCTGACCGAAAAGGGCCGCCCCAGCGGATCGTGAATTTCAGCTCGGGGAGAGATGCCCAGGCTCTGAAAAATGGTCGCGTGAACATCGGCCGGAGTGCAGGCGTCGTGTGCGGGAAAGGCCCCGTGCCGATCACTGCTGCCATAGACTCTGCCGCCGCGAATCCCGCCGCCAGAGAGAAAAACGGAATAGACATTGGGGTAGTGATCTCGACCGGCTTCGGCGTTGATCTTGGGTGTTCGGCCAAAGTCGGTCAACATCACGACCAACGTTTCTTCCAGTGAACCGCGCTGCTGCAGATCGGTGAGCAAAGCGGATGTGGCCTGATCGAAGACCGGCAGCATTCGGTTCTTCAATCGTTTGAAGTTCTGGCTGTGCGTGTCCCAGTGATCCCCCACGGAACCGTTCAAATCGCCCGCGGCGCAACAGACAGTCACGATCGGCACGCCCGCCTCGGTCAGGCGACGAGCCAGCAGCATACTCTGGCCGCAAATATGGTCGCCGTACGAATCTCGGACTTTCGTGTCCTCGCGTTCCAGATCGTAGGCCTGTCTTACAGCGGGAGTTAGCAGCATGTCGTGAGCCAATTGACGGAAATGTTCGAAATCGGCAAAGTCGCGCTGCATGCCAATCTGTCGTTCCAGCGACTTGAGAAGCTCTCGTCGCGCACCCAGCCGGTTCGTGTCTATCGTTTCGGATAGATCCAGCACAGCGGACCCGAGGTCCTGCGACACACCACCAAACTCGCGCCCGGCGGGGGTCCGGATGACGATCGGATCCGAGCCGAGCCCTAACCAACCTCCATGTTCTCCCGCTTGCAAAGTCTGGTTGTCGACCAAGGGATAGGGCAGTCGTATGCTGCGCGGCATGCCCCGCGGGGCTGTGCGGAACTTGGCCACCATGGCCGCCAAAGACGGCCAGTCCTCGCGAGAGGGCGGCAAGTTCGTGGCCGTGGTCGATTGAGGCGGTGCATGTCCAGTGAGGTTCCAGTACATCCCCTTTCCGTGCGCCGACGAGTCGTGGTGAATCGAGCGAATCACGGCCAGCTTGTCCATTTGCGCGGCGAGTCGGGGAATGTGTTCGCCCACAACGATCCCCGGAACGGCCGTGCGAATCGGACGAAACTCGCCCCGTATTTCCGCCGGCGCGTCCGGCTTGGGATCGAATGTTTCGTGATGACTCATGCCGCCCCAGCAATAGAGAACGATGCAGGACTTTGCCTTGCCGGACGACCGAGAGCTGGTGTCTGCATTGGCCTGCTCCTTCAACGAGAAAAAGGCAGGCAGCGTGCAGCCCAATGCGCCGAGGCTGGTCCCCAGCATTCGCCGGCGAGTCAGGAGCTGGCAGCGATCCGCTTTCAGTTGGGACATGAAAGGCCCGTTTCGTCTGGTCGATTATCGGCTGGGCTGCAGCTGGAGATTATAGCGAATGCCATTCCAGGGGCGAGCTTTTTTCCGTTCGGGACGTCCGCGGTCGCCATCACCTCGGCCTTCACACGCACCTTAGCGGGCTCGCCGACGTCGCCCGCGGCAGAGAGCGAGTGCAATAAAACCGATGCCGGCCATCGCATAGGTCGAAGGCTCCGGCACCACCGGGCCGATCACCACGAGATCAAACGGGACCAAGGGCGAACCCAAGGCGCGACTCACCTGGTTCGTTGAGAGTAGGTTATACAACCCTGCAAAGTCGAGACCGGTCGGAAAGACGTTTCCGATCGAACCGCTGCCTGGCGACAGCGCCGCCTCGGCAAGTTCGGACGTCAAGGCGGTCGATACCCCGCCCAGAATGGGTGTGAAGCTGCCCGGTAGGAAGCCGTTGCTCTCGTTCTGGAGCGTGTAACCGATGATCGCACTGGCGTCGGGGTCCAAGATTACTTCGCCCGTTGTGGCGTCGTAGATCAGGTCGGGAATGTTCGGATCGTTGGCCGGCAACACCACCTCTCCGCTGAGATCGATCGTCAGCGTCTGCGTTGTGCCAATCGAATCGGTCAGATTCAGCGTGTAGCTGCTGCCAAAGTCGCCGAGCGCGCTTGTATCGAACGATGCAACAAAGGGCAGCGAATCGCCCGCCGCAAGATTCCCAAACGGCCCGAGATTGGTCGAGAGTTGCGAGGTGTCTCCACTGCCTGAGACCCCTAACAACTCGAGTCGAGCCTGAACGCCAGTTCCGACAAGATTGAAAATGTCAAATCCGATATCCGCCGGGCTAGGACCACCGAAAGCGACCGATCCGAAATCGATACTGAGCACATCGTTGTCCGCGGCACCGTCGAAAGAAGCGTTCGCCGGCGAAATCGACGCAGGCGTATACTCCAAGTCCAGACCGAAATTGAGCCATTCGAGATACCCAATGTCGTGAGCCTTGATCGCGACCACATTTTCGCCAGGGCTAAGAGCGGAAGTCACATCGACGTTATGGAACGCATTGGAGAGTCCATCGGCGTCACTGAGTACTTCCGTTCCGTTAATAAAGACAACCGCATCGTCGTCGATGGAAAGATTGAACTGACCCGAGGTAGGCGCCCCGCCAATCGTGAACTTCTTGCGATAATAGGAAGGCGACGACCCGTGGAGACCCGCGGCGTCGACCCAAAACTTTCCGGGCGCTGTCTCGACGATGTTGTTCCAGCCGGCCGACGAGGAGTCGTCGTAAGAGGGCGAGATGTTCCAAGCGGGGTTCGCCGCCTCGAAGGCGAGTCCAACGCTGTGAATGCTACCACCGACGTTAATTCCCTCGGGGCCAATTCCGCGCCAGGTTGTATCCATCGGCACATTAAGAACATCGCCAGCCGCGGTCAGGACGAGCGACTCGAACGACGTGAACGCAAATGCCAGTAACAGCACAGCAGACACCTTCGCACAGATGGTCTTTCGAATCGGTGTCACAGCAGTTGTTCCTCAGGTGTGAGCGCGCCGCGAGAGATTTCGCTGCCTCACATAAGGCAAATGCCGTGCCGCCGCCGAGCATCTGGATGGAAACGACGCGCAAGTCGTTGTGCGCCAGCGTCTAAGATTCGGTGTGCCCTGACGCACCCTGTCCGGATTCGGACACCCACTACCGCGCCCGTTATTCGGATCCGGACACCGACCAACGACCACCTGTCCGGATTCGGACACGCGTACTCGAGCACTCCGTATTCAGACCCGGCGGATTCGTCGGTTAGGACGGCATGTCGGTCCGGCACGCTCTCGAGGGCGAGGAATTGCCCGGGGTCGGCAACACCTCAGCACGTTAGCAGATAGCGAGAATCCGCGTCGGTCGCCCTCACTTGGGCGCGACAGCGAGGTGTTCTGGGATCTCGGGAACGGATTTGCGATGGTCGCTGGCCTTGGACCATAATTGCGGCCTTGTAGCGCGCACGCTCGAAACTTTGAGCCACCCGTCCAAAAACCAGTTATGCCGCACGCTTAACCGGAAGACTCTCGTGCCATCTCCTCGTGTTCTTTCAGTTTGCATTTTCAGCAACGACTCGCGCATTCTCGTTGCGCGAGGGTTCGATGAAGTCAAGAACGAGCACTTCTTTCGCCCGATCGGGGGTGCCGTGGAGTTTGGCGAGACGACGGCAGAGACAATTCGGCGTGAGGTAGGCGAGGAACTTGGCGTCCAAATCGAGCAGGTCGTGCGGATCGGCGTCCTGGAGAATCTGTTCCACTTCGATGGAAAGCCTGGCCACGAAATCATCTTCGTTTTTAACGCCAAGTTCGTTGACAAAACACTCTACACGGAAACAACGCTGCCGATTCACGAGGAAGGCTGGGTGGGCCCGGCACAATGGATCAACGTGAAGGCCCTACCTACGACGCCACTCTATCCGGACGGGATCATCGAGTTGCTGACCGAGTGGCATGACCCATCGATACACCGGCGCGGGTAACGTTGGTACGGGGCTGGCACGGCCATCCGTACCAACGGCGCTCTAGCGGGATCGAGGTGGCAAGCCCCGCTGGATTCATCGCTTCGATCCTGCTCAGATCGCCATCATCGACGCAGGTTAGCAGGACGCGGGTAGGTGCTGAGGTTACCCCCCACCCACGAGCATTGGCGTTGTCCATACTCACTGGCTGACAAGCAGGTGAGTGGCACGCGGTGCAGGCACGACCTCCAGTTCTCTCAAGTCATCCTACCTCGAGCGTGGTGACCCCGAATATGCAATCGTGATCGAGTTTTGGAACAGGCCCATAGTACATGCGAACACACCCGAAGATTTCCTTCATCCGGTACTTGCTGCAGAGGGCGATGGCCGAGGGGTTATTGTCCGGAGCGTCCAGGAATATGGGCTTTCCCTGGCCTTCAATCTGAAACGATTGAATCAGAGCATCAGCGACCACATCGGAGTCGGCAAACAATGGACCAATTTTCCATCCGGTCACACATGGCCGCATGACGCCGAAACCAAGCAGCTTCCCGTCTTCAACAAAGCCCGACGATACCGCCCCCGGTTGGTTAATCCATTCCGCCAAGAACTGCTCCCGCCGTGCGGGAAAGCACCGCCTGTCAAAATCGGCGACCGTCTCAAGGTTCACGGATCTCAGGTCCACGACATCGGTGGGCCGACGGATCTCTGGGGCGGCCGTATCGAGTTCGAAGCGGCGATGGCGCGTTAACTGCTTAAATCCGCCTCTCTCGTAAAACGGAACCATCGCATCGACGCCATCCAACCCGATGGTTCCGCCTTCGTTCAACCGTGACAGCAAGTGATCTCTTCGGGCAAACCACAGTTGAGTTCCCAGTTTCTTGCCTCGGTGCAGCTTGCTAACGATGAACAGCCCCATGAATCCAAATGATTCACTGTGGCGTACGATGGCCCCGCCCCCGACAAATTCATGATTCTCGCACGCGGCAAGATAGCCTTCTGGGTCGATGCTCCAGAAACATTGTGCATCGTTCAGGCCGGGATTCCAGCCTTCGTCGTTAGCCCAATCGACTAACTGCCGGAGTTCTTCGAAGTTCATTTGACGAATATCTACCATCAGCAACTCCCTTTGCAGACGCTACGCCACTCAGGTTACCCCCGCCTAGGCGCGCTGGCGATAGTGCCGACGTCGCCATCCGTAGAAACCGAGACCGATCAGGCCCAGCATCCCCATCGCATACGACGACGGTTCGGGCACGACCGGGCCGCCGCCGACTGCGATCGTATAGGTATAGTCGAGGAGATAGCCCTGCCCTGGTCCGCTCACCGTAAAGAATGACGTGGCAGAGATCTTGTAGATGGGATCGTAGAACGGATACGCCCCAACAAATTCAAAGTCCGCGGGAGCCGTTAGGACCTGACTGCCTTGGTCGACGAATGTGGGGTCTTCAACAGGACCGGCTCGGAAGTTCGCAGGACTCGAAAACGGGACTCCGAGATGGAGTGATGTGCCGTAGCCAGCGTGTGTTGGCGTACCGTACACCTCCAGGCCGGTAACGGAGAACGTCACCGCATCGACGCTGGCTCCGCTCGGAACATCGAAATAGAATCTGTCTGAATCAATGGTGTCCCCAGGAATTCTCAACGTGCTGCCCGACACCGTATTGGTGCCGTAGTCAAAATTCATCGGGCTCGACTCGCCGAAGTCCAAGGGGTTGATGTCCCCGTCAACGGTTTCGTCGTAGTTGACCGGAACTGCGATCGCCTGGTCACTCGCCAGAACGATGTTAACGGACGCAAGAATTGCCAGGGCCGCGATAACTCGCGTACGCCAGGCGGTGGATCGAATGTGCATTGCGTGTGTGTCCTGCATATCAATGTTGCCCATGTTCTTGGTGGAGACGCAGTAGAATTCTGCCCGACGATTCGTGAGGACGCGTGATTTCTCTGCCCTGGAGTTGTCGCGAGATCGGTGCCCCGACAGACATTGCAGTCATCAAAAAAGCCGCCTCAATCCTGGTGCGCAGCAAAATGCTGCACGCTGTTGGATTCGGGCAGCTTGTCTGTGGCGTGATCGGCGATTCCTGCGACTTAGGTGTGAGGGACCATTATCATTTCGCGCACGGCGAACTGTCAATAAATCGCTAGTGCCCCGAATACAGGTCGTTTCGCCGGGCTTGAGGATTGCTGGACATCACCCATGGGAGTCGTCGTCCAGTTGTCAGTTGTCGAATCGTTGGTCCGATCAGGTCTTGGAGACGAGTTTCAGGCCAACGATGCCCGCCACAATGAGCCCGACGCAGACAAATCTAGCGACTTCTGCAGATTCGCCGAGAAAGATGATACCCAACACAAACGTACCCACGGCGCCGATACCAGTCCACACCGCATACGCCGTACCAACCGGTATCGTTTGCTGCGCAACGAGCAAGAACGCGCCGCTCAATCCCATCGATACGACGGCGCCGATGAGCGGCAATGGTTGAGCGCCGTCACTCGTCCAGCCCATCTTGAGTCCGATGGGCCACCCCCATTCAAAGATGCCCGCGATAACGAGATATACCCATGCCATTCTTAAGACCCTCTCAAAATTAAATTGGGCGTCACATTCTTGCGGAAAGAGCACCGCCACCTGCGCTACTCTCAGCGTATCATCGTATAGAGGATCAGGAGCCGGCGCAACGGAGGAGTCCGCAAGGGAGTCGAACTTGCGGGCCCGCGATCCAAGACATTCTGCCACTGCTGCTCGGAGTCGCTCAGGTCGCCATCACCCATGCAGGTAGGCTAACGGGCGGTAGTCGCCGAGGCCCCCCCCAACTCCGCGCGCCAGGCCTGGGTCGGTTCTCACCAGCGGTTCAGATATCTTGCTGAATAGGTATCGTAACGCGAACTACGGTTCCATTGCCGGGAGCGCTCTCAATCCTAGCTTTGCCACCTGACAGTCGTGCCCGTTCATGGATGCCTCGGAGACCAAAGCCTTTTCGTCCTCCCGCTTTGGGATCAAAGCCGATTCCCTGATCTCGGACAATAATTTCGAGCTCTCCGTCGCGCTGTGTCAATCGTACGGCGGCGTCATCTCTCTGCGAATGGCGTCTGACGTTGCTCAGTGCCTCCTGAACGATTCGGTAGACGATGCCCTCAAGCCGTGCTTCGAGACGATCAAATTGCACGTCGTGATCGAAGGCCACGGCCAAACCGGCCTGCTTCTTTTCGTCGGCGAGCAGATGTCGGATCGCCTCGACGATCCCTAGTTCGTCGAGTACCATGGGCCGCATCTCGCGAATTAGACGACGGCCTTCGGCGATTGCTCGCTCCAAGAGTAAAGCAACGCTCGTCGCGGTAGATTCATTTGTGTCCGGATCCATCGTGCTCTCGATACACTGCACTCGCATATGTGCGCCGACGACATCCTGGACAAAACCGTCATGAATATCGTGGGCTACCATGCGGCGCTCTGATTCCTGTAGATCAATGAGTTGTCGGAGCAGTTGCTGTTCATCCCGCAGTTCCGCTTCAGCTCGCTTGATCTTGGTGATGTCCTGCATTGCCCCCACTACCCGCGTTGGATTACCTTCGGCGTCACGCGCGACAAAGCCCCGGTCAACGACGATCGCATAATCGCCGCTGGCTCGTCGGTAACGATATTCCTCGACCCAGATATCGCCCAGATCCGCGGACCCACGAAGTAGCGCCATCAGAGAGTTGGTAACACGCTCGCGGTCCTCCGGATGGACATGGTCTTCCCACCACTCCCAGGACTTGCTCGACTTTGGCGGCCTCGGCCCAAAGAGAGTATCGTAAGTATCATTCCACCAAACTGTGCCACTTTTCGGATCGACCTCCCAAATGGCCTCGTTGATGGCGAGGGCGGCCAGGCGGAATCGCTCCTCGCTTCTCCGTAGGGAATCCTCGGACAGTTTCTGCTCGGTGACGTTCTGCATCGCTCCCAATAAACGCGTGGCGTTCCCATTGGCGTCACGCGTGATATAGGCTCGGTCGTTAATGAAAGCGTAGCTGCCGTCGGTGCGTTGAAAACGGTATTCGTCCGTCCAGATGTCACCAGCATTCGCTCGTCCATCAATGGCGGCTTCAATTCCGTCGGCAACTCGCGCTCGGTCGTCCGGATGGATGCGATCCTTCCACCAATCCCAGGTCGTGTCCTGTTCCTCCGATCGTTCGCCGAAAAGTCGAATAAGCTGCTCGTTCCACCAGACCGTTCCATTCACTAGGTCACAGTCATAGATCGCGTCGTTCGTGGCATTTGTCACCAGTCGGAAACGCTCCTCACTTTGCCGCAGTGCTTCCTCGGCCCGCCTGCGATCGGTAACATCGACGCCAATTCCACCGACATACTGCGACCCGTTTGCATCCGTAAATGGAAACTTGAAATTAAGGTGGTAACGCGGTATCCCGTCGGAGTCCGTTGCCCGCTCAACGACTTCGAGCACCTTTCCGCTAGTGAGTACGGCCAAGTCATTCTTCCGAAATTCCTCAGCCATCTCCTGTGACCAAAAGTCGAAATCAGTTTTGTTGTGCCAATCTTTCAGCTCTACTCCGAATCGCTGTTCATACGTCTTGCTGAAGTACACATAACGCCCCTGCTCATCCTTCAGCCAGGCGGCCGCCGGGCTATTATCCATGAATGCTTCGAACCGATCCTGACTCTCTTTCAAGGCTTGAGTCCGGTTCTCCACGCGAAGCTCCAGCTCGCTGTGTGCCTGGCGTAGCTCCTGCTCGGCTCTCTTTCGATCCCTGATATCTTGGATCAGAGCGACAAATTGATCGACCGAACCGTCCTCGTTTCGCAGACAGTGAACATTTAGGGTCGTGTCGATCACTCGGCCATCTTTGCGGATGAACCGTTTCTCCATCGAATATCCGTCGATCTTGCCAGCCAGTACGTCATTAAACTGGGCCAAGTCCGCATCGAGGTCATCGGGGTGCGTCAGCTCAGCCCAGGTCTTGCTGGTTAGTTCGTCACGTGTATAGCCGAAGATCTCGCACAATTTGTCGTTGACCTCGAGCCATCCTTTGGTTGGGGAAGTAACTGCTGTGCCAATGAGGCCGAGGTTGAAGTAGCTTCGGAAACGCAATTCAGCTGCGTCGGCTTGACTCTTCGCGAGCTGGCTGTCGGTCAAGTCAAGAATCGTAGCAACGAAAACCGGCCTTTCGTTGAAGTGAGAAAGGTGCAGTTTCACCCGAACTGGATAACGTGACGTGTCTTTGCGGCGATGAATCGTTTCAAATTCGACGACTTGCTGAACGCCGTCCTGGAGAGGGCGAATCAACTCAGCGAACGTTTCCGGCGTAAACTCGGGTTTGAGTTCCAGTGGCGTGAGCGCTTCGAGCTCATCCATGGAGTACCCGAGATTCTCACGGGCACCACGATTCACCAGGACGAACTGCAGCGACGCAGCATCGAATATATAGATCTCGGCAAGTGAGTCTTCAAGGACGCGTCCGAACTCAAGCAATTGCGGATCGACGGAATTGGCCATTACGTAACCCTGATTGTGCGTACGACTGGCTTCGAAGTAGCGAAGAGCCGGCTACAGTATAGCAGCCACGGATACTAGCTTCCTGCAGAATCATCTGTATTGGAGCCGCGACATTGCTCCGGAACGAGGGAGATCGCTTGGGCAATGCCTGCCGACAGCAACGAGGGATCGCTTTGTGCAAACGCATCCTCCGCCAGCTAATCTTCTCCCACAAACTCGATCCCATACTTCGGTGCGGCTTCCATCAACTTTGCGATCTCTGCCTCCGTTGGCTTCGGGGGTAACTCGCCGTCAAAAGGTTGCCCGACCTCGAAGAAATAGTCTTCTAGTCCGGCTGGCGCAAACGATATGAGCATCTTGGCCGGTTGATTGGTCTCGTTCTTAAATGCGTGAGGATTTCCGATTGGCATGTTGACGAACGTGCCGGGGCGGGCAACCATCTTTTCGGCGCCGACTAGAAACGTGATCTCACCCTCCAGCACATAGAACGTCTCATCCTCTCGGTGGT
>Ga0180437_10000962_pt1 | contig 51138 bp, 44 predicted proteins | sample SS_ome_4_FD_132410 | JGI IMG/M metagenome (GOLD analysis project Ga0180437, IMG submission 132410) | Hypersaline lake sediment archaeal communities from the Salton Sea, California, USA - SS_3_D_1 metaG | ecosystem: Environmental > Aquatic > Non-marine Saline and Alkaline > Hypersaline >... | reverse complement strand
TGAGCGCCCAGACCGAAGCTGAGGCTTCACCACCAAGTAGATCCGATAGACCGAAAGAGCCCGGATAGACAGAAAAACTTGGAGATCGGCTGCTCAGCCCTTTGGGGGACAGCCTCCCGAATTCCCGAATTCCCGAATTCCCGAATTCCACGGATTCCACGGATGCCTCGGATTCCTACTCGCCTTCCCCACTTACCGAATTCCCCCATTCCCCCATTCCCCCGTTCCCCCGTTCCCTAACTCTCATGATGGCACGCCGCCCCGCCTTCCAGCGCCGGCGCCACGCGCCGGCACAGATCGTCCTTCGCCGGGTGCGGGCAGCGCGGGTGGAAGGCGCAGCCGGGTGGCGGGGCCGCCGGATTCGCCACTTCGCCCGCCAGCGCGATGCGCTGGCGCCGCGTCTCCGCGTCCACCGCCGGCACCGCCGACAGCAGGGCCCGGGTATACGGGTGGCGCGGGCTCTCGAACAGCGGCTCGCAGTCGCCCAGCTTGACGACCCGGGCCAGATACATGACCGCGTCCCGGTCGGCGAGAAGGCGGACCACCGACAGGTCGTGGGTGATGAACAGGTAGGTGAGCCGGAAGCGCTCGCGCAGGTCGGCCAGCAGGTTGAGGACCTGGGCCTGCACCGACACGTCGAGAGCCGAGACGGGCTCGTCGGCGACGACGAACTCCGGCTCCACCGCCAGGGCCCGGGCGACGCCGATCCTCTGCCGCTGGCCGCCGGAGAACTCGTGGGGGTACTTGCCCGCATCGTCGGCGTGCAGGCCCACCGCTTCCAGCAGCTCGGCGACGCGCCTGCCCGCGGCCCGGCCGCGCGCCAGCCCGTGTACCTGAAGCGCCTCGCGCAGCGCCGCGCCTACCGTCAGGCTCGGGTTCAACGAGCCGTACGGGTCCTGGAAGATGATCTGCGCCCGGCGGCGGAAGCGCATGAGCCCGGCTCGATCGAGCTGGCCCGTGTCCTGGCCGTCGAAGATCACGCGCCCGGCGGTGGGCCTCAGCAGCCCCAGAATCAGGCGCGCCGTCGTGCTCTTCCCGCAGCCCGACTCGCCGACCAGGGCCACCGACTCGCCGCGCCGTACCTCGAGCGAGACGCCGTCCACCGCACGCAGCCGGCCCCGCGCCCGTCCCAGGAACCCCGAGCGGATCGGGAAGTGCTTCACCAGGTCGTGGACCTCGAGCAGCGGCGCGCCGCTCCGCTCGCTCATCGCGCCGCCTCCCCGGACTCGTGCCGGCGCAGCGGCTCCTCCTCCAGCCAGCAGCGGCTCGCTCGATCGGTCCCGAGCAACGCCGGTGCCGCTGCCCGGCAGCGCTCCCAGGCGTAGGGGCAGCGTGGATGGAACCGGCAGCCGGCCGGCCAGCGCCTGGCGCTGGGCACGCCGCCGGGGATCGTCGTCAGGCGCGAGACCTTGCCGGTCACCCTGGGGATGGAGCGCAGCAGACCTTCGGTGTAAGGGTGACGGGGCCGCGCGAAGAGTCGGGCGGTGGCGCCCTGCTCGACGATCTGGCCCGCGTACATGACGATCACCCGATCGGCGATCTGGGCGATGACGCCCAGGTCGTGGCTGACGAAGACGATCGCCATCCCGAGACGGTTCTGGAGCTCGGCCAGCAGGTCGAGGATCTCCGCCTGGATCGTCACATCGAGAGCGGTCGTCGGCTCGTCGGCGAGCAGCACGTCCGGGTCACAGGCCAGCGCCATGGCGATCATCGCCCGCTGCCGCATGCCGCCCGAGAACTCGTGCGGATAATCGTCCAGCCGAGCCGCCGGCTTGGGGATCCCCACCAAACCCAGCATCTCCGCCGCGCGCCGGCGCGCCGCGGCCCGCCCGAACCCGCGGTGCAGCCGCACCGCCTCGACGATCTGGTCCCCGATTGTCCACACCGGGTTCAGGCTGGTCATCGGTTCCTGAAAGATCATCGAGATCTCGTTACCACGGACGCCCCGCATCTCCGCCTCGGACAGCTCCAGCAGCTCCCAGTCGCCCAACCTGATGGACGATCCCGGCTCGACCCGGCCGGGCCGGTCGATCAGACGCAGGATCGACAGACAGGTGATCGACTTGCCGCAGCCCGACTCGCCGACGATCCCCAGCGTCGCGCCGCGCTCCAGACTGAAGCTCACGCCGTCCACCGCGCGCACCGGCCCGTCCGCCGTGTGGAAGTAGGTGCGCAGGTCGTTCACCTGCAAGACGGGCGCGCTCACGCTCACATCCTCAGTCGCGGGTCGAGGGCGTCACGCAGTCCGTCGCCGATCAGGTTGAATGCGACGACCGTGAACACGATGGCCAGTCCCGGAAAGGTCGATACCCACCAGGCCTCCAGCAGGAACTCGCGCCCGTCGTTGATGATCACACCCCAGGACGGCGTGGGCGGCCGAACGCTGAGGCCGAGGAACGACAGGCCGGCCTCGATCAGGATTATGTTACCCAGACCCAGCGTCGCCGCCACGATCACCGGGCCCAGCACGTTCGGGATGATGTGGCGCAGGATGATTCGCGGGCTGCCCAGCCCCAGGGCCCGTGCCGCCTCGATGAACTCCCGTTCCCGTAGCGACAGCACCTCGCTGCGTACGATCCGTGCCGTCGATGGCCAGAGCGTCAGGCCCAGCACGGTAACGACGATCAGGATCGACGGCTGCTCGAATAGCGCGATCACCGTGATCAGGAGCACCAGCCGCGGGAACGAGATCAGGGTATCGACGAAACGCATCAGCACGGTGTCGACGACGCCGCCGAAGTACCCGCTCACCGCACCGACGAGCGTGCCCAGCGTGATCGAGATCGCCACGGCGATGAAGCCGATCGACAGGCTGATCCGCGCGCCGTACAGGATGCGCGTATACACATCGCGTCCGTACTTGTCGGTCCCCATCAAATGGTCGGGTGACGGGCCGAGGTGACGTACCGAGAGGATGTCGTCGACGATCTCGGTCGGGTCGTAGGACGTGAGGTAGGGTGCCAGCAACGTCACCAGATACAGCGCCACCATCAGGTAGAGCCCGAGGACCGCCGGTCGATTCTTCTTGAACTCGCGCCAGGCGATGGCCCAGCCGGAGGCACCGCCGACCGCGTCAGCCCGGCGGCCGCCGGCCCACACCGCGCTCAGCCACCAGGCCGCGACCAGCGCCGCGACCAGCGTGAGCAACGCGATCCACCGGTCGACCCGCCCCGCCGTGAACGTCGCCAGCACCCGGTCGAAGCCGAAGGCGAGGACCGCCAGCATGCTCAGGCCGAGGGCCATGAGCGAGAATCCGGCCAGGCGCTGGCCGCGCAGCAGCTGCGGTAGACCGGGCAGTAGCGCGGCGACGCCCGGACGCCGCCCGCGGCCACCGCGCCCGCTACTCACGGCGCCCCCCCTCGTAGCGGATCCGCGGATCGACGGCGGCGTACAGGATGTCGGCGATCAGGTTCGCGATGACCACCATGACGGCGAAGACGAACGTCGTCGCCATCACCGTCGGGTAGTCGCGCTGGCTTACGGCGTCGTAGATCATCCGCCCCACGCCCGGCCAGGCGAACACGACCTCCACCAGCACGGCGCCGCTGAACAGGAACGGCAGATAGAGTCCGAGCAGAGTGATGATCGGCAGCAGCGCGTTCTTCAGCGCGTGCTTGAGGATCACGCTGCGTTCCGGGAGCCCCTTCGCACGCGCCGTCCTGATGTAGTCCTGGCGGATTACCTCGAGCATCGAGCTGCGCATGTAACGCGCGACGCTCGCCGCCGACGAGACACCCAGCGCGATCGACGGCAGCACGAGATGATGGAGCCGGTCGGTGAACCTGCCCCAGGTGCCGAGCATGTCGTAGTTCACACTGTCCATACCCGACGCCGGGAACTTGAGCACCTCGGGCCACCACTCGACGAAGTGGACCTTGTAGGCGAAGATCAGGATCAGCATCAGGCCCAGCCAGAAGCTCGGCATCGAGTAGATGAACAAAGCGCCCAGCGTCAGGGCGTGGTCGAGGCCCGAGTGCTGACGGACCGCCTGGATGATGCCGAGCCCGATCCCGATGGCGAAGATCAGCAGCAGCGATGTGCCGCTCAGTAGAAGCGTGTTGGGGATACGATCGGCGAGGATCGAGGCGATCGGGCGGTTCTGCGTTACGCTGACCCCGAAGTCGCCCGACAGGAACGTCTTCAGCCAGCGCACATATTGGACGTGGACCGGCTGGTCCAGCCCGTAGTTCTCGCGCATCTGCTCGAGCACCTCGGGAGACACGCCGGGTTGCATGTAGATCGCCAGCGGGTCGCCCGGCGCGGCCTGCATGATGATGAAGACCAGCGTCAGGATCCCGAGGACCAGAGGAATGGCCTGTAGCAGGCGACGAACGATGTAGGCGGTCATCGCGATGCCTCAGCGGCGCGAGGTCCCTGCCGCCGCCCCGCCCCCTCTAGCGTCGATCGGCCGGCGCGATCCACCAGTCCGTGACGTTGACGAAGTCACCCCGGATGTCCATCTCCACGTCCCGCACCCGCGCGCGCACCGCGTTCGCCCGTACGTCGTAGTAGAGGAACGTATACGGCTGCTCCCACTGCAGGATCTCTTGATACTCGTGCCAGAGCGGCAGGGCCCGCGAGCGGTCGACCATCATCGCCACCTGGTCGAGGATCTCGTCGACCCGCGGGTTACAGTACGAGGCCCACTGATAGGGGCCGTCGAGTTGTGAGCAGGCGAAGATGATTCTGTCGTCCAGATTGAAGTCGGCGGACCAGCCGAGCACGAAGGCGTCGAAACGCCGCTCGGGGTTCGTGATGTCGGCGCGCAGGCTCTGGCCTTCTTGGATTCGCAGGTTCACCTTCACGCCGACCTGCGCCAGGTCCGCCTGCACCAGTGTCATGATCTGCTCGCGGGTCGGGTTCCCCTGGTTCGTCTTCAGCTCGAACGAGGCCTTGTACACGTCCTTCTCACGTACCCCGTCACCGTCTTGGTCCACCCAACCGGCGGAGTCGAGCAGTGCCCGGGCGCGCGCCGGGTCGTATTGCAGCGGCTCCATATCTGTGTTGTAAGCCCAGTGGAAGGGTGGCACGGGACCCTGCGCTACGCGCCCGAGCCCCTGGCGCGCCACGTCGACGATCCGCTGCCGGTCGATGGCCAGGGTCAGGGCGCGCCGCACCCTCGGGTCCTGGAAGAAGGTGCGCCGACCGTTCCAGTTGATGAAAGCGTAGTTGCGGTTCTCGTAGGTGATCACTCTGGCGTCGGGACGCGCCTCGATCTCCGACACCTGGTCCGGCGCGACCACCAGGTAAACGTCGACTTCTCCGGCCAGCAGCTCGGCCAGCCGTATCGTGGGCTCCGGGATGTACCTATAGACCAGCCGGTCCAGGTAGGGGCGACCGCCCAGCGACTCGGCGAAGTCGGGATTCGCTTCGAAGACCCAGCGGTCCCCGCTTCGGTGCTCCACGAAGCGGAACGGCCCGTTGCCCAGTGGGCTCTCCGTGCCGAACGGGTGATGTACGAGGTCGGCCGGCGCGACATCGCCCAGTATGTGCTCCGGCATCGGCGAGATCCGGCGCCAGGGATCCATGAACCCCGGGTGCCGGGTCAGGTGAAACACGATGGTGAACGAGTCCGCCACGACGGCGCTGTCATACGGCGCCAGCAACGACGCGTGCGGGTACGACGTAAGTGGATCCTTGATGCGCTCGAATGTGAACTTCACATCGTAGGCGCTGGTCGGCACACCGTCGTGCCACTTCACATCGTCACGCAGTCGGAAGGTCAGAACCAGGCTGCCGCTTCGCGTCGTCACCGTGTCCCAGCTCTCGGCCAGGTACGGCGTCGGCGCCAGGCTCCTATCGTAGCGGATCAGCGGTGTGAACAGGACGAAGCTCTGAACCTCTTGCGACGGCTCGTCCATGCTCGCGAAGTGGTTCATCGAGTTGATCTCGGCCAGCGACGCGACCACCGCCGTGCCGCCGTGGCGCAGCGAGTCGGGTACGGCCGGCGAATCGGCGGCCGGCTCACCGTCACCGCAGCCGGCGAGCAGCGCGACGGCGGCGGCGCCCACGACAAAATCTCTGCCCATAACCTCAACTGCCCCTTTCGCTTACGTACTTGCGCCGCTCGATCGGAATCCACCAGTCGGTTATCGTCACCAGCGTGCCTCGCGCATCCATCGCCACGCCGCGCAGGCGGTCCGAGACGCTCGCCAGATCGTCCAACCACATGAGGAACGTGAAGGGTTGCGCCTCCTGTAAGGCGAGCGAGAACTCGGACCAGAGGCGCTTCGCCGCCTCGGGGTCGGTCGTGCTCGTCGCCGCATCGATCAGACGGTCCACCTCCGGGTCCGCGAGGCCGCTGCGGTTGTAGCTGCCGGGTCGGTCGGCCTGCGAGGAGTGAAAGAGGGCGGCGGGGTCGACGCGGAAGTTATCGAGCACCCAGCTCTGGACTACGGCGTCGAACTCGCGGCCGCGATGGCGGGCGAGCAGCGTCTGCCACTCGAGCGTCCGCAGATCGGCGTGGACGCCGACGCGTTCGAAGCGCGACTGCGCGACCTGGGCGACATCGACGCGAACGGGGTTCTCGTGGTTCGTCATGAGCGTGAAGCGAAGTGGAGTACCCTGTTCGTCTTCGCGCACGCCGTCGCCATCGCGATCGATCCAGCCGGCCGCGGCGAGGCTATCGGCGGCGGCAGCCAGGTCGAAGGCCAACGGCTCGATCGGTGTGAACATCGGGTGCCACGGCGCGATCGTGCCGGTCGCCAGCTGCCCGTAGCCGTACATGAGGACGTCGATCATTCCCTGACGATCGAGCGCCATCGTCAGCGCGCGTCTCACGCGCCGGTCCCGGAGCTGCGGCCGGCGCAGGTTCCAGCCGATGTAGTAGTACTCGCGGGACGGGTAGCTGAGCAGCCGTACGCCGGGCGTGCGCTCGACCTGCTCGGCCTGGTGTGGGAACAGCGAGCCGTTCACATCGATCGCGCCGGTCAGCGCCTCTGACAGCGAGGTCGCCGGCTCGCCGATGAAGCGGAAGATCACTCGCTCGAGGTACGGCGGGCCGCCCAGCGACTCCGGGAAATCGGGTACCCGCTCCAGCGTGATGCTCTCTCCGGCCTCCCAGTCCACGAACCTGAACGGCCCGCTGCCCACAGGCCGGCGGTTGAACGCCGTGCGGGCGAGCTCGGCGGGCGGCACATCCTCGAGCAGGTGCCGTGGCACGGGCGCCCACCAGAAGCCGTCCAGCGGTCGCGCGTGCGGCCGTGCGAAGGTGAAGCGGATCGTGAACGAGTCGATCACCTGAGCCGACTCGACGAGCTCGAGGTAGGCGGACGAGAGTGCGGACGCGGTCTGCGGATCTTTGGCGCGCCGGAAGGTGAACTCGACATCCCGCGCGGTCACCGGCTCGCCGTCGTGCCAGCGGACATCGCGGCTGAGCTGGAAGGTCACCGCATCCGATTCCAGCTGCCAGCTACGGGCCAGGTACGGTCGCGGCTCGTAATTCTCATCGTACTGCAGCAACGGGGTGAACAGCATGTAGTAGATCACCTCGTTGGTGTTCTGGTCGGTGTTCACCAGAGGGTTGAACCGGCCCATCTCGGCGTTGAAGGCGACGATCGCGGTCCCGCCGACCGTCGCCTCGGCCGACGCCACATCCCTGTCGGGCTGCTCGCCGGCGCAGGCGAGCAGCGGCACGAGCAGACCGCCGAGCAGCAGGCGTCGCACCGCTAGAGGCGCCATGTCCACTCCGGATCGGAGAAGCGGCGGCTGTGATGCATCGCTCGAGCCTTCTCCTCCTCGCTGACCACCGTCTCGACCAGGTGGATTCCCAGCAGCCGCTCGAACCCGCTGGCCAGGCAGTCGATCAGCTCGGCCCAGGTCGGCAGGAAATCGAGGATCTCGTCCAGCGCGGCGGGCCGCTCCGATGCGTCGTCCTTCCAGGCGATCTTCAACAGCTGGACGGTCGGTGACTGGTCGCCGGTCAGCAGCAACGAGCCGTGCTGGAGCAGGATGCCGCCCTCTCGGAGCTGCGCGCTCCCCACCAGCTTGCGCATTCCCGAGACGATGGCACCGCCGTCGAGCTTCTCGAAGCAGGGCACGGTCGAGGGGCGCAACCGCAGCCCGGGATCGCCGATGATGTCGGTGGGCGCACCGAGCAGGCGCAGCCCGGCCAGCAGCGCCCGATGCACCAGGTCGTAGGTTCGCCGGGGCCCGCTTAGCTGCCGGTCCCGCACGATGACCGAGTAGGTGACCTCGTGATGGTGGTAGACGGCGCGACCGCCGGTGGGCCGCCGCACGAAATCGATGCCGCGCCGCTTCGCTTCCTCGATGTCGTAGTAGTCCTTGGCCGGCTGGTTGCGACCCAGTGAGATACAGGGCGGCCACCAGCGGTAGAAGCGGAGGACCGGCTCGCCGCCCGCCCGCACCGACTCCATCAGCGCCACGTCGGTCGCCATGTTGCGTGCGCCGCTGTCGGCCGGAGTCTCGATCAGCCGCCAGGTCGTGGGCGACGGCGCTGCGGTCTCGACGCCCGGCGCGGGCGCCTCGGCTGCTGACGGCGGTTGGTGTTGGTCCACGATACGGCTCGGCTCCTTGTCAGGGCCAGCCTAGCGTCGTGCCGCGGGGGAGTATCTCAAGCCGGACGAGACGGCCCGTCAACCGGCCCGAAAGCGCACGTCAGGTTGGCGATTCGCCCGAGCCTCGTCGAGCCGCCTGACGGGCGTGGTGTAGGGTGCGCCTTTGACGAACTCCGGATCCTGCGCCGACTCCTCGGCAATCTGCAACATAGCATCACAGAAGCGGTCAAGCTCCTGCTTCGTCTCCGTCTCGGTCGGCTCGCACATGATCGCCTCGGCGACGATGAGTGGGAAGTACACCGTCGGCGCGTGGATACCGAAGTCGAGCAGTCGCTTGGCGACGTCGAGCGTGCGAACGCCGTGCTCCTTGAGGAAGGCGCCCGAGAACACCGACTCGTGGAGCCCGCGCCCGTACGGCAGATCGTACGTGTCGCCCAGCCGGGCCGAGACATACGCGTTGTTGAGGACCGCGGCCTTCGCGGTCTCGGCGATCCCGGCCCCGCCCAGCATCCGCATGTAGGTGTAGGCGCGTACCAGCACCCCGAAGTTGCCCCAGAACCCGTGTACCTTGCCGATGCTCGTCGGACGCTGCCAATCGAGCCCGTAGCTGCCGTCCTCGTTCTGCATCAGGATCGGCAGCGGCAGGAACGGGGCGAGCTGCTCCTTCACGGCGACCGGCCCGGCGCCCGGGCCGCCGCCGCCGTGCGGGGTCGAGAACGTCTTGTGAAGGTTGATGTGCACGATGTCGTAGCCCAGGTCGCCGGGCCGCGTGATCCCCATCAGCGCGTTGAGGTTCGCGCCGTCCATGTAGAGCAGGCCGCCGGCGTCGTGCACCAGCCGCGCGATCGTCTCGATCTCCGACTCGAACTTGCCCAGCGTGTTCGGGTTTGTCAGCATCACGCCGGCCACGTCATCGCCCAGCGCCGCCTCCAGCGCCGCCGGGTCCATCCGGCCCTCGGCGTTCGACTTCAAGGTGACCACCTCGTAGCCCGCCATGATCACCGTCGCCGGGTTCGTGCCGTGCGCGCTGTCCGGGATGATGATCTTCGCCCGCGGATCGCCCTGCGCCGTCTGGTAAGCTCGGATCAGCAGTGCGCCCACGAACTCGCCCTGCGCGCCCGCCGCCGGCTGCAGGCTGATCGCCTCCATCCCGGAGACGTCTTTCAGCATCTCGCCCAATTCCCACATCAGCTTCAGCGCGCCCTGGACCGCTGCCGCCGGCTGGAACGGGTGAAGGTCCACCAGTCCGGGCAGTCGCGCCGTCATCTCGTTGACCTTCGGGTTGTACTTCATCGTGCACGACCCGAGGGGATAGAACCCCCGGTCAACGTGATGGTTCTTCAGCGAGATCTCGGTGAAATGACGGACGACATCGTGTTCGGGGACCTCGGGAAGCGCCGGCGGCGCCGCCCGCAGCGCTGCGGCCGGCAGTAGCTCCTCGAGCGGTCGCGCCGGGACGTCGGCGTCCGGCACGGCGGTGCCGAGGCGGCCGGGCTGGGAGAGCTCGAAGATCAGGGCGGAGGTCGGGTCGCGTGGATTTTTGTCGGTCATAGTAGTAGTGATCGGTAATCAGTAATCAGTAATCAGTGATCGGTGATCAGTGATCAGTAATCGGTAATCAGTGATCAGTCGAACCTCTCCGGAGCCCACTGATCAGTGATCACCGATCACTGATTACTAGAAGTCATGACTCTGCCCCGGCTCCAGAACCACCACCCGGGCCCGCGAGCCGACCTGCTTGGCGAACGCTACCGGGTCCTGCTCGATCACATCGAACGTATTGTAGTGCATCGGGATGACCGCCTTGGGCTCGATCATCTCGATCGCCCGCACCGCATCCTCCGGTCCCATCGTGAAGTTGTCGCCGATCGGCAGGCAGGCGACGTCCACCTTGCCCTTCAGCAGCTGCATGTCGGTGATCAGCGCCGTGTCGCCGGCGTGGTAGACGGTGCAGTCGTCCAGCGTGATCAGGAAGCCGCCGGGCACCGTGGTGTAGCAGCCCGACTCATCGCCTTCCACGGCACCGCCGTGCAGGGCGGGCGTCATCTTGATGTAGCCGACGGGGAAGTGGTAGCCGCCGCCGATGTGGAGCGGGTGGGCGTTCTCGATCCCCTTGACCTGTTGTGCGAACGAGACGACCTCGAAGGTCGAGATGACCATGGCGCCGGTGTTCTTCGCGATCTCGAAGCCGTCGCCGATGTGATCGCCGTGACCGTGAGTGAACAGCAGGTAGTCGCATTTCTCCACCGCGTCGGGCCCGATGTCGGCCATCGGGTTCCCCGAGAGGAACGGGTCGATCAGCAGGACCGTGCCGTCGTTCGCCGTGAGCGTAAAGCAGGAATGGCCGTGAAAGGTGAGCTTCGGCATCTCAAGCCTCCTTCAGTGCTTCCAGTAGTAGCTCGACGTCGTCCTTCGACCGCTTCTCGGTGAACGCGACCAGTAGCCCGTCCTCCACATCGATATGCGGGAAGCGCGAGAGCGCGACGCCGGCCAGCAGGCCGCGGTCGGCGGCGCGTCCGATCAGTGCCCGGGCCGGTCCGGGCGTCTTCAGGGCGAACTCGCGGAAGAAAGCCGAGTCCGGGAACATGGGCTCGAGTGCGGTCTCTCGGACGATGCGGTCGTAGGCGTAGTGAGCGATCTGCGTGCTCGCCTCGGCGACCCGGCGCAGACCGTCGCGGCCGATGGTCGAGAGGTAGATCGTCGCCGCCAGCGCGCAGAGCCCCTGGTTCGTGCAGATGTTGCTGGTCGCCTTCTCGCGTCGGATGTGCTGCTCGCGTGTCTGCAGCGTGAGGACGAAGCCGCGCTTGCCCTCCACATCTTCCGTCGCCCCGACGATACGGCCCGGCATCTGACGGATATGCTTCTGGCGCGCCGCGAAGAGACCCAGCACCGGTCCGCCGTAGCTCAGCGGGATCCCGAGCGGCTGGCCCTCGGCGACGGCGATGTCGGCGCCGCACTCACCCGGGCTCCTGAGGATCGCCAGGGAGATCGGATCGACCACGGCGATGAGAAGGGCGCCGGCATCGTGGGCGACCCGTGCCGCGGCCTCGTAGTCCTCCAGCAGACCGTAGAAGTTCGGGCTCTGCACGATGACGGCTGCCGTCTCGTCGTCCACCAGAGCGGCGAGCCCGTCCAGGTCGGTCACGCCGGCCGCCGTCCGCGGTGCGATCTCCACCGGCATCTGCAGGCCCAGGTTGTACGTGTCGAGCACCTGCCTGTAGTGCGGGTTCACCGTGATCGACAGCACGACCTTGTCGCGCTTCTTCTGGATCGACCGGGCCATCATGGCGGCCTCGGCCATCGCCGAGGCGCCGTCGTACATCGAGGCGTTGGCCACGTCGAGGCCCGTCAGCTCGCAGACGAGGCTCTGGAACTCGTAGATCGACTGCAACGTGCCCTGGCTCACCTCCGCCTGATACGGCGTGTACGCGGTGTAGAACTCGCTGCGCCGGATCAGGTGGTCGACGACGGCCGGTACGTGGTGGTCGTAGTAGCCCGCGCCGGCGAAACAGATCAGCTGCCGGCTCGCCGCCGCCAGCTCCTGCAGGACCTTCACCGCCTCCCATTCCGAGAGCGCGGGCGGTATGTCGAGCGGCGCCGCGAGGCGGAACTTCTCCGGGATGTCGGCGAACAGCTCGTCCTCGGAGGAGACGCCGATGGCGCGCAGCATCTCCTCGCGGTCCGCTTGCGAATGCGGGATAAAGCTCATGGTTCGGTCGCTATCTCTATGTTGATCTCGGCAAAGGGCCCGCCCGGACTAGTCGGCGATCAGCTTCTTGTACTTCTCCGGCGGCAGCAGGCTGTCGAGCTCCGTCGTGTCGTTCACCCGCAAGCGGACCATCCAGCCTTCGCCGTAGGGATCGCGGTTGACCAGGGCCGGATCTTCGGCCAGCGCCTCGTTCACCGCGACGACTTCGCCGCCCGCCGGCGTGTAGAGCTCGGAGACGGCCTTCACCGCCTCGATCGTGCCGAACGCCTCCATTCGGGCGAACGAGCTGCCCACCTCGGGTAGCTCGACGAACACGACGTCGCTCAGCTCGCCCTGGGCGTAGTCCGTGATACCGACGACGACCTCGTCATCGCCGGCCTTCAGCACGTACTCATGCTCTTCGGTGTAGAGCAGGTTATCGGGGACCTGTGACTCTGCCATGACTCCTCCGAACGTGATGAAACGTGGTCGGGCTTCCTATAGTCGGCGCGTCACAATATTTGGCCGGTGCGGGCCACGTCAAGGCGCGCCCGGGCCGCGGGCCAAGCCCGCTCGATCCTTGCAGTTGCGGGACTCGCTCCCTAGCTTGACAAAGACGGCGCGAGGCCGCACCCGCGTCGCCGTTCAGTGTGCCCTTGCGCGAACCCTAAACGAAAGGAGGTGGTCCAGTGTCCGTTGAATTATCTGGCCAACCGGCACGGGCAAAGCGACTGCCTCGAGGCGGTATAGGCTAGCTACCGGCCTTGTCCGGGGGTAGTGAACCCGGCGGCGCCCTGAGGCGTCGCGTCGGTTGAGCCAGACCCCGGAACCGGTCGCCGGGCATCGTGCCGGCGGCCGGTTTTCTTATGGGGCGCGATATTCGGCATTCTGCATTCGACACTCAAATCTCGAAGGACTGCCCGACCGGCGACGACCGAGATCCGACGCTCGACGCTCAACGGTCCGGAGCGTCGCTTCGCCCGACGTTGGATCTTGTGCGTCGAGACTCGAACTATCGTTGGGACTCGGGAGTCGAATGTCGATTGGTGAATGTTGAGTCGTGCTACCCGACCGGCGGCGGCGCGACACCGCCTTCTCCCTCGCCGAGCCTGAACACCCGATAGGTGGGATAGGCGAACTCGATGGTCGGCTCTTCGGCGAAGCGGTCGAGTATCGCGGTCGAGATGCGGTCGATCGTCGAGCGGCGCTTCCTCACCGGTGTCAGGTTGCGCAGGGTCAGCATCACGCCCGAGTCGGCTATGCTGGTGTAGACGATCGGTGCGGTGGAGCCGAGCCGGAAAGCGTATTCGCGCTCGAGCTTCTGGAAGCCGGCCCTGAGGTCGGGCACGATCTCCTCGTACAGCTCCGTCGCCACGTCCTGGATGATCTCGCGCGCCCGCTTCCAGTCGCTCTCGAACGTGACCAGCATCTGGATCTCTTGCCAGACCAGCGGGTTCACCGTCGCCGACGAGATGACGTTCTTGTTCAGGAAGACGCTGTTCGGGACCGTGACGACGCGGCCGGTCGACTGCATCGCGTAGACCATCGGCTCGCCCACCTCGAGCAACGTCGTCTTGAGCAGGCCGATATCGATGACGTCGCCGATGACATCTTCGACCTGGATGCGACTGCCGATCTCCACACCGCGACGCGAGTTGATGTAGATCCAGCCGGCCAGGCTGCGCACCACGTCGGCCAGCGCGATGGTGACGGCCGCGGCGATGAGGCCGACGATCGTGCCGACGTCGGCCAGCGCCAGCCGCTCGGCGAACAGGACGATGCCCGCGCCGACCAGCGTGATCCAGAACCCGTAACTGACGATCTTCCGCAGCTGGTGGCGTCGGGTTATCTCGTCTATGTGGGCGTCGATCCCGCGACGCAGCAGGCGGGACAGCGTATAGAGGGCGATCCAGAGGACGACGAAGATGACGAGGTTCTCCAGCGCGCCACCGCTGGTGATCGCCGTCCAGAGTCGACCCAGGACCCCCTCGACCTCGGAGGCGTGCTCCTGGGCGCGCTGTATCGGCGTCTGCAGGACCGTAAGGCTCATGGCACTAGCAATATGCGGGGGCGTTGCCGGGGCGCGCTACCGGTGGTCGGTGTATCGGTGTGCGGTGTGCGGTGGCGGAACGCTTCGGGGTGATGGCTGAGCGATGGCTACAGGCGGACAGGTCGGCGGATCGGTTGCCGGGCGGCAGCCCGGCGTGATTGCGGCGTTCGCCGCCATCTACCTGATCTGGGGGTCGACCTACCTCGCCATCCGGTTCGCCATCGAGACGCTGCCGCCCTTCCTGATGACGGGGTTTCGCTTCCTGGCGGCCGGGCTGCTGCTGTACGGCTGGACGCGGCTGCGCGGTGCGCCGCGCCCGGCGCGCTCGCACTGGGCGGTGGCGGCGGTCGTCGGCACGGCGATGCTGGGCTTCGGGGTCGGCGGTGTCTCGTGGGCCGAGCAGCACGTGCCGTCGGGGGCGGCGGCGCTGATCGTCGCCGTCGGCCCGCTCTGGATGGTGCTGATCGATTGGCTGTTCTACGGCGGCCCGCGGCCCGACCTGGCGGTCGTGGTCGGGATCCTGCTGGGGTTCGGCGGGGTCGCGATTCTGATCGGGCCCGAGCAGCTGGCCGGCGCCGGACGGATCGATATGGCGGGCACCGGGGTGATCCTGATGGGAACGCTGGCCTGGTCGTTCGCTTCGCTGTACACGCGTAAGGGACATCTGCCCGATTCCCCGGCCCAGGCGACGGGGATGGAAATGCTGACCGGCGCCGTCGTTCTGCTGCTGGTGGGGACGGCGTTGGGAGAATGGCCGCGGCTCGACCTCGACGCCGTGTCGCTTCGCTCCCTGCTGGCGCTGGCCTATCTGGCCGTGCTCGGCTCGATCGTCGCCCTGAGCGCCTACCTCTGGCTGCTGAAAGTCTCGACGCCCGCACGAGTCATCACCCACGCCTACGTCAACCCGATCGTCGCCGTCTTCCTCGGTTGGGCGCTGGCCGGCGAGCCGCTGAGCGCACGCGTGCTGCTGGCGAGCGCCGTGATCATCGCCGGTGTGCTGGTGATCGTGACGCGGCGGGTGCCGGCTCCCGAGGTCGAGCATGGGTGAGGACGGTGATCAGTGATCAGTAGTCAGTGATCAGTAATCAGTGATCAGTAATCAGTGATCAGTGATCAGTAATCAGTGGTCAGTGGCGCCGTTGTGTGATGATAGGGCGTTGATGGGTGCTGCCTAGGGTTAGCTGGGGAGGCTTCGGAATGTGGGCCGGTAGCACCGGCTAACGGAGATCATTACCCATGTCGCGCCACGCCAAGAGTTTCCGAGACCTCGAGGTCTACGAAAAGGCATGCTGCACTGCTGAGAAGATATTCCAGCTGAGCAGGTCTTTCCCAAGAGAGGAGACTTACTCGCTAACCGATCAGATACGGCGCTCTGCCTGGTCGGTGGGCGCCCACATTGCAGAGGCCTGGGGTAGACGCCAATACAGGCGTGACTTCGTCAGGCGGTTGGCCGGTGCAGACTCGGAGCAACACGAGACCCAGCATTGGATCCGCGCAGCAGCTGTCTGCGGGTACATAACCGGAGCACAGGAAGAGGAGCTGACTAGCGAAATGGCCGAGATCGGTCGAATGCTGCACGGCATGATGAGGAAGGCCCATCGCTTCTGTCGACCGACGCCGGCCACTGACGACTGACCACTAACTACCGATCACCGATCACCGATCACTGACTACTGATCACCGATCACTGACTACTGACCACTGATTACTGATCACTGATCACCGATCACTGACTACTGACCACTGATTACTGATCACTGATCACCGATCACTGACTACTGATCACTGATCACTGATCACTGATTACTGATCACCGATCACCGATCACCGATCACTCAACTCCCCGGAAGCGTCTCGTCCTCACGAACCCGCGGCGCGATCGCGAATCCGCTGAACCCGTACAGGATGGCGAACAGAAAGCCCGTGTAGTTCATTACCGCCCACGGCAGGTAGCTCAGGGTCGGGACATCGAGGGTGGCGGCCATGAAGACGCCGGCCGCCGACCACGGGATGAGCGGCACGACCACGGTCCCGCTGTCTTCGAGCGTACGTGACAGGTTCTTCGCCGCCAACTGCCGCGCCCGGTAGGCGGGCGCGAACAGCTCGCCCGGCATGAGGATCGTCAGGTAGCTCGACCCGGTGATCAGGGCGGTGAAGATCGTCGAGCCGGCGGTCGCGGCGACGAGCTGGCCGGTGGTACGGGTCAGCCGCATCAAGTGCCCGAGCGCGACGTCCAGCAGGCCCGCCCGGTTGGCGATCCCGGCGAACGAGAAGGCGGCGAAGACGATGAGCGTGACCTCCATCATCGGCCCCATGCCGCCACGCGAGAGCAGGCCGTCCACCGCGGGATCGCCGGTATCGGCGACGTAGCCGCTCACCGCCGCCTCCGCCACGTCGCTCAGCGACTCGCCCTGAAAGATCAGCGCCATGACGCCGGCCAGCGCCGAGGCGAGCAGGATCCCGGGTATCGTCGGTCGCTGACGCACCGCGAAGTAGAGGACCACCGGCAGCGGCAACAGGACCCAGGGGCTCATCACGAAGGCGGTCCCCAGCGTATCGAGGATCGCTGCCACCCGCTCGGGCGACGCGGCCGACTCGGCCCGCAGCCCGACGACCAGGTAGACCAGAAGACCGAGGGTCCAGGCGGGCGCCGTGGTCCAGAGCATGTGGCGGATGTGGTCGAACAGGTTCGACTGGGCGGCGACCGGCGCCAGGTTGGTGGTGTCGGAGAACGGCGAGAGCTTGTCGCCGAAGTAGGCGCCGGCGACGATCGCACCCGCCGCGGCACCCAGGGGTACGCCGAGCCCGGCGGCGACGCCCATCAGCGCGATGCCCATCGTGCCGACCGTACCCCACGAGGTGCCGGTGAACAGCGACACGAACGAGCAGAGCACGCACGCCGTGACCAGGAAGAAGCGCGGCGAGATCGTGTGCAGCCCCAGCATCAGCAGTAGCGGGATGGTCCCGCCGGCGATCCAGGTGGAGATCAGCGCACCGACGCAGACCAGGATCAGCGCCGCCGGCAGCGCTTTGGCGATCCCCTCGATGATCCCGGCCTGCAGCTCCGCCCAGCTGTAGCCGAGTCGCACGGCGACCAGCCCGGCGACGGCGGCGGCCGCGATGAGCAGGACCTCGATGCGCAGCCGGTAGACGCCGTAGCCGACCCCCAACAGCAGGGCCATGAAGACGAACGGCAGGAACGCCTCGAGCGCGGTTGGCCGTCGTCGCTCGTCGGACATCAGCCGTAGCGGATCCAGCGCACCAGTTCAGGGAGCGTCGGGCGCTTGCCGGTCATCAGGAGTCCGACCCGATAGATGCGGCCGCCGATCCAGGCGACGCAGAGGATCGCTGCGATCTGCAGGGTGAAGATCAGCGGGATCTCCCACACCTCCACGACGCCCAGCGCGTAGCGCGCGATGAACAGGACCGGCGTGAAGAACGGGATCCAGGACAGGACGGCCGACGACTGGCTGGCCGGCGACTCGAGCACGATCGGGATGATCAGCAGCGGGATGATGACCAGCAGCGTCACGGGGAACTGGAGCTGCGAGGCTTCCTGCTCGCTGCTCGCTATGGCGCCCACCGATGCGTACATGCCGCCGTAAAGGAAGTAGCCGGTGAGGAACAGGCCCACGAAGAGCAGGAGCGTATCGAGCCCCAGCGGCAGGTTCTGCAGGAACTCGATGTCGGCGAACGCCTGCGCGCTCGCCGCGTAGACCAACAGAAGCCCGGCGACGGCCAGCCAGATCCCGATCTGCGTGAGCCCGACCGCACCGACACCCAGCGTCTTGCCGAGCATCAACTGCCAGGGCCGCACGCTCGACAGAATGATCTCGACCGTCTTGCTCGCCTTCTCCGCCACCGCGGCGCGCAACATCATGGCCCCGTAGAGCAAGACGATCATGTAGATCGTCAGTGCCAGGATGTGGGCGACGATCGCGCTCTGCCCTTCCTCGCGCGCCGCGCCCTCCTCGGTGACCCGATAGGCGGCGAGCTCGATCTCGCGGCTGAGTTGCGCGGCGGCCGCCGGCTCGAGCCCCAGCGCCCGCGCCTGCAGCCGTCTCACGGCGGTGGTCGCGGCGGGCTCCAGCGTCGCCCTCACCAGGTTCAGCCCCACGTCGCGCCCCCAGTATTCGATGGTGCCGCCTTCCAGGACGTCGGCCGGTACGTAGAGGAACCCCGAGAGCCGCTGATCCAGGACCTGCTGGCGGAGCGCCGCGATGACGGTCTCGGGTTCGGCGGCCGGCGGCGGCATGTATCGCAGGCGGCCCTCCCGGAACGCATCGGTCTCCCGGAGCTCGTCGGTCAGCCGGCCGCTCTCGTCGACCACGCTGATCGTCAGGACACGGTCGCCCTCGCGGACCATCAGCGCGACGGGGATCGCCATGGCGCCGATCATCAGCATAGGCGCCAGGATGGTGATCGCGATGAACCACCTGGTGCGGACGCGCGCCAGGTACTCGCGGCGGATGACGGCGATCAGCTTGCTCACGGTCTACTCACGGGCCCGAGCCACGAAGATCTCATGGAGCGACGGCTCGCTCACCTGGAACTGGCGGACGACGGCGCCGGCCGCCACCGCCGCCTCCAACAGCTGCTGCGGCTCGACGCCCTCCTGCAACGACACGGCCAGGCAGACACCGCGGTCCTCTACCGCGGCGACCAGCGAGCGGTCGCCGAGCAGACCGTCGCCTCCCTCCATCGCCAGCAGGACGCGCCGCTGCCCGGCCAGCCAGGCCTCGCGCTTGATCTCGGCCAGCGGGCCGTCGAGCACCTTGCGGGCATCCTTGATCATCACGACGCGCTCGCAGAGCCGCTCCGCCTGCTCCATGTTGTGGGTCGAGAACATCACGGTGGCGCCGCGATGCTTCTGCTCGACCACGATCTCCTTCAGCAGGTCGACGTTCAACGGATCGAGACCGGCGAACGGCTCGTCGAGGATCAGCAGCTCCGGCTCGTGGAGCACGGTGCCGATGAACTGGACCTTCTGCTGCATCCCGCGGGACAGGTCCTGTACCTTCTTGTCGCCCCATTCGGCCAGCTCGAGTCGCTCGAGCCAGCGGCACGCGCGCTCGCGCCCGACCCGGCGCGGTGTCCCTTTCAGCTCGCCGAGGAACTCGAGAAGCTCGAGCACCTTCATCTTCGGGTAGAGCCCACGCTCCTCCGGCAGGTAGCCGATGCGGTCCCGGGCTTCCGGCGTGGGGCGCTGACCCAGTAACTGGACGCTACCGTGGTCGGCGCCGATAATATCGAGCATGATGCGGATGGTGGTCGTCTTGCCCGCGCCGTTCGGTCCGAGCAGGCCACAGATGGTAGAGCGCGGCACCGAGAGGTCGAAGTCGTCGACGGCGACCTTGGCGCCGTACTGCTTGCGGATACCCTCGAGGCGGATCGCGAGATTGCCGTCCATGCGCCTGCGATGCTACTCTCGGGGTGGCCGTCACCGCAAGTGATGGCGCCGCCCCGCCCCGTCAGCTACCTTGAACGCCGATGTCTCAGACCGTTCTGCTCGTCGAGCTGCTGATCGTCGCGATCGTCGTCGCGATCATAGTCAAGTACATCCGCCTGCCCTACACCATCGCACTCGTCCTGGCAGGCGTGTTCGTCGGTCTGCTGCCCGAGGTACCCGCCTTCCCCGTCGCACCCAGCCTCTGGCTGCTGCTCTTCCTGCCGCCGCTGTTGTTCGAGGGGACGATCAACATGGACCTCGAGCTGCTCAAGCGCTACGCGACGCCCGTCGGGCTGCTCGCGTTCCTGGGCATGCTCGCCTCGGTGGCGATGCTCGCCGCCGGCTTCCACTTCCTGCTCAGCCTGCCCGTCCCGCTCGCCACGTTGCTGGCCGTCATGTTGAGCCCCACCGACCCGGTCTCCGTGCTGGCGACCTTCAAGGAGTACGGCGTGGCGCGTGGGCTGCAGACGATCGTCGAGGGCGAGTCGGTATTCAACGACGGGGTCGCCGTCGTCCTCTACGTCATCGTCCTGGCCTGGGTAGGTGGTGACGCGATCACCGTCGCGGCGGGGATCGTCGAGTTCGTCAAGGTCGTCGCCGGCGGCGCGCTGATCGGCCTCGTCCTCGGCTACCTGACCCACCGGCTCTACTCGGTGATCGACGACAACCTCATCGAGGTCGGCCTCTCCCTCGCACTCGCTTACGGCGCCTACCTCGCCGCCGAGCGGCTCGAGGTGTCCGGGGTCATCGCCGTCGTCGTCGCCGGCCTGATCATCGGCAACTACGGCCGCATCTTCTCCATGAGCCCCAGCACGCGCCTCAGCCTCAGCCACTTCTGGGAGGTCGCGGCGTTCGTGATCAACGGCCTGCTCTTCCTGATGATCGGGCTCACCGTCGAGCGCGGCGGCCTGTTCGCCTACGCGGGCCAGATCGGCCTCGTCTTCCTCGCCATGCTCGTCGCCCGCGCGCTCGTCGTCTACGGCTCGATCGGCGGCTACCGGCTGCTGTCCGGCCGCCGGCTGCCCGAAGGCTGGATCCATGTGGTCAACTGGGGCGGCCTGCGCGGCAGCATACCGGTGGCGCTGGCGCTCGGCCTGCCGCTCTTCGTCGCGCAGGTCGATCAGTTGCGCGCGGTCACGCTGGGCGCCGTGTTCCTCTCGCTCGTCGTTCAGGGCATCACGCTGAAGCCGCTGCTGCGCCGCCTCGGCCTCGTGCGCCGCCCGCAGCTGCAGGAGGAGTTCGAGCGCGCTCAGGGCTTGGCGATGGCGGCGCGTGCGGCGCTCAACGAGTTGGAATGGTTGCACGGACGCGGCGAAATATCCGACTCGCTGTACCGCAAGCTGAACCGCTATTTCGAGGCGGTCCGGCAGGAGAACGCGGCGGCGCTATCGAGCCTGGCCGACGACCACGGCGCGGTCCGGCGCCGGCAGCTGGCGCGCGTGAGCACGCAACTGTTCGCCGCCGAGCGGTCGGCGCTGGACGAAGCGTTACGGCGCGGCCTGCTCAGCGAGGAGGTGTGGCGCGAGCTGAAGCGCGAGGTGGACGCGCGCCTGGTCGAGGGTGAGGAGGCGGGCTGGGAGCGGCTGTGGGAGGAGGAGCACGTCGATCTCGACGAGACGTTCCCACCGCAAGATGTCGAGCCGCGCTGAGAGATGTGGAGGTAACGAGAGATGGCGGAGAGACGGAAGAGGTTCATACGCTGGCTGCTGCCGAAGCTGATCGTCTTCGCGATCGGCGTGGCGGTCGGCTACTACGCGCGCGACCGTCAGCAGACGGACTTCAAGGATCTGTACGAGCAGACGCGGGCCGAGCTGGAGGAGTTGAGGGAGACGGGCGCGGAGGTGATCGAGCGCGGCCGGCGCGCCGGTGAGGCGATGAAGGCGGCGGCCGACAGCACGAAGGCGGCGGTGGAAGAGGTCAGCGGCGGCAACTAGCAGGTCGCTGAAGAACGTCCGTGGAGTCGGTCCCCCGGGTCCTCCCGGTCACGAGCGGGACGAACCGTTCCGAGTCGTGGCGCCGTCTCACTTGAGCAGGATGAGGGCGGCGGCGGCGGCGAGGGCGAGGTAGAGGATCAGGGAGAGCAGGCGGCTGCCGCGTGGCCCGGTTCGGCCGACGGTAACGGCGTCGGGCACGGCGGCGCGCACCGGGGTGACCTCGTTCGCCTTGACGATGTCCTCACCCGAGGCGACCCTGCGCAAGAAGGCGAACTCGTACCTGCCGATCTGAACGACATCCCCGACCTGGAGCTTGTACGGCTCGCTGATCTTGCGGCCGTTGACCTTCGTTGTGGTGCGTCCGAGGTCGCGGAGCAGGTATTGCCCTCTCTGGCAGCTGATCTCGGCGTGCAGACGAGAGATCTTGCTGTCGGGGATGATGAGATCGCAGCGCTTCTCGCGTCCGATCCTGAAGCCGGAACGGTCGATGATATAGGACTGGTTGTTGTCTATCCTGCGCAGTACCGCGACGACCCGGCGCTCTTCCTCGGGCGGTGTCATGCGCCGCAGCAGCTCGGGCGCCACCGCGCCGCGGTTCGCCTGCGATTCCGGCACCGTTCGCGCTACCGCCGCCGGTACCGGCGCATCCAGCTTGATCGTGTCCTCGCCACCGTCGTCGATGAACGTGATCGTGCAGCCGTCGAGCGATAGGCGATCGCCGTTGAACAGGGCGACGGGGTCGCGCTGCAGCGGGCGCCCGTTGATCTCGATCGGGCCCGCGTCGGCGATGGCCCAGGCGAAGGCGCCGAACTCCTCGATGCTGATCGCGATCCGGTAGCTGTCGTCGAGCTCGGCGAGCCGGATGCCGGCCAGCTCGTCCGACCCCACCAGATTCTCGCCGGTCTTCAGCCTATAGAGGCGTCCCCGCGACTCGATAAACGGCACTTCGATGTCTCTCCTGGCGGGCGGAAGCGGTGGGAGGTCCGGCGGGCCGGGGGCTCCTGGCCCCGACACTGAGATGCCCCGCGGCGGGGCATCGTTAAGTGGATACACGCCGGGGGAGGGCCACGTTCCGCCGGGATTGACCGGCCCTGGCGGCGCCCGCATCTTGAGCGAGTACTCCCCCAGCTGTGTCCCGCGGCGCTGTACAACCGTTGAGCTGCCGCCCAAAGGGCTTAGATAGAATCCGGCTGGGATCTTCCCGCCGAGCGGTCGTTGTGGACCGCGGTGGCGCGTCGCCCGCGAGGGCGGGCGAGGCGCGTAGGTACAGTCATCTCAACGGGATGCGCGCAACGCCCTCACGGGCTCGCGAACTGGCGCCAATGCTGCGTAACAGGCACGGGTTCTCACTCGTAGAAGCGATCGTCGTCATGCTGCTGATCGCGGTGGTCGCGTCGGTGGCCGTCCCGCGCGCCCTGAAGCCGAGCCCCGCCCGGCAGGTCGAGCTGGCGGCGCGGGCGCTGGCCCGCGACCTGGAGCTCTTGCGCATGCGGGCGATAGCGGCGAAGCGGCAGGTCCGCGTGCGCTTCTACGCGGCTGAGCGCTTCTACAGCGCCTTCATGGACACGACGGCGTTGCGCACGGGCGCGATCGCGGAGACGGGCGGCGAGGTGGAGGCGAGCCGGCTGTTGGCGCGGGGCTCCAGCGGCGGCGTTCCCGGTGTGCAGTTGCCGCGCGGTATCGAGTTCGGCACCGGGATCGCGACGGTCGGGCCCCCGGGTTACGAGGCATCGGGTCCGCTGGTCCTGGCGGACGGAGACTACGTGGAGTTCGACTCACGGGGAATGGTGGTGCCGCCCGGGTCCGGCGGCGTGATCTATCTGACGCACGAGGAGCTCACGTCGGCGGTGGCGGCGGTGACGATCACGGGCGCCAGCGCGTTCCGCGCCTGGGTGTTCCGCGGCGGCGAGTGGACGAAATGAAGCGACAGGCTGCGATCGTTACCTCGAGCGGCGGCTTCGGCATGGTGTCGGTGCTGGTCGCCATCGTCCTGCTGGCGATCGGCGTCGTGGCGATCTCCGCCTCGAGCGCCTACATGGTGTCGCTGCAGACCGACGCCGCGGAGCGCGCCCGGGCGACTGGCATCGCGGTGACCTACATGGAAGAGGTCAAGATGCGGGCGCCGGATACCCTGGCCTCGGAGGACACGGTGGCGGTGAGCGAGACCGGTGCCGTGACCGAGGACGGCGCCTTCCTGCGCAGCCTGACCGTGGTCCCCGAGCCCAGCGTGCCCGACGCGCTGAGGGCGACGGTCACGGTGCAGTATCCGTCGGGCTTCGGGCGAACGGGGACCGTACGCATGGTGACGGTCATCTACTCGGGGAACTGACCGTGCGATCTGCCGACCTCGACTCCCGGCGCCGACACCGCGGCTTCTCGCTGATCGAGCTGATCGTCGCGTTGACGCTCGGCGTCATCGTTCTCGGCGCCGCCATGGGTTACCTGTTCAGGGAGATGCGCTCGCTGGCCGGCAGCGAGATCCGCCAGAGCGTCAGCCGCAACGGCCGCTATATCGGTATCTCGCTGCGCCACGACATCCAGAAGGCCGGCATCGACATTGAGAACACCAGCGTCTTCGGCACGCTGAAGACCTGGCCCGGCGACCACGGCGACACGCTCGTCGTTCTCCATGTGCCCTATCAGCCGGAGCCGGCACCGCTGCACCCGCTCGTGCCGCCGCCCGGCACCGACGACCCGCTGACCGGCGACGGGACCTGCGGCACGCGCTGTCTCGATCTGCTGACCGATCCGAGCGCGCCGCTGGAGATCGAGCCGGGCGATCTGGCGCGCCTGCAGGTGCGCGCCACACGACGATTGATAATGATCGACGATGTGGTCGAAACCACCGACACGACGTTCCAGGTGACCTTCACCGAGGCGCCTCAGATACTGAGGCAGGCGGCCGGCCTGAGCGGCGACCTGCAGCTGACGCGCACCGGCACGTTCGTGCAGAAGCTCGCGCCGGTCATCTATTACGTGGATGGCGAACAGCAGCTCCACCGTGCCGTGCTGTTGAACCTGGATGGCTCGCCCGACGGCGACATCCTGGCCTACGGGGTGGACCGGTTCGATGTGAAGCTGGTGTTCTTCGACGGCGATGAGCTCGACCAGGCCAACCCCGAGGATACCGACGACTCGAACGACTACGATGACATCGTGGCCGTCAGGGTGTCTGTCACGGTGGTCGCCGATCGAGTCGATCCGCGCGTCAACGCCGGCCAGCTGGTGAAGCGGGACTACGAGTGGACGATAGCGCCGCGTAACCTGCGGTACCAACGGAACCGCTAGCGACAGGCGCGATCAGGAGGCGCTATGGCGAGGCACAAGATGGTAGGAGGTTCTCGGCTAGACCGCGTCACGAGTCGCGTGGAAGACCGGCGCGGCCTGGCGCTGGTCGCCACGCTGCTGGTCCTCACCGTGATGGCGGTCCTGGTGGCCGCCGCGGTCAAGGCGTCGATGACCACCGTGCGCACCTCGGGCATGGAATACCACGAGGCCCGCGTCTTCTACGCCGCCGAGGCGGGCGCCGAGGCGGCGCTCTCGCAACTCAAGCTGGCGCTCCAGGACGGCTACCTCTCGGACAGCGAGCTCGCCGGGATCGGGCCGCCGGCGCTCGAGGAGTTCAGCTTCGACAGCTTCTCGGTGCAGCGCATCGACACGGCGGTCGTCGAGGAGATCAGCGACGGGCCCTACTCGGGCCTCTGGGCGCTCACCCAGAACGTCGACGTCTACTCGCTGGCCGCCGACCCCGCCGGCAACACGTCGGGCGTCGTCCTGGCGGCGAAGGCGCAGGCGATCCCGATCTTTCAGTTCGGCGTCTTCTTCGAGGAGGACCTCGAGGCGACGAACGGGCCGCCGATGACTTTCGTCGGGCGCGTCCACTCGAACGGGAACATCTACCTCAGCTCGAACAACGCCTGGTACCTGGAGATGATCACGACGCCGGGCAAGGCGTTTCACAACCGCAAGGACCACAAGCTCGTCCTCGACGGCGTCTACATATTCAACCCGGTGAGCGCCGACAGCGTGCGGCTCGACTTCGACAGCCGCTCGATCCCGGGCGCCGAGGCGTTCAAGGCGGAGAGCTGGGCGAAGTTCAACGCGCAGCTGCGGACCGACGCCTTCGATACCGACTCGCTCCGCCTACCGCTGCCCGAGGGCGTGCCGGCCGTCGAGCTCGTCCGGCCCCGCGAGTCGAGCGACACCGAGTCGGAGAGGTCGGTGAAGTTCGCCTGGAACGCCGACATGTACGTGACCGTCGACCTGGGTAACCCGACACGCTACGAGGACGGCTGCGGTGTGACGCCGCCTCCAGTGAGCCCGCCGCCGCAGGCACCGACGATCACCGTCCAGCGCTCCGGCGGCCGCGTGGTCCCCGGCGCCAGTACTATCTGCAAGATGTTCCAGTGGGACTGGTCGGCCTTCTTCGACGGGCGCGAGGAGGAGCTCAAAGATGTGCTCGACGTCAATGTCGATGAGATCGACAAGTGGGTCGGCGCGGACACGAGCCGCGCCATCGAGATCCTCTACATCGAGTTCATCGTGCCGCCGACCATCGGGATCTACAACGACATGACGCGGGCGGCGCTGCTCGACTTCGAGGTCAATCCGGCGATCCGCACGATCGAGGCCGCCGAGCTGCCCAACCGCATGACCATCGCCACCGAGTTCCCCGTCTACGTGCACGGCGACTACAACAGTTACGACAAGAAGCCGGCGGCGCTGGCCGGTGACGGCATCAGTTTCCTCTCCAACAACTGGGACGACGCGGAGAACCGGCCGGGGACCACTACCGTGTTCCGGCTATGTGAGGACGAGACGATCGCCGGCGATCCGTGCGGGGAATACGACATGTGGGTCAACAACTGGACCCGACAGAACGCGACCGAGACCACGATCAACGCCGCGGTCCTCGCCGGACACTGGCCGACGCCCTGCGACTGGTACGACCCCAGCTGCCCCGCCGACGGCAGCGACACCTACTACAACAACTGGTACGGCGGTGGCCTCGAGAACTTCCCGCGCTTCCTCGAGCGCTGGCGGGGCGCCTCCGAGTCCGACTATATCATCTGCCGCTTCCTCGGCTCCCTGGTCAGCCCGTTCACCAGCCAGAAAACGACGGGCACTTGGAACGGCTACTACTACCGACCGCCGCAGCGCGAATGGTCGTTCGATACCGACTTCCGCGATCCCAAGAAGCTGCCGCCGGGAACACCGAACGTCGGCTACGTTCTGCGCACGGCGATGAGGGAAGCGTTTTAGAGAGAGTGATCAGTGATCAGTAATCAGTAGTCAGTAATCAGTGATCAGTAATCAGTAATCAGTAGTCAGTAATCAGTCACTGGTCACCGATCACTGATCACTGGTCACCGATCACTGATCACTGGTCACCGATCACTGATCACTGATCACTACACGTTCCCCGCTCACCTTCTCCAGATAATACCCAGCGTCAGGTCGATCTCGTCGTCCTCGTGCGAGCTGATCGACATCACCACGTTGCCGATCCAGCCCGGCGCGATCTCCACCTCGCCGCCCAGCTCGACCCCGCCCTCGAACTCCGTCTCGGAATCCAGACCTTCCGGATCGATGCGATCGATCTCCATGAACGGCAGCGCGTAGACGACCACCGAGCGCGGGCCGCTGCTCACGTCGGCTCCGACCGACACGCCGAACGGTACAGCGATCACGTTGCCCTGGTCCATGAAGCTGGCTTGGACGCCGCCGGCCAACGCGAACTGCAGCTGCGTTCCCGATACGGGCAACTCATAGCGCAGGTCGCCGCCCAGGTGAAAGCCGCCGTCAGCGTAGCCCGTGTAGCCGGCGCGCACGCCGAAATCGATGTTACCTCCCACGCCGCGGCGGTAGACACCGAAGATGTCCACCTCATCGGCGATGCTGATGTAGCCGCGCGCCTCCATCTGCCGCTGGCCCAGCGCATCCGGGCTCGTCATCAGGCGGGTGGTTGCGTTCTGAGCGAACGCGCTCATCGGCGTGACGGCCAGCAGCAGTAGAGCGAACCCCAGACGAGCTCCCCTCATCATCGTTCCTCCTGTTCTCGATGCTCTCCGGCGGGGAAAGCGTACTGCCGGTTACGTTTTCGGTCCCCTAATTAATGGCTTTTCACCGCGCGGGCAAGCTTTTCCTCGCGCCGCGGCGGGCACGCAGTCCTTCCTCCCCAGCGCCATCGCCATCGATGGAGATGGCGATGGCGATGGGGATGGAGAGTGAGTAGTGGGGGAGAGCGGGTACATCGAGGCGCTGAGGGAACGGATCCTCGTCTTCGACGGGGCGATGGGCTCGAACGTGCAGGCGCTGGGCCTGTCGGCGGCGGACTACGGTGGCCCGCAGCTCGAGGGCTGCATCGATCATCTGGTGCTCTCGCGGCCTGCGCTACTCGTGGGACTATGGGCCGTTACCGACTACCGATAACCGCCAGCGTCTTCGTCCATAGTCGCCTGTGAGCCAACAGCACGACCAGCGAGTAGAGGTTGGCGAGCAGGAGCGGCCAGCCGAGCAGCGGGTGCAGCCGCGGTAGGTAGTAGACGGCGCCCAGGCTGAGCGCCGCGTGCAGGGCGAGTCCGAACAGCCAGGCGGCTCGCGCTCCGCGGGTCAGCATGGCGACGTAGACGATCAGGGTCGCGGCGACGATCTGCAGCGGTATCCCGACCTCGAAGATGAGACCGGGGACGAGAAAGAACATGCCGGCGAACCCGATGGGCACCGTCATCACCGCCCACAAGGCGAAGTGTATCTCGACTAACGGGTACGATCTACTCATTCACTCCCGCATTCCCGCATTCCCGCATTCCCGCATTCCCGCATTCCCGCATTCCCAAATTCCCAAATTCCCAAATTCTTGGCATTCCACGGATGCCTCGGATACTTGAACTCCAATTCCCCCTACCCTGAATTCCCCCATCCCCCAATTCCCCCATTCCCCCATTCCCGAATTCCCGAATTCCCATCAATAAGGACCCTTGCGTGGCGTTCCGATGATGATGCTCTCGTGCAACGGCAGCAGCGGGAAGGTCGACGCGTAGAGCCCGTAACAGATCCCGAACAGCCCCAAGAACCCGAGCGTCACCAGCAGCTCGATGACGCCCAGCGGCACGCCGCCCGCCGTCCAGATCGACGGGACCACGGCGACGAGGCGTTCGATCCACAGTCCCAGCAGAATCAGTCCGGCGACCGACGCCAGATACGGCGGCATCATCTTCACCTTCTGCCACAGCAGTAGCAGGAATGGCAGGACGAACACGCAGGCGAAGAAGGCGATGGAGAGCGCCTGCCAGGGCGGTAGCGAGCGCGGCTCGATGAACAGCGTCTCGCGCGGCAGGTTGCCGTACCAGATGGGCAGGAACTGCGAGAACCAGAGGTAGGCCCAGAAGATAGAGAAGGCGAAGATCAGCTTCCCCAGATCGTGCCACTGGTGGGCCGCGAAGAAGTCGAGGCCCAGGTATTTCCGGAACAGCATCGCCAGCACCGCCAGGCCGGCCAGCGCCGACAGCCAGGCGCCCGTGAAGAAGTAGGCGGGATAGAGCACCGAGAGCCAGCCGGGTGTCAGCGACATGATCAAGTCGACGGCCATGCCGCTCATGACGACCGCGTAGCTCAGGGCCAGGATCGGCGCCAGGCGTCCCACGATGCGGCGCGACCGCCGCGCCTCGTCCTCCGTGCCTCGGAAGCCGCGTCCCATCCAGGCCGCCAGGCCGCGGCGCCAGCCGCTCAGCCGGTCGGCGGCCGCCGGCATGTCGGGTCGCAGCGTGTAGTACATGAAGACGAGGCACAGCCCGTAGAGCAGCGCCAGGAACACGGCACCGCGCAGGAACAGGCCTCCGAGGTTGAACCAGATCTCCGGCAGCGGGTGCCCGTCGGGGTTGACCGGGTTCCCGATCCAGGGGAAGAGCCGTCCGCTACCGAGGTAGAGGATCAGGAAGAGCAGGTAGGAGGCGGGCAGGAAGGCGCCGAACCCCTGGGCGATCCTGTGCATCGGCTTGCCCCAGTGCCCTTTGGCCAGCTGCATCGCGGCGCCGAACAGCACGCCGGCGGCGGCGAGCCCGGAGAAGAAGAGGAAGTTCACCAGGTACGCCTGCCAGGCGCGTTGCGGTGCCAGGAAGAGCCCGACGACGAACCCGACGAGCCCCAGCGCGACGAGCGCTCCCAGCACGGCCAGCGGCCGGCGGGGGAGTGAGCCCGTGATGCGGTTCAGGACCTGCTCGTCGGTGTACGCGGCCTCCGTGTTCATCCTCTCCGTTCGGCTACGGTTGCTGCTTGGGAATTCGGCAATCCACGACTACCAGGTCGCTGAAAGAGTCAGCAATACTCCGCCGACCCGACTCAACGGACGTTTTTCAGCGACCTGTAAATCCTCCTGATCATGGATTCTCGGATTCCCCCGATTCGCTGCGGCTCTGCAGCTCCCTCACGTAGTTGACGATGTGCCAGCGCTCCTCCTGCGGCATCCGCCGGTAGTTCGGCATCAGCCCGCGCCCGGCCGAGATCATGCCGAAGATGTAGCCATCGCTGCGCTCGCGCGCCCGCGCCGTGACCAGCCCGCTGATCAGACCGCGCGGGAACGGCCCCTCGATGCTGCCGCCGCCGGCGCCGTCCGGGCCGTGGCAGACCGAGCAGTAGATGTCGTAGCGCTCGCGGCCCAGCTCCAGCGACCGCGCCGTCGCCGGGAGGGGGTTCGCGAGCTGCGCGTAGTCGTCCGGCAGGCCGCCCAGCGGCGCGCCGGCGTCGACCGGCACGGTACCGGCGGGCGGCATGCGCGCCGGCTGCTCGTACGGCTCGACGGCGGCCTGGTCCCGCATGTTGCCGAACCACGAGACCTTGTCGAGGGCGTCCTCGATCTCGGTGCCGCGGCAGCCGGCCAGGCCGGCGGCGGCGGCGAATCCGGCCAGCAGGGCCAGGGCGGCGGAGGCTCGTCTAGCGTTCAACGCGCACCTCGTCGGGACCGTAACTGCGGAGCATCTCCTCGATCGTCGCCGTACTGCGGGGCTCGCAGACGACGCGCACGCCGAACCGGTCGTCGGTGTAGTCGGGCCGGTGCTCCGCGTGCAGGGTGAGCGTCGGCATCCGGTTGTGGATCATCATGCCGATCAGCGCCGAGATCCCCGCGAAGAGTATCGTCATCTCGAACGCGATGACCACGTAGGCGGGTATCGAGGCCAGGGCCTTTCCGCCGACCACCAGCGGGTAGTAGTACGAGGACCAGACGGTGAGTGCGAAGCCGCCGATGCAGCCGGTCAGGCCGCCGATCAAGGCGTAGCGCCGCACCGGGCTGGGCGGCTTGCCGATGGCGTCCTCCAGCTCCCCTTCCATGATCGGCCCGAAGACCGAGATGTCCTCGCACCCGTCGTCGCGCAGCGAGCGCACCGCGCCGATCACCGCGTGGATGTCGTCGTAGACCGCCGTGACCGTCTCGTGCGCCGCCATCACGCTTCTTCCTTCCTGTCGCCCGGGCTCCAGACGCCTTCGGCGATCGATTCCTTGACCTCGGTGACCGAGATGGCGGGCAGCGTCTTGGCGAACAGCATGAACCAGAACAGGAACCAGGCGAAGCTGCCGGCCGTGATCGAGAGCTCGACCCACGTCGGCTTGTAGAGGCCCCAGGCGCCGGGGCTGTAGTCGTGCGCCAGCGATGTCACGATGATCACGAACCGCTCGTACCACATCCCGACGTTCACGAGGACCGAGATGACGAAGATCGCCGCAATGTTGCGCCGGATCCTGCGCGAGAAACAGAGCAGCGGGACGAGCACGTTACAGGTCACCATGATCACGAACGGGCCCATGTACTCGCCGAGCGCGCGCCAGCGGAAGCTCTCCCACTCGGCCGGGTCGCCCGAGAACCATGCCATGAAGTACTCGGCGACGTAGGCGTAGCCGACGATCAGCGAGGTCAGCAGCAGCAGCTTCCCCATGTTGTCGTAGTGGTACTCGGTGATGTAGTCCTCGAGCCCGAGCGCCCAGCGGAACGGCACGGACAGCGTGATGACCATCGCTATCCCCGAGAAGATCGCGCCGGCGACGAAGTAGGGCGCGAAGATCGTCGAGTGCCAGCCCGGCGTGATCGCCATGGCGAAGTCCCACGAGACGACGCTGTGGACCGACAGGACCAGCGGGGCCGCGATCGCCGCCATGTAGAGGTAGGCGCGCCGGTAGTTCCGCCACTGTGTGTCGGTCCCGGCCCAGCCCAGCGACAGGTAGCCGTAGACCTTCTCCTTGAAGCGGCCCCAGAGGCCGCTGGCGCCCTTCAGCTTGTCGCGGATCGTCGCCAGGTCGGGTACGAGGCCCGAATACCAGAACAGCAGACTGATGGTGAAGTAGGTGCTGATCGCGAAGAAGTCCCAGATCAGCGGCGAGCGGAAGTTCGGCCATAGCAGCCGCTGGTTGGGATAGGGCGCCAGGAAATAGAAGTACCAGACGCGCCCCAGGTGGACGAGCGGGAAGAGGCCCGCGGTCATCACGGCGAAGATCGTCATCGCCTCGGCGGCGCGGTTGATCGTCGTGCGCCAGCCGGATCGCAGCAGGTAGAGGATGGCCGATATCAGGGTGCCCGAGTGCGCGATGCCGACCCAGAAGACGAAATTGGTGATATAGACGCCCCACATCACCGGGTGGGTGATGCCGGCCTTCCCCATGCCGAACTTGATCTGGTAGATCCAGGCGAAGCCCGCCCAGCCGATCACCGTCAGCAGGATGAGCATCATCAAACGGAAGCGCAGGTCCGAGTACCAGAGCGCCCCGATAATGTCGCGGCTCACCCTCGCGAACGGTGTGCGTGCCGGAGGTGCGACGCTCGCCATCTATCCGTCCTCGCTGCCGCGGTACACCGCCTTCAGGTAAGTGACCGCGGGCCGCGTGTTCAGCTCACCGAGCACGTGATAAGCGCGGCCGCTACGGGCGAGCCGCGAGACGCGACTGTTCGGGTCCCTGAGGTTCCCGAAGACGATCGCCTCGGCCGGACAGGTCTGCGCGCAGGCCGTCGTGACCTCACCGTCGCGCACGTCGCGCCCCTCGGCGTCCGCGTCGTTCCGCGCCTTCATGATGCGCTGCACGCAGAACGTGCACTTCTCCATCACGCCCTTCTCACGGACCGTCACATCCGGGTTGAGCTGCAGCTCCAGCGGGGCGGGGAAGTCGTAGGAGAGCCACTCGAAGCGCCGGACCTTGTAGGGGCAGTTGTTCGAGCAGTAGCGGGTCCCGACGCAACGGTTGTAGACCTGGACGTTGAGGCCTTCCGGGTTGTGATAGGTCGCGTAGACGGGGCAGACGGGCTCGCACGGCGCGTTCCCGCAGTGCTGGCACATGACCGGCAGGTGAACGACGTGGCCGGCCGCCGGTTCGTCCGCGCCGGCGGCCTGTCCCGGGTCTGCGTGGCCGCTCCCGTGCTCACCGCTCGAGATCTGCTCGTCGTAGCTCTCGACCCGTAGCCAGGCCATCTCGCGGCCCTGGGCGCAGAGCTCCTCACCGACGACGGGGATGTTGTTCTCGGCGTAGCAGGCGGTGACGCAGGCGGAGCAGCCGATGCAGCTGGCGAGATCGATGGCCATGCCCCAGCGGTAGGGGCTCTTCGGGTCGGCGTCCTCGGCTGCCTCGACCAGCGCGCCCGGCTCGCGCTCGATCGCCTGCCGCGCGCGCTCTTCCGCCTCGGCCGCCGCGGCGACGCCGACGAGCTCGGCGATCTTGCGGCCCAGGTCGTCGTGCGAGCCCTGCGTGCTGACCAGGTCGACGCGCGCGCCGGTAGCGGTGAGCGCCACGCGGGTCGAGAGCCAGGCGGTGGCGCCGGAGGCCTCGTCCGCCGCCGCCGGCAGCAGCGCCAGCGGGTTCACACCGCGGTCCCGGGCCCAGCGGCCGAAGTGGGCGTGGCCCTGGCCGATGGGGATGGCCACCGTGTCGGGCCGGATTCCGCGGTGCACGAAGGCGGGTGCCTCGAGCCGGCCGTGCGGCGAGCTGACGGCGACCACGTCGCCGTTGCTCACGGCGAGGCGTTCGGCCACCTCGGGGTGCATCTCGATCCAGGAGTTCCAGACGACCCGGGTGACGGGGTCGGGCAGCTCCTGGAGCCAGGGGCGGTTGGCGCCGCGTCCGTCGTACAGGGCGGGCGACGGGTAGGCGAGCAGCGCGTAGGGCGTGCTCGCGTCGCCGTCGAGCGTCGGCTCGTCGAAGTCGACGCCGGCGACCGCCGGGTTGAGCGTCACCGCCTGAGTGCCGACCGGTCGCCAGGCGCCGCCGTCGGCGAGCGCGGCGTGCCAGAAGTCGTCGAAGTTCGAGCCGGGCGCGAGCGCGGCCGCCACGGCGCGCCAGGCGTCGCGCAGGTAGGCATGATAGTCCGGCCCATCGAAGCGGGCGGCCACGTCACCGCCGAGGCGCGCCGCCAGCGAGAGCAGCACATCGCCGGTGCTCTTCGTGTCGAAGAGCGGCTCGATCATCGGCTGCATCAGCGTGTGCACGCCGAGCTCGGGCCGATGGTCGCCCCAGCTCTCGAGCGGCGTGTGGTCGGGCAAGATCAGGTGAGCGCGCGCCGCCGTCTCGTCCATGTAGCTGGCGAAGCTGACGACCATATCGACGCTGGCCAGCGCCGCTGCGAAGCCGAGCGCCGGCGGCGTCGTGTGGACGGGATCGGTCCCGTGCACGAGCAGCATCCGCACGCCGCCGCCGCGCATCGTCTGCACCAGCCCCTGCAGGCGCGACAGGCGCGCCGCGCGTCGGCGCACCACGTTGGGCCCGAACCGCACCGTGCGCCCCACGTTGCCCGCCGCGTAGTTCAGCAGGTTCACGGCGACGTGCGCCGCCGTGGCGTTCCGGTCCGTTCCCTCGGTTCCGGGCGGCAGCGCGATACTGGAGGGCGCGTCGGCGAACTCGTGGGCCAGCCGCTCGATCTTCTGCGGCTCGACGCCGACCGCCGCGGCCACACGCTCCGGCGTGAACGGCTCGACCAGCGGCCGTACCGCGGCGCCGCGCGCGCCGGCCCGACCCGCCGCCACCACGACCCGGGCCATGGCCAGCGCGATCAGCATCGTGCCGGTCGGAGCCGCGGCGACCCACTCGTCGGCGTTCGAGCCGCTGAGCGAGCGGCGCGGGCCGATGTGGATGAAGCGGCCCGGCCGCCCATCCCGGAAGCCTCGTGATGCGGAGAAGCGGCGCGCGTACTGGACGGGCGAGATCCAGGTCTCCAGGAAGCCGGCGCCGAACGAGACGACCAGCTCGGCCTCGTTGATGTCGTAGCTCGGGATCTCGGCCAGGCCGAAGGTCAGGCGGTTCGCCTCGCGCAGCGCCTCCACGTCGAAGCTCTCATGGATCACCCGGTTCGGCGAGCCGATGGCGTCCATCCACGCGTCGAACAGCGCGTCGAGCGTGCCCACCGCTCCGTCGGTGATCAGGTAGAGCCAGTCGGCGCGGCCGTCGCTCCGCATCCGCCGCAGCATCCCCGCCAGCACCGACTCCGCCTCGTCCCAGCCGATCGGCTCGAACTCCGCCGTACCCGCTACGCGTCGCAGCGGCGACGTGATGCGGTCGGGGTTGTAGAGGCCCTGGAGCGCCGCCTGCCCCCGCGCGCACAGACGACCCGCGTTCACCGGGTGGTCGGGGTTGCCCTCGACCTTGATCGGCCGGCCTTCGGATACCTTGACGTGAACGCCGCAGCCGGCGGGGCACTCGCGACAGGCGCTGGCGTACCAGTTCGCGATGCCGGGTACGATCTCCTCCGGCTGTACCAGGTAGGGGATCAGATTCTGCGCCGGCTCGCGCCCGCAGCCCACCAGCCCGGTGCCCGCACCGGTCAGCCCGAGGACCTTGAGGAAGTCGCGACGCCTGATCTCCGACATCTAGTTTCGCTCTCGTATGACGCTAGTGATGGCAGGCCACACAATCGATCGGACCCTTCAACACGCCGTACTGCGAGTCGATCGACCGCGGGTAGAGGCCGTGTGACTCGCGGCCCTGCTCGGCGTAGCGCGCTTCGTTGCGCGCCGCCGCGGCCAGCCTGGCCTCGTCGTCGCCCGGCTGCCGGTGACACTCCAGACACCAGCCCATGGTCAGCGGCGACCAAGCCCACACGACATCGTGTGACTCGACCTCGCCGTGACACTCCTGGCACTCGACCTCGGCCCGCACGTGCCGCCCGTGATCGAACTGCACGAAGTCGGCGAGCTTGTAGATGCGCGCCCAGGGGATCGGCTCGTCGCGCTCGACGTAGCCGCGCAGTCTGGCGATCTCGGAGCTCGCCGCCTTCACCACCCGGTGACAGCCCACGCAGAGCTCCACCGTCGGCATCGATGCCCACGGCGACAGGTCGGTGTTCGAATGGCAATACAGGCAATCGATCTCGTAGACACCGGCGTGCCGGCGATGGCTGAAGAAGATCGGCTGGACGGGGCCTCGCCCCCAACCGATCAGCGTGTCCGGGTCGAGTGAGAATTGAGGGCCCTGCGCCGCGGCGACGGCGGCGAGTACGGGCGGCGCGCCGGGCGCGCGTTGGGCTTGGGTGGCCAGATCGGCACGCCGAGCCACCGTGGCGTGGGAGACGAACGCCAACAGGGTCAGGCCGGCCACACCCGACAGACTGATCGTAAATGCTCTGCGCGGGGTGACCATCGTCCTCCCAGTCGTGAGCTACACTATGCCCTAGAAAGTCGGGCTGAGACTAAGATTGGGGTTGGTAAGCGTCAAGGGTTTTCGGGGTCTCCCCGACGCCTCGACGCGCGCCGCATCGACCCGAGGACCCGCTCCAGGACCTGCACCGCGATCCAGGTCTGCGATCCGAGATAGCGCCGGCCCCAGGCGCCGTACTTGTGCTGCGTCTCGACCAGCCGCGGGGCCGCCCGCCGCAACATCCCAGCGGTCGCCGGATGCCTGATCTCCAGCAGAGCCTCGAGCACGAAGAAGAGGTCCACGTTCGGCCAGTCGCCCGCCTTCTCCTGCGCGCCCGCCAGCGACTCGAGGCCCGCCTCCAGCTCCGCCGAGCGCGGCGCCTCCTGCCACGCCAGCGCCTGCAGCGCTCCCACCAGGACCGCCGGCGTGTAGCTGCCGCCGTACTCCAGATAGAGCGGCAGACCGCGCAGCCCCATGACCGACGCGTGCGCTCGCGGGTCGCTCGGACGCGCACGCAGCGCCGTACGCAGCGCCCGCTCCGATGCCAGTAGCCGCGCCCCGGCATCCGACGTCACGCTCTGTCCGTTGCTCAGCGCCAGCTCCTGCGGCTCGTCCGACGGCCCGGGGCTGAAGAACCCGCTGATGAAATGCTCGCAGATCCGCGCCTCGTGACGCGCCGGCGTGCAGCCCGAGCCGTAGGCACCCTCCTCGTCGCGCCGGCTGTACAGCCAATCGAGCGCCTTATCCACCACCGGAGAGTCGCCCGGCAGCCCCAGCTCCAGCAGCCGCCACAGCGACTCCGCCGTGACCGCCAGGTCGCCGCCCAGCCCTTCACCACCCACCGCCTCCCAGCTACCGTCCGGGCCCTGCTTCGCCCGCAGATCGCCCCGCAGGTGCCACGCCAGCTCCGGCGCGCCGCGCCCGCTGTCGCGCCGCGCCAGATAGCCGAAATAGTCGCGCCGCTCGCCCAGCCAGTCCCGGCCCCGGTCCACCGCGTCCTGCACCGCCCGCGGCGTCAGCTCCCCCTCGGCCGCCGCCGCCGCCTTGCCGCGCGGCGCCGACTTGGCCCGGGGGGCCGTCTTAGCCTTGGCCCGGGGGGCCGCCTTCGACTTGCCCCGGGCGGCCGTCTTGGCCTTGGCCCGAGGGGCGGTCTTGGTCCGGGCCCGCCCGGTGGCCTTGGACTTCGCCTTACGCTTCTTCGCCGCGCCGCGCGCCGCCTTCTTCTTCGTCCCGGAACGCTTCTTTGTCGCACCAGCTTTCTTGGCCTTGGCCAACGAGGTCCTCCCTCCCAGTCGTCAAGACGTCAAGAACGCCGTAGATTATCACGTCGACCGACTCCACGCGAGTGGCGAGCAGAGATTCACCCCTTAAAAGGCAATTTATGTTACGAACAGAGGTCATCTCGACGGGCTACTATGTGCCCGAACGTGTGATAACTAACCAAGATCTCACCCAGTGGATGGATACGAGCGACGAATGGATCCTCCAGCGCTCGGGGATCGCCGAGCGCCACTGGGTGGACGGTGGTGTCGGCGCCTCGGATCTGGCGCAGCAGGCGGCGGAGCGGGCGCTGGAGGCGGCGGGTCTGGAGGCGGGAGATCTGGACTGCATCATCCTGGCGACGCTGAGCCCGGACGTCTACTTCCCGGGCTCGGGCGTGTTCCTGCAGCGGAAGCTGGGAATCCGTGACGTGCCGTGCCTGGACGTGCGGAACCAGTGCACCGGGTTCGTCTACGGGCTGGCGATCGCCGATGCCTGGATCCGGACCGGGATGTTCCGGCGTGTCCTGCTGGTGGGCACGGAGGTCCAATCGACGGGCCTGATACTGTCGACGGAGGGTCGGGACACGGCGGTGCTGTTCGGTGACGGTGCGGGCGCGGCGATCCTGGGGCCGACGGAGGACGGTGATCGGGGGATCCTGTCGGTGAACATCCATGCGGACGGCCGGCACGCCGAGAAGTTGTGGATGGAGGCTCCAGGCTCGCGTTACAACCCGTGGCTGGTACCGGAGCATATCGAGCAGGGTCTGACGCGGGCGGTGATGGAGGGTCGCGAGGTATTCAAGCACGCGGTGGTGAAGATGCCGTCGGCGGTGAAAGAGGCGTTGGCGGCGGTGGGCCTGAGCCTGGAGGACGTCGATTACGTGATCCCGCACCAGGCGAACCAGCGGATCACGCAGGCGGTCCAGAAGTCGCTGGGTCTGCCCGAGGAGCGGGTGATCAGCAACATCCACAAGTACGGGAACACGACGGCGGCGAGCATCCCCATCGCGTTGCACGAGGCGGTGGCGGACGGGCGGATCCAGCGGGGGAACCTGGTGGCGCTGACGGCGTTCGGGAGCGGGTTCACCTGGGGGGCGGCGTTGATACGGTGGTGAAAGGTGATCGGTAATCAGTAATCAGTGATCGGTAATCAGTAATCAGTAATCAGTGATCAGTGATCAGTGATCAGTGACTACCGATCACTTTTCACCGACGACGGAGGTTTGATGAGAAGGCTGTACTTTGGAATAGCTCTACTCATCGCGTTAGGCATGGGCGTTGCCGACGCAGCGGCCCAGGCCACAACCCGCATCACCGTCCGCGTCGTCGCCCGGGACGCGAAGATCATCGGCAGCGGGGTGGGCGGTGCGCGGGTGACGGTGGTGAACGCCGAGAGCGGCGCGATCCTCGCCGAGGGATTGCACGACGGCGGTACCGGTGACACGCGGCTGATCATGCAAACGGCGCGCACCCGGGGCAGGTCGATTTACGATACCGAGGGCGCCGCCGGCTTCATCGCCGAGCTGGAGATCACCGAGCCGACGATCGTGGTCATCTCGGCGGCCGGCCCGCTGGGCTACCCGCAGGCGGTCCAGACCGCCAGCAAGCAGATGCTGGTCTTGCCCGGCCGGCACATCGAGGGCGACGGCGTCGTCCTCGAGCTCCACGGCTTCATCGTCGAGATCCTGAGCCCCGAGCCGCTGACGCCGGTGGCCGACGTTTTCGATGTCAGCGTGCGCGTCCGCGGGATGTGTGGCTGCCCCATCGAGCCGGGCGGACTGTGGGACGCGAACAGGAAGGAGTTCGTCGCCCGACTCAAAGCCGACGGCGAGGTCGTATCGAGTAGCGAGCTCGAGTTCGCTGGCCGGGTCAGCATGTTCAGGGGCCGGGTCGCCGTCCCGGAGTCGGCGCTGGGACGGGACCTGACGCTGGAGGTCCTGGTCTCCGACCCGGGCGCCGGCAATTTCGGCAGACACGAGATTCCGGTGGCCGGTGGATCGGTGGCCGGTAGCCGGTAAACGGTGGCCGGTGGATCGGTGGCCGGTGGCCGGTGGCCACGGACGCACCGACGTACCGGCGCACCGACGCACCGACTACCGCCCCCTGGCCCTTGTCATCCGGTAGGGACCCGAGCAGTATTTAGGGCCCGGGCCGGCGCAGCGGAGCCGGACGCACGCGGGCGTAGCTCAGTTGGTAGAGCGCGAGCTTCCCAAGCTCGAGGTCGCGGGTTCGAGACCCGTCGCCCGCTTGCTCAGTGAGCGGGAGGCCGTCGGTGCCAGACGGTCCGGCTTCGCAGTTACCGGCTACCGACGCACCGGCCACCGCTCACCGGCAGTACCGGGGCGGTAGCTCAGCTGGTTAGAGCGCTGCGCTCACATCGCAGAGGTCGGGGGTTCGAGTCCCTCCCGCCCCATGTTCGGTAGCCGGTGGCCGGCAGCCGGTGGCCGGTGGAAGTTCGGACCTCGAGCGATCGAACTTGCCGGCCACTGGCCACCGCTCACCGGCTACCGGAACGCGGGAGTAGCTCAGTTGGCCAGAGCATCAGCCTTCCAAGCTGAGGGTCGCGGGTTCGAGTCCCGTCTCCCGCTTCGCTGAAATCTAAGGCACCGCAAGGAGTTACGGCGGTGCCTTTCTGCACATCCCAGACAGTCGTCCGACCGTTTGTGCCATCGCTAGTGACAGATCACGACGACGGCGCTATCTTGGCTCAGTCCCGCCGTAATCCCACCAGGGAAGACCAGATGGCAAGGAAACGCAAAGGCGCCCGGCTGTACTGGCGGAACGGTCGCGCCTACGGTGACTTCCGGGACTACGCGGACGTTGGAGGAAAGCGCGAGGCGCTGATCCCGGACGGCCTGACGAACGCAACCGACGACCCGGTGATCGCAGGGTCGCTGCTCGGCGACCGGCTAAAGGAGTTACAGGAGAAGCGGCGCAACAAGGTCCTGCTCGGCGTCGAGCGAGATGCGACGCTGAAGAAGTTCGCAGCAGAACACCTGATCAAGCGGGCCAAGTCCGGACAGGTGACCGAACGCTGGCTCACCATGGTGGAGCGGCACCTGCGCGAGGCCGTGGAGTTCTTCGGCGCCGAGCGCCAACTCACCTCGATCAACACCGCCGAGGTTCAGAAGTACACCGAGCACCTCCTAGGCATCGACAACGGTCGGGGGGCCACGCTCAGCGACGCGTCGGTGCGCAAGTACCTGAACAGCGTCTCGAACCTTTATCGCCGGGCGCAGAGCGAAGGAGCCGTCCCTCCCGGTTACAACCCCATCGCCGCGCTGATGGACAAACCGACCGCCAAGCGGCGCGAGGCCCGTTGGCTGGAAGTGCACGAGGCGGCGCTGCTGCTCGAAGCGGCCCGTTTGTACGAACCGCCGCCAGACAAGCACGCGATCCCGTACCTTTATCCGTTGCTGGCTGTCTTCCTCCTGACCGGCGGTCGGAAGTCGGAGGTGCTGGGCTTGGAGGTCGGCGACATCAGCTTCGACCGGAAGACCGTGACGTTCAGGCCGAATGAGTGGCGGCGGCTAAAGACCGCCACGTCCCATCGGACGGTGCCGCTCTGGCGACAACTTGAGGAAGTCCTGCGCGAGTACCTGTCCGGCCCGAACGCACCTGAGGGCTCCCTGCTGCTCCCGTCCAGCAGACGCAAGAAGGAGGGGCTGATCACGGATCTCCGAAAATCGCTCGACGCCATCGCACAACGCGCGGGATGGAAACCCGGCGAGATCCGAACGCGGATGTTGAGGCATACCTACTGCGCAGCCCGGTTGCAGACCACGGACCGAGGCGCACCGGTCAGTCCATTTACCGTCGCCCGAGAGCTAGGACATGGCGGCCGCTCCCTCGTGGATCGGGTGTACGGGCATCTCGGCGAGATCCGGCATCGCAGCGACGTTGTCGAATATCGCGTGAGCCAGCACTTAAAGGTCGAGGGCTTCAAGGACCGACTGAAAGTGCTGCGGGAGAGGGGCGGGTTGAAACTGCTAGCCTAGGGGGGCGGTCAGGGGTTGCATCTCTACGTCGCCAAGGAACTCGGGCATGGTGGCCCGGCGATGGTTGAACGGGTCTACGGTCACTTGCGGCAGGTCAGACACCGAGCCGAGGGCGTGGAGTATAGCGTGGAGCAGCATCAAGAAGCCTTGGGTGAGCGACTGATGGTTCTCACGGCGATAGCAAAAGCGGGAGAACGGCAGGGCCACTCGTAGACACCGGGGACCAGAGACGAGTTGATCCTTGCTCTCTTGGGATACCGAAATGGTGGGCTCGTCGGATTAGTGACTACGAGGATTTCTCTCGCTCTCGGATGAACGCAGATGCGAGATCGGCGAATGTTTCTAAGCAATTCTTCTTCTGTCTCCAGAAGTGGCCATAGGCGCTCGGATGATACGTGTGCATACAAAGCACTGGCTTCCCGGCGATAGAGAGAACCTTGTACTCGAAGGTCTCGGCGCTGGCACATGCCTTCTCTCCGCGCCTTAGAACGTCGATGCCCCTGAGGGCAGTCCGGGCCATCTTCCCCTGCGTTACGACTATCTCGGGTTTCAATATTTTAAGTTCTTCCGGCACGTAGACTCTGCAATTCCCAAATAGTCTATCGGCAGCCTGCTTCTTACCACTCCGGTTCATGCAGCACTTCGCGCTGTTCGTGTGAGCGAAGTAGGGGGTGATGTCTTTCAGTTGCAGCCAAGGGGCGAATCGCTGGAGTATCCGCCACCCAATCTCGTGCGTGTTGTACCAGTGTAGCTTTCTATCGAGAGCGAGCACATCCCTGCCTTGTTCTATCTCTCGGACTCGCCGAAGGGTGCGATCACGAGGATTTGGGCTGGCATCACCGGAATCCAGCGATACGAATAATACGCGCGGCAAGGTGCCCCTCTCGTATTCCTCACCCACAAACGCTGCCTTGGGTCCTGTGAAGTCTGGGCAACCTGCGCTGCAGTGATCGCGATGCTTGCAAGTAAAGTTAAGCGCCTCGATGCCATTCTCCTCGTAGTACGTCTGGAGGTCAGATAGAATTCTCATGGCGATGGCTCCTCCTGTTCCCGGCTAAAATTGCCCGACGGGCTGGATGACAAACCCGTACCGCGCCTCTCGGGCTCGGGCGCATTCCCGCCACAGGCGGTCGATCTCACCGGCATTCCGTTGCAGGCGGCGGGCGACTTCGTCGTCATCCGGTGCAGGATACACGACACCGCCGTCCAGATTCCGCGAATAACAGACCTTCAGCATGAGGCTCCCGTCGTCCTGAAGCTGCGCTACGAGTTCGAGCCCGAGGACGTGAAAGAAACGGCGGTTCGGTTCCTGCATGAAGCCGCCGTCGATGAACTCCCGCAGATCCAAGAAGCGGGGCGGGTGGAAGTGGATAACCTTAGTCACGACGAGACTCCTGCACGCTTCTAAAGTGTCGAATTGCGGCAAACCGGCACGGAGTCACTTGGTGGGAGGGTCGAGGGAGGTGCCCGAAAAGTAGCACTGTGGGGGAGGTAGACAACCTTCAGCCGGGGAGCAAGCCTCGCCCGCCATCAAGGAACTGGACTGGGCGCTCCTATGGGCAGTACACTTCCTAACGCGGCATTCCTCCCGATCCTGAGGGTCGGAGATAGGGTTCCGCTTGAGAAAACCCGAAATCCTCACTCAACTGCTCGCTAGAGGAGAATCAGGGTCCGCTGGCGACTCTTTGCCTAGCTGGGCTAGTCTACGGTTTCAGAGAAGGTGACGGCGCTACAGGGATCTAGCCTTCTAGGAGAAACACGTGATGGAGTATTCGTACGTTAGCGGCATCGACGGCAACCCGACGCTCAGTCTCACCGATGCGGTCGAGAGTGCTTATCAAGACTACACGAGTGACTTCACTCACTACTGGGGGTTAGAAGCGAAAGAGCCACCCGAGGGTCTCTCCCACGACGATTGGAGGGAGCTAATCAAGCTGTATGGACTAGCGCGAAAGCTGGTCCAAGGGGCATCTAGCATGGTACGCCCAGTTCGCGTGCGTGATGACGAACTCTCCCTTCGAGAACTGCTCAGCGAGGAGGACAAGAAGGAACAGGCGGCAATAGATGCGTTTCTGGCGAGACTCAAGGGCAAGATGCCGGACGAAGACTGGTGGAAGCTGCGCTGGCGGCTCGATCCGGTCGAACCCTCGGATCCTCGACTGAAGAGAAGGTTCTTCGATAATTGCATCGAGATCGAAGCCAGCGAGCGGTTCTTCCAGTACCCCTATGAAATCGCGGATCGAACGATGACGCTACTCGCGTATATGGTTCGATCTCCCGGCGAGTTCACGACTCAGTATCTCGGTCGTGTGGCCGAGTGTTACATAAGGAAGATGAACACCGAGTTCGCAGTGATGGCGCGAGCCGCGCTTGACCGTGCCATTCAAGATCGGATCACGGACGAAGAAGTCGCCGAATGCGTGGGTCTCCGACCAGATGGACGGGTTGATCTTGAGCGCCGTATTGAGGCGTGTGCCTCTCGCAGCTGGTTTGATTCTGACTCACGTTTGGCTGCGACCCGCATAAAGGATAGTGGCGTTCATGCTGCTCACTTTGCTCCGGGGTTGGCAGCGAACATGGATGAAGTGCTACAGGACCTTGCCGAGGTTTTACGTGCGTTGGAGATCACAGCGACCTGACGGAGAGCTTCGCCCAAGGCCGGGCGGCCTAGCTTCGGCCCTTTGGCGTTCATCTATCGAATGAGGTTGATTCTGTTGTGCAAGTGTTCAGGGACGCCGAGAGTCTCGAATACTACCTAGCTGGCCTCGCCGGACCTCCGCTACTTGTGGTCGCCATTGAGGGGGCCTCCACCTCAGGCAAGACGAAGCTCGCAGAGAAGCTGGCACAAGGGCGGAGAACGCGTGTGGTCAGCACCGACGAGTACTATCAGGAAGGCCTTCTGGGCGAGCGTTATCAAGACGGTCTTCGGCTTGAGGACTTGGGAGAGGATCTGATTCGTCTCCGAACAGCGTCCGACCGCCTTATCATCGAAGGGATCTGCCTTCGCGACACCCTCGAATTGATCGGCCAAAAACCAGATGTCTACGTGTACTGTAAACGATTGAGCGCGGCGGGCGTCTGAAACGACAATCCTGACTTTGAGGACTCCCTCGATCCCCAATCCGGGTTCACTCAGGAGAGGATCGACTGGTGGTCACACGAATATCACCTACGCACGTGCCCCCACGAGATCGCTGACATCGTCTTTGAATGGCGAGAGGATGCGATCTGACATTGGATCCTGCTGATACGGCTGTCCGTCACCACGGAACCGGACAGCGTGCTCCTACGGGCAGTACAGAGTCCTCACGCGCCGTTTCCCCCGGAGCCGAGGGTCGGAGGTGGGGGCCGCAGAGTAAGGCCCGAAATCCTCCTGTCAACTGCTCGCTAGAGGAACATCAAGATCCGCTGGCGCACTACGCGTAATCTGTCAACTGCCATGTGGCCGCTGTGGGAGTGGGCAGCCCTGTCTGGGTGTTGCCTTGCAATTTTCGATTTTAGCACTGCCGAAAAGAATTAAGGCGCGTAATCGTACAGCTGCCAGGTTGCTGCGGTTGGTGAGGGCAGCCCTGGCTGTGTGTTGCCCTGCGCTATCTGTTCCAAAAGGTCTAGAGTGTCGTCGACAGGATTATCGTATGTAGTGAGTGGATATTCAGTGTTCCTGTTCACGATGATGCTCTTCCTTCTGGCTTCTGACGGATTTGACATTATATTATAGAGAGCCTGGAAGAACGGGTCCCACTGCGCCTGGCCGGGTATTATCTGGATTTCCGGATATATTGCGGGGTCCGGCAAGGGGTCCGATGAACTGAGTCCCATAAGAGAGCGGTAAACGCTGTTGGGCATGGTGAGAGTGATTGGAGTATGGGGCTGGCCGCTCTCATCATTATAGTTGAGCGTTAAGTAAGTCCAGTAACGGTCGAACTCTCCGTATACCTTGCCTGCAATTCGGGTGTTTTCAGTAGTTTCTCTCTCGAAGGTGAAATCCCAGTTCTCGTATGCAAGAGATTCTGGAACCGGTTCTAGTGTGTTGAACTGATTTGCGCTGACAACAAACTCGAGAGAGTCAAGATTATCAGACCAGTCGACAAGGCTCCAGCCGACGCCAGACGTATTCTCAGAGTTGAAATTGCCTACCATCTCAAGTCCAGCATATGAAAATGCGACAGTAGGATCCAATGGAATTTGCACCGTAGCCTGGCTCGGGTCAGAAGTTACAGTTATCGTATGCGTATCAGTGACCGTGTAATCATCATCGAAGTCCGCTCTGCTGGAGAATTTCGCCTCGATTTCCGCCGCCGCTTCCTGAATCGTCTTAATTAAAAGCCTCACAAGGTATGCCCTGTCCGAGTTCTGAGACTGCAAAGCCCCGGACTGAGAGACGGCCGGGCTGGCCTGAACCGGAATGATCTCGCGAGAAACCAAAACATTAGGATTGTCCGAAGTTATCCGCACATACAGATTGTCATCGGGATCGTCCATAGTTACCAAATAATCATGGACCAGCCCGTCAGGGTTGCCAAAGGAGCCATCCATGTATTCGGGAAGAACGTAATCCTGGAGAGCCTGTTCGAGGCTGGGAGGATTCGGAGGAGGCGGAGGGGGCTGGGGCTCTGTCGTGCCATCCCCGCAGGCCTGGCCTAAGGCCATTCCCGCTGCAGCTGCAGCGGCTGTGCCTATAAAGTCACGCCTGGAGTAGGGCCTGGCCAATCTGGCCTCAAGCGCATCCGGTTTTGGGCTGTCCTGTGGCATTTTGAGAGGGAGTTGGCATTCCTGCTGTCATGGAGAATCTTACGTAACAATCTGGTCCTAGAACACCTAGGAGGTCAAGGAGTACAGAGTCCTCACGTCGCATTTCTGCTCTAGGTAAGGGTCTGAGGTAGCCTCCGGAAAGAAGGACCTAATCTCGGGCTATCAACTGCTCGCTATCCCTATCTGGCAGCCCCCTCGGCCTAGCCATAGCCTCACGGCCCTGAGCGCGACCCGACAGTGACTCCCCTTCGTCGGGAAAATCTCCGTCAGTTGGCGTTACATGAAGAGAACGCCAGCAACCCGCCCACGAACCCTCTACAGCGAGGTGAAGAATCATTAGCGGACAGGAGGAATGGCGGTCAGTCGTCGATAATCCCTTCTACGAAGTCTCCCAAAAAGGAGGAGTGAGAAGGGCCTTGGCGGAACGGGGCACACAGCCTAGGCGGCTGTTGAAGGTGAAGAATGGGTACGTGTGGCTGAGACTTGGACCAAGAAAATATCGTGCCCGTGTCCGGGACCTCGTGGACGCGGCTTTTGGACTTGACCGGCCCCCAACGCCGAAACGTATCGCACGCGGTGAAAAGAACGGACGAGCGAAACTGACCGAGGATGATGTGCGAGAGATTCGGCGTCTGCACGCCGAAGGCGGATCGAGCCAGAGATTTCTTGCCGCCAAGTTCGGGGTTTCACAACCGGCGATCCGGAAGATCCTGAAGGGAGAGACGTGGAAGGATGTTCGGTGAACCGCAGGATGAACCCGTACTTGGCGACCGACGGTGAACACTCAAAAGTCCTGAAGAAGGATGGGAGATGATAACTCGAACCGTGGCAGACTCATATAGGAGCTAGATAGGATGAGATAAACAGAGTACATCTGAGTAGATATTAGCCTAAGAGTAGATGTTAACCTAAGAGTAGATGTCATCTGATGAGTATTAAAGGGAATTGCCTTCCGGTCGAGTACTCAGTTTCTCGCGTAACTCGGAACTCAGCCTGATCCGGACGCCGAAATTACTTCTTGGGGCAACTGAGAAGCGATCTTGATTCTTCTGTCAGGACCTCGTAGAGGAGATTCATACTCCTACTGAATCGGGAGCCTCAGCCTGTCCGACCCAGCGGCTGCTCTCTTCTGAAAATTACACTCCGCCCATTCTGACGAACACTGAAATGCCGTATCTACGGCTTATTGGGCGATGGGAGACGGTCTTTTCCCTCTCTGAGGATGAGAACCTGCCCGAGGATTGCTCATTGAGATCTCTTCCGGGATGGCGCAGGTAGACTCTGAGTGTCCTGTCCCGTGTCCGTGCGCCGCAGGGAATGGCGACGACCGAACCCTCCGGAGTGTCCTCCAAATTCTGCCAACCTGAGCCCATCCAGATTCGCATGAGGAATCTTCAGACCCTCCGCCGTTACATGAGTGGAAGGTAAGAGGTCCGCGAAGCTGGAATCGATGGTGGGGACACAGAGCGGGATGAACGTGAAGGGCCGATTGAACGTCCTGATTGAGGCGGCAGAAGAGGGGCCGATGGTCATGGTCCCCGTCAAGTGGCTCCGTAGCCTGTTGACGGGTGAATCTGACTCGTCAGTTGCTGATCGGTTCGACTATCTCAGCGTTGATGAAGCGGCGGAGTTGGTGGATCGGGCGGCCTCGACGGTTCGGACTTGGTGCTGTGCGAGCCTCATTCCCGGAGCGAAGAAGCTCTGCGGCCGACAGTGGATCATCCCACGAGCGGGGCTGCAATCGTTCTTGGACGGCAAAAGCCAAGGGCCTGACAGATCGGAGCAGCGTCGCACTCGTGGAGCGGTTGACCTCAGTGCGTGGCGGAAGTCCCAACCGGCAACCTGAGAGGGCTGAAGTCATGGAGACAAGGAAAAGGCCAATGAAGTCGAGAGACAAGGATGTCACAGTCCCGCGTGTTCCGTACACTGAGGGAAGCCTCAGACGAGCAGGAGTTGAAATCATCGACTCAGCCAGAGTCCTCCTTGAGTGCCAGAAGTGCGCCCAGCGTTGGTCGCCGGACCTCAGGAGCGGGGGCCGACTGCCACGCGGATGGTGGAAATGCCCCGATGGATGCAACGATCCAATGAACTTGGGCTGATGCCCAACAACTGAAGGTCAAGAAGAGAAGATGGCGAAGGGAAGATTCAGTGAAGCCGCGGCCAAGGAGTTCAAGAAGCAGCTTGGCATCGCACCGGAGGAGTGGCACTACCGGTGGAACGAGGACAACCCGAGTCGCGAGGGAGGTGGCGAGCCCGTGATCCCCGGACGCTTCGGGCAGTTGTATCCGTACTGCAAGCTTCGTGTGGGCGTCTACGTGAAGGGGCCTCGGAAGATTGGTCAGGCAAGGCGGATCTGGGGCGAGCCGTATCAAGACGCTGACAACGAGGCCAACTTCGTAGTCAGGCTAGATGAGATGAACCGCGCTGCGGAACTCATTAAGGCGTACCGGAGGAAGCGGATGCGTCAGGATCCGATTCTGCCCCAAGGCCCAGAGCCCGAGAGTGAGAATTTCGCCTTCATGGCGACTATAGCGGTCTAGGAAGCGATTTCGACCGTTCGGGAAGGGTGGAACTGTGGGCGAGGGTCAACAGCGCGAAAAGTGACGGCTCAACTGCTTGCTAGAGATGTCGTCAATCGGAATCCGGAGGATCTGATGACTGCGAAAGTCCTCGTGATCGATGATGACAAGGGCGTGCGGGATACCCTCTCAGCAGTTCTCAAAGAAGAGGGCTACACGGTCGCGACCAGCGCTGATGGTCAGGACGGGCTTCAGCGTGCGCTGGATGATGAGCCTCAGTTTGTTCTGTGTGACCTTCAGGTGCCGGTCGTGGATGGACTGGAATTTCTCGAACGGTATCGCGAATCGGACGGGAAGGCTCTGGTAGTGATGATGGGTCAGTACGCGGATGCCGACGTTGCGTTGGAGGCGATGAGGAGGGGAGCTTACGATTGGCTGCCCAAACCGTTCACGGCCAGCGAGATGATCCTCACGCTCAGGAAGGCCAAGGTGCGGGAGCGATTTCGTGAGGCCCAAGGCGTGGCCTGAGGCTGCAATCGACACGTGACTCGAAGTAGACTAGACCTGTAGTCGCGTTAGGTCAGCACGGGCTTGATCGTGGTCTGTCAGTTACAGAACTTCCTAGTTCGATCTGATACTCTGGTGGCAGGCTCTGGGCTGATGAAGCTGGAAGATTTCAACGATCTTGAGGTCACCACATACGATCCTGTCGGCCACTGCATCTACTGCGGCTCGGTCGAGGACTTGAGCGATGAACACATCGTTCCTTACGGTTTGAACAGTCCCTGCCGATTACCTGCGGCCAGTTGTCGGCGATGTCGGAGGATTACAGGAAGATTCGAGGGGAAAGTCCTTCGTGGGCCGATGTGGCTGGTTCGGGCGAAGCTCAGGTTCAGGTCACGCAGGCGTGAGCAGTACCCGACGACTGGCGAGCTAATCGTCGTGCGGGGGAAGGTTGAAGAGGCGATTGAACTTCCGCTTGAGGAGTATCCTCTGCTGCTCCACTTCCCGGTATTTGCTCCACCGACCTCCATCTCGGGCGAGGCTGAGGTTCAGGGTATCCAGATCAGAGGGATCGCGACAATCGGGTTCGGACAGGACCCGGAGGAAGTGAAACGACGACTCGGCGCGGACGACATAAAGGTCACACAGAACTACGAGTACGTAGCCTTCGCTCGGATGGTCGCTAAGATCGCGTTCTCAATGGCAGCGGCAATCGGATCGCTTGATCTGCTCGACAGACCCTCGCCTGTGCTTCCAGCCATACTCGGTGAGCGACGCGACATCGGACATTGGGTTGGGACGTACACGGACCCTTTGGAGGCTGTGCCTCGGCTCCTGCATCTGATAACGGTCTATCGAGACGAGGATCGGCGACTGCTGATGGGGAAGGTGAAGCTCTTCGCAGACTCGCCGTCGCCCACCTACGGCGTCGTTCTCGGGAAGCTCAAGGAAGGCGGATGACCGGGCTCGTTGCCTCCGACTCCGAACCCAGAAATCGACCCCTCCACAACCCCTCTCACTGGCCCATATTCGCCGCAGGAGCGAGGTTTGATTCGCTACCTCTCGATACCCCTGCCCTAAATCACCGATTCTGCGGGGAAGTCTCAGAGCCTTATTCTATGCGGGGTTTGGGGGCACCCCGACGTGCCGTTGTCTGGGATTCGACGCCTCCCTTGCTCCTGAGCGAATAATTAGCCAAGTTTCGGGTGGTATTCGGGTCCCTCTTGAGATTGAATGGCGATGGGACTGAGCCCGGCAGTCGGACTAAATCGGGCGATGCCACATTTCTCCGGTCCACCGGACCACTCTCTGAAGCGGGTGAATGGAGCGCCACGAACTCGACGAACTCCACTACATCACGCACGTCGGGAACGTCCCATCGATCTTCGAGTTGGGAATCCTCTCGAACAAGCGAGCAGCAAAGGTAGACCACGTTTCTGTGGCGGCTCAGGAGATTCAAGAGCGAAGGGCGAACGTGAAGGTCCCGAAAGGCCGTCGGCTTCATGAATACGCGAACTTGTACGTCTGCGCCCGGAACCCCATGATGTACCTTCGACGGCACAATCACGCTGAACTGTGTGTTCTTCGGGTCAGTACGGCTGTTCTTGATCAGGACGGTGTTGTTATCACTGATGCGAATGCGGCGAGCGACTATACGAGATTTGCGCCAGCACCGGCCGGTCTGAAGATTGTGGATCGGGAGTTAACGTTTGCGGAGTATTGGACCCACCCCGATCCGATTGAGCAATGGAGAAAAAAGTCAGCGAAATGTGCCGAGGTGCTCGTTCCGGATCGTGTTGATCCGGCGTTGATCGACGGGCTTTATGTTTCTTGCGCGGAGTCGAGTGAGCAATTCGGCGAACTAG